>Ga0306924_10000485_pt1 | contig 33146 bp, 32 predicted proteins | sample sta12Can44000111_FD_203756 | JGI IMG/M metagenome (GOLD analysis project Ga0306924, IMG submission 203756) | Lab enrichment of tropical soil microbial communities from Luquillo Experimental Forest, Puerto Rico - statanox.12C.anox.44.000.111 (v2)... | ecosystem: Environmental > Terrestrial >... | reverse complement strand
CTGAACGGTCGAAGGCTGTCAAACAGCTTGAGTTGCATCGTTCTCTTCTAAGCGTACGGCCGCGGCGCTGCCCGGCTCCTCAGCATGGGACAGGGGAGGAGTAGCGTGAGCCGGGATCACAGCCGCCCGGAAGTACCAACCTACAGCTGTATGAAATGGTCGGGGCAGTAGCTCTCATTGTTTCCGCCGATTATTAACAATAGTTTCTGCAATCAAAGCGTGTGTTCCGCAGAAGGGCGGCCCCCAAATCGAATGCGTAGCATGGATTGAGGGGAACCAAAGCTCCGTCGCGTGCCAATTGTCCAAGCTCGCGCAGCGCAAAGCTTCTATACGAATCGAACCTGCGAAAGTTAGAGCGGCCGGCTGCAATCAGGCCGACCGTGTTTTCGCATCTGCCGCCCATCGGCAGTGTCGAATTCGGCCGCCGATCGGGCGATCAACCGCAATTCGCGCGAGCCCAGCAACACGGCGGCCAATGAAAGTGGGAGAATGAAATATAGAAAGCGAAAGATCAGCAGCGACGCCAATAGCTCCTCCTTCGCAAACTGCGGAAGCCCGACCAGCATCGCCACCTCGATGACGCCGAGACTACCCGGCGCGTGACTGGCAAAGCCAAACAGAATCGCGGTGACGAAAACCACGAGCAGGGTGATGAAATCGACGGCGGGATATGCCGGAAGCAGGAAATACATGGCGATCGCCCCCGCGCTGAGATCCAAAACGCCGATCCCGATCTGCACGAGAGTCGAGCGGGGATTTGGCAGCACGATCCGCCAACTGGACCAGCCGATGCTGCGCGGGCGCGGCCTCAGCCAGAGGAGATACGCGAGGATGATCAGAAGGCCACAGACGCCGATCGCCCGGTTGATCCAAGGCGGCAACTGATTGACGGCGCTGGCGGCATCCGGCGCGTATGCCATGCCGCAACCGAGCACAAACGCATTGCCAAGCCAGAACGTCAGTCCCGTGACGAATGCAATCTTGGCAATGTCGATGATGCCCAGGCCCCAGGCGGAATAGATCCGAAGCCGGATCGCCCCCGCGGTAAGCACGGTGGCGCCGAGATTGTGCCCGATCGTGTAACTCGTAAAACCTGTGAAGGCTGCAACCCGATAAGGCACTGCATCGCGGCCGATCGTGCGCAACGCGAAGAAATCATAGAACGTCAGTGCGATGTAGGCGATTGCAACGAAGACGCCCGCAATGATGATGTCCTGGGCCGATTTGGCCCGCAAGGCGGCGCCGACCTTGTCGAACTCGATGTCGTGCAGCAACTGGGTCAGAATAGCGACGGCGATTACCACGATCAGAATGCTGATCGCGATGCCGATCCTGTTCCAGCTCACCCGCTCTCGTATGGCCCGCGAGATGACGCTCGTGACGTTTGCCATGGACTATGGGCGATGAGCGTCCCCGCGAAGGCGAATCGCAGATGCGACTCTCTCATCTGTTTGTAACATCGTTGTTACAAATCGGACGTGAGCCACGGCCAAGAATCAAAACGCTTCAGTGACGCATTTGCGAAGATTTTTTCGCACGCGTGCGACTGCCGTCACACGGCTGATATATGAAATCGCAATGTTGTCGCATGCGATTCGACAATGAATCGAAGCACCGATCGCCACCCAGAGCGGCCTGATGCGGGTTCTGGTCGCAACGGACGCTTGGCATCCGCAGGTGAACGGTGTGGTGCGCACCTTGACGTCGCTGGCGAACAGCGCGCGACGTCTCGGCGTCACAATTGAATTCCTCACCCCGGAAGGTTTCCCGAGCTTCGCCATACCAACCTATCCGGGATTGCGGCTGGCGTTGCCGCGGTGGCGCGAGATCGCGCGGCGCATCGAAGCGGTTAAGCCCGACGCGATCCACATCGCAACCGAAGGGCCGATCGGCCACATGGTGCGTGCTTATTGCCGACGGCGCGGTCGGCCTTTCACCACCAGCTATACGACTCGCTTCCCGGAATACATTTCGGCGCGATGGCCCATTCCCGAAACGTGGGTCTATGCGGCTTTGCGCCGATTCCATGCTGCGGCCTCCGTCACCATGGTGTCGACGCAATCGCTCACGACCGAATTGCGTCAACGCGGATTTTCCAACCTCGGGATGTGGACGCGCGGTGTGGATACCGACTTGTTCCGGCCTGATCGCGCGATCGACCTCGGCTTTACGCGTCCCATATTCGTCACTGTGGGGCGGCTCGCCGTCGAAAAGAACCTCGAAGCGTTCCTGTCGCTAGATTTGCCCGGCACCAAGGTCGTCATCGGTACGGGCCCGCAGGAGGCGGCGTTGCAGCGCCGCTTCGCCGACGCAAAATTCCTCGGACTGCTGGAGAACGGCGTTTTGGCTGCGCATCTCGCAGCCGCAGACGTGTTCGTGTTCCCGAGCCGAACCGACACGTTCGGGGTCGTCCAGCTCGAAGCGCTCGCCAGCGGCGTTCCTGTCGCCGCCTTCCCGGTGACAGGCCCCAAGGACCTCCTCGGCGGCCATCCCGTCGGTGTTTTGCATGAGGACCTGCGCCTGGCCTGTATCGAGGTGCTTGCCATCTCGCGCCAAGCGTGCCGCACCTTCGCGCTCACCCGGTCGTGGGAGAACAGCGCGCGTCAATTCATCGGACATATTCAGAACGGGCGGACGGACGGCTTTCGCAAGCCACAAGCGGCAATTGCGGCGGCAGCATCCCCTGCGATGAGGACATAAGGAGAGAGCATAGCAATGCGCAATGTGTCACACGCCGAGCTCGACAAAGAGACCATCGCAAAGGCTTATGCGCGCTGGGCGCCGGTCTACGATCTCGTCTTCGGCGCGGTTTTCGAGCGTGGGCGCAACGCCGCGATCGCTGCGGCCGAACGGATCGGCGGGCGCATCCTCGAAGTCGGGGTGGGCACGGGCATATCGCTCCCGGACTATTCACCGAGCAATCGTCTTTGTGGCATCGACATCTCCGAGCCCATGTTGCGCAAGGCGCAACAGCGTGTCGACGAGCTCGGACTGACCAACGTCGAGGGGCTTTGGGTGATGGATGCGGAGCATCTGTCGTTTCCGGACGCGTCGTTCGACGTGGTGGTGGCGCAATACGTCGTCACGACGGTGCCGAACCCCGAGGCGACGCTCGATGAATTCGCCCGCGTATTGAAACCCGGCGGCGAGATCGTGCTGGTGAGCCGTATCGGGGCGGAAGCGGGATTGCGCCGTGCCTTCGAGCGGTGGTTTGCGCCTGCAGCGCGCAAGCTTGGCTGGCGCATGGAATTTTCTTGGGAGCGCTACGCGCACTGGGCCCAACGTTGTGACGGGATGCGGCTGGTCGAACGGCGGGCAATGCCGCCGTTAGGACATTTTTCATTAATTCGCTTCGCCAAGGCTGGGGAAGCAAGCGCCGCGCGCCCAGGCAAGCCTTCCGCGCGCGCCGCTGCCTGATCGCTCCCTCTCTCTTCCGCGACCAAGCCGGCGCTCGCGGGTCTCACGTCTGTCACATCGGATTCATCGAATCGCCATAGCCTCGACATGCGAGTGCAACACGGAGAGCTGACATGCAGCGCTTTCTCGATGCCCTGAGAGTGCAGCGTTGGGACGACCACCGTTATTACCATCACAGCCGGGTCAACCAATCGCTGCATCTGGTGAGCGCCATAAGCTTTCTGTCCGCCTATGTGATGATGTTCCAGGATCCGGCCATAGCAGCGCTGATCGGCTGGCTCGTGGCGATGACCACCCGCCAGATCGGTCACTTCTTCTTTGAGCCGCAAGACTACGACGAGGTGAACCAGACGACGCACGAGTACAAGGAAGAAATCAAGGTCGGATACAATCTACAGCGGAAAATCGTCCTGTTGACGATCTGGGCGCTGTCGCCCCTGCCGCTCTACTTCGATCCCACCTTTTTTGGCATCTTCACGCCGCACGTGGACACGGTGGAGTTCGCGCGCCATGTCGCACAGATCTGGCTCGTTGTCGGAATCGGCGGATTGTTGTTCCGGACCATTCAACTGTTCTTCATCAAGGATGTGCAGACCGGCTTGGTGTGGGCGGCGAAGATCCTGACCGACCCGTTCCACGACATCAAGCTCTACCACAAGGCGCCCATCGCTCTGCTGCGCGGCGAGTGGATTGATCCGCATCACGCCCAGGGTGACGAGTGGGATTCCGAAGAGGTGGCCGAGGTTCCTAATCCCAGCTGATGGCTGCCTGAAAGCCCTCAGCGGGGCTTGGCGTGATCAGCCTTCTGCGACAGCCGATTCGCGATCATCTCTTTCAAGATGCGGCGCTTGATCGACACATTCGTCGCTGCCGGAGGGTGCCACCACCAGCCATCCTGCTGCATGGCCCTTGCCGCGGCGACGAAACGATCGGCCACCGCTTGGTAGTCGGCTTCGCTGTAGTCGAGGCTGAAAATCAGGCGGCCCGTTCCGATCCAGCTGAGCGCCAGCCCCTCGGCGCGCAGGTAGTATTGCAGCATCCAATTATAGCGCGACGGCCGCAGGTAAGAGATCGTCCAGATCGAGGACATGTTCGCCACCTCGACCGGCAACGCTTCGTCGCGCAGGCGCTGATTAAGTCGCTGCGCTCTTGCGTCCCAGGTCAGGTCGAGGTCGCGATAAAGCTCGCGCGCGTTCGGCGTATCGAGATGTTGCAAAAACTCGTTCATCGCCGCCATCACATAAGGATGCGAGTTGAACGTGCCGCGGGCGAAGCAGATGTCGGCGGGCCGGTCGTCGCGGTACCGCTTCATCAAATCCTTGCGTCCGCAAACGACGCCGATGGGCAGTCCCCCGCCGAGCGTCTTGCCGTAGGTGACGAGATCGGCCCGGACGCCGAAATACTCCTGAGCCCCGCCCATGGCGAGGCGGAAGCCGACGAACACTTCATCGAAGATCAGGACGATATTCTGCTCCGTGCAGACCGTCCGCAGGCGCTTGAGCCAATGCGCATACGCGTCTTTGTCGAGATGGGCGCTGCGCGCGCCGTCGACGAGCGATCCATCCGTCGGCGCGGCCACGTTCGGATGCAGCGCTTGCAGCGGATTGATGAGCACGCAGGCGATATCGCGCCGCGTGCGCAGGACGCGCAGCGCATCGTCCGACATGTCCTTCAAGGTGTAGGTCTCATGCGCCGGCAGCGGATTGCCGATACCCGGCTGCACGTCGCCCCACCAGCCATGATAGGCGCCGCAGAACCGCACCAGATGCGACCGGCGGGTGTGATAGCGCGCAAGGCGGGCGGCCTGCATCACCGCCTCGGTGCCCGACATATGGAACGACACTTCGTCCAGCCCGGAAATCGCCTTCAGCCGGGCGACGTTGTCGATGATCACGGGATGGTATGGGCCGAGCACCGGGCCAAGCTCGCCCACGCGCGCGACGGCGCGCGCAATCGCCTGCTTGTAGAAGTCGTAGCCCAAGACATTGACCCCGTACGAGCCGGTGACATCGTAAAATCGATTGCCGTCCAGGTCGGTGACCGTCACGCCTGCCGACGACTGCACGAACGCGGTGGCCTTCAGGTGCCGCCGCACGAGGCGGCGGTATTGGAACGGCACCCGATAAGCGTCGGTGAACTGCAGATCGGAAATGCCTTCGCTTGCTTCGGCGGTGCGTCGGATCGTTTCGGCAAAGCGAGTGTCATAGAGCGCCGACAGCCGCGTGAGACCGGCGCGACGACACGCCGCAATCTCCTTTGGCGCATCGTCGGAGCAGAAAAACCGGTCGTCGTCGTAGTCGTAGAACGGCACCAGCGAGGCGATGCGCCGCGCCATCCTCGCATGGCCGCTCAACGTATTGTGCTTGGCTCTCGAGAGCTCAAACCGCCGCTTCAAACTTGCCAGCGACGTTGCCAGCGCGGCAGCGCCAAGCCCGTAAAATCCCAGGGTCGTGCCCACCCATTCCATCGAATCACGGCTTACCCGAGGGAGGTTACGGCACGATGACGCTACGATCCCAGGTCCTGCGCTTGTTAACGCAGGAGGACCTCAACTTCTTGCTGACCAACCGGATTCCTCGCCGCCTGGTCACGCAGTTCATGGGCTGGTTCAGCCGGATCCAACAGCCGTTGCTGCGCGACCTGTCGATCGGGCTCTGGCGTTTCTTCTGCGACCTGGATTTGAGCGAGGCCAAGGAACAGCACTTTCGCAGCATGCACGATTGCTTCGTACGCGAGCTCAAGGACGGAGCGCGCCCAATCGATGGCCACCCCGAGGTCCTCGTCAGCCCCTGTGATGCGATCATCGGCGCATGTGGAACGATCGCGGGCACCACGCTCTACCAGATCAAGGGATTTCCCTACACCTTGGCGGACTTGTTCTGCGATCCCGCGCTGGCCGACGCGCATCGCAACGGCCGATATGTGACGCTGCGGCTGACGGCGAGCATGTATCATCGCTTCCACGCGCCGCACGATTGCCGGGTCGATCAGGTGACTTACATCTCCGGCGACACGTGGAACGTGAATCCGATCGCGCTGCGGCGGATCGAAAGGCTGTTTTGCAGGAACGAGCGCGCGCTGTTGCGGACAAAGCTTGCCGCCGGCGGCCACACCATTACGCTGGTCCCGGTGGCCGCCGTGCTTGTCGCCGGCATACGCCTGCATTTTGTCGACGTTATGCTCAGCCTCGCGCACCGTGGGCGCAACGTGATGGCGTGTGACGCGTCGTTCAGGAAAGGCGACGAGCTGGGTTGGTTCGAACATGGATCGACCATCATCGTCTTTGCGCCCGAGAGCTTCTCGCTGCACGAGGATGTGCGCGAGGGCGCGACGATCCGTGTCGGGCAGCCGCTGATGCGTCTGCCGTGAGCGCCGCTTTGCGCCTTTCGGAGGCGCAGCGCGTCCGCCGATGCGATCGCGCCGCTGTTTGCGGCTCAATCAACCGCAGTCCGCATTGCTGGGCATCGCCGCCGAAAGCGCTGCCGCCATGTTGTCCTGTTCTTGGGTCTGCAGCCCGGCTTCAGCCCACTTCACGATCTCGAACTGTCCGTTGAAATCCTCGACCACCGCCGTGCAGCTTTCCACCCAGTCGCCGCAATTGATGTAGCGCAAGCCGAGATCATCGCGGATGACGGCATGGTGGATGTGTCCGCAGATGACTCCGTCGATGTTGCCGCGCCGGTGCGCTTCGGCCGCCAGCGTCGTCTCGTACTCTCCGATGAACTTCATCGCGTTCTTGACTTTCAGCTTGGCCCATTTCGACAGCGACCAATAGGTCAGGCCAAACGCGCGTCTGATCGAGTTGAGATAAGTATTGACCCAGATCGCGATATCGTAGGCGTTGCTGCCCATGAGCGCGAGCCAGCGCGCGTGGCGGATGATCACGTCGAAAAGGTCGCCGTGAACGATGAGATAGCGTTTGCCGTCGGCACTGACATGGACGGCGTCCTCAACAACCTCGATGCCGCCGAAATGGGTGCCGTAATAGTCGCGCAGGAATTCATCATGGTTGCCGGGGATGTAGATCAGTCGAACTCCTTTGCGCGCTTGCCGCAGAAGCTTCTGCACGACGTCGTTGTGGAGCTGCGGCCAATACCAGGCCGACTTGAGCTGCCAGCCGTCGACGATGTCGCCGACGAGATAGATGGTCTCGGCTTCGTAATGGCGAAGCAAGTCGAGAAGCTTGTCCGCCTGGCAACCGCGGGTTCCGAGATGGATGTCCGACAGGAACAGCGTTCGAACCCGCCGCGGGCCGCCCCGTTCAAGCATTCGTTGTCCTGCGCATGGCGCGCTTATCAATGATTTCTATTGCAAACGAATGACAGGGACGTGGGCGCGCAGGCTGGATTGAGCGCGGCCCGCCTTAGGCGTCCCGGCGCAAACCGGACCGGCGGAAAAAACCGATCTCAGGCGGCAATGTGGGTGGCGGGGACCGGCTCTACCACAAAGCGATATTTGCGGCCGCGCGCGTCGGTTGCCCACCAGCAATCCCGCTCTTCGTCACGGCCGTAGTCGCCCCAAAGTCGCGACGCATCGAACTCCGCCATCGCCATCGCGTCTTCCCGCAGTTCGAATAACGGCTGCAGCGGGCGGCGCGCCTCGACCTCGCCGTTGTCGTCGAGCGTGAGCCGAACGATTTGAAACATGTAACGATCCTCGCGTGCGATTGATCGGCTCTCCGCTACACGCCGGCCATTGCGGCAATTTGACAAAGCGCGGTGAGCGAGCAGATCCCTCCGCGACCAGCGCGAGGTAGCCGCTTCGCGCTGTCATCCAGCCGTCATACCGGCTGCGTTATCTAACAATCGTTAACAAAATCACTTTCGATCGGAACTTCGAGTTGAAAAGGCGATGGTCGATCGCGAAAAATTTCCGACGACGCAGAAATTTTCCGCGCCGCACGAGATCGACGAGATTCTCGAGCTGCTTCCATCGCAGGTGACGCTCAACGTACCCGATCACATTCTATCGCTGTGGTTTCCGCCGGGGCCCGCGAACGGCATGATGGAAGGGGCCGCGCTCGAGCGCGCGCAAAGCTATGCGCAGAGCTGCGGATGCAGGTTCGCATATCACCGCGCCACCCGTGAGGGAATCTTCTACAAGCAGTCGGAGGTTTAGCGACCCCGGCCGGATTCGGCTCGCAGCTCGCAGGTCCCGCCATCCAAACTGAGCATGCTGGTGAGATCTGCTTTTGGTCTGTCTCTCGAAAGCGACTCGCCCTTCACCATGTAGTGCACAGCCTCGGCGATATTGGTCGCATGGTCGCCCATGCGCTCGAGATTTTTCGTGCAAAACATCAGGTGAGCGCCAAGCGACGCGCCGTCAGGCCTTTCCATCATGTAAGCAAGGAGCTCCTGCGACAAACTCGTGCACAGCTGGTCAATTTCCTGATCTCGGGTCCAAACTTCGACCGCCTTGGCGACGTCGCGACGCGCGAAACTGTCAAGCACGTCCCGCAACTGAGCCAACATGAGGGTGGCCATATGATTGACCCCGCTCATCGATGTCCGCGGCGTATCTTCACCGTCGATCGCAATAATTCGCTTGCCGATATTCTTGGCGAGGTCGCCTATGCGCTCGACCTCATTGGCAATCCGCATGATGCCGATAACTTGGCGGAGGTCGCCGGCTACCGGCTGACGCCGCGCAATGATCTCGATCGCCCTTTCCTCGATGTTGCGCTGCATGAGATCGATCGCGGCGTCGGCGCCGATGATGCGCTGCGCGCGACCGCTATCGCGCGTCGTCAGAGCTGCGATCGCCTCGGCAATTTGCCTCTCGGCCAGCCCGCCCATCTCTGCGATTGCCCGCGCGAGTTCCGCCAGGTCCGAGTCGAAACTTTTGGTGGTGTGTGCAGGAAGAGCCATGGCGATGGGATCGATCCAAGCTGTGGCGGTTCCTTTTATGATGATTCGATGTCGGCGCGATGACGGTCCAGCAGAGAGCGATGACAATGTTAGCGAAGGAATGTGTTGCCGGGCCGTCATGCCCGAACTTTGCCTGCGTTATCCACCGGATCCCGCTGAACCAAGCGGACAATCTCAAGCAGTTACCATTCCCGCAATCATATCAAGAGATCGGGAGCCCCCCTAGAAATTGCCGCCGAAATCGGCAATTATTTAATTTGATACTGCGTATTCCCCATGTCGCCCGCGCGTGAACTCGAGCTCAAGCTCGAAGTGCCCATCCATAGCCTTCATCGGCTGTCCCGCAGCTCGTTGCTGCAGGGGGCGCGGAAACAATCGTCCAAACCGGCAACCCTGGTGTCGGTCTATTTCGACACCGACAACTTGAAGCTGCGCAACAAGGGTTTGTCGTTGCGCGTGCGGCGCGTGGGCCGCCGTCACGTCCAGACCATCAAGCAGGAAACCGGCGCCAGCGGCGCCTTGTTCGACCGCAACGAATGGGAACACGACATTACCGGCAAGCAGCCCGATCTCGATGCCGCGGAACACACCGCGTTGGCGCCTTTGCTCAGCAAGAAGCTGCGTCGGAGCCTCAAGCCGGTATTTGAGACCCGTGTACGCCGTACGACTTATCCGATTATTCGCGACGGCAGCGAAATCGAGCTGACCATCGACCGGGGAAAGGTTCAGGCGGGCACCCAGTCCTCGCCGCTGTGCGAGGTAGAATTGGAGCTCAAGCGCGGAGAGTCGGCCGAGCTTTTCAGACTGGCGCGTGGGCTTGCCGAACAAGTTCCGGTCCAGCTTGCCGTCAAGAGCAAGGCCGAGCGCGGCTACGCCCTCGTTGCCGCGGAAAAACCGCATCCGATCAAGGCGGCCCCGGTCGCGCTGACCCCCGCTTCCAGCCGACAAGCTGCATTCCAAGCGGTCGCCCAGGCGTGTCTGCGCCAGATCGTCGGCAATCTGCCCGCCATGCAAGGCGGCAACCCGGAGGGCCTGCATCAGATGCGGGTGGCGCTGCGCCGCATGCGCGCCGCCATCTCGCTGTTTGCGGACATGCTGCTCGACCCGCAAACGCAGGCAATGAAGACCGAGTTCAAGTGGCTCACTGGCGAATTGGGGCCCGCGCGCGAGCTCGACGTCTTCATCAAGCAGGTCGTCAACCCGGTCGCGCACAGCAAGCCGAATGGGGCGGGTGTGGCGGTCCTGACTAGGGACCTTCGCCAAAGGCGACAGGATGCCATTGCTCGCGCCGCCGCGGCGGTCGAATCCCCGCGTTTTCGCGCGCTCGTTCTCGATGGCGCGGCCTGGATCGAGACCGGCGATTGGACCCACGATGATCTTATTCGCCCGTTGCGGGAGGAGCCAATTGCCGTCGCCGCGGCGGAGGAGCTGAAGGAACGGTGGCGAAAAATCTTGAAGCGGGGGGCGCGGCTCGACACGCTCGACTCGCAGCTGCGGCACAAGTTGCGCATCCAGACGAAGAAACTGCGCTACGCATCGGAATTCTTCGCCGGCGCGTTCCCTGGCAAGAAAGCCGCACGGCGGCGGCGAGACTTCGTAGCCGCGTTGGAGAAATTGCAGGACGCGCTCGGCGACTTGAACGACATCGCGGTGCATGAGGGACTGACCGAGGGGATCGTGGCTGCGCACGACGCCCGCGGCAAGCCGCGCGAAGGCCGCGCCAAGAAGGCATTCGCTGCCGGCCGTCTTTCCGGCCGCGAGGAAGCGCGCATCGCATCCGTGCTCAAGGATGCGGAGCGTGCCTATCGGACGTTTACCAAAGCGAAGCCATTTTGGTCGTGACTTCGGCGTGCCAAAAGCAAGGCCGCCGAACCGCTGAGCCTTGAGAAGCGCGGGAATATTGCCTAGCTGAACATCGATGCCGTGCGATTTTTGGCGCGCTCAACTATGCGGCGGAGAGCAGGAGTCAACGTAATTTTTACGACGTTTCGCGTGAAAGCCCTAATTCACGCTGCGCCGGTGCCTGGCCAAGTGCCAGGTATTTGAGCACGCGTCATCACGCGTGTCGCAACTCATTGCGGTGGTATCGAGTTGCAGAAGAAGGAATTGCATGACCAACGAAGCCATCCCGCCCGTGACGCGCAAGAAGGTGCGAGCGATTCTGCTCGGAGATCGCATCGATACGTCCGGGCTGGAGCAGACCGACGTCTTGGCGACCGCTCCGCTGACATTCCGCGCGGGAAAGGACGGCGTCGTCATCCTCTTCCGCTATGGGGTGGTGGTGCTGTTCGACCTGTCGGTGCTGGAAGAGGACGAAGTGATCCGCGGCTTGCAAGCCCGCGTCATCGGTCCGGTTGTGCCACGCGAGGACGAGACCGCGATCATCCAAGTGGCGCCGGACAAGGACGAGCAGATCTTGCCGGGCGGCCCCATTCAGCTGCGGACCATTACGCCGGAGCACATCATCGTGATCGCGGATGCACTCGCCAAGAGCGTCGTTCTGGCGCGTGATGAGCGCGAGGTATCATCGGTGATCGAGGTCATCGAGCCCTTCGCCCGCCGGCTGGCGGAGAGGGGTCGCACGCCCGGGGGACGCCGCGCGATCCTCAAATACATCGGCAATGCCATGCTGGTGAAAAATCGTGTCTCCGGTCGCGTCGCGGTCGCGGAAAAGCCGGATGCCGTGTGGGATCGTCCGGATCTCGAACGACTTTATGCGCGACTGCAGGACGAGTACGAGCTCAAGGAGCGCGCCGAGGCTTTGTCGCGGAAGCTTTCCGTCATTTCCGATACGGCCGAGATGCTCACCGATATGATCGACACCAAGCGTTCCCTGCGCCTGGAATTCCTCATCGTCCTGTTGATCCTGTTCGAGATTGTCATAACCGTGTATCAAATGATCACGCGGTGAGCGTGCAGGCCGCAAGCTGCGAGCGAGAAGTCCCCCCTTGTTCGCGATGCTGCCGGTGGTGACGGACTTACCGCGCCGCAGGCTTGCGCCACGGAAGGCTGCTCCGCCTAGGCGGGACGCGTCCCTCGATTGTCGCGGCCGAAGCAAAGCCTTATGAGTCGAGCGTGACCGCGACTCACGATAGCGGAAGTCTCCGGCCCGAGCGTTGGTTTGCCGGGCTCAGGCGTACTCGCCTCGTGCTCGCCGTGACGGCGGTCGCATTCGCCGTCTTGTGGGCGGTCGGCGCGATTGCGGCGGGACCGGCGCTGGCCGGCTTTGCGCTCGTGGCGGCGGCGGTCCTGATCGCGACCGCCAAATCAGAGTCTCCGCCAGCGCTGCTGGCCCGGGACGAGCCGAGCGCGCCCCGTGCCGGTGATCCGCTGATCGAAGCGGTATTGGCAGCACTGCCGGACCCGGTCGTCGCGCTCGATCAGCGCGGCGACGTCGTCGCCCTCAACGCGCGGGCAGCCGCCATTGCGCCGGCGTTGCGTCCGGGCGAGTCGGTGTCGCTCGGCCTGCGCGTGCCGGAGGTGCTGGAGGCGATCCGCCAGGCGCGCGCGAGCGGGACATCGCAACGCGCCGAATTCTTCCAGCGCGTGCCGCTCGACCGCTGGTACGAAGCCATTGCGACGCCGATCTCCGAAGCTGGTTTCAAGCCGGGTCTCGTACTTCTTACCTTCCACGATCTCACCCCGCTGCGCCGCGTCGAGGAGATGCGTGCCGACTTCGTCGCCAATGCCAGTCACGAGTTGCGCACGCCGCTTGCCGCGCTGTCGGGGTTCATCGACACGCTGCGCGGCTCCGCGCGCGAGGATCCGGCCGCGCGCGAGCGCTTCCTCGCCATTATGCAGGCGCAGGCCGATCGCATGGCCCGCCTCATCGACGATCTTCTGTCGCTCTCGCGCATCGAACTCAACGCCCATGTGCGGCCCGACAAAGAGGTCGATCTCGGCCCCATTGTCCGGCAAGTCACCGACGGGCTGCAGACGCTGGCGCGCGACCGCGGCGTCGAGATCAAGACCATCGGCGCGTCGGATCCTCTGCTGGTGCCCGGAGATCGCGACGAATTGATCCGCGTGTTCGAGAATCTCGTGGAGAACGCGCTGAAATATGCAGCCTCCGGCAAGCGCGTGGAGATCGGGTTATCCATTGGCGAAGGAGCAGACGGGAAACCGGAGGCGCGCATAGCGGTGCGCGACCATGGTCCCGGCATCGCGCCCGAGCATCTGCCGCGGCTGACCGAGCGCTTCTATCGCGTCGACGTGTCCGAGAGCCGCGCGCAGGGCGGCACCGGGTTGGGCTTGGCGCTGGTCAAGCACATCCTCAACCGTCACGCCGGCCGGCTGACCATCGAAAGCGTACCGGGACAGGGGGCGACATTCACCGTGCATCTGCCCCTGGCCGCTGGCGCGGCGGGAGGAGGGTCGTGACCATGCAGCATCGGCAGAAGACGTGGGCAAGCGTCTATGCGCTCGTCGCCGGCATCGTCGTTGCGGCTGCGGCGGCGCCGGCCCCCGCGGCCGACATCTCCGGCGCGGGTTCGACCTTCGCTTATCCGATCTATTCGGCCTGGGCTGCGGCCTATAAGAAGGAAACCGGCGTCGGGCTGACCTACCAGCCGATCGGCTCCGGCGACGGCATCATGCAGATCCAGAATAAGGAGGTGATCTTCGCAGCCTCCGACATGCCGCTGAGCGTCGCCGACCTCGACATGGACGGTCTCCTGCAGTTTCCGACCTTGACCGCCGGGGTCGTGCCTGTCGTCAACATCGACGGCATTAAGCCCGGCGAGATCGTCCTCGACGGTCCCACCTTGGCCAGAATTTTCATCGGCGAAATCAAGTCCTGGAACGACGCCGCGATCCGCAAGCTCAATCCGAACGTCAAGTTGCCGTCCCGAGCCATCGCGGTGGTGTATCGCGCCGACGGTTCGGGCACGACCTTTGTCTTCACCGATTATCTCGGCAAGGTAAGCCGGAAATGGCGATCGATGGTGGGCGCGACCACGGCGGTGGAATGGCCGGTCGGCACCGGCGTCAAGGGCAACGAAGGCGTTGCCGAGAGCGTGGCCCGCGTCAAGAACGCCATAGGCTATGTCGAATATGCCTATGCCAAGCAGCACAAGCTCACGCATATCAGGCTGATCAACAAGGACGGCAAAGCCGTTGCGCCGAGCCTAGAGTCTTTCAGCGCTGCTGCCGCCAATGCAAACTGGGAAGGGACGCCCGGTTTCGGCGTCATTCTCACCAATGAAGGCGGGGCCGCGAGCTGGCCGATCGCGGGCGCTACCTTCATTCTCATGCACAAACAACCGAGCGATGCCGCCGGCGCCGGCGCGGCGTTGAAATTCTTCAACTGGGCCTATGCCAAGGGCGGCAAGATGGCGCAAGAACTCGACTACGTGCCGATGCCTGGCAGCGTTGTCGCCGCGGTTCAGCGGCTTTGGGCGACACAAATCAAAGATGCGAACGGCAAGCCGCTCTTCGTTCCTTCCCGGTAATTCTGTTTCGCGCCTCTGCAACCCAATGCATTTGCGTGACGGTAAGTTGGGCTGTCATCCAACTGTCATGCCCCGATCGTAGAGCCATGTGACGGGTGACGCGGGGCAACGCGGCAACCCTTGCGCCGATCAGCAAGCACGTTTTCGCCGACTCGAACGCCAGCGTGACGCATGCCTGCGTCGGCGCCGGTCAAGAGCCGCCTCGGCGCCTTCGTCTTGATATTGGGAGGGAGTCTTGCCGCTTTTTCGCATGCTTGCCGCGGTCGGCTTGCTCGTCGTGGCCGCCACGGCTGCCGCCCGCGCCGGCGACATTTTTGGTGCCGGCGCCACCTTCCCCTATCCGGTCTATGCGAAATGGGCCGACGCCTACAAAAAAGCGACCGGCGTGGCGGTGAACTATCAATCGGTTGGTTCGGGGGAGGGCATCAAGCGGATCCAGAACAAGGAGGTGACCTTCGGCGCCTCCGACATGCCGTTGAAGCCGGCGGATCTCGACATGCATGGTCTCGTCCAGTTCCCGACCGTGATCGGCGGCGTGGTCGCGGTGGTGAATGTGGAGGGCGTCAAAGCCGGCGACCTCGCCCTCGATGGCCCGACCTTGGCCAAGATCTTTCTCGGTGAGATTAGATCATGGAATGACGCGGCGCTTCGCAAGCTCAATCCCACGGTGAAGTTGCCGTCCCAGCCCATTGCCGTAGTCCATCGCTCCGACGGCTCCGGCACGACTTTCGTTTTCACCAATTATCTGTCGAAAATGAACGCGGACTGGAGGTCCAAGGTCGGATCGATCACCTCCGTCGATTGGCCGGTCGGGGTCGGCGCTCGGGGAAACGAAGGCGTTGCCGCCACCGTCGCGCGTATCAAGGGATCGATCGGCTACGTCGAATACACCTACGCCAGGCAAAACAACCTCGCCACGACCCAGCTGATGAATAAGGACGGCAAAGTGGTTGCCCCCACCATCGCATCGTTCACCGCCGCCGCGCGCAACGCGAATTGGGAAGGAACGCCGGGTTTTGGCGTCATCCTGACCGATGAAACCGGTGCCGACACGTGGCCGATGACCAGCGCCACCTTCGTTCTCATGCACAAGCAGCCGGCCGATCCCGTGGCGGCGGGCGAGGCGCTGAAATTCTTCAACTGGGCGTATGGCAAAGGCGGCAAGATGGCGGAGGAACTCGACTACGTGCCGATGCCGGACAATGTCGTCGGGGCTGTTCAGAGGCTCTGGCTGTCCGAGATCAAGGATGGCGCCGGCAAGCCGATTTTCGCGCTCTCGAATTGATTGTGCAGAATCGCGGCGCGGAGCACCCCTCGCCGCGGTCACATGAGATTTGTGCTCATCCACAATGGTTTAGGCTGTCATCCAACCGTCATCCAATCATCATAGAACGATGACATGGGACGCGTAGGGATGCGGGCAGCCACGGAGTCGACCGGCAGTTCGACGCGTCAGAACGGTCACCCGGGCCGGTTGTTAAGTCTACGCCAGCAAGCAAACCGAAGGACCGAGGCAGACGAGCCGGGAGCCCCAAGCTCACGGTGGTTTAGCTTTCGTCCCAATCACGACAGGAGAGAGCCTTGAAACTTTTCCGTACCCTCACGGCAGCAGGATTGATCGGCGCGGCAGCGATGGGGCCCGCCTTGGCCCTCGACATCTCGGGCGCCGGAGCGACCTTTCCCTATCCCATCTATGCGAAATGGGCCGATGCCTACAAGAAAGAGACCAATATCGGCTTGAACTATCAGTCGATCGGCTCGGGTGGCGGCATCAAGCAGATCAAGGCCAAGACCGTGACCTTCGGCGCCTCCGATGCGCCGCTGCCCGGCAAGGAGCTCGATGAGAGCGGTCTCGTCCAATTCCCGATGGTCATGGGCGGCATCGTCCCCGTCGTCAACATTGAGGGCATCAAGTCGGGCGATCTCGTTATCGATGGCCCGACGCTCGCCAAGATCTTCCTCGGCGAGATCAAGACTTGGAACGATCCGGCCATCGCCAAGCTCAATCCGTCGGCCAAGCTGCCGTCGCAGCCGATCGCGGTCGTGCACCGCTCGGACGGCTCGGGGACGACCTACAACTTCGCCTATTACCTCGCCGAAGTCAGTCCGGAATGGAAATCGAAGGTAGGCTTCAATACGTCGGTCGAGTGGCCGGTCGGCATCGGCGCCAAGGGCAATGAGGGCGTCGCCAACAACGTCGCGCAGACCAAGGGCTCGATCGGCTACGTCGAATACGCTTATGCCAAGCAGAACAAGCTGACCTATACGAAGATGGTCAACAAGGACGGCAAAACCGTCGAGCCCACCTCCGCGACCTTCCAGGCGGCTGCATCCAATGCCAATTGGAGCTCGGCCCCCGGTTACGGCGTCATTCTCGCCAATCAGCCAGGCGCACAATCGTGGCCGATGACGGCGGCGACATGGATCCTGATGTACAAGAAGCCGCAGGATCCCGCCGCCGCTGCCGAGGCGCTCAGGTTCTTCGCTTGGGCCTACGACAAGGGCACCAAGATGGCCGAGGAGCTCGATTATATCCCGATGCCGAAGAACGTCGTCGACAGCGTCAAGAAGACCTGGGCGGGCGAAGTGAAAGACGCATCAGGCAAGCCGCTCTACGCAATGGCCCATTGAGTGCGGTGGCCGGGGGAGGGCCCATCGTGCGGCCCTTCCCCAGTTTGTATCCAAATGTGACTTGTGTGGCGGCCAAGAGGTCGTCTTTGATTTTGGCTCTCCCGCGACATCCAGGAGAGCCGGAATGCAGTCCACCAGGAGGCGACCCGTGGTCGACGTTGCGCTGCAGAGCGCTGTGATCGAGGGTTACGGCACCACCGCGCGGGCCAAGGCGCTCAGCCGGCTGCGTGCCGTCGATATCATCTTCCGGGTCCTCACCCGCGCCGCGGCGCTCGGGGTGCTCGTCATCCTCGGCGGCGTCATTATTTCCCTCATCGATGGCTCGCTGCCGGCGCTGCGCGCTTTCGGTCTTAATTTCCTGGTCGAGGAGCGCTGGAACCCGGTCACGGAAAAATTCGGGGCGCTGGCGCCGATCTACGGCACCCTCGTCACGTCGTTCATAGCCATGCTGATCGCGGTGCCGATCGGACTGCTGATCGCCGTGTTTCTGACCGAGCTGTGTCCGATGTGGCTGCGCCGCCCTATCGGCATCGCCATCGAGCTCCTGGCCGGCATCCCGAGCATCATCTACGGCATCTGGGGTCTATTCGTATTCGCGCCGGTCCTGCAGGAGACCTTGCAACCGTTCCTCATTGCCACCTTCGGCAACATCCCCGTGCTGTCGACGCTATTTGCGGGCCCACCCTATGGGATCGGCATGCTGACCGCGGGGCTAATCCTCGCCATCATGGTGCTGCCCTTCGTCACCTCGATCTCGCGCGACGTTTTCGATGCCGTTCCCCCCGTGCTCAAAGAAGCCGCCTATGGCATCGGCTGCACCACCTGGGAGGTCGTCCGCTACGTCGTGCTGCCTTACGCACGCGTCGGCGTCATCGGCGGCGTGATGCTGGGTCTCGGCCGCGCGCTCGGCGAGACCATGGCGGTGACGTTCGTCATCGGCAACGCCCACAAAGTGTCGTCCTCGCTGCTGGCGCCCGGCACCACCATCTCGGCGACCATCGCCAACGAATTCACCGAAGCGGTCGGCGACCTCTATACCTCGTCGCTGATCGCGCTGGGTCTGATCCTCTTCGTCATCACCTTCATCGTGCTTGCGATCGCGCGCTACATGCTGCTGCGCATCGAGCGCCGGATCGGGTGAGGCCATGGATCGTCTCTACGCCATCCGCCGCCGCCGCAACCGCATCATGCTCGCGCTGTCGCTCGCCGCGACGCTGGCGGGGCTGGGTTGGCTGGTGGCGATCCTTGGGGTGTTGCTATGGGAGGGGTTCTCCGGCCTCTCGCTTGCCGTTTTCACCGAGATGACGCCACCGCCGGGCGCCGCCGGCGGGCTGCTCAATCCCATCGTCGGCAGCCTCATTCTGACGAGTCTGGCCGTGCTCATCGGCACGCCGATCGGAATGCTGGCCGGTACTTACATGGCCGAATACGGCCGGTATGACCGGCTGACCTCGGTGGTGCGGTTTATCAACGACATCCTGCTCAGCGCGCCGTCGATCGTGGTCGGCCTATTCATTTACGAGGTGATGGTCGCCCCGATGGGGCATTTTTCCGGCCTCGCCGGAGCGGTGGCGCTCGCGGTCATCGTCATACCGGTGGTGGTGCGCACCACCGAAGACATGCTGATCCTGGTTCCCAACCAGTTGCGCGAGGCCGCCGCGGCGCTCGGGACGCCGCGCGCCTTCGTGATCACCACGGTGTGCTACCGCGCCGCCAAGGCCGGCATGATCACCGGCGTGCTGCTCGCGACCGCCCGCATCAGTGGCGAGACCGCGCCGCTCTTGTTCACCGCTCTCAACAACCAGTTCTGGAGCACCAACCTCAACGCGCCGATGGCGAGCCTTCCGACCGTCATCTTCCAGTTCGCGCTCTCGCCCTACAAGGACTGGCAGATGTTGGCTTGGACGGGGGCGCTCATCATCACCTTCACCGTGCTCGCGCTTTCCATCGTCGCGCGCGCGCTTGCTGCATCGAGAAAAACGTCATGAATGTCGCCTCGGTCGCCGTTCCCACCGTCACCCACGCCCCGATCAGCACGGCCGGCTTGGCTGAAAAGGTCTCCATCCGCAACCTCGACTTCTATTATGGGACCAGCAAAGCGCTCAAAGGCATTACTCTGCCGCTCTATCAGAACAGGGTCACCGCCTTCATCGGCCCGTCCGGCTGCGGAAAATCCACGCTGCTGCGCATCCTCAACCGCATGTACGATCTCTATCCCAACCAGCGGGCGGAGGGCGACGTCCTATTCGACGGCGGAGATATCCTTTCGCCCAAACAGGATCTCAACCTGCTGCGCGCACGCATCGGCATGGTGTTTCAGAAGCCGACGCCGTTTCCGATGTCGATCTACGAGAACATCGCCTTCGGCATCAGGCTCTACGAAAAACTGTCGCGATCGGAACTGGACAATCGCGTCGAGACCTCGCTGCGCCGCGCCGCGCTGTGGGAGGAGGTCAAGGACAAGCTCGGTGCCAACGGGCTGAGCCTCTCGGGGGGCCAGCAGCAACGGCTGTGTATCGCGCGCACCGTGGCGGTCGAGCCCGAAGTGATACTGTTCGACGAGCCCTGCTCGGCGCTCGACCCGATCTCGACCGCCAAAATCGAGGAGTTGATCGACGAGCTCAAAGAGGATTACACGATCGTGATCGTGACCCACAACATGCAGCAGGCGGCGCGCGTATCCGACTTCACCGCCTTCATGTATCTCGGGGAGCTGGTCGAGTTCGACACGACGAGCAAGATGTTCACCGCGCCGAGCGATCGGCGCACGCAGGACTACATCACGGGCCGCTTTGGATAGAGCCGGTTCAAAGGAATGCAATCAGCGCAAGCTGCAAACTCGATCCGAGTGCGCGGCCTGGCTAGCTAGGACGAAACAGATGGTCGTCTCCGATCATACCGCCAAGGCCTTCGACGTCGATCTGCAAGAGCTTGCCCGCATGGTGGCGGAGATGGGCGGTCTTGCGGAGAAGCAGGTCGCGGATGCGATCGATGCGCTCGCGGAACGCGACGTCGATCGCGCGCAGCGCACAGTGGCGGCCGATCCCGACCTCGATGCGCTGCAGGCGGAAATCGAAGAAATGGCAGTGCTGACGATCGCCCGCCGGCAGCCCATGGCGGTCGATTTGCGGGAAATCGTCGGCGCGCTGCGGGTCTCCAATGATCTCGAGCGCATCGGCGATCTGGCCAAGAACATCGGCAAGCGGGTCATGGCGCTGGACGGCGAATTCCATCCGGCCAAATTGATCCGCGGGGTCGAGCACATGGGCTCCATGGTTCTCACCCAGCTCAAAGAGGTGCTCGACAGCTACGCGCGCCATGATCTCAAGAAGGCGTTGGCGGTATGGAACGGCGACGAGGAGATCGACGCGACCTGCACCTCCATCTTCCGCGAGCTGTTGACCTATATGATGGAGGATCCCCGCCACATTACCTTCTGCATCCACCTGATGTTCTGCGCCAAGAACATCGAGCGCATGGGCGATCACGCGACCAATATCGCCGAGACGGTCTACTACATGATCGAAGGCCATGCGATGGCCGACCAGCGGCGCAAGGGCGATACCACCGCCTTCGCGACGCTAGCGGCGGAGAAATGATCGAGGGACGCTGAGCGCATGAAGGCCAACATCCTGATCGTGGAGGACGAGGAGGCGCTGACGCTGCTGCTGCGCTACAACCTCGAGGCCGAGGGTTACGCGGTCGACACGGCCGCGCGCGGCGACGAAGCGGATTTGCTGCTCAAGGAGCGCTCGCCCGACCTCGTGATTCTGGATTGGATGCTGCCGGGCCTCTCGGGCATCGAGCTCTGCCGTCGGCTGCGGACACGTCCCGAGACCAAGCGCCTGCCGATCATCATGCTCACCGCCCGCGGCGAGGAGAGCGAGCGCGTGCGCGGGCTGGCGACCGGCGCCGACGACTATATCGTCAAGCCGTTCTCGGTTCCGGAATTGAGCGCGCGCGTGCGCGCCCTGCTGCGGCGGGCATTGCCGGAGCGCATCGCCGACATATTGTCGTTCGGCGAGCTCGAAGTGGACCGCGAGAAAAAACGCGTCTCGCGCGCCGGCCGCGCCATCGATCTCGGGCCGACCGAATACCGTCTGCTCGAGTTCCTGATGGAGCGACCAGGCCGCGTGTTCTCGCGCGAACAGCTTCTCAATGGCGTGTGGGGCAGTCAGATCTATATCGACGAGCGCACCGTCGACGTCCACGTCGGCCGCCTGCGCAAGGCGCTCAACCGCGGTCACTCCACCGATCCGATCCGCACCGTGCGTGGCGCCGGCTACGCGCTCGATGACCGGTTCGCCAAGACGGCGTGAATGATGGCCTCGTCATGCCCGGCCTTGTGCCGGGCATCCACGCCTTGCTTTCCCGGTGACAAAAGACGTGGATGGCCGGGCCAAGCCCGGCCATGACGGTTTCGATACGATCAGCCTCTGAATGGCCGGCGGTCGCGGCGCATGTGGGCTGGCTGATAGGCCACGCGCGAATGATAGGCGCAGTAGGGAAGGCCGGTGATGGTCTGCCCGCCGCAGAAGAAGAAGTCGGGCTGCCCGGGATCGCCGATCGGCCAGCGGCAGGTCTCCTCGGTCAATTCGAGCAGCGTGCGACGCTGGCCGAGTGGGATGACGTTGTCGACGAATTCCGGCTCCGGCTCGATATCGAAGTCGTAAGCATGCACGAGCGCGGTATTGCCGCGGATCGAGGAGCGCCCGACCCGCAGCATGTGCGAATGGGCGCGCGGCTTGCGCGGGCGCGATGCCGCCGAGGACGGCGACTTGGCGCGCCCCGCAAGCCCGAGCCGGTGCACCTTGCCGATCACCGCATTGCGGGTAATGCCGCCAAGCTCGGCGGCGATTTGGCTCGCCGACAACCCGTCGGCCCACAGCTTCTTCAGTGTTTCGACGCGCTCATCGGTCCAGGTCATGCCGCAAATCCTCGCCAGCCGCCAAGGCGCAGCGTCCAGACAGAATCCCACCGCGGGTCTGGGCAACGCTCAGTTGGCCCGACGCATACCCGCGCTACCGATTTACGCTAATGACTGTCCGCCGCACGAAATGTCGTATTCGACGATGGAAAAACTACAATATGGCGGGAGTCAGGCGCAAGCGTCCCGGCACCCTGCGTCCACATCTTCTGTCCGTGTGCGGCCCATGCGTCCACACTTATCTGCACGGCTGTGTATTGCGCGGGCCCGACTCATCATCTCGGCGTCATGGCCGCGCGTCGCGCGTCCTCCGAGGCCTAGGCCTAGCCATGACGGTCTTAACTCAAATCCGTTTTCACGGCGCCGAGTGGCAGAATGCAGGGCCGGCTCGTGTTGACCCAGGGCACCCCGCCGCAATAAAATACCTTACCGTGCCGCCCGGAGAGGCGGCACATTTCGTTTCCGCAGATTGTCGGCCGGTCGATGAATAGCGTCCACACATCCCATTTGCTGCCGACCTATGCGCGTGTCGACCTTGCCTTCGAGCGCGGCGAGGGCGCCTGGCTCATCGCCACCGACGGCGAGCGCTACCTCGATTTCACCTCGGGCGTCGCGGTCAACGCGCTCGGCCACGCCCATCCGCACCTGGTCAAGGCGATCACCGAGCAGGCCAACAAGGTGTGGCACGTCTCCAATCTCTATCGCATTCCCGAGAGCGAGCGGCTCGCCGATCGGCTGTGCGCGGCAAGCTTCGCCGACGTGGTATTTTTCGGCAATTCCGGCGCCGAAGCCATGGAATGCGCCATCAAAATGGCGCGCAAGTACCAGTCGGCCAGCGGCCGGCCGGAACGCTACCGCATGGTCACGTTCGAGGGCGCCTTCCACGGCCGCACGCTGGCGACCTTGGCGGCCGGCGGGCAAAAGAAATATCTCGACGGCTTCGGTCCCGTGGTCGACGGCTTCGATCAGGTGGCATTCGGCGATCTCGAAGCGGCCAAGCGGGCAGTGGGCCCGCAGACTGCCGCGATCGTGATCGAGCCGATCATGGGCGAAGGCGGCGTGCGCGTTGTGTCGAACGAGTTTTTGCGGGCGCTGCGGCGGCTGTGCGACGAGCACGGATTGCTGTTGGTGTTCGACGAGGTGCAGACCGGCATCGGCCGCACCGGCGAGCTCTTCGCCTATCAGCGCTGCGGCGTCACCCCCGACATCATGGCGCTCGCCAAGGCCTTGGGCGGCGGGTTCCCTCTCGGCGCGTGCCTCGCCACTGCCGAGGCCGCCAAGGGCATGACCACCGGCACGCACGGCTCGACCTTCGGCGGCAACCCGCTCGCCATGGCGGCCGCCGGCGCCCTGCTCGACGTGGTGCTCGCCGACGGCTTTCTCGACCGCGTGCGCCGGGTTTCCCTTCTGCTCAAGCAAAAGCTGGCGCAGATCAAGGACCGCTATCCCACGGTCATCGCCGAGGTGCGCGGGGAAGGACTCCTCGTCGGCCTGCGCGCCGTCGTGCCCAGCGCCGAGCTCGTCGACGAGCTGCGGGCGGAGAAGATGATCACGGCCGCGGCCGGCGACAACGTGGTGCGGCTTTTGCCGCCGCTGATCGTGAGCGATGAGGAGATAGCGGAAGGCGTGAGGCGCCTCGAGCGCGCTTGTGCCCGCATCGCCAAGGCGCAGGAAAAACCGCAGAAGCTGGGAGCGGCCAGATGAAGGGCCGCGACTTTCTCGATCTCATCGATATCCCTGCGCAGGAGCTGCGCGGGATCATCGACGCGAGCCGCGCTATCAAAGGGCAGCGCGAGCGCGCTCAGCGCCCGCTCGAGGGGCGGACGCTCGCCATGATTTTCGACAAGCCCTCGACCCGCACGCGGGTCTCCTTCGATGTCGCGATGCGTCAACTGGGGGGCGCGGCCATCCTGCTGACCGGCCAGGAGATGCAACTCGGCCGGGGTGAAACCATCGCCGATACGGCGCGGGTTCTCTCGCGCTACGTCAACATCATCGTGATCCGCACGCTCGATCACGGCATGCTCACCGAGCTCGCGCGGCATGCCACCGTGCCGGTGATCAACGGGCTCACCCGCCGCTCGCATCCCTGCCAGGTGCTCGCCGACGTCATGACCTTCGAGGAGCACCGCGGGCCGATCCGCGGCAAGACCGTGGCCTGGACCGGCGACGCCAATAACGTGCTTACGTCCTGGATGCATGCCGCCGAGCGGTTCGATTTCCGCCTGCGGGTGGCGACCCCGCCCGAGCTCGCGCCCAAGAAGTGGCTGCTCGACTGGATGAAGACCTCACGCGCCGCCATCCGCATCGGCAGCGTACCGGAGGAGGCCGTGAAGGGCTGCGATTGCGTGGTCACGGATACCTGGGTTTCGATGGGCGACAGGGGCGGCCAACGCCGCCACAACCTGCTGAAGCGCTATCAAGTCAATGCCCGGCTGATGGCGCTGGCGAATCCGGGCGCGGTGTTCATGCATTGCCTGCCTGCGCACCGCGGCGAGGAGGTCACTGACGAGGTGATCGACGGGCCGCAATCGATCGTGTTCGACGAGGCCGAGAACCGCCTGCATGCGCAAAAAGGCATTCTGGCCTGGTGCTTGGACGCGCGCTGACTGGCGGCGAGCCCGCGGCATCTGACGCAATAGAGCTATACGGAAAATCAAGGCACGCGAATTTTTCGCCGCTCGACACTATATAGAGTCATCATGTCCGATCCCCACATCGAAATCCCGGCACGCGCGCCGGCGGCGACCTCCGCCGACGATACGATCTTGCCCTTCAAGGTGGCGGCGCTGGACCTGCGCGGCAGGGTCGTGCGCTTCGGCCCGGCGATCGATACCATCCTTTCGCGTCATCGTTATCCCGCGCCGGTGGCGAAGCTTCTCGGCGAGGCGATCGTGCTTACCGTGCTGCTCGGCTCGACGCTGAAATTCGAAGGCCGGTTCATCCTGCAGACCCAAAGCGACGGCCCGGTGCGCATGCTGGTCATCGATTACACCACGCCCGGCCAGGTGCGCGGCTGCGCGCGCTTCGACGCCGCGCGCGTGGCGGCCGCCATCGCCGCGGGCGCGGCCGATGGTGGCGCGCTGCTCGGGCGCGGGCATCTGGCCATGACCATCGACCAGGGACCGGATACCGCCCGCTACCAGGGAATCGTGGCGCTCGACGGCAAGGGGCTCGAGCACGCCGCGCACGAATATTTTCTGCGCTCGGAGCAGATCCCCACGCGGGTGCGTTTGGCGGTGGCCGAGGAGTTGCGCGCCGGAGCCGGCGGCGCCCGCCACCGCTGGCGCGCGGGCGGATTGCTGTTGCAGTTTTTGCCGCAGTCGCCGGAGCGGGCGCGGCGGGGAGACCTCGACCCCGGCGACGTGCCCGCGGGCATCGAGGTGCCGGCGCCGCCCGAGGACGATGCCTGGGTGGAAGGCCGCGCGCTGGTGGCGAGCGTGGAGGATATCGAATTGCTCGACCCCGACACGTCGGCGGAACAGCTGCTCTATCGGCTATTCAACGAACGTGGCGTGCGGGTCTTCCGCAGCCGCGATTTGGCGGCGCATTGCTCGTGTTCGCGCGAGCGGGTCGAGAGCATGCTGCGCAGCTTCTCCCAGGACGATCGCGACCACATGGTCGAGAACGGCAAGATCACGGTCACCTGCGAGTTCTGCAACTCGACCTACGTGTTCGCGCCCGTGGACGTGCGCGAGCCTTCGCCGTCGTCGTGATGGCGGCGCACGAAAGGATTCGCCGCAGCCCTAAAGCACATCCCGTTGGTCTGGACGCATAGGTGCCGCGGACTCGGTCTGCTCCCCTCCCCCTTTGTGGGGAGGGGCTGGGGGTGGGGGTCGTTGTTATTGTGCTGAGAATGTCCTCGAGCACGCCGTCGATATTCGACAACACATCGTTGTTCCAATATCGCAATACGCGATAGCCGTTCGCTTCAAGAGCCTTCGTGCGCTTCACATCAACTGCCGTTCTAGCGTGCTGGCCTCCATCGACTTCGATGACGATACGTCTCGCGTGACAGGCAAAATCGGCGATGTAGCGGCCGATTCTAACTTGGCGACGGAAATGAGTGCCTGGCGTAGGAATTCGGCGCCGAAGATGCCACCACAGCTTGCGCTCGGCTTCCGTCGGAGCAGCGCGCATCGCGCGGGCGAGGCGACGCTGCGGTGGCACGATCGCACGATCCCGCTTGGCCCAGGGTCGCGGCTCATCGCCTTTGGACATGTCTTCGTCTCGTTACTACGACCCCCACCCCCAACCCCTCCCCACAAGGGGGAGGGGAGTCGACCGAGTTTGCCGCTTGCTCCGATTCCATTTCAACGGGACGCGCGCTAATTGATCGTGCGCTCCCGCTGCGGGGTGTCGAGCGAGAAGGCCGGAATATCGATGTCGAATTCCTCGCCCGCCGCGGTCACCATGCCGTAAGTTCCCGTCATGAAACCCGACGGCGTGGGCAGCGGCACCCCGCTGGTGTATTCGAAATTCTCGCCCGGCTTGAGCACCGGCTCCTCCCCCACCACGCCCGCCCCGCGCACCTCCTGCAGGCGGCCTTGCGCGTCGGTGATGCGCCAATGGCGCGTCTTGAGCTGGACGGTCTCGCCGCCGAGATTGGTGAGCGTGATGGTATAGGCCCAAAAGAAGTAGCCGTTCTCGGGCGAGGAGCGCTCCGGCAGGAACCGGGGGCTCGCCGTGACCTCGATCTGGCGGGTCACGGCGCGATACGCGGTTTTGGGGTCGTCCATCGTCAAGTCTCTAAGCGGCAATCGGATGTTTTCTATTAGCAAACTTCAGCGGACAGCGTAGAGCATGTTCGTGCAGAGTGGAATCAGCGGCGGGTTCCGCCGGGCCCTTTCCCGCTGGCGCGGGAGGGCTGGCGACGCTCCAAGCGCCCGTCCTGCAACCACGGCCTGACTCCCAAGCCGGGGCAAGGCCCTAGATTCGAATGCAGAAGTCACCGGCGGAAAGATCGCCTGCAATGCACGCCCCCGTGGTCACCACTGGACGCGATCTGCGGCTGGATTTGTTTCGCGGCATCGCGCTGTGGCTGATCTTTCTCGACCACATCCCCTCCAACCTGGTGGCGTGGGGCACGATCCGCAATTACGGCTTCAGCGACGCCACTGAAATCTTCGTCTTCGTCTCCGGCTACACCGCCGCCTTCGTCTACGGCAAGGAAATGCGCGAACGCGGCTTCTTCATCTCCAGCGCGCACATTTTGCGGCGCGCCTGGCAGATCTACGTCGCGCATGTGTTCCTGTTCGCAATCTATCTCGCCGAGATTTCCTACGTCGCCACCAGTTTCGAGAACCCGCTCTATGCCGAAGAGATGAACATTCTCGATTTTCTCAAGCAGCCGGACGTGACCATCGTCGAGGCGCTGCTGCTCAAGTTCAAGCCCGCCAATATGGACGTATTGCCGCTCTACATCATTCTGCTGCTGTTGTTTCCGCCCATCCTCTGGCTGCTGCGCTATCGATCCGCGCTCGCGCTCGGCGCCTCGGTGCTGCTTTACGTGCTCACTTGGGTGTTCAATTGGAACCTGCCGAGCTATCCCAGCGGGCATTGGTACTTCAATCCATTCGCCTGGCAATTGCTGTTCGTATTCGGCGCCTGGTGCGCGCTGGGGGGAGCGCAACGGCTCTCGACGGTGCTGCAATCACGCGTGACCTTGGCGATCGCGGTCGCGTACCTGCTGTTCGCCTTCGTCATCACGCTGACCTGGTACCTGCCCGGCGTGGGCCAATACGTTCCGCATTGGCTGGAAGAGCTGATCTATCCCATCGACAAGGTTAATCTGGACGTCCTGCGCTTCGCGCATTTTCTCGCGCTTGCGGTGGTGACGGTGTGGTTCGTGCCGCGCGATTGGCCCGCGCTCAAATCGCGCTGGGCGTGGCCGCCGATCGTCTGCGGGCAGCACTCGCTGGAAATCTTCTGTCTCGGCATATTTCTGTCCTTTGCCGCGCATTTTGCCATGGTCGAGGTATCCGGCGCCGTGTGGATGCAATTCCTGGTCAGCGGCCTGGGCATCGTCATCATGGTTGGGGTTGCCGCCCTGCTAACCTGGTATAAGAGGGCGGAAGAACGCAGTGCCGGCTCGCGCCGCAAGAAGGGGCCGGACGCGGACCTCGCGGGAGGCGAGGCATGAAAATACCCATTGCAGCAGCTTTGGCTGCCCTCTGTGCGGCGCTCGGCGCGCTGCCCGGCGCGGCGTTTGCCGCGGAGCGTGAGGCTTGCGAGGTCCCGGGCTATTTGCTGTTTGGCAACAATGAGTTGAAGCACGTCTCCGAGGCGGTTCAGAAGGACAAGCGGCTGACCGTGGCGGTGGTCGGCACCGGCTCCTCCCTCCTCGCCGGTCCCGACGGCCCGCGCTCGGCCTATCCGGCGCGGCTCGAGGCGGCGCTCAAACGGCGGCTTCCTTCGGTCGACGTCAAGGTCGTCAGCCTCGCCAGAAGCCGGATGACCGCCGAGGACTTGGCCCGCGGGATGGAGAAGGTGCTCGCCGACGAGAAGCCCGACCTGGTGATATGGCAAACGGGCACGCTCGACGCCATCCGCCGAATCGACCCCGACGCGTTCCGGGCGGCGCTCGAAGAGGGGGTCGAGACGCTGCACAGAGGCGGCGCCGACGTCATTTTGATGAACATGCAGTACAGCCCCCGGACCGAGATCATGGTGTCGCCCGGCCCCTATGCCGACACTATGCGGGTGGTGGCGCAGCAGCATGAGATTCCGCTGTTCGACCGGCTCGCCATCATGCGGCATTGGTCCGATACCGGCGCTTTCGACCTTTACGCCGCCGGAAAGGATAATGTGCTGGCCCAGCGCGTGCACGATTGCATCGGCCGCGGCATTGCCTCTATGATCATCGATGCCGCCCATTTGCGTTCCGTCGATACCAAGGCGGGTCAATAAACAGGCGTCAAAGGAAAGACCTCCGGAGGACGAACGCGCAGCATGCATTGGCGGGCATTTTTGCGTCGTGAGGCCCTGCTCGGGGTCGTTACGACGGCAGCTTTAGCTGCGTTGCTTTCGGCGCAGGGGCAGGCCGGCGAGCCGAACCCGGCTCTCGCCGCGCCGGCGTCCCCGGCGACGCCCGCCTGCGCGGTGTCGGCGGTGCAGGCGCGCCTCGATCAGCCGCTGCCCCGCCTGGCGCGACGGCTTGCCAGCGGCAAGCCGATCAAGATCGTGGCGCTCGGCTCGTCCTCGACCTTCGGCGCGGGCGCAAGCACCTCTGTCGCCTCGTATCCGAGCCGGCTGGCGGAAGAGCTCGTCCGCCGCTTCCCGGGCCACGACATCACGGTGCTCAACCGCGGCGTCAACGGCGACGATGCCGTTGCCATGCTCGCGCGTCTCGATAGCGCCGTTATCGCCGAAAGGCCGCATCTGGTGCTGTGGCAGCTGGGCACGAATTCCGTGCTGCGGGACAAGGTGCTGCCCCCGCACGCCTCGATGATCCACGAGGGTCTCGCGCGCATCAAGGCAACCGGCGCCGAGGTCGTGCTGATCGATCCGCAATACGCGCCGCGGGTGATCGCCAAGCCGAACGTCGAGGAGATGGTCTCGCTGATTGCCAAGGCCGCCAAGGCCGAACATGTGCCGCTCTTTCACCGCTTCGAGCTGATGCGGCATTGGTACGAGATCGAGCATCTGCCGTTCGAGGCGTTCGTGTCGCCGGACGGGCTGCACATGAACGACTGGAGCTACGCCTGCTGGGCGAAGGGCCTCGCCCTGGCGATTGCCGAGGCGGCAACGCGGCCCATGGCGACGGCAGGCGGCCCGCAGGCGGGTCGGTAGCAAGACATACCAACGGCACGGTCTGTTGCCCGTCATGCCCGCGCATAGCGCGTCGGAAGACGCGCGTAAACGCGCTTATGGCGCGGGCATCCACGTCTTTAGAGGCGCGCACCAACAAAAGCCTGAGTTCTTTTCACCGCGGCTACAGACAAAATCTGTCGCCGCGTAAAAGGTTCGTAAAAGACAAGATCCTTTGATTTGCATCAATGCATCTGCACTCGCAGATGGTCTAATCATTACAATAACGACCGAGGCGTGCAGTAGTCGGCTCGTCCATCTCCATGCGGTTATGCAAGCCGCGTCGCTCGGCAGAAGCCGTCGCGACGCGAAGGGGGAGGTTTCACGCGCGAGCTAGGGCCAACGGGTCGACAACTGCGACTCGATCAGGACGCAAGCTTCGCAATACGTCGGTAATGGCAAGGGGGATCGGTGCGATGAGCGGCTCGGTGTCTTTGAGCGATGTGCCGGAGCGCTTCCTGGATCGCAACTCGTGGACTGCAATCCTCACGTTCGCCGGCCGGCGGCAGACCGCGCTCGAATTGTTGTTGGATGCGCCACATCCGGATGCGTCGCCGGAGTTCTGGGAGTCCACCGTTCCTGGAACGCCCTTGCAGGAGCGGCACAAGGTTTTCCAGAAAGGGCAGATCCTGTCGTTTGCGTTCCGCGAACACCTGTTCAACGGAACGCACGTTGCTCTTGGCTTTCTGTGCGGACAATCGACTCGCATCCCCGTCCCGCGCGAGGGCGCCCTCCATTTATGCCCGCAATTCGCGACCGAACGGCTCGTGGGCCAAGACGTCGAGTTCGCCGGTGTCACCGTTATCGAAGCCGCAAAATTGAACACGCCGGCGGCGGACCTGTTACGGCGCCTGATGGATTGGATGCAGCTGCAGCGCGCCGTCGGCCGCCGGGCGAAAAAGATCCTCCAGCACGAGGCGGGGACGGAGTTCGGGGCGCGGCTCACCACACGAATGTTCGATACTGTTTACAAGGCGGTTTTTGATAGCCCGCGCGGCCATCCTTCCGCTAACGGATTGTGACTACTTGTAGCAATCGGTGACCTCGCCGAGCGTCACGGCGCCGTCGGCGCCATTTGGACCGGTGATAGGGCCGCCCCGGCACCGGCGTGGCGGACCGCTTCCGTTCGTGCCCAGCGATCGTGCCAGGGCAGGGTGCGACGCGAAGTCGTCACGATGAAGTTCAGGAAGAATACGATGATCAATACTACGCCCGTCCCGCTTACGATCATCGATCCAATCAGGTAATGGACCATCGGCTGTCCCAGGGATGAAGGCGGGGCAATCGCCATCGCAAAAGCCATGCTGGGAAGGATCGGAATCATGCGAACCAGGATGCGCCTGCCCGCCGTGGCGGCGTCGATCGGCGTTCGATCGAGCGCGCGTACGCGAATGTCGAGGATGCGCTTGCCCACTGTCGCGCCGAAGCGCCATTCGCAGAGCAAAAAATACGCCGCGAGCAAAACTACGGTGAGGGAATCTAGATAGAACACGTTCGTCAGTCCGCCGGTAGAATCCACGGGAACCGTGCGGTGAAACGTGACACCCTGCGTTGGCGGGCCGACGGTCGGCGGCGGGCCGCCTATGGTCACCATGCGCGCGACGTCTGGTCTTTTCTGATCGCTGACGGTCAGGGTCCAGTCATACGGGATGCCGAAGATCGAGCGTGTGCAGCGCTGCACGCTGACCACGTTTAAGGCGACGGGAAGCTGAAGCTCAGCTGGCGTGGCCCCCCAGTCGTGCAATCCGCAACTGTCACAAGTGTACTGCTGACGCGCACCTTGCCGCCGGTCACGCCGGCAAGCCAAACGCCGGTCATCTCAAGGGCCACCACAATGAGAAGGACATCGAACAGGAATGCAGTGAGACGTCGCCAGAAACCTGCTCGACGTAAATCCGATGGGTCCATTATTCGTCTTTCTTATGGTCGGAGGCGATTGCCTGGAGCTTAGCCGTGGTGTTGGCGTGATGCGTGCGCGACAGCCTTAGACTCCATTGCAGCTCCTTCGCTGCTATCCCTTAGACCGTACTCCGGGCCGCCGCATTGATTGAGATCAAAACTCCGCGCCCGCCGGTCTTGATCATTTTCAAAATTAGCTTCCGGGGTCCCGTAGTCGGCAGTCGATTATCTGCGCCAGCGGACAGAATTTCAGGCTTCGCAAACATGGTTTTAATGGATGGCCGAGGGCGAGGTTATGACTGAGCTTTTGACGAGGCAAAACGAGGGTTTGTAGCCCTCGCAGTCTCCGCTAAGTGATTGTGACGGCCCGATTTATTAAATCGACGATTTGCAACTGTGGCCGGGCGGCAAACATATGCTCATAATGGAGATGAGCATTCGCACGGAAGTGCAAACGCGGCGTGGTGGGATGAGCGCTCGCTTCGTGTTATGGCTGGCTTGCTATTTTTACTCACACTGGTTTTTTTTCGGCGCGTCAGCAGGTTTTTATTACGCTGCGCTTGAGCAAGTCAGACCCTTCTTCCCGCCAGAATTCAAAGATCCTTATAGAGTGCGTGTTGCGTTGGATTTTCTCATATGGGAGCGATCATTTCCTGCAGAGGCCCGCCGCAAGTATTTGCTGTCCACGGGACTAGCGGCCGCGGCGTTCTTGTGCGCGGCGCTCGTTCTTTACCTGGACGGTCAGGTTATTGCTGCCGCGTTTTTTGGCTGCCTGTTTCTAGCCACGGCCGGATACGGCTTTATCACATGGGCGAAATACAACAATCGTCTCTGACAAGGTTAGCGGCTGTTCCGTCCGAGCGGTAGCGACTGGGACACGGCGTTCGACGCCGCCTCGGCCGAGCTCATGGGGTTCGCCAAAATGCAGTTGGCTCAATCACTGCCCCATCCGTCATGCCCGCGCTTGTCGCGGGCATCTACGTCTTTTTGCGGCTCCAAATGAAAACGTGGATGGCCGGGACGAGCCCGGTCATGACGCAGTTTGTCTGACGGACATTGTTACGCTCCGCGTGAGGGACAGCGGGCATGAAAAACTGGCTTCAATCTGTATTTTTCTATTGACTACGATCTGAAGCGATGCTAGAA
>Ga0306924_10000483_pt1 | contig 33165 bp, 24 predicted proteins | sample sta12Can44000111_FD_203756 | JGI IMG/M metagenome (GOLD analysis project Ga0306924, IMG submission 203756) | Lab enrichment of tropical soil microbial communities from Luquillo Experimental Forest, Puerto Rico - statanox.12C.anox.44.000.111 (v2)... | ecosystem: Environmental > Terrestrial >... | reverse complement strand
CCGATGTGTGACGGCCATGACCGCGGGCCGGCCTGGCGCCTCCGGCGCCCTGCCCCCTGGCGCCTCCGGCGTGGGTCCGCCCCGCGGTGCCCTGACCGCCGACCCCGGGCTGAGCCGCGACTACCTCGCGCCGTTCCCGGTCGACATCCCGCTCACGCTGTCGGTGCACCGTCACGGCGGCGGCGATCCCGCCTACGCCACCGACGCGGCCGGAGCCGTCTGGCGCACGTCGCTGACCCCGGACGGACCGGCGACCCTTCAGCTACGGACACGTGGCGCGGTGGTGACCGCCCTGGCCTGGGGACCAGGGGCGGGCTGGCTGCTCGACCGGGTGCCGGACTGGCTCGGCTTCCACGACGACCGATCGGGCTTCGCTGCGCACCACCCGGTGGTCGGCGAGCTGGCGCTGCGGTACGAAGGGCTGCGGGTCGGCCGCACCGGGCGGGTCTTCGAGGCGCTGGTACCCGCGGTCCTCGAGCAGAAGGTGGTCGGCCGCGAGGCCCACCGGGCCTGGCGGTTCCTGCTGCTCACGTACGGCGAGGCGGCGCCGGGCCCGGCCCCGGCCCGGATGCGCGTGATCCCGCCGCCGCAGACCTGGGCGCGGATTCCGTCCTGGGACTGGCACCGGGCCGGCGTCGAGGGCGTGCGCGCCCGCACGATCATCAACGCCGCGGCGGTCGCGGCCCGGCTCGAGGATGCCCTGGACCTGGCCCCGGCCGAGGCGGACCGGCGCCTGCGCTCCCTGCCCGGCATCGGCGTCTGGACCTCGGCCGAGATCAGGCAGCGGGCCATGGGCGACCCGGACGCGGTCTCGGTGGGGGACTACCACCTGCCCAACGCGGTCGGCTGGACGCTGGCCCGCCGCAAGACCGACGACGCCGGCATGCTCGAGCTCCTCGCCCCCTACGCCGGGCACCGCTACCGGGTCACCAGGCTGGTCGAGCTGGGCGGCAGCGCCCCCCCGCGCCACGGCCCGCACATGTCCGTCCGCGACTACCGCTCCTTCTAACCCGACTACCGCTCCTCCTAACCCAGGCGCACCGAACTCCAGGCGCACCTTAGCCCTAGGCGCACCCCTTCTAACCCAGGAGCACCCCTTCTAACCCAGGCGCACCCCTTCTAACCCAGGCGCACCGCACCCGCTCAAGCGCATCGGCATCGCGGGCCGTCTCCTTTCACCACATCAATCCCATCAGCAACACCAATGGGCGTAGATGCCGCAAGCCATCCGGTGGGAGCGCGATGTCGCCTCGCTTCATCCCGCAGCCAGGGCGAAGCGCCGAACAGAAACGGACTTCCGTCACGCAGAACCCACCCATACCACGTCATAAGGCGTGGATGTCCCATCCATGCTGCTCATACGACATGGGTGTGGCATCCACGCCATAAGGCGACGGGCGCCGGGGGCATGGCGGGCCGGACGGATCGCGAGTCGGGAAGGAGCGGTCGAGAGGCCGCGAAGTTTGCCGCGTAAAGTTCGGGCATGAGCGTTTTCCGCGGCAACTCTGGTAATGATGGGGTCGTAGAGCCGGAAGGAAACAGTGGAACCAGCGGGGCCAGTGGAACCAGCGGGACCAGCAAGGCCAGTGGAACCGACGCGGCCAGCATAACCAGCGAGGCCCAGCCGCCCACCGCGTCGGCCATGCGGAGGACGCTGGCCCGGGCCAGGGACGGCAAGCCACTCGACCTGGGGGAGGCGACGGTACTGCTCCACGCCCGCGGCGAGGACCTGCAAAGACTCCTGGCCTACGCGGGGCGGACCAGGGACGCCGGCCTCGAGGCCGCGAAACGCCCGAACGTCATCACGTACTCGCGCAAGGTTTTCATCCCGCTCACCCGGCTGTGCCGGGACCGCTGCGGCTACTGCACGTTCGCCACCGTCCCGCACCGGCTAGACCACCTGTACCTGGAGCCCGATCAGATCCTGGCCATCGCTCGCCAGGGGGCCGAACTCGGCTGCAAGGAAGCCCTGTTCACCCTCGGCGACAAGCCAGAGGACCGGTGGAAGCAGGCCAGGGAATGGCTCGACACGCACGGCTACGATGACACGCTGTCCTACGTCAGGGCGATGGCGATCCGCGTACTCGAGGAGACCGGGCTGCTCCCGCACCTGAACCCCGGGGTGCTGTCCTGGCAGGACTTCCAGCGGCTCAAGCCGGTCGCCCCGTCGATGGGCATGATGCTCGAGACGACGGCGAACCGGCTCTACACCACCAAGGGCGCCCCGCACTTCGGCAGCCCGGACAAGGACCCCGCGGTCAGGCTGCGCGTGCTGGAGGACGCCGGCCGCAGCAACGTCCCGTTCACCACCGGCATCCTCATCGGCATCGGCGAGACCCTGGCCGAACGCGCCGAGTCGGTCTTCGCCATCCGCAAGATCGCCCGCGAGTACCGGGGCATCCAGGAAGTCATCGTGCAGAACTTCCGGGCCAAGCCGGACACCAAGATGCGCGACGTGCCCGACGCCGAACTCGACGACCTGGCCGCCACGATCGCCGTCACCAGGCTTGTCCTCGGGTCCAAGGCCCGCATTCAGGCGCCGCCCAACCTGGTCGGCGCGCAGTACGACCTGATCCTGCGGGCCGGTATCGACGACTGGGGCGGCGTCTCCCCGCTGACCCCGGACCACGTCAACCCCGAGCGCCCGTGGCCGGACATCGACGAGCTCGCCGCGTGCACCGCCAAGGCGGGCTTCACCCTGCGGGAGCGGCTGACCATCTACCCGCCCTACCTCCGCGAGCCGTGGCTGGACCCGCGGCTGGCCCGGCACGTGGCCGCGCTGGCCGACCCGGCGACCGGGCTGGCCGCCGAGGATGCCAGGCCGGCCGGCCTGCCCTGGCAGGAGCCCGACGGCGGCTGGGCCCAGAACGGATCCGGCCGCACCGACCTGCACGTCACCATCGACACCACCGGCCGCAGCCATGACCGCCGGGAGGACTTCGCCGAGGTCTACGGCGACTGGGATGAGATAGCCGAACGGGCCGCCGTCCCCGCCCCCGGGCCAGCCTCACGTCCCGCCAAGGCTGACGCTCCTGCCAGGGCCGTCGCCCCCGCCGAGGCCGTCGCCCCCGCCATCCTCCGCCCCGGCGAGCTCGCCGCCGCCCTCCGGCAGGCCGAACGCGACCCCGCCGCCCTCACCGACGACCAGGCCCTCGCCCTGCTGGCCGCGGACGGCCCCGATCTGGAGGCGCTGGCCGACATCGCCGACGCGCTGCGCCGCGAGGTGATGGGCGACGAGGTCAGCTACGTGGTCACCCGCAACATCAACTTCACCAACGTCTGCTACACCGGCTGCCGATTCTGCGCGTTCGCCCAGCGCCGGACCGACGCCGACGCGTACACGCTGTCGCTGCAGCAGATCGGTGACCGGGCCGCCGAGGCCTGGGATGCGGGCGCTACCGAAGTGTGCATGCAGGGAGGGATCCATCCCGATCTGCCGGGAACAGCGTATTTCGAAATCGCTTCCGAAGTCAAGCGGCGACGCCCCGATCTTCACGTCCATGCGTTCTCCCCGATGGAGGTGGTGAACGGCGCGTCGCGGACCGGCCTGCCGATCCGGGAGTGGCTGGTCCGGGCCAAGGAGGCCGGTGTCGGCTCGCTGCCGGGCACGGCGGCGGAGATCCTCGACGACGAGGTGCGCTGGGTGCTGACCAAGGGCAAGCTGCCCGCCTCGGTGTGGATCGAGGTGATCACCACCGCGCACGAACTCGGCCTGCCCACCTCGGCCACGATGATGTACGGGCACGTCGACACGCCCGCCCACTGGGTCGGGCACCTGCGGGTGATCCGGTCCGTCCAGGAGCGCACCGGCGGGTTCACCGAGTTCGTGCTGCTCCCGTTCGTCCACGAGAACGCCCCCATCTACCTGGCCGGGCTGGCCCGGCCCGGGCCGACCCGGCGGGAGAACCGGGCTGTGCACGCGGTGTCCCGGCTGCTGCTGCACGGGGCGATCGGCTCGATCCAGTGCTCCTGGGTCAAGCTCGGCGACGAGGGCTGCCGGGACGTGCTCCGCGGCGGCGTCAACGACCTGGGCGGCACGCTGATGGAGGAGACCATCAGCAGGATGGCAGGCGCGGATCACGGCTCCTACAAGACGATCAGCGGGCTGCGCGCGATCACCGAGCCGCTGGGCCGGCCGCTGCGTCAGCGCACCACCACCTACGGCGAGGTCCCGGCCGAGCGCCAGGCCGCCGCGGCCGCCTCCGACGGCGTCTGCGCGTCCGTCCGCTCTGTGCCCCTGCTGGCCCGGGGGGACGACCCCCCGCGATCCTCCGGCGTGCTCAGCGCGTCAGGATGAAATTCGCGGGGTCGCGCGGCGGGCGCGGCCTGGCCTGCTCGGCGGGGTGGCCGACGGCGATCGCGCCCATCGGCCTCCAGCCGTCCGGCAGGTCCATCACCCGGGCCGCCACGTCCTGGCAGAACAGGGTGCTCGAGATCCACGCCGAACCGAGCCCGTCGACAGCCAGCGCGACCAGCAGGTTCTGCACCGCCGCGCCCATCGACACGGTGAACATGGCCTGCTCGGACCGGTTGCGCCGCTCGTCCGGGTAGTGATGCGCCGCGTCGGTGACCAGGCACGGCACGACGATCAGCGGCGCGTTCCTGAGCACGTCCCCGCGGCGCAGCCTGCGGGCGATCTGCTCCGGCGTGAACCCGTCGCCGCGCAGGTCGGCGGCCCAGGCCTCGCGCATCGCGTCGAGCAGCGCCGTCCGGGCCGCGGCCGACTCCAGCACCACGAACCGCCACGGCTCGCTGTGGTGCGGCGCGGGCGCGGTCAGCGCGGTGGCGATCGCGCGGCGGACCGCCGCGCCCTCGACGGGTTCGGCGGTGAAGGCCCGGATGGTCCGCCGGGCCAGCGGCACGTCCGCCGAGCCGAACCGGAACATGTCCTCCCCGGCCGCCCTGATGATGGCCCGCGCGCCCGGGCCGTCCGGGTCGGTGACCAGGTCGGCCAGGCCGCGCACCAGCGCGACGGGTACCCCGCGCGCCTTGCCCTTGACCAGGTCGGCGGCTGAGGCGATCTCATCGGCCACCGCCGCGACGGTGACCTCCAGGATGTTGCCGAACGTGTCGGGTTCACCGCGATGGTCCCGCACCGGGCCGACCCCGGCGGCGCCGATCGCGTTGTCGGTCTGCCCGGCCCGCCAGGGGCGGCCCATCGTGTCGGTGACGAGCACGCCGATCCGCACCCCGGCCCGGCCGTGCAGCGCCTTGCGGATCCGGCGCGCGGACTCGTCCGGGTCCTCGGGCAGCAGCACGACGGTTCCCGGGGCGGTGTTGGACTCGTCCACGCCGGCCGCGGCCAGGACCAGCCCGTGCCGGGTCTGCGCGATCGTGGTGGGGCCGCGCCTGGCCACCACCCGGACCGTCTCCGCCTCGATGGCCTGCTCGCGGGGGGCGGTGACCACCCGGCCCTCGGCCTTGCTCACGATCTTGGACGTGACCACGAGGATGTCGCCGTCGCGCAGGTCCGGGGCCGCCTCGGCGATCAGCGCCGCCAGGTCCGCGCCCGCGGTGATCTCCGGCAGCCCCGTGACCGGGATGACGGTCACCGTATCGGCGGCACTCACCTGAGCTCCAGGGCGAGGTCGAGGGCCGCCCGGGCGATCGCCGTGGTGGCGGGCAGGTCGTGCATCAGCAGCGGCAGCGCGCGCACCACGATCCCGGTCAGCGCCGGGTCGTCAGCCACCGCCTTGTCCTGGTCGTCGACCAGCCAGCCGTCGATCAGCCCGGCCCCGTAGTGCACGCCGACCGCCGCGGCCGAGGTGTTCACCCCGATCGCGGCCAGGCAGGCGTCGGCCATCCCGCGCACCGGCGAGCCGCCGATGATGGGCGATACCCCGACCACGGTCTTGGCCGCGACCGCGGCCCTGATGCCGGGCACGGCCAGGATGGTGCCGATGCTGACCACCGGGTTGGACGGCGGGAACAGGACGACGTCGGCCGCGCCGATCGCGTCCAGCACGCCGGGCGCCGGCCGGGCCCGCTCCGCGCCCGACGCGATGATCCGCGCCGCGGGCGTGGCGGCGTGCAGGCGCACCCACCACTCCTGGAAGTGCACCACGCGCGGCTCGGCCTGCTGATTCCGGGGGGAACGATCCCCCCCAGACCCCTCCTGCTCCTGGGGGGGCTCCCCGCCCCCCCAGACCCCCCCGGCCCCGGGGGTCTGGAGCACCACGTGGGTCTCGACCGGGTCGTCGGACATCGGCAGCAGCCGCACGCCCGGCTGCCACCGCCGGCAGAGCGTCTCGGTGACGGCGGACAGCGGCTGGCCCTCGGCCAGCAGCTGGCTGCGCCGGATGTGGGTGGCGAAGTCCCGGTCACCGAGCGTGAACCAGTCCGGGCTGGCGCCGTAGGCGGCGAGCTCGGCCCGGATGCTGAACGTCTCCCCGTCCCGTCCCCAGCCCTGGTCCTCGTTGATGCCGCCGCCCAGGGTGTACATCACGGTGTCCAGGTCCGGGCAGACCCGCAGGCCGAACAGCGTGATGTCGTCGCCCGTGTTCCCGATGACGGTGATCTCGGCCTCGGGCGCGGCCCGGCGCAGGCCGCGAAGGAAACGGGCGGCGCCCACGCCGCCCGCGAGCACGGTGATGCGCATAGTTGTAAAGTGTGGCAGGTTCCCCGGCCCGCTCCGGTCGGCCCCCCGCCACCCTGCCGGGCGACTCTAACCGGAAGTAACCACTGATCTCCGTGCGTGACGATCCGTGCTGACGGTACGCAGTGCGCCGGATCCGCTGAGTAATTTATCGCGCATCTTCAGACATCAGAGGACCCCTATCACCTTTTCCGCTTGACTTGAAGCAAGACACGCGGGTGTAATTTCATTGATGTGATTATCGCCCTCCCAGGGAACGGGCGGGCCCGGGGGATTAGAAGTGGGGAGGGAGGATGCGCTGTGACTGAGGTCATCGTCCCGCTGGCGCAAGTCTTCGTCGGTCCAGATGATGTTGACGAGCTGGGCTGGCAGGATCAGGCGCTGTGCGCACAGACAGATCCGGAGGCGTTCTTCCCGGAAAAGGGTGGGTCGACCCGGGAGGCCAAGCGGGTGTGCCGCAGCTGCGACGTCCGGGCCGAGTGCCTGGAGTACGCGCTTGAACACGACGAGCGGTTCGGCATCTGGGGCGGGATGTCCGAACGCGAGCGGCGCCGCCTGAAGCGCGAGGCCGTCTAGCCGGCCGCACATCCCGCGTTCGCCCGTTCGCCTCACCAGGTGAGTCCGGCCTGTGTATGTTTAGTCCTGCGCGAGCGCAGGGGGTTGTCGTTCGCGTAGTCCACGCGCTCTTGCCGGGCAGGTAGCCGTGCGAGGCGCTCTCGCCCAGGCCACCAGACAGGACCCTTGTCACAGAACGCAGCGTCACAGAACACGGCGTCCCAGAACTCGGGGCATACGCAGCATGTCGTCACTGCCGTCGTCGTCGCCCACGACGCCGCGCGGCTGCTGCCGGGACTCATCCACGCGGTGCGCGAGCAGACCCACCCGGTACAGCGCGTGGTCGGGGTGGACACCGGCAGCCAGGACCGGAGCGGGGCGGCGCTGACCGAGCTGCTCGGCCAGGACGCGGTCTTCGGCATGGATCCTGATACCGGGTACGGCGCCGCCATCGCCCGCGCCCTGCAGCACCCCGCGGCCCGCCGGTCCGGGGAGGCGGGCAGCACGGAATGGATCTGGCTGCTGCACGACGACTGCGAGCCTGCCCCCGACGCCCTCGAGCAGCTGCTCGGCGGGGCCGGCCGCAGCCGGCTGGCCGCCGTCCTCGGCCCGAAGCTGAAGGACCTGTCCGACCGGCGCGTGGTGCGCGAGGCGGGCATCACCACCGACCGGGCCGGGCGGCGCCTCACCGGGGTGGAGCCGGGCGAGATCGATCAGGGCCAGCACGACGGCAGCCGGGGCGTGCTCGCGGTCAGCTCGGCGGGCATGCTGGTCCGCCGCGACGTCTGGAACCAGCTCGGCGGTTTCGACGCCAACCTGCCCCTGTTCCGCGACGACATCGACTTCTGCTGGCGGGCGCACGCGGCCGGCTACGAGGTCCGGGTGATCACCGACGCGGTGGTCTACCACCGTGAGCTCTCCGCCAGGCAGATCCGCAAGACACCGGCCACCGGCGGCCATCCGCGCATGCTCGACCGGCGCAGCGCGCTGTACGTCTTCGCGGTCAACCTGCCGCTATGGCCCATGCTCGCGGTGCTGACCGGCTGCGTGACCGGGTCGCTGGTCCGCGCGGCCTGGTGCCTCCTCACCAAGCAGCAGCGCAAGGCCGCGGCCCACCTCGGGGCGGTCGTCTGGCTGCTGCGGCACCCGCTGCTGATGTGGCGCGAGCGACGCCGCCGCGCCGCCGTCCGCAGGCACGGCTACGCGGTGCTGCGCGGCCAGCTGCCGCGCGCCCGGACGCTGAGCCGCCTGGCCGAATCGGCGATGGGCATCCTGTCCCGCGGGTCGGGCTACGACAGCGGCGGCCTGCACCACGCCGTGGCGGACGAGTCGGACGACGACCTGCCGCTGCCCGCCACCGACTCGGCCATGCGGCGCGTGCTCACCAGCCCGGGCGTCCTGCTCTTCGCCGGGCTGGCCGTGGTCGCGCTGGTCGCGGAGCGGTCGCTGACCGGCTCGGTGCTGTCCGGATCGGCCACGTTCGGCGGCGGGGCGCTGGTGCCGCCTTACAGCGGGGCGGGCAGCCTGTGGCACGAGTACCTGGCCGGCTACCACGACACGGGCATCGGCTCGTCCGCCAGCACCCCGGCGTACGTCGCGGTGCTGGCCGCCCTGGCCACGCTGTTCGGCGGCAAGCCGTGGCTGGCCACGGACGTGCTGCTGCTCGGCTGCGTGCCGCTGGCCGGGACGACCGCGTACCTCGCCACCCGGCGGCTGACCTCCGTGCTGGCCGCGCGGATCTGGATCGCGGCCAGCTACGCGCTGCTCCCGGTGGCCACCGGGGCCGTGGCGGCCGGCCGGATCGGCACCGTGGTCGCCTTCGTGCTGCTCCCGCTGATCGGCGTCATGGCCGGCCGGGTGCTGACCGCGCCCCCGCGCCCCGCCCGCCGGGCGGCCTGGGCGGCCGGCCTGCTGACCGCCGTCACCGCGGCCTTCGTGCCGCTGGCCTGGCCGGCCGCGGTGATCGCGGCGGTCGCGGCCACGGCGGCCTGGTCGTGGCTCGGCGCGCGCACGGTGATCAACGCCTGGATCATCGCGGTGGTCCCCGGCGTGCTCCTCATCCCGTGGACCGTCCACCTGGTCACCAGCCCCTCCGCGTTCTTCGGCGAGGCGGGCGTGGTCCGGCCCGGGCTCGCCGCCGCCAGCCTGCGGCCCGGTTCGCTGCTGCTGCTCAGCCCGGGCGGGCCCGGGCTGCCGCCGGCCTGGGTCACCGCCGGTCTCGTGCTGCCCGCCCTGGTCGCGCTGTTCGTCCGCCGCCGCACCGCGCTGGTGTACGCCGGATGGGGCGTCGCGCTGGGCGGGCTGGTCCTGGCGCTGGTGGTGAGCCGGGTCAGGATCACGCCGCCGCAGGGCGGCGCAGCGGTCAGCGCCTGGCCTGGCCTGGCGATCGCGATCGCCGCGGCCGGCCTGCTGCTGGCCGCCACCCCGCTGATCGAGACGATCGGCCGCGCCCTAGGCGGGCCAGCAGGGCGCGGGCGGGCCGAGCACGGGCAGGCGGATCAGCCGCCGTCCGGCCGCGGCTGGCGTCTGCCCCTCGCGGTGGCAGGCCTGGCCGTGCTGGTCTCGGCGCCGGCCCTGGCGGCCGGATACTGGCTGGCCGACGGGCTGGACGGCCCGGTGGCCGCGGCCGGGCCGCCGATCCTGCCCCCCTTCGTCGCGGCCTTGTCGTCCGGACCGGACCAGGTCAGGACGCTGGTGCTCCGCAAAGACGAAGGAGACGGCGGGTCGCTGTCCTACGCCATCCTGCGCGCCGCCGACCCGGTGCCCGGCGAACCCGAACTGGCCGAGACCGCTTCCTCGAGAAACGCCATGGCGGGCGTCGTGGCCTCGCTGTCCGCCGCGGGCACCGGCGACGCGGGCGACACCGGGCGGGCGCTGAGCCAGTTCGGCATCGGGTACGTCCTGATGCCCGCCCCGGCCGACCAGCAGCTGGCGAGCCAGCTGAACGCGGCCGCCGGCCTGCAGCCGCTGACCAGGTCGTCTTCGTACGACCTGTGGCAGGTCTCCGGGACGGTGGCGCGCGCCCGCGTGGTCACCCCGGCCGGCACCGCGGTCGCCGTCGCCTCCGGGCCGATCGGCGTGAACACGGTGCTCGCCCCGGGCACCTCGGGCACCCTGGTGCTGGCGGAAGCGGCCGGCGGCTGGTCCGCGACCCTCGACGGCAGGCCGCTGACCAGGCTGGCGGCACCGGTGGACGGCTGGGCGCAGGGCTTCACGCTCCCCGCGGGCGGCGGCCGCCTGGTGATCACGCGAAACGAGAGGGCCAGGAACCTCAGCCTGGCCGCGGAGGCGGCCGCGCTGTTCGCCGCCTTCGTGCTCGCGCTGCCCGGCTCCAGGTCCTCGGCCCCGGTGCCCGCCGCCGAGGCCGCGCCGGACGCCGAGTCGGCCCCGGCGGCCGGGCGCCGCCGGGCCCGCGCCGGAGGCGCCGACAAGGCCCGCGCCGGAGGCGCCGAGGAGGCCCGCGCCGGAGGCGCTCAGGAGGCCCGCGCCGGAGGCGCCGAGGAGGCCCGCGCCGGAGGTGCTCAGGAGGCGCGCGCCGAGGGCACGCGGTCGGCCCGCCGCCAGCGGCGGCCGCAGCCCGCGCTGGCCGGCGTGGCCGCCGGCGGCGGTGCCCGCGCCGAGGACGGCGACGACCCCGAGCCCAGCTACCCGGTGGACGCCGGGGCAGCCGCCGGCCCGTTCGGTACCGACGAGGATCCCGCGCCCTGGGCCGGGCTCGCCCCGAAGATCCCGAAGACCCCGAAGACCGCGAAGACCCCGAAGACCCCGCAGACCCCGGCGCTCGAGGACCGGCCGGACCCCGCCCCCGATCCCGGCCAGGCCCCCGCGCCTGCGCCCGCGGCGCCGCGGCGCGGGCGCGGCCAGCACGCCGCGCGGCACGGCAAGCCGTCGCGCCGCTCCCGGGGTGAGGGCTGATGAGGGCCGTCCACCTGGTGCCCGCCGGGTTGGTCCTGGTGGCACTCGGCGCCATCGGCGCCGCAGCGCAGCTCGGCCACCCCGCGGCGGCGCCCCGCCCGGCATCCTCCCCGGCCGCGACCCGGCAGGTGCCGGTCACCTCGGCCGCCCGCGCCTGCCCGCCCGCCCCGGACGGCGGCGCGGCCCCGGTCGCGCTGCTGGCCGGCGGCGCCGGCGCCACCGGAAAGGGCCAGCAGGGCCAGGTCGAGCTGACCGCGCTGCCGCCGGCCGGCCAGCCGGTCCGCGCGACCGGTCCGGTCCGCGCGCAGAGCCCCGGCGCGCTCACGCTGCTGACGCTGCCCGCCGGCAAGGCCACGGGCACGAGACAGACCCCCGCGGCGCAGGGCTGGTCGGTGGCCGGAGGCGGCACCATGGCCCAGGGCATGGAGGCCGAGCTGACGCAGAACTCCGGGCTGGCCAGCGTCCGCTGCGCCGAGCCGGGTTCGGACCTGTGGTTCCTCGGGCCCGGGCAGCAAAACGGCGGGTCTCGGGTCCAGCTCGACCTGATGAACGTCGACTCCACCGCGGCCAGCGTGGACGTCACCGTCATCAACGACGGCGGGCAGGCCCAGGCGGGCAACGACAACGGGATCACGGTCCCGCCGCACCAGACCGTGACCGAATCCCTCTCTTCGGTGGCCCATGGATCCAGCGTGCTGGCCATCGAGGTGCACACCAGCATCGGCCGGGTGGCGGCCGACGTCTCCGTGGAGTCCGGCGGCATCACCAGCTGGCTGCCCGGCACGGCCTCGCCGTCCACGCAGCTGGTCATCCCGGGCGTGCCCCCGGCCGGAAGCACGGCGGGCCTGTTCGTGGCCGACCCGGGCATCTCGACCGCCAAGGTGACGGTGACCGCGATCACCCCGCAGGGGCACATCCGCCCGTTCGGCTCGCAGTCGGTCGACCTGCCCGGCCAGTCGGCGTCCTACGTGGCCCTCTCGCCTCTCGGCGGTACCACGGCCGCGCTCCAGATCACCTCGAACGTGCCGGTCGCCGCCGCCGTGCTGGTGCCGGGCAGCAGCGGCCCGGGCGTGCTGACCTCCGCCACGGCGCCGATCAGCGAGCAGGCCGTGGTGGCGGGCAACACGACCGGCGGGGGCATGGCCGCCTCGGTCATCCTCTCGGCCCCCGGCGCCGCGGCGCGGGTCCGGCTGGTCGAGATCGCCCCCGCCAGCCGGGGCGGCGGGACCGTAACCGCCAGCCAGGTGGTGTCGGTCAAGGCCGGGCGCACGCTGGCCGCGCCGGTCACGGCGCCGCGGGGGACCAAGCCGGGCTCCGCGTTCGCCGTCGTGATCACGCCGCTGGCCGGATCCGGGCCGCTCTACGCCGCCCGGGTGGAGACCCAGGATCGCAGCACCGTGGTCTCCATCATCCCGGCCGCCAGCGCCCTGACCACGATCAGCCTGCCGCCGGTCCGCGACTCCTACGACGCGATCTCGCCCTAGCCGAGGTAGCCGGGGTCGATGACCTCGGGGTCCACCCCGAGGATCTCGGCGAACTCCTCGACCACCACGTCGAAGATCAGCTCGCTGAGCTCGTCCTCGTCTTCGGCCCGGGCCAGCAGCGGCCGTCGGTACAGCACGATGCGCGGTCCGGTGGCCGGGTTCCCCGGGTCGCCGGTGTCCTGCGAGCCGCGGACGATGCGGGCCAGCGGCACCCCCTCGTCCTCGCCGATGGTGTCAGCGTCCGGGACCTCCTGGACCGCGAACTCCACGGTGGACAGTTCGGTCTCCCAGCGCGGCTCGAGCCGCGCCACCGCCTCGAGCACCATGTCGTCGAACTGCTGGGCCCGGCTTCGGTAGAGCGGGACGCTGGGCGGCACCAGGCGGCCGCGCAGCCCGCGCCCGTGCCGGTCGCGCCGCCGCGGCCGGACCACGGAACCTGGCCTCGGGCCGCCTTCGCCGGTTTGCACAGTCACCGAGCGTATCCGATCGCGACGTACGCCGGATACACGCCAAGCACGACACGACCGCGGCGCGAAGCGCGGGTGGTGGCTTTACCGCCCGCGGACAGATACCGTCACGGTTGTATCCGACGCCGTCCCGGGCGCCGGGCACGGGTCCTCAGGGTGATGTGAGCGAGGTGGGCTGGTGGGTTCTCGTTGCTGCTCACGCACCGCATGCAAGCATCCTCCCGTCTACACGCTCACCTACGTGTACCGCGACTCCACCGCGGTCCTCGGCCCGCTAGCCGCCTACGTCGAGCCGCACAGCTACGACCTGTGTGAGAAGCACGCCGCCCGGCTCGTCGCGCCGCGCGGCTGGGACGTGGTGCGGCTGCCGGTGGAGACGGTCCAGGACCGGGCCGATGACCTCGAAGCGCTCGCGAACGCCGTGATGGAGACCCAGCCGAGAGCGCAGGCCGAGAAGGAGCCCGTGGGCCAGGGCGTCGAGGTCGGCCGCCGGGGCCACCTGCGGGTGCTGCGCTCCGGGCCGCCGCAGGACCGATAGGCTCGGCAGTGCGCTCGCACCGCGCGGGCGCACGGTCGTGTCACGGGAGGCAGGTCCCGCGTTGGGTGATCTGGCGAGCATCGTCAAGGCGTACGACATCAGAGGGGTCGTGCCCGACCAGCTCGACGAGGGCGTGGCGGAGGCGGTCGGCGCGGCGTTCGCGCGGGTGACCGGCGCCGGGACGATCGTGACCATGCACGACATGCGCACCTCCTCGGCCCCGCTGGCAGAGGCGTTCGGCCGCGGCGCGACGGCGCAGGGGGCCGACGTGCTGGCCGGCGGCCTGGCCTCGACCGACATGCTCTACTACGCCAGCGGTGACCTCGGCGTCCCCGGCGCGATGATCACGGCCAGCCACAACCCGTCCCGGTACAACGGCATCAAGCTGTGCCGGGCCGGGGCCAAGCCGGTCGGCATCCAGACCGGACTGACGGAGATCAAGGATCTGGCCGAACGGGCCTTGCCGCCCGCCCCGGCGCCCGGCACTGTCACCCGGCGGGACCTGCTTCCCGGCTACGCGGAGCACCTGCGCAAGCTGGTCGACATCTCCTCGATCAGGCCGCTCACCGTGGCGGTGGACGCCGGCAACGGGATGGCGGGCCACACCGTGCCGAAGGTTTTCGAGGGCCTGCCGGTCACGCTGATCCCGCTCTACTTCACCCTCGACGGCACGTTCCCGAACCACGAGGCCAACCCCATCGACCCGGAGAACCTGCGCGACCTGCAGCGCGCGGTGACCGAGCACCGTGCCGACATCGGCCTCGCCTTCGACGGCGACGCCGACCGGTGCTTCGTGGTGGACGAGCGCGGCCAGCCCGTCTCGCCCTCGGTGATCACCGCGCTGATCGCCGCCAGGGAACTGGCCCGCGAGCCCGGCGCCACGATCATCCACAACCTGATCACCTCCCGCGCCGTGCCCGAGATCGTCACGGAGCACGGCGGCGTGCCGGTCCGCACCCGGGTCGGCCATTCGTTCATCAAGACCAAGATGGCGGAGTGCGGAGCCGTTTTCGGCGGTGAGCATTCGGGGCACTTCTACTTCAGGGACTTCTGGTTCGCCGACTCGGGTATGCTCGCCGCGCTGCACACGCTGGCCGCCCTCGGCGAGCAGCCGCTGCCGCTGTCGCGGCTGCTCGCCAGGTACGCCAGGTACGTCGCCAGCGGGGAGATCAACTCCGAGGTGGCGGATCAGGCTGCCTCGACCGAACAAGTCAGGCGGGCATTCGCTGGCCGGCCCGGGGTCAGCACCGATGAGCTCGACGGGCTCACCGTCAGCACCGGCACCTGGTGGTTCAACCTGCGGCCGTCCAACACCGAGCCGCTGCTGCGGCTGAACGTGGAGGCGGACACCGAGGCCACCATGGCGGCGTTGCGGGACGAGGTGCTCGGCGTGGTCAGGGGAACCACCGACCATTCCGGATAGGGAGAATCCCATGCAGATCGACGGCTGGCTGCTCGACATCCTGGCCTGCCCCGAATGCCACGCGCCGCTGCGGGTCGACGAGGAGGCCAGCGAGCTGGTGTGCACCGGCGCCACCTGCGGCCTGGCCTACCCGGTCCGTGACGACATCCCGGTGCTGCTGGTCGAAGAGGCCCGGCGGCCGGACGCCCGGTGAGCGACGACCTGGGCGGCTGGGGCGGAGCCGAGTTCGTCCTGGCCGCGGACCGGCTTGACACGCCCGATGTGATCGAGGCGGCCGACCCGGGGGACATGCTGCGGCAGGTGGCCTCGGCGGCGGCCCAGGTGCGCACCGCCCTGCGGTCGTGCGCCGAGACCGACCTCTCGGCCTTCACCGCGGAGGGCAGGCCGCGCGCCCTGATCGTGGCGGGCGTGGGCAGTTCGGGCCTGGCGGGGGAGATGCTCAACGCCATGGCCGGGCTCAGCAGCCCGGTCCAGGTGGTGGTCTCCCCGGCCGAGCGGCTGCCGGGCTGGGTGGGCGCGGCCGACGCGGTCATCGCGGTGTCCTGCTCGGGCAGCACCCCGGAGACGCTGGCCATCGCGACCGAGGCGGCCCGGCGCGGCTGCCGGCTGGCCGCCGTCGGCGCCGGGGGATCCCCGCTGCACCGGATCGCCGAGCAGGCTCGCGCCCCGTTCGTCCCCGTCGTCCCGCCGCGGGGGGGCACGCGGGGGGCGTCCCCCCCGGAGGCGGCAGTGCTTCCGCGGGCGATGCTGTGGGCGGTCGCCGTCCCGCTGCTGGTGATCGCCGAGCGGATGGGCGTGGCCAGGATCGGCTCCGATGTCTACGAGCTGGCGGCGAGCCGGCTCGAGGAGATCGCGCACCAGTGCCGCCCGGCCAGCGAGTCGTTCGTCAACCCGGGTAAGTCGCTGGCCCTGGACCTGGTCGGCGCGCTGCCCATGGTCTGGGGCACCTCGGCGCTGAGCGAGGTCGCGGCGCGGCGGTTCGTCAGCCAGCTGCAGGAGAACGCCAAGTACCCGGCGATCTGCGGGGTGCTGCCCGCCGCGGCGCACAGCCAGGTCGCCGCGTTCGACGGGCCGTTCGCCCCGCGCTCCTCCCGGCTGTCCGCGCAGGAGCCGGGACCCGGCCCGGACGACCCGGCCGGCCTGCCCGGCTGGGACCTGGACTACGAGGAGACCGAGCCGGCCAGCGGCTTCACCCCGCTACGGCTGATCCTGATCGCCGACCCCGATGAGGACCAGCGGGTCGCGGCGCAGCGGGCGGCGGTCACCGAGCTGGCCGGCCAGCGCGGGGTGGGCCTCTCCGAGCTGGGCATGGACGGTGAGCATCCGCTGGTGCGGCTGGCCGGCGTCATCCAGCTGGCCGACTACGCGAGCGTCTACCTGGCCATCGCGTCCGGGATCGACCCGGGCCAGACGGTGGCGATCCGGGATCTCCGGACCCGGATCGAGTAGCGCGGATGCGGATCAACTGGCGCGAGATGCGCGCGGTGCTGGCCGCGCTGGCCGCCAACCTCGGAATCGCGATCACGAAGTTCATCGCCTTCGTGGTCAGCGGGTCCACGTCGATGCTGGCCGAGTCGGTGCACTCGGTCGCCGACACCGGCAACCAGGTGCTGCTGCTGGTGGGGCGCGGCCGCGCCGACCGGCCGGCGTCCGAGGAGCACCCGTTCGGCTTCGGCCGGGAGCGGTACTTCTACGGGTTCATCGTGGCGGTCATGCTGTTCACCGTCGGCGCGGTCTTCTCCGTCTACGAAGGGGTGCACAAGATCACCAACCCGGAGGAGATCCGCTCGCCGCTGATCCCCTTCATCGTGCTGGCCGTATCCGCGGTGCTGGAGGGGTTCTCGCTGCGCACTGCCATCCACGAGGCGAACGAAGTGCGCGGCGACCGCAGCTGGGGCGCGTTCATCCGGCGCACCAAGTCACCGGAGCTGCCGGTGGTGCTGCTGGAGGACACCGCCGCCCTGATCGGGCTGGGGCTCGCGTTCGCCGGGGTGGGGCTGGCGGTGCTGACCCATGACGGCCGCTGGGACGGCGCGGGCTCGCTGGCCATCGGCCTGCTGCTCGGGGCGGCCGCCACCATCCTGGCCATGGAGATGAAGAGCCTGCTGATCGGCGAGTCGGCCAGCACCGACGTGCAACGGCGGATCGTCGCCGCGCTCGAGGAGGGGCCCGAGATCGCCCGGGTCATCCACATGCGCACCGTGCACATATCCCCGGACTCCGTGCTCGTCGCCGCCAAGGTCGCGGTGCGGGAGAACGACTCCGCCGCGCAGATCACGGCCGGCATCGACCAGGCCGAACGCCGCGTCCGCTCCGCCGTCCCCATCGCCAAGACGATCTACCTCGAGCCGGACATCTACCACCCGGCCATGGCCGACCGCGCCGACCCGGCCATCCGCGCCGTCGAGCGCAGCCACTCGCCCGTCCCGCCCGCGAGCGGCAGCCCCATGAAACCCGATAACCCCGAGAACCCCACCCCCGCCAGCCCCAACCCACCAGCCACCCCCGCCAACCCCAATTCACCAGCCACCCCCGCCAACCCCAATTCACCAGCCACCCCCGGCGACCCCAAAGCGCCCGCCCCCCGCCCCGGTGAAGCCCCGCACGAACACAAGGAGCCGACTTCAGTCACTCCAGCACCACCGACACCAGACTGTATGGCGTGGATGCCACATCCACGTCGCATCAACGACATGGCTGGGACATCCACGCCTTATGCACGAGCGGCAGGGCAGGTGCGGGCTCGTATCACCGGTCCCAAGAGTGTGCCGGGAGCGCAGGGGCACCAGGCGCGAGGCCGGTGCCGACACCGAGGTTCAGCCGCGGGAAAGCAGGCGCAGGGCACGCTCCTTTTCGAAGTCGAGGGCGCGGCCCGGGGTGGCGGGGATGCGGCCCAGGCGGCGGCCCAGATCCGCGACGGCGGCGCGGACCGGCGGCTCGGCCAGCACCCGGAGGCCGAACGCCAGCGATGCGGGACTGACGTCGTACCGGCGCTCGAGTTCGAGCGCGGCGGCCACCGCCTCCAGATCCGCCTCGCTGAACTGCCGGTGCGACGGCCCGGCTGGCCCGCGCGGCGCGGCACCCGGCCCGGAAAGCCCGGAAGGCCCGGAAAGCCCGGAAGGCCACGGCAGCGGGTCGCGAACTTGGGGCAGGAGGCCGAGGTCCTCGCGGTAGCGGAGCATGCGTGCCGACGTGCCGAGCCGCCTGGCGGCCTCCGAGATGCGCATGGACACAAACCTTAACAATTTTGTGTCAAGAAGGCCCCGGAAAAAGTGCGGGGACCGCCCATGGTCCCGTAGCGTGGAGCCGACACGAGCACGAGCCACCGATACCGTTCGGCCGTAAAGAATCAAAGGGAGAACGCATGTCCGCGGATCAGCTTCCGTACCAGGTTGCCGACATCTCGCTCGCCGCCTTCGGGCGCAAGGAGATCCAGCTGGCCGAGCACGAGATGCCCGGGCTGATGGCGGTGCGCGAGGAGTACGCGCCGAACCAGCCGCTGCGCGGGGCGAAGATCACCGGCTCCCTGCACATGACGATCCAGACGGCGGTGCTGATCGAGACGCTGACCGCGCTGGGCGCGCAGGTCCGCTGGGCCAGCTGCAACATCTTCTCCACTCAGGACCACGCGGCCGCCGCGGTCGCGGTCGGCCCGGACGGCACCCCGGACGACCCGAAGGGCATCCCGGTGTTCGCCTGGAAGGGGGAGACCCTCGAGGAGTACTGGCGCTGCACCGAGCTGGCGCTGACCTGGCCCGGCGGTGACGGCCCGAACATGATCCTGGACGACGGCGGGGATGCCACCCTGTTCGTGCACAAGGGCGCCGAGTACGAGAAGGCCGGGGGAGTCCCGAGCCCGGACCGCGATGACCCCGAGGAGTGGGTGATCATCCTGGACCGGCTGCGCAACTCGCTGGCCGACCACCCCGGCAAGTGGACGCGCGCGGCCAGCACCATCAAGGGCGTGACCGAGGAGACCACCACCGGCGTGCACCGGCTGTACGAAATGGCGAAGAGCGGGAGCCTCCTGTTCCCGGCCATCAACGTCAACGACTCGGTGACCAAGTCCAAGTTCGACAACAAGTACGGCTGCCGCCACTCGCTCATCGACGGCATCAAGCGCGGTACGGACGTGCTGATCGGCGGCAAGGTCGCGCTCGTCTGCGGCTACGGCGACGTGGGCAAGGGCTGCGCGGAGAGCCTGCGCGGCCAGGGCGCCCGGGTCATCGTCACCGAGATCGACCCGATCTGCGCGCTGCAGGCGGCGATGGACGGCTACCAGGTGGCCACCCTCGAGGACGTGGTGAGCACCGTGGACATCTTCGTCACCGCCACCGGCAACCGCGACGTGATCACCGCCGGCCACATGAGCCGGATGAAGCACCAGGCAATCGTGGGCAACATCGGCCACTTCGACAACGAGATCGACATGACGGGCCTGGCCAAGACCCCCGGCGTCCGCCGGACCGTCATCAAGCCGCAGGTCGACGAGTGGACCTTCCCGGACGGGCACGCCATCATCGTGCTGTCCGAGGGGCGCCTGCTGAACCTGGGCAACGCCACCGGGCACCCGAGCTTCGTCATGTCCAACAGCTTCACCAACCAGGTCATCGCCCAGGTCGAGCTGTTCACCAAGACCGACGAGTACCCGACCGGCGTCTACACGCTGCCCAAGCACCTGGACGAGAAGGTCGCCCGGCTGCACCTCGACGCGCTCGGCGTGCGGCTCAGCCAGCTCACCAAGGAGCAGGCGGACTACATCGGCGTGCCGGTGGACGGCCCGTACAAGCCGGAGCACTACCGTTACTGACATCGCCGACGCGGGGCTCGCCGCCGAGGGGGACGCCCGCATCCGCTACGCCGAACGGGCCATGCCCCTGCTGACCGCGCTCCACCAGCGGTTCGCGAAGGACCGGCCCTTCGAGGGACTCGGCGTCGCCGCCTGCCTGCACATCACGGCCGAGACCGCCATGCTGGTCCGGCTGCTGCGGGCAGGCGGTGCCGCCGTCTCCCTGGCGGCGTCCAACCCGCTGTCCACCCAGGACGACATCGCCGCCGCGCTCGCCGTCAACCACGGCATCGCGGTCTTCGCCCGGTCCGGGGTCGACCGCAAGGGCTACTACCGCCACATCGAGGCGGCGCTGCGGAACACCGCACCGGACCTGGTCATGGACGACGGCGGCGACCTGGTCAACACGCTGCACACCAGGGCCGCGGCGCTGTTGCCGAACGTCAAGGGCGGCTGCGAATCCACCGCCACGGGCGTGATCAGGCTGCGCCGGATGGCCGCCGAGGGCGCGCTCGCCTTCCCGGTGATCGCGGCCAACGACACCGCGGTCAAGCGCATGGTCGGCAACACCTGCGGGACCGGGCAGTCGGCCATCGACGGCATCCTGCGCGCCACCAACACCCTGCTGGCGGGCAAGACCGTGGTGGTGGCCGGGTTCGGGGCCAGCGGCCGCGGGGTGGCCGAGTACGCCCGCGGCTTCGGCGCCCGGGTGATCGTGACCGAGGTCGACCCGGTGCGGGCGCTGGACGCGTCGCTGCGCGGGTTCCGCGTGCTGCCGATGGCCCAGGCGGCGCCGCTCGGCGAGGTGTTCGTCACCGTCACCGGATCTGTGGACGTCATCGGCGCGGACCACCTCGGCGTCATGCGCGACGGCGCCATCCTGGCCAACGCGGGCCACTTCGACGTGGAGATCGACGTGCGGGCGCTGAACGCGCTCGCCGTGGCCGTGCACCCCGACGTGCGGCCGCACGTGGACGCCTACGAGCTCGGCGACGGCCGGACCCTGCTGCTGCTGGCCGAGGGGCGGGTGGTGAACCTGGTCGCGGCCGAGGGGCATCCCCCCGAGGTGATGGACCTGGCCTTCGGCATCGAGGCGCTCGCCCTGGCCTGGCTCGCGGGCGCGGTGCAGTCAAACACGGGGGACAAGCTCCCGGCCGGGGTGCACGAGGTGCCCGCCGACATCGACGCCGAGGCCGCGGGCCTGGTGCTCGCCACCACCGGCACGTCGATCGACGCGCTCACCCCGGCGCAGCTGGCCTACCGGGAGTCCTGGCGCATCGGCTCCTGAGCTCAAGGCCCGAGCTCAGGCCCGGCTGCCGACCTCCGCGGGCACCTTGGCCGGCGGCGTCCCGCCGGTGTCCGCGGTGTCCGCGGACGGCGGCCGGGTCAGCACCATCCACCCGATCAGCCCGAGCGGGTAGACGAAGTACCCCCACCGGGTGGCCGGCGCCAGGGTGAACATCACCGCGAGCCCGAGCGCGAGGCGCCAGGCCGCGGCGCGCCCGTCGGCCGGCGGCCGGACGATGAGCGATATCGCGAAGCCGATCCCGGCCGCGAACAGCAGGGCGACCGCGGCCCAGTGACCCGCCATCCCGGTGGTGGCCAGCAGGTGCCCGGGCAGCGGGCTGGCGGCCGGCGTCTTGTGCGCGCTCAGGCCGAGCGGGAAGAGCACGGTGTTCTGCAGGAACGCGTACGGGTCGAGCAGCGCCGCCGGGGCCAGCGCGGCGGCCAGCAGGCCGGTCACCAAGATCACGACGCCGATGAAGCGCCAGACGGCCTGGGCGCCGTGCCGGACGGCCACCGCGGCGGCGAACACCGGGACCGCGGGCCAGGCGGTCGCCTTCATCGCGCACGCGACCCCGAGGGCCAGCGCCGCGCGGAACAGCCCCGACGGGCGCGCGATCAGCGCCAGGGTGAGGAACATCAGCGCGATGACCGGCGGGTCGGTGATCCCGACCGCCAGCGGGAACGCGATCACCGGGGAGGCGGCGAAGAACACGGTGGACAGCGTGGTGTTGTGCCGGCACGAGTCGCAGTGCCGGTGCGGCGCGGCGACCGTGAACGCCGCCCAGATCAGCGCGATGGACACCGCGGTGAGCCACAGCCGGGGGTCGGCGAACAGACCCGACGCGCCCAGCGCCCGCGGCAGGCCGAACACCGCCATGACCGGCAGGTACGGGTTGTAGGACAGCCAGTTGTCCAGCGCCCCGGCCGGCAGGTAGGGGCTGCCGTGCTGCAACAGCAGCACCGCCGACCGCGAGATCACCTGTACCTCGGGCGTCGGCGACACCCGGGTGACGAGCCAGGTCACCGGCGCGGCCAGCGCCCCCGCCAGGGAGACCAGCATGGGCCAGATGACCGGCACGTTTGTGTGCCTGGTGAGCCAGATGATGAGCGTGGTCAGCCCGTAGCCGACCGCCGCCCAGATGGCCCAGGTCCGGTCCGCGTGGCCGGTGTCGATGGCCAGCGCGGTGGCGTAGATGGTGAATGCCCCGTTAGCCGCCAGCAGCCGGTTACGGCTCAGCCAGTGCTGATGGATAAGCGCTGAGTGATTGTTGTCAATCTCAGTAGGTTCCTTCTCGGCCTCTACCTGCGTGCGTTCCACTGTGCCGGTACCCGCCCGTCCACGCGTTATTCCCCTGTGATGTGTCCAGCTTCGGCCATTCCAGACCGGTAGAACTGCCCCCGATAGCAGCCAAATCAGCCTATCACTCAGGAGTTACGGAACGGCTTTTTAAGCGGGTCCCGGCCGGGGTGGCTAGGGCAGCTTCCAGTCGACCGGCGCGGCCCCCTGCTGCTCCAGGAGCTTATTAGCGCGGCTGAACGGACGTGAACCGAAAAATCCGTTATGAGCCGAATTTGGACTCGGATGCGCCGACTCGATGGCCGGGACGCCGCCGAGCAGCGGCACCAGCGTGCGCGCGTCGCGGCCCCACAAGATCGCCACCATCGGAGTCCCCCGCCGCCCGGCCAGGGCCCGGATGGCCTGCTCGGTCACCTGCTCCCAGCCCTTGCCCCGGTGCGAGGCCGGCTTGCCCGGCTGGACGGTGAGCACCCGGTTCAGCAGCAGCACGCCGCGCTCGGCCCACGGGGTCAGGTCCCCGTTCGACGGCCGCGGGAAGCCGAGGTCCGCGGAGTACTCGGTGAAGATGTTGACCAGGCTCGGCGGCAGCCGCCGCACCTCGGGCGCGACCGAGAAGCTGAGCCCGACCGGATGGCCGGGCGTGGGGTAGGGGTCCTGGCCCACGATGAGCACGCGCACGACGTCGAACGGCTGCTTGAACGCCCGCAGCACGTTGTCCCCGGCCGGCAGGTACTTGCGCCCGGCCGCGATCTCCGCCCTCAGAAACTCGCCCATCGCGGCGATCCGGTCCGCCACGGGCTCGAGCGCCTCGGCCCAGCCCGCGTCGATGATGTTGCTCAACGGCTCCGCCATGGTCAGCACTGTATCGGCGGCTACCGGCAAAACGGGTACCGAACGGGCCGGGTGTCACGCCCCGGCCCGGCTCACCGCCCGGCCCTGGGCGCGGACGGCGGCGGCGAAGGCCGCCGCGTCGCGGGGCGCGGCGCCGCCCTGGTCGTTGTTGAAGTAGACGTACACGTCCAGGCCCTCGGCCCAGGTCGCGGCGATCCGGTCCGCCCAGGCGCGCAGCGTCGAATCGCGGTAGCGCGGCCAGCCGGGGCCGTCGTCGCCCTCGTGGAACCGCAGGTACCCCCAGTCGGCCGTGCGCCAGAGCGGCGTCACCGCGGTCCCGGCCCGGTCCGCCCAGCACAGGGTGGCGTTCCTGGCCGCCAGGACGTCCCGCACCTCGGCGGACTGCCACGACTCGTGCCGGGGCTCGACCGCCACCCGGATCCCGGCCGGGAACCGGGCCAGGCACTCGTCGAGCAGCCGCGGGGCGGCCCGCAGGTCCGGCGGCAGCTGCAGCAGCACGGGCCCGAGCCGGTCGCCGAGCCCGGCGGCCGCGTCGAGCAGCCGGCGCACCGGTTCGGCCGGGTCGCGCAGCCGCCGCACGTGGGTGAGGTAACGGCTGGCCTTGACGGTCATCACGAAGTCGCGGCCGACCCGGTCCCGCCAGCCGGCGAAGGTTTCCCGCGGTGGCAGCCGGTAGAAGGTCCCGTTGTTCTCGACCGTGGCGAACCGGCTCGCGTAGTGCTCCAGCCAGCGCCGCTGCGGAACGCCGGCCGGGTAGAACGTGCCGCGCCAGTCCCGGTACTGCCAGCCGGAGGTGCCAACGAGTACTCTCCCCCAGGGGGACGACTCCCCCGGCTGCCACGCCCTGTTCCGTCGCATTTGAGTTTCGTCTACCCTTATGCCGGAAAAGCTATCCCTGAACCGGTGTCGCTTACCTGGTAATTAGGGGTAGCCTGCGTCCACGCAGAGTCAATCAACTGGAACGATGGGGCCCATGAAAGGTCGTGTGCTTGTCGTCGATGACGACGCCGCCCTCGCCGAGATGCTCGGGATCGTGCTGCGCGGTGAGGGATTCGAGCCGACTTTCGTCTCCGACGGCGACAAGGCGGTCGAGGTTTTCCGTGAATCACGGCCTGATCTGGTCCTCCTCGACCTGATGCTGCCGGGCTCCGACGGGATCGACGTGTGCCGTCAGATCCGCGCCGAGTCCGGGGTGCCGATCGTGATGCTGACCGCGAAGACCGACACCGTGGACGTGGTCCTCGGCCTGGAATCCGGCGCCGACGACTATATCGTCAAACCGTTCAAGTCCAAGGAACTGGTCGCGCGGGTCCGCGCCCGGCTGCGCCGGACCGATGAGCCCGCGCCGGAGATGCTCCAGATCGGTGACATCGTCATCGACGTGGCCGGCCACTCGGTGAAGCGCGAAGGCGAGACGCTCAACCTCACCCCGCTCGAGTTCGACCTGCTGGTCGCGCTGGCCCGCAAGCCGAGGCAGGTCTTCACCAGGGAGGTCCTGCTCGAGCAGGTCTGGGGCTACCGGCACGCCGCGGACACCCGGCTGGTCAACGTGCACGTGCAGCGGCTGCGCGCGAAGATCGAGAAGGACCCCGAGCATCCCGAGATCGTCGTGACGGTCCGCGGTGTCGGTTACAAGGCGGGTCCTGGCTGAGCCCGCGTTGTTCAAGGTGGCGTCGGCGCGCGCGGGCAGGCAGCGGAACTGGGTTACTGCCTTCCGCCGGTCAGCCTTCGGCCGGGCCATCATCCGGCGGCTGCCCGCCCCGTCCAAGCGCTGGCTCCGGATCGGGCGCCGGTGGCAGCGCAGCGCCTTTGCGCGGATCAGGCTGCGCTGGCACCGCTCGCTGCAACTGCGCGTGGTCTCCACCACCCTGGTCCTTTCCGTCCTGGTCATCGCGGTCCTCGGCTTCTTCCTGATCCAGTCGGTGGCGGCCGGCCTGCTCAGCAACGCGGAGAACTCAGCCGATGCCCTGGTCAGGAACGGCCGGACCAGCGCGATCGGGCAGTCCAGCGTGAACGTGCTCGCCCCGGCGGCGCCGTACGATACGGCCACCGTGGTAAGCGTGGCCACCACCACCGCCCGGACGCTGCAGCAGCCGAGCGGGACCACCGGCAGCTACCTCGTTTTCATTCAGCTGACCGACATCGTCCCCGCCATCGTGCACTGGGTCGGCCAGACCAACGTGAACGTCACCGCGACGATCCCGCCGACCCTGATCGCCAAGGTGAAGGACGAGCAGAAGAGCGAGGAGTTCGACAACAAGCACAACGTCCCGCCGGTCTACGAGCCGACCACGCTGGTCTACAACTCGGGTACCTCAGTGCCCGCCCTGGCCGTCGGCGTCCCGCTCGGCGGTTACTACCAGCTGTATTACGTGTTCCCGTTCACCCAGCAGCAGGCCACCCTGATGCTGGTGCAACGCGTCCTGGTCGGCGTGGGCCTGGCCGTCGTCGTGCTGCTGGCCGCGATCGCGTCGCTGGTGACCAGGTGGGTGGTGCTGCCGGTCCGGCACGCCGCCCAGGCCGCCCAGCGCGTGTCGGCCGGGCACCTGGGGGAGCGCATGCAGGTGCACGGCGTAGACGACCTCGCGGCCCTGGCGACCTCCTTCAACGAGATGGCGGCCAGCCTGCAGGGCAAGCTCCGCGAGCTCGAGGACCTCTCCAACGTCCAGCGGCAGTTCGTCTCGGACGTGTCGCACGAGCTCCGCACGCCGCTGTCCACCATCAAGATGGCCGCCGACCTGCTCTTCGAGGCCCGCGCGGAGCTTGACGCGGCGGCCGGCCGGTCGGTGGAGCTGCTGCAGAGCCAGCTGGACCGGTTCGAGTCGCTGCTGGTCGACCTGCTCGAGATCAGCAGGTTCGACGCCGGCGCGGCCACCCTGGACGCCGAACTCGTGGACGTGTGCGACCTGGTACGCCGTTCGGCCGACGACGCGCAGCAACTGGCCGAGCGCCGCGGCAGCCGGATCGAGTTCCGGCTGCCCGCGACCGGCTGCTTCGCCGAGGTCGACCGCCGCCGGGTCGAGCGCATCCTGCGCAACATCCTGGTGAACGCGGTCGAGCACGGCGAGGGCAAGGACGTGGTGGTCACCACCGCCATGGACAGCGACGCGGTCGCCGTCTCGGTCAGGGACTACGGCGTCGGGCTGCGGCCCGGTGAGGAGCAGAAGGTCTTCGACCGGTTCTGGCGGGCCGACCCGGCGCGGGCCCGCAGCACCGGCGGCACCGGCCTGGGCCTGGCCATCTCGCTCGAGGACGCACGGCTGCACGGCGGCTGGCTGCAGGCCTGGGGCGAGCGGGGCAAGGGCTCGGTATTCCGGCTGACCCTGCCGCGGGTCGCCGGGCAGGAACTCGCCGGCTCCCCGCTGCCGCTCGGGCCGGACGAGGCCGAGGTCGCCCCCGCCGACCTGGGCCCTGGTGCCCGTCCCGCGACGGAGATCACCCGGGTGACCTCGCATGGCTAGCGCGGGATCGCGGCCCCCGCGGCGCCGGCTGACGCGGGCCTGGCGGGCGTGCGTGCTGGCCGCCGCGGCCGCCTCCGTGGCGGGCTGCGTGGGCATGCCGAACAGCGGCTCGCCGGGCACGTTCAGCGCGACCCCGCAGGACACCTCTCAGGACTCCGACTTCATCGGGGCGGTCCCGGCCGGGCCGCAGTCCGGCTGGGGTCCCTCCGACATCGTGACCGGGTACCTGAACGCGACCATCAGCTATCCGGCCTACTCGACGATCGCCGAGCAGTACCTGGCCAGCCCGGCCGGCAAGAACTGGGCGCCGAACTGGTCGGTCACCGTCGTCGATCAGGTCAGCGTGTCCCCCAGCGTCACCTACAGCGCCGACGGGAAGAGGGCCACGGTCGAGGTCTCGGGCGCGGTCCAGGCGTCGTTCAACGGGACCGGCCAGTACGTCGGGGCGCAGCAGGGCAACAACGGCACGCCGACCACCGAAGAGCACTTCACCCTGGTGAAGCAGGGCAAACAGTGGCGGATTACCAACCCGCCGAAGAACCGGATGCTCACCGAGCCCGACTTCGCCCAGGTGTACAAGCCGCAGGACCTGTACTTCTTCGACTCGACCGGACAGGTGCTCGTGCCCGACGCGGTCTTCGTGCCGACCGGGACCTCGTCCACGTCCCTGGCGACCAACCTGGTCACGGCGCTGCTGGCCAACCCGCAGCCGGTATGGCTGCAGAGTCAGGGCAACCCCACCCCGCCGGCCATCACCGAGTTCCCGCCGCATTCCAGCGCCAGGAACATCAACGTGACCGTCGACGGGACCACCGCGACGGTCAACCTCACCGGCGCGGCGGCCAGCGCGGGTCCCGTGGCCCGCCAGCAGATGGCCGCGCAGCTGGTGTGGACCCTGACCGGGCAGCCGGGCAACCCGGGCACCCCGCCGGGCATCCAGGCGGTCCAGCTCGAGTTCAACGGCAAGCCGTGGACACCGGGCACCCCGCCGTGTCCCGGCACCAGCGCACTGAGCCCGACCCTGAAACAGGCCATGTACGAGTGCAAGAACCCGTATCCGCTCGCCCCGTCCTCGACGTTCTACTACGTCGGCAACGGGCAGGCCTGGTCCCGGTGCGCCTCGGAGACCCAGGTGACCACCGGCATGATGGGCGCGGTCCTGCCCGTATTCAACCGGACCGGCGCGGTCACCCTCAACCAGGGCTGCACGTCCTCCGTGCACGCCACGTCGCAGCCCGTGCTGCCGGCCCAGCCGCACACCGTGGCGCCGCTGTCCATGGTCGCGGTGTCGCCCGACGGTAAGTACCTGGCCGGGGTGGGGCTGGGCGGGAATACCGTCACCGTGTGGTCGGCCGGCGCCACCAAGCCGTACAGCACCCTGACCCTGTCGGGCGTCACCGCGATCAGCTGGGACCGCCGGGATTACCTGTGGGCGGCCCACGGCGATACCACCACGATGGTCCTGCAGACCAGCAGCAGCAGCAACAACAGCAACCACGACTCGATCCCCAACGGATTTCCTCCCGGCAGCAAGATCCTCGGCCTGAGCATCGCCCCGGACGGCGTCCGGGTCGCCGCCATCGTGCATACCGCCTCGGGTTCCGAGGTCGAACTCGCGGCCATCGACAGCGGCAGGCTCGGCTCCGGCCAGTCAGCCAATCCGTTCCAGCGCACGTCCATCGGGCCGCCCGTGCAACTCGGGCCGAACATCACCAATCCGATCGCGCTGACCTGGTACGACGCCGACGACCTGCTGGTGCTCGACGGCGCCGGGGATCAGACCTTGCTGTGGGAGGTTCCGGTGGACGGGCAGCCGGCCACCAAGCTGCCCGGGGTGCTGCCCGGCGCGATCTCGATCACCGCCAACAGCGCCAGGAACGCCCTGGTGGTCGGGATGACGCAGAACCGGATGGAGGTTTCGGCGGGCCTCGAAGGGCCCTGGCAGCCGCTCGGCAGCGGCGGCCAGAGCCCGGCGTTCCAGGCCCCCGCCATCCCGGTCGCGGCCCAGCCCTAGCCCCCTCCGCGCCTTGGTCGCGGCGGCTTTTCGCGCCCCGTCAACGTTACGCGGTCGTTATGTAACTTTTTGCGACTGATCGCCTACAATTGCCTCCTGACATTCACGCTCTGGCGAGCTAGCGTTCAGACATGGCACTCGCCCGGGTCCGTGGTTGCGCCGGGCGTGGTTGTCCCCGGGGGCGCCACGTCAGGCAAGCCGATGCCAGCCGCAGGCGAAACGGCCCACGTAAGGCGACTTCTCGTCGACCGATCACGGTGCGGCTTAGGAGTAAGTCCTGCCTCGACGGGAGATACCGAGTCTCCCGGGCAGGGAGAAGGGCAGTAGTGGCAACAGATTGGCCGCGAACCCCTCAGCAGGCGAATGTGGGGTCGAAGACCAGGTCGGCCGGGCGAGTGCCGTCCACCTCACGCAGGCAGAGCCCAATCGTGTCGAGTTCGAGCGGATTGGGCGACATCGGACCGGAAGGGGGATCGAGATGGAAGTCATAGTCAGGGGACGCCACATAACCGTCCCGGCACGTTTCCGTCAGCACGCCGCCGCCAAGCTAGCCAAGCTCGAGAAGCTTGACGCCAAGGCGGTGCGGATCGACGTGGAGGTCTCCGAAGAACGTAACCCGCGACAGTCTGACCGCCGTGAGCGGGTCGAGCTGACCATCCGATCCCGTGGTCCCGCGATCAGGGCCGAGGCGGCCGCGGACGACAGGTACGCCGCGCTCGACCTTGCCTTCGCCAAGCTCGAGTCCCGCCTGCGCCGGGCCGCGGACCGGCGCAAGTTCAAGGACACCGTCTCGGTCCGGTCGCCGGGCGTGCTGGCCGACGCGATGCCGGAGGCCCCGCCGGGTTCCGGCGCGGCGCCGCCCGCGGCGTCCCCGGCGATGAACGGCCACGGGGTCGCGCGGCCCCGGGCCGGCGACGCCGACGACCGCCCCGACCCGGATCAGGCCGAACCCGAGAGTGGCCTGATCCCCATCCAGATGGAGGGCGACGGCCCGCTGATCCTGCGCGAGAAGGTGCACGCGGCCAGCCCGATGACGATCGACCAGGCCCTGCTCCAGATGGAGCTCGTCGGTCATGACTTCTACCTGTTCCACGACTGCGACTGTGACCGCTTCAGCGTCGTCTACCGCCGCCGTGGCTACGACTACGGGGTGATCCGCCTGGTAGAGGAGTAGTTCCGAGCCGCCAGGAGCGCGGGTTGGCCTGGCGCGATGCCATGATGCGAGCCGGGCCCGGCTTGCATCGCGGCCCGAGGTCGGCAAGAGTCTGATCACAGACGTTCGTACCAGCCATGGTCGGGCTGGCGGTAGGGTGCGGCGGATGCGGGCGGTGTTCCCTGAGGGAGGCAGACAAGTGAGCGCCATGAGCGACAGGGCGATGACTGCTGCTCGGCGGCCGGACGAGAGAAAGGACCCTATCCGGGTGCTGATCGCGGATGACCATGCGTTGTTCCGGCGTGGCCTGGAGATGGTCCTCGAGGAAGAGGACGACATCGACCTGGTCGGGCAGGCCAGCGACGGGACCGAGGCGATCGCCGTGGCCGGGGAGTCGCTGCCCGACGTCGTGCTGATGGACATCCGGATGCCGAAGATCAGCGGCATCGAGGCGTGCCGCGCCACCAAGGAGGTCGTGCCGAGCGCGAAGATCGTCATGCTGACGATCAGCGACGAGGAAGAGGACCTGTTCGAGGCGATCAGGGCGGGCGCCAGCGGCTACCTGCTGAAGGACATCCCGCTGGACGAGGTGGCCGGTGCGGTGCGGGCGGTGCACGGCGGCCAGTCGCTGATCAATCCCTCGATGGCGGGCAAGCTGCTCACCGAGTTCGCCACGCTGGCCAAACGCGACACGGAGGAAGAGCGCACCCAGCACGTCGCCCCGCCCAAGCTCACCGACCGCGAGATGGAGGTGCTCAAGCTGGTCGCCCGCGGCATGAACAACCGCGACATCGCCAAGGAGCTGTTCATCTCGGAGAACACGGTGAAGAACCACGTCAGGAACATCCTGGAGAAGCTGCAGATCCACTCCCGGATGGAAGCCGTGATGATCGCCGTCCGGCAGAAGCTGATCGAGTTCAGCTGACCTCAGGCCCGGGCCAGGGCGGACGCCAGGCGGGGAGCCCACCGGGCGGGCTCTACGTGGTCCAGGCGGACGTCGTCGCAGCCGACCCAGGTCGCGGCCTCGCGGAGGGCCTGAGCCATGGGTTCGGCCGCGATGGCGCGGTCCAGCGTCACCTTGCGGGCGACCAGGGTCTTGCCTTCCCGGGCCGGATCGGCCCGGCCGGCCAGGCGCCCGCCCGCGAGTAGCGGCATCGCGTAGTAGCCGTGCACCCGCTTGGGCTTGGGCACGTAGGCCTCGATGCCGTGCGTGAAGCCAAACACCTGCCTGGTCCGCTTGCGGTCCCAGATCAGCGAGTCGAAGGGCGAGAGCAGCGTGACCCGGTGGCGCCCGCGGCGCCCGGCGGACTCCTCGGCCAGCGCCGCCGGATCGGCCCAGCCCGCCGCGAACCCGGAGACCCCGGACAGGCCTGCGATCGCGACCGGGGTCAGCCCGGCCGCCAGCGCGGCGTCGGCCAGCAGCCGCGTGTGCTGCACGCCTAGCCGGTGATACTCGGCCAGGTCCGCCTGGGTGACCACGCCGAGCGCCCGGGCGGTCACCCCGGCCAGGTGGGCGAGGCATTCGGCATCGGCGGGCTCGGTGCCGAGCAGATCGTCGGGCAGCACCCGTTCGGGCAGGTCGTAGACCCGCCGCCAGCCGGTCCGCCGGACGCAGATGACCTCGCCGGTGTCGAGCAGCCACTCCACCGCGATCTTCACGTCGGACCAGTCCCACCACGGCCCGCCCCCCTTGGCCCCGCCCAGCTGGGTCGCGGTCAGCGGCCCCTCGGCGCGCAGCCGGGCCAGCACCTTCTCGCAGGTCTCCGGGTTGATCTGGTGCCAGCGCACGCCGCGGTCCCTGAATGCGCGGCGGCGGAAGGCGAAGTACGGCCACTGCTCCAGCGGCAGCACGCACGCCGCGTGCGCCCAGTACTCGAAGGCGGCGGGCCGGCTGGCGTGCCAGTAGGCCTGCTCGATGGCCCGCCGGGACACCGGCCCGAGCCGGGCGTAGGCGACCAGTTCGTGCGATCGCGCCAGCACGCTGATCGTGTCCAGTTGCACGGCGCCGACCCGGCGGAGCATGGCGGCGACGCCCGCTCGCGACCGGTGCCACGGCGTCGCGCCCAGGAACCCCTGCGCGCGCAGCGTCATCCGGCGGACGTCGTCGGGGGAGAGCGTCACCTCAGCCGCGGGCGCATCCATAGACCCACACCATAACGGCCGCCTACGACATTACGACCGGACAGCACGGGCGAGGATGAGTGAGCGAGGGGAGAAACCCGGCCCGTTCGGGATCTAGTACCAGTCGTCCATGATCCGGTTGGCCGCGCCGATGATGATGCCGACCACCACGATCCCGGCGCCGACCCAGAACAGCACCCAGTTCGGGCCGATGGGCAGCGCGATCCCGCCGATGATGAAGCCGACGACGATGATCGTGACCGCCACCCAGGAGACCGGCCGTCCGTGGTACTCCTCGTGCCCGTACGTCTGGCCGGTGTGCGCGTCCAGACCACGCGCTCCGGTGTCCCCGACCACCGCCCCTGATGTCGGCTGCTCGGTCACTCCTGGCTCCTCTCCCTCGCCAACGCTCCTATTATTCTCCGGGAGGTGCGAGACTGGGCACCAGCCGGCCCCAGCGGCCCGACCTCGTCCGTTAGCGAGCGACTCGGTTTGGTGCCGCATCTCGCCTACGATGACATGTTGGGGCGATGAACGGGAACCGGTTCACGGTCACCGGCCATTATGAGGGTAGGACGATCCGCGAGGAGCGCGAGGCAAAGTGCCACCGATCATTGATAGCGTCCTTCGCGCCGGCGAGGGAAGGCTTCTGCGCAAGCTGAAGCGGATCAGCGAGCAGATCAACTCGATCGAAGACGAGTTCGTCGCGATGAGCGACGCCGAGCTGCGCGGTCTCACCGACGAGTTCCGGCAGCGGTACGCCGACGGGGAGACGCTGGACGATCTCCTGCCCGAATCCTTCGCCGCCGTCCGCGAGGCCGCCAAGCGCACCCTCGGCCAGCGGGCCTTCGATGTCCAGCTGATGGGCAGCGCGGCGCTGCACATGGGCAATATCGCCGAGATGAAGACCGGTGAGGGCAAGACCCTCACCGGCGTATTCCCGGCCTACCTCAACGCGCTCGCCGGGAAGGGCGTGCACGTGGTCACGGTCAACGACTACCTGGCCAAGCGTGACGCCGAGTGGATGGGGCGGGTGCACCGCTTCCTCGGCCTCGAGGTGGGCGTGATCCTCGCGGACATGGATCCGGCCGTGCGCCGCAAGCAGTACGCCGCCGACATCACCTACGGCACCAACAACGAGTTCGGCTTCGACTACCTGCGTGACAACATGGCCTGGCAGCTCGAGGACTGCGTGCAGCGCGGCCACAGCTACG
>Ga0306924_10000478_pt1 | contig 33272 bp, 39 predicted proteins | sample sta12Can44000111_FD_203756 | JGI IMG/M metagenome (GOLD analysis project Ga0306924, IMG submission 203756) | Lab enrichment of tropical soil microbial communities from Luquillo Experimental Forest, Puerto Rico - statanox.12C.anox.44.000.111 (v2)... | ecosystem: Environmental > Terrestrial >... | reverse complement strand
ATAGATGTCGGCTTTCTGTGGGGTCCGATCGCCGCGTACTACCGCAAGCGCGATGATCTGCCGCTGACCTTGGTTCCCCTCAAGGACGAGCCGGGGGCTGCACGGATGGAATACCACATCGCGATGGGGGTTCGTGGAAATGAGCCCGAGTGGCGGCGACGCATCAACGCCGCCATCCTCAAACGGCAAGACGCGATAACCGCGATTCTACGCGATTACGGCGTACCGTTGCTCAACGAGCAGGGGGAGCTGGCCGGCGGCCCGTGAGGGCAGCGCAAATGACCCTCAGGCGTCGCCGGCTGGTCCTCGGGTTGGCACTCTTCGCTAATCTCGCTGCGAGCGCGCAGCCTATCGAACCTGAAGGCTATCGGATAGACGGTTATCGCGCGCCGACCCCGGAGACGGTTTCTGGTGGGGCGGTGCTCGATACTGATGGGGCTCACGAACTGTGGAAGACCGGGGACGCGGTTTGGATCGATGTGCTCCCGGCCCCGCGGCGACCGGCGAACCTACCGGCGGCGGCGTTCTGGATGCCGCTGCCGCACCGTGACATTCCGGGCAGCCTATGGCTTCCCGATGTCGGGCGTGGCGTACTCAGCCCTGAGCTCGAAGGCTTTTTTCGACATCAGCTAGAGGCGGCAACCAACAGCCGCAAAGACGCCGAAGTCGTGTTTTATTGTCTTGCGGATTGCTGGATGAGCTGGAACGCGACGAAGCGGGCGGCGAGTTGGGGCTATACGCAAGTCTATTGGTACCGCGACGGCACCGACGGGTGGGGAGCGGCGAAATTGCCGATGGAAGACCGGGAGCCGGTCTGGGGACCCTGAAGGCAAAAGGAGCCAGTATGAGCAGAGTCCTTAGATACCTCTGCGGCCTGCTCGTGCTGGGGATTTCGCCTAGTCAAGGCGCCGATCTCAGCGCCGCGCGGGTGCGCGAGATCGTGGCAGCGTCGACACCCGGCAAGCCTGCCGACCTTTCCGGGAAGTCGCTCGAAAGCCTCGATCTGAGCAATCTTGACTTCAAACAGGCAAACCTGTCCGGGGCAAACCTCTTTGGTGCCAAACTCGATGGTGCGGATCTCTCGGGAGCCGACCTTGCCGGCGCCAAGCTCGACCTCGCCTGGGTCATGCGGGCACGCTTTACCAACGCCAACCTGTCAAATGCGAGCCTCTTCGGCCTCGTCGTTTCGTCGGGTCTTGATATCTCCTCCGCAGAGGCGCCGATTTTCAAAGGCGCCAAGTTTGCGGGTGCGCGCATCATCGCTCGCCTGAGTGGGTTCGATCTGAGCGGCGCCGATTTCACCGGCGCGAGAATGGGCGCGGACATGAAAAATCAGTCCATGGGATTGATGAGGACTGATCTCTCGGGTGCCAATCTGCTCGGGGCCGATTTTTCAAAGGCTGATCTCGGTCGTGCGTCACTGCGCTTTGCCAATCTGACCGGAGCGAAGCTGATCGGCGCAAACTTGTCGGGAGCTGATCTATCGGGCGCGGATTTGACAAGCGCCGATTTGACGGACGCCGACGCCACGGAGGCCGATCTCGGCGGCGCCATACTGACCAACACTCGCGGTCTCGATACTATAAGGGGGTTCAGCCCCGGTCAGCGGCGGTAGCCGCCTCCTGCAGCGCTCGTGCCCAGACGCCGAGCCGCGCATCGAGCTCTACCGGGGTCTCGCAAGCGTAGCGGATCGTACGCTGGATCTCCTCGAAGTTGCGCGCGGTGAAGTCGTGCCGTTGCTGCAGGTCGACGCGCCTTTCGCCGGCTTCGCCGGTAGCGTCGGGGGCAATTGCTTCGAGCTCGTCGGCGAGCCGGGCGACGAGATCGGCAAGCTCGCGCTGCCGCCGACCCATTTGCCTCAGCTGCTCGATCAGCCCGGCGCGCTCCCGGTCGGTTTCTTCGAGCAGCCCGCGGAAGGTAAGCGCCAGACGACGCGGACGATCTTCGGATGCTGTCTTGGCAAAATTCGTAATCGCGGCTAACCCTTCTTCGGTCGTGATCCGCCGTGGCGCCAGGCGATGAACGAGCTCGGCGATCTCGGAATCGGCCTGCCAATCTCCCTGCATATCGAGCTGTCCGTTCCAATAGGCCGCTGCCGCCAGCCTCGGGACGAGCCGCTGCTGGCAAGGCCAGTCGGGATCCGCGGCGCGCGGCGGCGCCGAGCGCGCCACGGTGGCGGCCACCAAGGTCGCGGCAACTGTCGCCTTTAGTATTGCCGACCGGCGACGCACCGCCTCTGCCCCATCGTCGCCTCAATCGGCGGCGCGCCGCTGCATCAGCCCCTTTGCGGGATCGTATCCATAGACCGCGAGAGTCAGAAAGATCGCCGTTGCCGCGACAAGAACGACCGCCGAGACCGGCTCGACCCGAGCGTAGAGGCCAAAACGGATCAACTCGACAGCATGGGTGAAGGGATTAGCCTGACAGACATAGTAAAGCAGGAGGCTCGCCTCCTTGACGCGCCACAACGGATAGAGTGCCGAGGATGCGAAGAACATCGGAAAAATCACGAAGTTCATCACGCTGGCAAAGTTTTCGAGCTGTCGGATCGCCGAGGAGAGCAGCAATCCGAGCGCTCCCATCATCAGCCCGGATAGGACCAGCGCCGGCAGCACCGTGATGTAGCCGTACCATGGCGGAGTGATATCCCAGAGCAACGCGATCGCGAGGAAGGCATACGCCTGGATCACCGAAAGGACGACCCCGGCAAGAAGCTTCGCGGTCAACAGGAACCAGCGCGGCAGCGGGCTGACCATCAATATCCGCATGCTTCCCATCTCGCGGTCGTAGACCATGGACAGCGAGATCAGCATCCCATTGAATAGCAGGATCATCGCGATGAGGCCGGGGGCGATATAGACATCATACGGGATGTAGGTTTCGTAAGGCGGGATGATCGAGACGCCGAGAACGAAGTGGAAGCCGGTAGCGAAGATCGCGAGCCAGACGAGCGGCCGCACCAGCGCCGAAAAAAAGCGGCCACGCTGGTTCAAGAAGCGCCGCCATTCGCGGGCCGTGATCCCGGCGAAACAACGCAGGTAATGGATTGGCTTCATGCCGCCTCGCGCTCCTGGACCAGAGTTTCGAACGCGGCGCGCATCGAGGGCGTCCGGGTCTCACCGAGCAGCTGTCCGGCCTCGCCGGCCGCCCGCACCTCGCCTTTGTGCAGTACGACCACCCGCGCCCCCTCGCCGACCTCGTCGATCAGGTGCGTGGCCCAGAGTGCCGCGATGCCCTCCTCGCGGCAGAGCCGGCGCGTATGATCGAGCATGAATTGCCGGCTGGCGATATCGAGCCCGACGGTCGGCTCGTCGAGGAGCAGGAGCTGCGGCCGATGTAATAGACAACGGGCGATCTCGACGCGGCGTCGCAGGCCCCCACTAAGTTGGCGCACCTTGTCACGACGCTGGTCGGCGAGCCCGACCCGCTCGATCTCGGCCGCACCGCGCTGCACGGCGTCGCGATGCGAGAGGCCATGTAAAGAAGCATGATAGAAGAGGTTCTGCTCAACCGTCAGGTCGAGATCGAGGGTCGGCTGCTGGAACACCACGCCGATCCGCCGCAGGCACTCCGACGCTCGCTCGCGAATATCCATGCCGAAGATGCGGATGATTCCCTCGCGTTGGACATAGAGCCGGGTGGCGAGCGAGAAGAGCGTCGTTTTCCCGGCCCCGTTCAGACCGAGCAGCACCGTAAAATCGCCGGCCGCGACCGAGAACGAGACGCCACTCAGCACCCGGCGCGGCCCGAAGCGGTGGCCGAGGCCCTCGATGGAGAGAGCGGGATAAACCGTCATCAGGCGCTCATGGGCGCGACACCACGCCCCACGGCGACTGTCCGACGGGGACCGATTTGATCGCTTTGAGAGATCCGACGTCGATCACCGTGATGTCGTTGCTGACCCCGTTCGTCGTGTAGAGGCGGCTCTGATCCGGGTTGAATGCGAGGCTCCATACCCGTTGCCCGACTAGCAGATAACGCATCACCTCATAGCTCTGCGCATCGATTACGGCAACGCGGTTGGCGGGCCCGAGCGCAACGAAGGCGAGTTTGCGATCGCGAGTGATTGCTATTCCGACCGGTTGGATCGCCTCGGTCGGTACCCCGGGGACGGCAAAACTGATACGCTTTATTATCTCGTGTTTCGCAGCGTCGACGACGCTGACGGTCCCGCCGACTTCAGCGGAAACCCAAAATTGCGCGCCGTCCGCGGTCCATACGGCACGACGCGGGCGGCTGTCGACGAGGATGTTGGCGACGACCTCACGCTTTGCCGTGTCGATGACGTGCGCCATGTTCGTGGTTTCGGACGTGTTGACGAGATATTTGCCGTCCGGGCTGATGCCCATGCCTTCCGGTTCGACGCCAACCGGGATCTCGGTGACGACGGCACCGCGATCGATGTCGACGAGCGTGACGAGGTTGTCGTCTTCGTTCGCGACGTAAAGCAACTTGCCGGTCGGATCGAGCGCGAAGTACTCCGGGTCAGCACCACTCGGCAGAGTGCGGACGATCTTGGCGGTGGCGAGATCGAGCACTTCGATATGGTCGCTGTCGCTGGCGCAAATGTAGAGCGACTTCTCGTCCTTCGACAGCACGATACCGCGCGGGCGCTGGCCGACCGGGATTGTCTTCACCGGCTCGAGGCTCGCGCCGTCGACGACGGTGACCGTGTTGTCCTTCTCGTTCGACACGTAGACCGTGTCGGCCGCTGCGATCGAGATCGCGAAGTGGAGACACATGAGGGAAGTGGCGCACCGCCAGGCGCGCGTTACCCCACTCGACATTTTGTCTCCGGCTTGTCGATCCCGAGCGTGTCGAGTTCGGAGAACTGGTGCAAGAACCCCGGTTGCGGCGACACCGAGACGAGCGAGCGCCCATCGGCCAGCAAGATCGGCTGCCGCAGCTGGCCGTCCCACGATCGGAAGCTGAGGCGGGCTCCCTTGTAAGCGGCGAGTTCGAAACGATCGCCGCGTAAATACGCAGAGATCGCCGCAGGATCTGAGGATTTGGCGCGCGTCGCCGCTTCGCCGATCGCCCGGACCGCCATCCAGGCTGCGTAATCGCGGTCGGTCATCCATCGTTTGGCCTGGTGCAGAAAGCGATCCTGCAGCTGGGTGGCGCCCCATTGCTCGTGCGGTCGGGCCCAAGCGCTCGGCACCAGGCCCTGGGTCCCGGCGACCGGCCGCGGATCGAAGGTGCGGTAGGAAAGATAGTCGCCGAACTCGTCCGCCTCGTCGGCGACGGCCAGCACGTCGTAGCTAATGCCTTGGGTAAACCGGGCAACCTCGGCCTGGATCGCGAAATGGCCGGTATCTGTCCGCCGCGCCCCCGGAACAAACGTCCAGGGTTTCTCCGTAACGATGTGGGCCTGGAATTTCTGTGCGGCGTGACGGAAGTCCGCAGCGAACTCTTGATCGCCCTCGCCATTGCCGACGACCAGCAAAAGGTTGGGCCATCGCTTCGCGACGACATATTGGACGAGCGCGTCGGCGAGCATTGCTCTGCTCGGCAACAGATGAAGGAGGTTGCCCCGGCAATCCTCGCCGCGCAGCCGATCGTCCGATGCCGCCGTGTCGAAGATCGTCGCCGGGGCAGCTTCGGGGAGACTTGCGATCGACAATAACTCCGCGGCGGCGAGATCCGTTACGACCAAGCGGACGCCCTTCGCCGCAAGATCGCGAAAGGTGGCGGCGACGTCGCCGTCGTCACCTACGACGCGTTCGACCAACTCGAAGGATTGGCCGGTGAAATGCCCGGTCGTATCGTTATCGGCGATGCCGAGCCGCGCGCCTTGTATTCCCTCATCTTCGGGGGGTTGATCGAGGTAGGATAGCGGTAGTTTGCGCTTGATCGGCTGTGAAAGCCACCCGATCGAGACGGTCTGCTCGCCGGCGCCGCTATCGGCCGCCGGCACAGCGGCGACAACGGTCAGCACCGTCAGCAATAACGCAGCATTGCGCCAGTTGCTCATCGGCCCCAGCGTATCGCCTTCATTATCACTATTTTAGGGTTTCGAGATAGGCGATCACGTCGTCACGCTCCGCCTTATCCTTGATGCCCGGAAAGATCATCTTGGTTCCTGGAACGGTAGCCCGCGGGTCGGCAAGATATTCGTCGAGGGTCCCCTCGTCCCAGGTATGGTCGAACTTCTTCATGGCCTCGGAGTAACTGAAGTTCTCCAAAGTGGCCGATTTGCGGCCGACGATCCCAAACAGGCTCGGTCCGATCTTGTTCTTCCCGGCCTCGGTGGTGTGGCACAGCGCGCACTTCTTGAAGACCGTTTTGCCGGCTTCGACATCGGCGGCAGCGGCTGAACCCGCAGGCATCGCCGCCAGGATGCTAAGGGCGAGAATCACGTTAGGAAACCGCATCCTTCCTCCACACACAGGGCCGCCCGCGGGCGCATCGATAGCCGGTAACGATATTCTCGGCAACCATCGCGCCTCTTGTCGAGGGGAGGGCCAAGTGCCATAAGCGTGGAGGCCTCGCCGCTTACGTCAATCCAACGAGAGGAGGCAGTTGTGGAGACTCGCGCTGCTGTCGCTCACAAGGCTGGAGAGCCGCTGACGATCGAGACCGTTCGGCTCGACGGTCCAAAGGATGGGGAGGTTCTGGTCGAGATCAAAGCGACCGGGATTTGCCATACCGACGAGTTCACTTTGTCGGGGGCTGATCCGGAAGGGCTGTTCCCGGCGATCCTCGGGCACGAAGGCGCCGGCATCGTCGTCGATGTCGGGCGCGGCGTGACGAGCCTCGCCAAAGGCGATCACGTGATCCCGCTCTACACGCCCGAATGCCGTCAGTGCGAGTATTGTCTATCAGGCAAGACCAATCTCTGCGTGGCGATCCGCGCGACGCAAGGCCAGGGTGTCATGCCCGACGGCACCAGCCGCTTCTCGCGCGGCGGGGACCAGATCTACCATTATATGGGCACCTCTACGTTTTCGAACTTCACGGTTTTGCCCGAGATCGCGGTGGCGAAGATCCGTCAGGACGCGCCGTTCGACAAGGTCTGCTACATCGGCTGCGGCGTCACCACCGGCATCGGTGCCGTGATCAACACGGCGAAAGTCGAGACCGGCGCCAATGTCGTCATCTTCGGCCTCGGCGGGATCGGCCTCAATGTCATCCAGGGCTGCCGGATGGTCGGCGCCGACATGATCGTCGGGGTCGACCTCAACCCGAAGCGCGAGGCGCTCGCTCGAAAGTTCGGGCTGACCCATTTCGTCAACCCGACCGAGGTCCAGGGGGATCTCGTCCCTTACCTGGTCGCCTTGACCAAGGGCGGCGCCGATTACAGCTTCGAGTGCATCGGCAATGTCAGGACCATGCGGCAGGCGCTCGAATGCAGCCACCGGGGCTGGGGCGTCAGCGTCATCATCGGTGTCGCGGGGGCGGGTCAGGAGATCTCCACCCGCCCGTTCCAGCTGGTCACCGGCCGGGTTTGGAAGGGAACGGCCTTTGGCGGCGCCAAGGGACGCACCGATGTGCCGAAGATCGTCGACTGGTACATGGAGCGGAAGATCAACATCGACGACCTGATCACCCACAAACTCTCCCTTCCAGACATCAACAAGGGTTTCGAGCTGATGCGGGCGGGCGAGTCGATCCGCAGCGTCGTGGTGTATTGAGCTTTCCGCGAGGAGATGCCCCTCACCCCAACCCTCTCCCCGCAAGCGGGGAGAGGGAGGGGCCCGCATAGCGGGAGGGTGAGGGGCAGCGAGCGACTGATCTTCAAGTGTCGCCGTCACGGTTCGACTGTCTTGTTATTGTTCTCCTGTCGCTCACCGTCTGCGCGGCAGCCGCAGCGGAGCCCACGATCCGCGTCGGCTCGCTACGCTACGGGACATTGAGCTGGCAACTCGACGTCATTGCTAAGCACGGTCTCGATCAAAAGCATGGGGTTCGGATCGAGCCTTTGGAGCTCTCCGCCACACCGGCAGCCCAGCTCGCCTTGCAAGCCGGCCGTGTCGACCTGATCGTGTCGGATTGGTTATGGGTCTCGCGGCAGCGGGCCGAGGGAGGTGATTTAACCTTCATTCCATTTTCGAGCGCGATCGGCAGCCTGATTGTCCCCGCGGCATCACCGATCCGCGATGTCGCCGGCCTCGCCGGCCAGCGGCTCGGGATCGCCGGCAGCGCGATCGACAAGAGCTGGTTGGTGCTGCGCCTTTACGCCCGCACAAACTTCGAGCTCGACCTCGACGCGCAGGTCAAAAAGAGCTTCGGCGCTCCGCCGCTGCTGAGCCAACAGCTCGCCGCAGGGCGGCTCGATGCCGTGCTGACCTATTGGCCTTTCGCCGCCAAGCTCGAGGCGGGCGGCATGCGGCGTCTCCTCTCGGTCGGCGACGCCCTTGCAGCGCTCGGGATCCCCAAAGACCTCCCGCTCACCGGTTATGTCGTGTCCGCGCCCTGGGCAATGGAAAACCAAGTAGCCCTCAACGGGTTTCTCGATGCGGGCCGAGCGGCAAATGCCATCCTCGCGGATTCCGACGCGGAGTGGGAACGAATCGCTTCGCTGACGGGCGCCGCCGACGCCGCCGAGCTGATCAAGCTGCGCGACGCCTATCGCGATGGAATTCCGCGTCGCTGGGGCGCAGCAGAGCGAGAGGCGGCGGTGCGCCTCTATAAGCTGCTCGCCGAGATCGGCGGCACAACGCTCGTCGGATCGAGCCCCGATCTGGCACCGGGGACTTTCCTGGACTGGGTGCGGTATTGAGGCGGGAAGACACGATGGCGTGGTTTCCGGCCCCGCTCGCCGGTCGGGCGGCCTCACTTCTCTCCCTCCTCGCCATCTGGGAAGCGGCGGCATGGTTCGCCCATAGCCGGCTGTTCCCGGGTGCTGGAGCCGTGCTGGCCACTCTTGTCGATGAGGCCGTGCACGGCGATCTGCTCCATCATCTCGGCGCTACATTGGCGCGTGTCGCGGTCGCCTTCACCCTGGCGATGGCTCTCGGGACGGCGATCGGCCTCGCGATGGGGCGCTCGCGAGCCGCCGACACGCTGCTCGACAGCGGGGTTGTGCTACTGCTCAATCTGCCGGCTCTGGTCATCGCCGTGCTGCTCTATGTCTGGCTGGGTCTCACCGAAGCCGCCGCGATCGGCGCCGTGACGCTCAGCAAGTTGCCGACCGTGGTCGTGACCTTGCGTGAGGGTGCGCGCACTCTCGACCGCGACCTCGCTGATATGGCCGAAAGTTTCCACTTCGGTGTCTGGCGAACGTGGCGCCATGTCACCCTACCCCAACTGGCGCCGTTTTTTCTGGTTGCTTCCCGCACGGGGCTCGCGCTGATCTGGAAGATCGTGCTGGTCGTCGAGCTGCTTGGCCGCCCGGATGGCATCGGCTACGCGATCCAGGTCTTCTTCCAGCTTTTTGACGTCCGGCGTTTGATCGCCTACGCGCTCGCCTTCGTCGCCGTCGTACTCGCGGTGGAGTGGGGTGTTCTGCAACCGCTGGAACGGCGTTTGGCGAGATGGCGCCGATGACCGTCGGGGTCTCCGTCGACATTCACGAGAAGAGCTACCCCGGCCACTCCGGAGCGAGGCCGGTGACGGCGCTCCGCAACCTGCGGGCATGCATTGCGCCCAGCGAGTTCTGCGTAATCACCGGGCCCTCGGGTTGTGGCAAAACGACCCTCCTCAACATCATCGCCGGTCTCGACCGCGATTTCGCCGGCGCTCTGAGTTTTGAGCCGTCGGATCGCGGCGCACCGCGGATCGGCTTCGTTTTTCAGAGCCCGCGCCTGCTCCCCTGGCGGACCGTGCGCGAGAACGTCACGCTGGTCTTAGCGCGCGATGCCGACCGGATGGACCTGGAGGGCCTCCTCAGCGATATCGGGGTGGCCGACGTGGCCGACGCTTATCCAGCGCAGTTGTCGGGCGGGATGGCCCGACGGGTGGCACTCGCCCGCGCCTTTGCTATCGCACCCGACCTCTTGCTGATGGACGAACCCTTCCTGTCGCTCGATGCGGCCGCGGCGGATCGGTTGCGCGGCCTGTTGCTTCGTCTCGTGTCGACACGACCCGCCACGGTACTTTTCGTCACCCACGATCTCGCCGAGGCGGTCGAGCTCGCCGATCGCATTTTGGTGCTATCGCCGGCGCCGGGGCGAGTGGTGGCAGCATTGCCGATTACAGTCGCGCGGACGGGGCGGCGCGATCGTGACGCGCTGGCGGCGCTGCGCGCCGAGCTTGCTCGCATCGCCGGTCACCCTATCGGCCCCAAATACAGCGAAAATAGCATTTTCACGGCGAAATAGCCCAGATCGCGCCGCATAATAGACCGTTATATCAAGCACTTACATCGCAAATTCGTTACTTTGCGGATCAACGGAATTTTTCGGGGCGATCAACGAATTGGAATGATCTAACAACCGAATAACAATGGAAATTTCGCACCTCCGAAAATACCGGCTGAGGAGCGGCAGTATTCAACTACCGCGCAACAGGCGCAGCATGCGGTCGAGCTGGTCGAGGCTGGCATAATGCAGTGTCAGCGCACCGCCGCGCTTCTTTGCCTCGAGGGTGACGCGCAACCCGAGAACCGCCGCGAGCTCGCGTTCGAGCGCCACGGTGTTTGCGTCACGTGGGCGCCGCGTCGAGGGTGGTGTTTTGGCCCGGCGCTGTACCAGCCGCTCGGTGGCGCGGACGTTGAGCCCGCGGCGCACGACTTCTTCGGCCAGCGTCACCGGGTCCGCGGCGGCGAGCAGCGCGCGTGCGTGGCCAGCGGAAAGTTCGCCCTCGTCGAGCCGGCGGCGCACCGGCGCCGGCAGTGACAAGAGACGCACCGTGTTCGCCACATGACTGCGGCTCTTGCCGACCGCTTCGGCTAGGCTCGCCTGGGTGCGGCCAAATTCCTCCATCAGCCGGCTATAGGCCTCTGCCTCCTCGAGCGGGGACAGATCCTCGCGTTGGAGATTTTCTACCAATGCGATTTCAAGTGCGTCCGAATCGCTAATTTGGCGAATAATAATTGGAACATCGTGCAGGCCGACGCGCTGTGCGGCTCGCCACCGCCGTTCGCCGGCAATCAGCTCGAAATCGGTCTCCTGCGCGGTCAGCGACCGCACCAGTAATGGCTGCAGGATGCCCTTCTCGCGGATCGACTGCGCGAGCGCATCGAGCTCGGCTTCGGCAAAGCGGTGCCGCGGCTGCAAGGCCCCGGGGCGGATGCGCTCGATCGGCACGAGGCGCTGCGGCCCGGCCCCCGCTCCGGCCAAGGCGCCCTCGCCAGCTTCGCCGAACAACGCCGCCAGCCCGCGGCCCAACTGACGTCGTGCCGCCCGCTCGCTCATCGGGCAGCCGTTCCGCTGCGACGCAATACCTCTGCAGCAAGCCGAATGTAGGCCTGCGAGCCGGCGCAGCCGTGGTCATAGATCAACACCGGTTTGCCGTGCGACGGGGCTTCGGCGATTCGTACATTGCGCGGGATCATTGTGTCGAAGACCTTGGCGCCGAGATGGCCGCGCACATCCGCCGCAACGAGATCGCAGAGGTTGTTGCGCTGATCGTACATGGTCAGCACGACACCCTGCAGCTCGAGCCGAGGGTTGAGCGCCCGTTGAACGCGCTCGATCGTGCGCACCAGTTGGCTCAATCCTTCGAGCGCATAGAATTCGCATTGCAGCGGCACCAACACCGAATCGGCGGCCACCAGCGCATTGATGGTCAGCAGGTTCAGTGACGGCGGACAATCGATCAGCACCTCGTCAAAGTCGCCGACCCGGCTGCGGATGGCCCGGCTCAACAGAAACTCGCGCCGCTCGCGGGCGGTGAATTCGAGATCGGCGCCCGCCAGATCCTGCGATGCCGGAATGATGAAGAGGCCGGGAACATCGGTCGAGACGACGGCACTTTCGAGTTCGGCCTCACCCAGGATCAGCTCGTAGCTCGTCAGCGCCCGCGCCTTGCGCTCGATGCCGAGGCCGGTGCTAGCGTTGCCTTGCGCGTCGAGATCGATGACGAGAATGCGATGCCCAGCTGCCGCCAGCGCCGTCGCCAGGTTGATCGCGGTCGTCGTCTTGCCGACGCCGCCCTTTTGATTGGCGACCGCGACGATCCGGGCGCGGCGCATGACCGGAACAATCCGCGGCCGGACCTCAACCGCGGCGAGGCTCACGGGCTACCTGTTGCAAGCGAAGAACGACCCCCCGCGGATCGGAACGGCTTTGGTGAAGCGACGCCGTCATTGTCCGGCGTTTGCGAGCGAGGGTCAATTCCTCCTCGAATGATCTCTGCAAACCCTCCGGCCGGCAGTGCGGAGCGGCGCCCCAAAGCGCCCGAGCTGACCAGCCCAGCTCGCCACAACAGACGAAAGGTTGACGGTTGATATCTAATTTTGAAAAGTCGCCACGAATCGGCGCACGCGGGCTCTGCGCTCGGTTCCTCTGCAAGCTTGGGTCAGTCACATTGTGCATGGCGACGATCATCTCCTTTCTGCGCGAAGCACCCTGGCTCGGGCAAAGCCGCGCTCTGGCCTGGGCCAGGGTCCTGGCTCTGACCTCAGGGTTTGTGGCCCTGTCGCTGATCCTGCTCACCCGTGGCGGCGGCACGCCCGATCCATGGGGACGGCCACTCACACCCGATTCCGTAAGCTTCTGGACTGCCGGCAAGCTGGCGTTGGACGGTGCACCCGAGTCCGCGTGGAATCCCACAGCGCACGCAGCAGCCGAACGCGCAAGCTTCCCGCCGGATGTGGGCTACAAAACCGACTACTACGCCTTTTTTTATCCACCACCCTTCCTCCTGATCTGCCTGCCTTTGGCGCTGCTGCCATACGGCGTTGCTGCAGGGGTGTGGCTCGTAACTACGGGGGCGGCATATTTCGCCACGATACGGGCACTGCTGCCACCTCGATGGCCGGCTCTTCTGATCGCCGTGGCTTTCCCCGCAGCCCTGCTGAACGCAACGCACGGTCAGAACGGAGCGTTGTCCACGGCCCTGCTGGGGACTGCGGCCCTTCAGCTGGAGCGGCGGCCGCGGCTGGCCGGCGTCTGTCTGGGCGCCCTGTGCTTAAAACCACAGCTCGCGTTACTGGTCGCACCTGCGCTGTTCGCCGCGCGACGCTGGCGGTCAGCCGCCTGGGCCGTCGTGGGAGCGGCGACATTGAGCCTAGCTTCTCTATTGGTCTTCCACGAGGCGGCTTGGAGGGGCTTCATATCCAATCTTCCCGTCGCCCAAGAAGCGCTGCAGGCGGGCTGGGTCGGCTTTGCAAAGATGGTCAGTCCATTTGCCGCTGCCCGTCTGCTGGGCGCGGGTCTCTCCGGTGCCTGGATTACCCAAGCCGTCGTTTCCTGCGCCGGTCTTGTGATCCTGATGGCCGTCGTTCGCTGCCGGCCTGAGGCGCCGGCGGAGGGTGCGACTCTCGCCGCTGCCACCTGCCTCGCAACACCCTTCCTGCTCGATTATGATTTAATGCTGCTCGCCGTCCCGCTCGCCTGGGTCGCCGCCGAGGCCGAGCGCGGCGGCTATCTTCCATGGGAGAAGCTCATCCTCGCCGCGGCGTTCGCCTTGCCGCTGGTCGCCCGCCCGATAGCAACGCTGGCCGGCGTGCCTGTGGCACCGCCGGTGCTGATCGCTCTACTCGGGGTGGTCGCCCGGCGTGCCATCTTGGCCCCGGCATCTCTTCGAAAGCCGGACCCCGTACTGGCGTTGCCTTGGGCGTCGAAGTCGATGACCAAGGCGCGTTAACCCGCCGCCGCCTCAACCGCGATGAGGCTCACGGACTACCTGTTGCAAGCGAAGAACGACCCCCCGCGGATCGGAACGGCTCGGGCAAGCCGACGCGACCATAGTCCAGCCTTTGCGAGCGAGGGTCAATTCCTCCTCAACCCGTTCGCCTTTCAGAAACAGACAGACGCTGCCCGGAGCGAGGAACGGCTCGGCAAAGCCAAGCAGCCGCTCGAGCGGCGCACAGGCGCGCGCGGTCACAACGTCAACCGGATGCGGCGACACTGCCTCGATGCGGCACGGGCGAAGCATCACGGAGGCCTCGGTAATGCGTGCCGCTTCGCGCAGGAAGGCGCATTTTCGCGTATCGGCTTCGACCAGCTCGACCCCGGGCACGCCGAGAATTGCCAGGACGAGCCCAGGCAAGCCGGCGCCACTGCCGAGATCGATCACGCCGCTCGCTCGGTCGGGAACGAATTCCCGAAGCTGCGCCGAATCGAGGATGTGCCGCCGCCACAGATCGGCGATCGTGTCGCGCCCAACCAGGTTGATGCGCGCCGACCACCGGGTCAGCAGCTCTCCATAGGCTTCGAGCCGTGCCAATGTTTCACGTGAAACAGGAACGATCTCGGCAAAGCCTTGCGCATCGAGTAACGGCTCACGCCGCACGATGCTTCACGTGCTTCAGCAGCGCTACCAGCGCGGCCGGGGTAACTCCCGAGATGCGCGCGGCGGCAGCGAGCGTCGACGGCCGCGCGAGCGCGAGCTTGTCGCAGATCTCGCGCGACAAGCTGCCGACCGCCGCGTAATCGAGATCAGGCGGCAGCAACAGCGCCTCGTCGCGGCGGAACGATGCGATATCCCTCTCCTGCCGCTCGAGATAGCCGGCATACCGCGCGTCAATCTCGAGCTGCTCGGCGATCTCCGGCGCGAGCGCCATGAGCTCGGGCCATACATGAGCAAGCCGTGCGAGGTCGATCCCGGGGTGGGCGAGCAGCTGGGTGGCGTTACGGGTGATCCCGTCCTCGTTGACCGCGATGCCGCGGCGCTTCAATGCCGGCGGCGTCATCCGCAATGACCCGAGACATTGGCGGGCCTGGGCGAGTGCGGTCATCTTCGCCGCGAAACGCTGGCCTCGCGCTGCGCCCACGCAGCCGACGCGCAGTCCGATCGGGGTCAGCCGTTGATCGGCGTTGTCGGCGCGCAGTGTGAGCCGGTATTCGGCGCGCGAGGTGAACATGCGGTAGGGCTCGCTGGTGCCGCGCGTGACGAGGTCATCGATCAGCACGCCGATGTAGGCGTCGGCGCGGTCCAGCACGATCGGCTCGGCTCCCGCCACCGCGAGCGCGGCATTGAGTCCGGCGACGAGACCTTGAGCGGCTGCCTCTTCGTATCCCGTCGTGCCGTTGATCTGACCCGCCAGATAGAGACCAGAAATCCGTCGCGTCTCGAGGGTCGGATAAAGCTCGCGCGGGTCGACGAAGTCGTATTCGATGGCATAGCCGGGACGTCGCATCACCGCTCGCTCGAGCCCGGGGATGGTCTGCAGCAACGCCTCCTGCACGTCGCGGGGTAGCGAAGTCGAGATCCCGTTCGGGTAGATCGTGTCGTCGTCGAGCCCCTCCGGCTCGAGAAAGATCTGATGCCGCTCGCGCTCGGCAAAGCGCACGATCTTATCCTCGATCGACGGGCAATAACGCGGGCCGATGCCGGCGATCTGTCCCGAATACATCGGCGAACGCCCGAGATTGGCGCGTATGACGGCATGCGTCGCCGGAGTTGTCGTCGTGATGTGGCAGGGGACCTGTGATGTCGTGATGGCGTCGGTGATAAAGGAAAATGGCGGCGGCGGCTCGTCGCCGGGCTGGACGTCGAGCCCGGCCCAGTTGATCGTCCGCCCGTCGAGCCGTGGTGGCGTGCCGGTCTTGAGCCGCCCGAGGGCAAAACCGAAACGAGCGAGGGTGCGCGATAGGCCAAGCGATGGCTTCTCGCCAACTCGGCCCGCCGGAATCTTCTCCTCGCCGATGTGAATGAGCCCGTTGAGGAAGGTCCCGGTCGTCAACACGACGCAGCCGGTCGCGCAATGCCGTCCGTCGCCAAGCAAAAGGCCCGATACCCGCCCGTCCCGATCGAGCAGCAAATCCTCGGCTGCACCTTCGACCATATCGAGCCGTTCTGTCTCCGCCAGCAATTCAGAGACGGCCCGACGATAGAGCTTGCGGTCGGCCTGCGCGCGCGGACCGCGCACCGCCGCTCCCTTGCTGCGGTTGAGGATGCGGAACTGGATCCCTGCCCGGTCGATCGCCCGGCCCATGATGCCGTCGAGCGCATCGATCTCACGCACGAGATGCCCCTTGCCGAGACCGCCGATTGCGGGATTGCACGACATTTCCCCGATCGTCACCCGTTTGTGGGTCAACAGTAGCGTCTGCGCCCCGATCCGCGCCGCCGCAGCCGCCGCCTCGCAGCCGGCATGTCCGCCACCCACCACGACAACGTCGTACCTCTGGAGACCGCTGTTCATGGCGGCGGAATGTAGGACGTCCGAGTCGATGTTTCACGTGAAACGTCATTCCCGCACTGCGGGTAAAGATCGCACCGGTCCGGGTTAGCAATCGTAAACCAAGGCATGGCAGAGTGATGCTCAGCCTTTAACAGGGAAGTTGCTATGCCAGTTCGTGAGCACCATCTGCTTTGCGGTCCACTTCTAGAATTTCTTCAGGCTGGCGAGCGGGCAGCGTGGGAAATCGAGGACCAATTAGCCCGCCAGTTCTACGTCACAGCAGAAGAACGCGCTCAAACTTATCCCAATACAGGGATGTCCATCTGGACAAACGACGTAGCATTTGCGCTCAAACGGCTCGTTCAGGAAAACAAGATTAGACGCAAAAGCCGGACCCGTGCGCCAAATGGTGGTAGGCGCGGCATCTACATCCTTCGGTGAAGCAGCTATGTAATCCCGTTTACTTGCCGGTGCAGAAGTCCCGAAAGATCACATCGAGCAGATCTTCGACATCGACCGTACCGGTTATATGGCCGAGGTGCGCAAGGCCAGCCGAAGGTTTTCGGCTTGCAGCTCGGGCAGCGAGGTCGCAAGCGTTCGGCGCAATGTAGGCAGCGCGCCTTGGAGTGTCGAGATTCCACACGAGATAGGACGCAATTGACGAACCAGCGCGCCTCGTTATAACAATGTTACTTCAACAGCAGGGAGAGGCGGCGGTGCGTGCGGCCATACGGAAGCTAGGCAATTCATCCGGGGTTATAATTCCGAAATCCATGCTGGTGCAGATCGGCATCGCCGCCGGCGACGCGGTTGACCTCTCGTTGGAGGACGGTCGGATCGCAATCACTCCGATCAAAAGACGACCGCGTGAGGGCTGGGCGGCGGCATTCGCCGAGATCGAGGAACTCGGAGACGAGGATCTCGCTTGGCTTCAGTTCGGGAACGAGGGTGACGACGAGTTGCAGTGGTGAGACAGAACCGCCGCGGCGGCCTCGGCATAACGTGCGGGGAGGTATGGCTCGCCGCACTGGATCCTACCATCGGCAGCGAAATTCAGAAGACACGCCCCTGCCTGATCGTGTCGCCGCCCGAAATGAACGACCTCTTGCCAACGATCATCGCCGCGCCAATGACGACCGGCAGCCGGCCCGCCCCTTCCCGCATCCCCGTCCGTTTCCAAGGCAGATCGGGTCTCATCCTGCTGGAGCAGATCCGCGCTCTCGACAAGCGACGGCTTATCCGGCGGCTCGGCACCGTGGGTCGAGATAGGCTGAGCGCCACTCTCTCTACCCTGCGGGAGATGTTCGAGGAGTAAACCGGGCTTAATGGCCACGGAATGCATGGAGCTGCCACCGGGCTCTCGAGCACAGCTTTCCTGGTCATGCCGGGACGGCCCGTGGGGGCCGGGCCAGGTCCTATGAACACAGGCATGTCAAGAAAAGGGGCCGTCCCGAGGACTGTGCCCCCGGAATGACATTTATTGTAGTATTGCGTATTTTACTTGCCGATGCAGAAATCACGGAAGATTACGTCGAGCAGATCCTCGACGTCGACGGTACCGGTGATACGGCCGAGACTGCGCAGTGCCAGGCGCAGATCTTCGGCGCGCAGCTCCGGCAGTGTGGCGCAAAGCGAGCGCCGTAGCGACTCTGCAGTTTCCTCGAGCGCTTGGCGATGGCGGGCGCGGGTCAGAACCGGAGCCTCTATCCGATAGGTTTGTGCCACCCGCTCGCCGAGCGCTGACATTAGGGCATCGATCCCTTCACCCGTCAGGGCCGAGATCGGGATCCCTTCCTGTGGAAACCCGCCCCAGGAAAATCTCGGAATGTCCGTCGCTTGCCCCCCCTCACCCTCCCGCTTCGCGGGTCCCTCCCTCTCCCCGCAGGCGGGGAGAGGGGTGGGGTGAGGGGCCTCAGGCAACAAATCGATTTTGTTCGCCACCAGAATCGTATCGGGTCCGGGCCAAGCCGCGGCACCCTCCACCTGATCGGGGCACCGCGCATCAAAAACAAAAAGTCTGATCTCGGCTTCTTCTGCGCGTCGCAGGGCACGCCGCAGCCCTTCTTGCTCGACCACATCGTCGCTGTCGCGCAGCCCGGCGGTATCGGCAAGGACAACGGGGTACCCCTCAAGGTCGACCGCGACCTCGACGATGTCCCGCGTGGTGCCGGCGACCGGCGAGGTGATGACCGCGTCGCGCCGTGCTATCCGGTTGAGAAGGCTGGATTTTCCGGCATTCGGCGGGCCGATGATAGCGACCATGATGCCGTCTCGCAGCCTCTCGCCACGATGCCCGTCAGAGAGGTGACGCTCGATCTCGGTGGTCAGCAGCTCGGTCTCACCGAGGATACGATCCTCGATCTCGGAGGGCAGCTCCTCGTCGGGAAAATCGATGACCGCCTCTAGATGGGCGAGAATGCGGGTCAGACGCTCGCTCCAGCCTCGGTAGAGGGCGCCGAGCTCGCCATCGAGCTGGCGGAGCGCCTGGCGGCGCTGTGCTTCAGTCTCGGCCGCGGCAAGATCGGCGATGGCCTCGGCCTGCAGCAGATCGAGCTTGCCATTGATAAACGCCCGCCGGGTAAACTCGCCAGGCTCGGCGGGCCGGAGCCCAAGGCGGCGCAACACCTGCATGATAGCGTCGAGCACGGCGCGACTGCCGTGCACATGAAACTCCGCGACATCCTCGCCGGTGGCGCTGCGCGGCGCCGGAAACCACAGCACCAACCCGTCATCGAGCCGCTCTCCGGTCTCAGGGTTGGACAAATAAGCTCGCCGCGCCGAGCGTGCCGGCGGCAACCTGCCTGTTAACAGTGAGACAACGCACCCGCTTTCGGGCCCGCTGACGCGAAGGATGGCTACCGCGGCGCGGCCCGCCGCCGTCGCCGGAGCGAAAATCGTGTCTGAAGGAGCCGCGCCGGGCCTCAGTGCTTTGGCGGTAGCTGCTCGGGTTGCAGCATCAGCCGTCCGACGCGACCGCCGTTTTTGATATGCGTCTCGAGGATCTCGTCGATGTCTTGTTGGGATTCGTAGCGGTACCACACGCCCTCAGGGTAAATGACCATGTTGGGGCCGAACTCGCAGCGGTCGAGACAGCCCGCGGCATTCCAGCGGATGCTCTCGATGCCCAGCTGCCGCGCCTTCTCGCGCGCATAGCCGCGCAGCTTCTCGACACCCCCGCCCTCCGCAGCGCGGGCAGTGCAGCAGCCGCGGGGATGACCCTCCGGCCGCACATTCGTGCACATGAAGATGTGCCGCGCGTAAAAAAGCCGGGGATCGGCGGGGGAATCTGCCATTTTCTTTTCTCCGTTCCGATGCTGCACGGCGGAGCAGATGACGCGGCCCGCCGTTTTCTGGAGTAGACTGCAACCTTAACCTGTCGCGGCGCCGCGGGCAATGCGCGCACCGCCCGGCACACCCGACAAATCCGCACGGCAGGAAGCGAAATGGACCATAACCGCCTCGGCGAGGAGACGAGCCCCTACCTCCTCCAGCATAAGGACAACCCCGTTCATTGGCAGCCCTGGAGCGATGCGCTGCTCGCCGCGGCCAAGGCCGCCGACAAGCCGATCCTACTGTCGATCGGCTATGCGGCCTGCCACTGGTGCCACGTGATGGCGCATGAGAGCTTCGGAAACCCGGAGATCGCCGAGCGGATGAACACGCTCTTCGTCAACGTCAAGGTCGACCGCGAGGAACGGCCCGATCTCGACCAGATCTACCAGCATGCGCTGGCGCTGATGGGTGAGCAGGGCGGCTGGCCGCTGACCATGTTCCTGACCCCCGACGGCGAGCCGTTTTGGGGCGGTACCTATTTCCCGCCCGAGTCGCGGTGGGGGCGGCCGGGTTTTCCCCAGGTCCTCGAGGCGATGAGCAACGCCTATGTGCGCGACCGCGACAAGGTCGTCAAGAACGTCGCGGTGCTGCGCGAGGCATTGCAGCGGCTCGGCCGGCCGGAACGCGGCGGTTTGATCGCTGTCGAGCAGCTCGACCCGATCGCCGAACGATTGCTGCGCGAGGTCGACCATATCCGTGGCGGCATCGGCACCGCCCCGAAATTCCCGCAGACCGGCATCCTCGAGCTGTTGTGGCGCGCCTGGAAGCGGAGCGGCCAGGCGCCTTATCGTGACGCTGTTGTCAAGGCACTCGACGCGATGTGCCAGGGCGGCATCTACGACCATTTGGGCGGCGGCTTCTCCCGTTACTCGACCGACGCGCGGTGGCTCGTGCCGCACTTCGAGAAGATGCTCTACGACAATGCCGAGCTCGTCGATCTCTTGACTCTCGTCTGGCAGGAGACCAAGAGCCCGCTCTACCGCCAGCGCATCGAGGAGACCCTCGACTGGGTCGGTCGGGAAATGCTGACGCAAGAGGGCGCGTTCGCCAGCAGCCTCGACGCCGACAGTGAGCACGAAGAAGGCAAGTTCTATGTCTGGTCCGAAGCCGAAATCGATACGGTTCTGGGCGAACGCGCCCCTTTGTTCAAGCGCTTCTACGATGTCGACGCGCAGGGCAATTGGGAAGGACACAGCATTCTCAACCGGCTGAAGACGCCGGCCCTCGCCGATGCCGAGCCCGAGCGCGAACTCGGGCAGTGCCGAGCACTCCTCCTTCAAGCGCGCGACGGCCGGGTGCGTCCGGGTCTCGACGACAAGGTGCTCGCCGACTGGAACGGGCTGATGATCGCCGCTATGGCGAATGCCGGGATCGTCTTCGAGCGGCCGGCTTGGATCGGGCTCGCACGCGGCGCCTTCGACTTCATTCGCCGGCATATGACCGAGCCCGACCAGCGTCTGTTGCACAGCTGGCGGGCCGGCCGCGCCCGCCATCCGGCGAGCGTCGACGACTATGCCAACCTCTCTCGTGCGGCTCTCGCGCTTTATGAAGCGACCGGCAACGGCGATTTTTTGATTCAAGCCCGAGAGTGGTTGACAATCCTCGATCGCTACTACTGGGATTCCGCAGAAGGCGGCTATTTCTTTGCCGCAAAGGATACCGAAGGGCTGGTCGCGCGCCCGAAGACAGCGAGCGATTCTGCCGTTCCCGCCGGCAATGGGACCTTGGTTGGTGCGCTCTGCCGGCTGGCGCTGCTGACCGGTGAGGAGGCCTATCGGCGCCGCGCCGAGGTGATCCTCGAGACATTTTCCGGCGAGATGGGCCGCAATTTTTTCCCGCTCGCCACCTTGCTCAACAATGTCGAGCTGCTGGCAAAGCCCTTGCAGATCGTCCTCGTCGGAGAAAGCCGCAACCCCTCGTTCGACTTGTTGCGGCGTGCCGTCTATGACGTTTCCTTGCCGAACAGAGTTATCCTCGGCTTCTTGCCGGGACACTCGCTTCCGCCTGATCATCCGGCGTCCGGTAAGGGTCTCGTCGACGGCAAACCGGCCGCCTATGTCTGCGAGGGCCCGGTTTGTTCGCTGCCCTTCACCGACCCCGAGGCTTTACTCGACGCGTTGCGCGGATCGCGTTAACGTTTCCGTTCTGAGGCCAAAAGATGCAAGCAGCGGTCCCCGTCGGAAAATCGTCGGCCCTGGTGTTTTGCGATATGGCGGGCACCATGCGACTCTTTGCCCAGGAAGGGGATCTTGTCGCCTCCACCGTGCTACGGGAATTCGTCGAGCACACTGGGCGTCTTGGCCGAGAACATCACTGCCTGATGATCAAGTTTATCTTCGACAGCTTCTTAGCCGCGTTCGATAATATCAACGATGTCATGCCATTTGTGATTTCTATACAAAACCTACTGTCAACAAATCCTACATTTGTTGGACGAGTATCGGGCTTCCATTTGAGTTTACATTACGGCAACGTAGTGTTCGTTGAAACATCCTACGGCAGCGAAGTTCTCGGCGAAGCCGTGAACATAGTCGCCCTTTTGAATGAGGTCGCACGGCATCTCGCGCAACCATATGAGATCGTCGTCTCGCAGGCTGCGCTGGAGCGGATGCCAGGTGATTTTCAGGCCCGCGCGGGGGCGAGCGAATCTCACCAGTTCAAGCGGGTTGGCAATGTGGAATTCCGTCGCGTAAATCTGTTGGGCTCATGACGGGTACGGCGAATGGCCGCGAGCGACGCCGAACCGACACCGGAGATCGTCACCGAGGCGATTGTTGTAGTCGATCTCGTCGAATCGACCCTGACCAGCAATCTGTTCGGATGGTACGCCGTCGGCCGCCATTCGCTGCGCGATCTTCGATCCCTGGTCGGTGAGGTTGGCAGGATCCGCGGGCTCCGTTGTATGAGGAGCACCGGCGACGGCTATCTTCTCACGTTCTACGACCCTCAATCCGCCGAGATGGCCGCCATCCGCGCCGTCGAGGCGGTGTTCGAGCTGCTTCGTCGAATATTTGTGAGGAACCGGGAGGTTTCCGAAGAGCGCGCGCTGAACCTGCGATGTGCGGTCCATCTGGGCGAGGTCGATGTCGTACCAAATGACCGCGAGGGACCGCACATTTCGATGGCCTTCCGGCTCGAGGAAATCTCGCGTGCCTCACTCCCGGCGGCGCTAAATCCGATCCCGCCCGAGCAGTTTCCTTTGCAGAACTACGTGCTTTGCAGCGAAGAGGTCGCAGGGATCTTGTCTCGGCGCGCAACGCATTGGGAGCTCGCCAGCATCGGCTTGCTCAAATTGAAGGGCTTTCCCGGCTGGCGCGAGGTATTCCTCGTGCTGCCCGAGGCCGGTGACGCAAAGCTCGCCCCAGCTCTGGTCAACACCATGAAGTAGGAGGAGGAAACAATGGCGCACGCGATCCGTTTCGAGAAGACTGGCGGCCCCGAGGTGCTGGCGTGGCAGGAGGTCACAGTCGGCAAACCCGGGCAGGGTCAGGTCCGGCTCCGCCATAGCGCGGTCGGGCTCAATTTCATCGACACCTACCAACGCAGCGGCCTCTATTCGCTGCCGTTGCCGAGCGGGCTCGGCTCCGAGGCGGCAGGGGTCGTCGAGGAGGTCGGGTCCGGCGTCACCGGGCTCAAACCGGGCGACCGTGTTGCCTATGCCGGCGGGCCAATCGGCGCCTATGCCGACGAGCGAGTGGTTCCGGCCGATCGCCTGGTGCCGGTTCCCGCCGGCATCACCGATCGCCAAGCTGCGGCGATGATGCTGAAAGGCATGACCGCCTGGTACCTGGTACGTCGCACTCATCCGGTGAAGCGCGGCGAGACGATCCTGATCCATGCCGCGGCCGGTGGGGTCGGTCTGATTGTCTGCCAGTGGGCAAAACATCTCGGCGCAACCGTGATCGGCACGGTCGGCGACGATGACAAGGCGGCCCTCGTCAAGAAGAACGGTTGCGATCATGCGATCGTCTATCGGCGCGAGGATTTCGTCGCGCGGGTCTCTGAGCTAACCCAGGGCAAGAAACTGCCCATCGTATACGACTCGGTCGGCAAGGACACCTTTTATAAATCGCTCGACTGTCTGGCGCCGCTTGGGCTGATGGTGTCGTTCGGCCAGTCTTCGGGAGCGATCGGACCTGTCGACATCGGTATTCTTTCGGCCAAGGGTTCGCTTTTTCTAACCCGCCCCACCCTGGTGAACTATACCGCGTCGCGCGAGGACCTGTTGACCGCGTCACGCGAGTTGTTCGAGGTCGTGCAGAGCGGTGCCGTGAAGATCGCGGTCAACCAGACCTACCCGCTGCGTGAGGCCGCTCGCGCCCACCGGGACCTCGAAGGCCGGAAGACCACGGGACAGACGGTGCTGACAGTGTAGGAAAAGATACCGCCACTATCATTGCAAGGAGCCACAATGCGGCGAAGTAATCTCGACTGCCGAAGAACGGCAACTAGATTGCTTCGCTCCGCTCGCAATGACACCCTGAATAAGGGTTAAGTATTCATTGCGTCGAAGAACTCGGAGTTGCTCTTCGATTCCTTGAGCTTGTTGATCAGGAATTCGAGTCCGTCAACGGTGCCCATCGGCGTCAGCACGCGGCGCAGCACCCACATCTTGGACAACACGCCACGATCGACCAGCAGCTCCTCTTTGCGCGTCCCGGATTTCGTAATGTCGATCGACGGGAAAGTGCGCTTGTCGGCAACCTTGCGGTCGAGCACGATTTCCGAATTGCCGGTGCCCTTGAACTCCTCGAAGATCACCTCGTCCATCCGCGAACCGGTATCGATCAGAGCGGTCGCGATGATCGTCAGCGACCCGCCTTCCTCGATGTTGCGTGCGGCTCCAAAGAAGCGCTTTGGCCGCTGCAGCGCATTCGCGTCGACGCCGCCCGTCAGCACCTTGCCCGACGACGGCACAACGGTGTTGTAGGCCCGCGCGAGGCGGGTGATCGAGTCGAGCAGGATGACCACGTCCCGCTTGTGCTCGACCAGCCGCTTGGATTTCTCGATCACCATCTCGGCGACTTGGACATGCCGCTGAGCAGGTTCGTCGAAGGTCGAACTGACCACTTCACCGCGTACCGAGCGGGCCATGTCGGTAACTTCTTCCGGCCGCTCGTCGATCAGTAGAACGATCAGATAGACCTCGGGGTGGTTCGCGGCGATCGCGTGCGCGATGTTCTGCAGCATCACCGTTTTGCCTGCGCGTGGCGGCGAAACGATGATCGCGCGCTGCCCCTTGCCTAGCGGCGTGATCAGGTCGATGACCCGGGTAGTCAGATCCTTACGCGTCGAATCGTCGAATTCGAGCTGCAATTTCTCTTCGGGGTAGAGCGGTGTCAGATTGTCGAAGTTGATTCGCTGGCGCAGGCGATCGGGTTCATCGAAATTGATCCCGTTGACTTTGAGCAGTGCGAAATAGCGCTCGCCATCGCGTGGCGATCGAATCTGCCCTTCGACCGTGTCGCCTGTGCGCAGTCCGAAACGCCGCACCTGGCTCGGGCTCACATAGATGTCATCGGGTCCGGCCAAGTAATTGGCTTCGGCGGATCGTAAAAAACCAAACCCGTCAGACAGCACTTCGAGTACGCCGTCTCCGGATATCGGCACGTCGTTCTCGGCAAGCTGTTTGAGAATTGCGAACAGCATATCCTGCTTGCGCAGCGAGGAGGCGTTCTCGATTTGCAGCTCTTCGGCAAAGGCCAGGAGTTCTGCTGGGGTTTTACGCTTCAATTCTTGGAGGTTCATGGAGTTTTGTGTCGGGGTTGGGACGAGGATCACCCGTCCGAGGGAACGCCCGCATGGAATGACTCGAGCGGGCTAGGTCGGGTGGGGATTGTCAGGGAAAAACGCGAGGAACCGATTACCGGTAAGGCGATCCCCTTAGCCAAAACAGATATGCAGGTCAAACACAATTACAAGACTCCCGGTATCATGGTTGGGCCGTCTTTCGGATCAGAACGGCTTAACGACGACGAGGAGCACTATGCCAATCATTGCTAACGTTGGCAGCTCGTTGACGATCCGAAAAAACCTTGTCGAATGTGTGTTGTTATTTGCGCTGAAGGCATCGCGCCATCTCGAGAGCGCAAGGTGAAATGCGGTCAGCGCCGCGACGAGAGCAAGCTTCGCCCAGATCCACCCCATCCGCCAATTGACGATCCCCGGGGTCCCCGCCAGCACCAAGCCGAAGCCCCAAGTCGCGATCAGCGCCGGCGTCATAATTCCCCGGTGAAGGCGACGTTCCATGATTTTGAAGGTTTCCGCACGGTTCGAGCCTACCGGCGCCATCGCATGATAGACGTAGAGCCGCGGCAGGTAGAGCAATCCCGCCATCCAAGCAACCATACTAATAATATGAAACGATTTGATCCACGGATAGACGTCAACGAGCCATGCGTTCATGTCGGGGCACCAGCGCGCGCACGGTTCACAAGTGTTGCGAGCGCTCCGATAAACCTTGGTTCGACGCCGACCGCCGGGACGCGGTGATAATATGTTACTCCCGCGACCTCCGCGAGATGGCGGTAATCGAGATCGAGCTCGACGAGTGTTTCAGAATGCTCGGATACAAAAGAGATCGGCGCCACAACCAGCGCGACACCGTCCTCGCCGGCCCGCCTGATCTCCTCGTCGGTGGCAGGACCGATCCATTCGAGCGGCCCTACCCGGCTTTGGTAGCATACGCGCCAGTCGAGTTCGGGCCGGGCAAGCGCGGCCACGACCGCCGCTGCAGTTCGTTCTACCTGATCCGGATAAGGGTCCCCGCCGCGCACGATCCTCTTTGGCAGGCCATGTGCAGTGAGCAGCAAGCGGGGAGGTTTTCCGCTGCCGGAAGCCGCCTCAAGCACGGGTCCGACAAGTCCCGCAATCGCTTCGACCAACCCTTGTTCGCAAGGATAGCAACGAACGACGTGCGTTGGGCGAATCAATCCCTGGCACGCCGCCGCGATCCGCCATGCAGCAAGGGAAGACGCCGTCGTCGTTGTCGAGAACTGCGGATAGAGCGGCAAGCAGACGATCTCGTCCGGGGCCCATTCTGCCACCTCGCGTGCCGTTTCTGCGCTCAACGGATGCCAATAACGCATGGCGACAAAGCAGCGATGCCCCGGTCCGAGCACCGCCTCGAGCGCCCACGCCTGGGCTTCGGTGTTGGGAAGCAACGGAGATCGGCCGCCGAGACGGGCATAGATGTCACGGGCTACAGGGGCGCGACGCGACGCGACGAAGCGAGCCAACGGCAGCCGCAGAAACCCCGGTAGGCCGATAATCGCTGGGTCGCTGAACAGGTTGACGAGAAAAGGTTGAACCGCTTGTAACGAATCCGGCCCGCCGAGGTTCATCAATACGACCGCCACTCGCGTCATATTATTTAACGGCGTTCGATCCCGCGAGCAGGCTGGCAAGTGCCTCAACATTCTCCGGCGGCGTTTCCGGCAACACACCATGGCCGAGGTTGAACACGAATGGGCCGCCGCCGAGCGTCCGGCATAGCTCTTTGACCGCGGATTCGAGAGCAGCACCCCCCGCGATCAACAGCACTGGATCGAGATTGCCCTGAACCGTGGCGAGTTGTTGAAGCCGCGACCGGGCGTAGCCGGCCGGCACCATTGCATCGAGACCAACACCATCGACCCCGGTCTCCGTAATGTACCGCTCATAGAGCAGACCTGCGCCACGTGGAAAACCAATAATCGGATGATCCGGAAACCGGGGTTTTAATGCCGCAACGATGCGCCTCGTGGGTTCGATCACCCAACGCTCGAACGCGGGCTCAGGGAGGATGCCTGCCCAACTGTCAAAGAGTTGCACGACTTCGGCACCTGCTGCCATCTGGGCAGCGAGAAAGTCGACGGTGCCCTCGACCAGAAGGTCGATCAGGGTGCCGAACCCATTCGCATCGCGATAGGCCCAGCCCTTGACCTGACGAAATTCCTTGCTCGTCCCGCCTTCCACCATGTAGGTGGCGACGGTCCACGGCGAGCCCGCAAAACCGATTAGCGTCGTCCGAGTGTCGAGCGCTTCGGCAACGCGGCGGACCGCGTCGAAGACCGGCTCAAGGTGCGACATAATTTGACTGGGCTTGAGCCGGCCGATGCCGGCGCGGTTTTCGATCGGTTCGAGGATTGGTCCCTGCCCTTCCCGAAAGGTGAGTGCTTGTCCGAGCGCATAAGGGAGCATCAAGATGTCGGAGAACAGGATTGCTCCGTCCATGCGATAGCGTCGCACCGGCTGCAGCGTTAGTTCAGCGGCAACCGCAGGGGTTAGGCACATCTCGACAAAATCGCGGGCTCTTATACGAGCCGCTCGGTACTCGGGCAGGTAGCGACCGGCCTGCCGCATCAACCACCAAGGTGGTGGTGTCAGTGTCTCTCCCCCGAGGACGCGCAACAAGGGTTTGGTTTGGCCAATCGGCATCGCGGAGCCCTTCCTTCACTTAGTATATAAGCTTTAAAGAGGAGGTAGGTTGATGATCCCTGTGAGTCTCGGGGATTGGCACCACTCAAAGACTATATCTAGGTCAGAAGACAACGGGCCGGAAGGCGGCTCCGCTGTGTGCAAGAATGAGGACTCTGTTCCGAATGCGTACAACCTCGTGGTTGTGAAATAAGCGAAAAGCGGGGATGGTGAAGGACGCGATCGGGATTATCCAAAATGTTCCCTGGTGTCAGAAATTTCCCCGTAAAACGCGGAACAGCGCGGGATGGTTGATGGAAAGCGGTGGATGATCCAAGACCGAGAGCAAAATGGCCGGTTTTTCCCTAGTGATCATCGGATTATGCACAGTGCCGCGGGGATAACTCAGTCATCGCGGCTTTGCCCGCTGTGACGCGATTTCATCTTCATCTCGTTTCTGATTCGACCGGAGAAACCGTGCATTCGGTAGCCCGAGCCTGCCTTGTCCAGTTCGATGAGGCGCAGCCGGTCGAGCATGTCTGGAGTATGGTCCGGACGCGTGGTCAAATTGATCGGGTCATCGCCGGCGTCGAGGCGAACCGGGGTGTCGTCCTGTTCACCTTGGTTAGTGACACGCTTCGCCAGTTGCTACAGGAAGGCTGCCGAAGGATTCAGGTGCCGGCGATCCCAGTCCTCGATCCGGTCATCGGGGCGCTAGCCTCCTATCTCGGTCGCCAAAGCCGAGGCTTGCCCGGTAAGCAACACCTCCTCGACAACGAGTATTTCGCCAGAATCGATGCGATGACTTTTGCCCTCAATCATGATGACGGGCAATCGAGCTGGGGCCTCGACGATGCCGATGTCTGCCTTGTCGGTGTGTCGCGCACGTCGAAGACCCCGACCTGTCTCTATCTTGCAAACCGAAGCATCAAAGCTGCAAACGTGCCGTTCGTACCCGGAGTACCGCTGCCGCCCGAGCTTCTCGCGACAAAGCACCCGCTAATTGTCGGTCTGACCAACGATCCGGAGCGGTTGATTCAGCTTCGCCGCAACCGTGTGGATGTGCTGCATCACGGCCACTCTACCGAGTATACTGATATCGACGCAGTGCGGAGCGAGGTGCGTGAGGCACGGCGTGTTTTTGTCGAGAGGCGTTGGCCGGTCATTGACGTAACACGCCGCTCGATCGAGGAGACTGCTGCGGCGATCATGAAATTGTTGGCGCGACGGCAGGGCGCTGATGGATGAACCTTTGATTCTCGCCTCGGCGAGCCCGACTCGCAAGAAGCTACTCGCTGCCGCCGGCCTCAAGGCGCGGGTCGAACCTGCGCTGGTGGACGAAGAAGCGATCAAACGGATCTTCCGAGCCGATCGGCGAGCTGCTGCCGACTGTGCGCTTGCCCTCGCAGAAGCTAAGGCTCGGCAGGTAGCGGAAAACCATCGACATGCGCTCGTTGTCGGCGCCGATCAGATTCTGGTCTGCGATGAAATTTGGTTGAACAAGCCTGCCGATCTCGCTGATGCCCGCGCTCAGCTTCAGGCGCTGCGCGGAAGAACCCATGAGCTCGTTACCGCCGTCTGCGTCGTTCGCGAAATGGCTCGGATATGGCATACCGTAAGCTCGGCGAAGCTAACGATGCGGCACTTCAGTGATGCGTTTCTCGATACCTATCTCGGTGCCGAACAGGCCGCTGCTCTCGGATCTGTCGGCGGTTATTGCTTCGAGGAAAGAGGGATTCAACTTTTTTCCGACATTCAAGGCGATTATTTTGCAATTCTCGGGCTGCCGCTGCTCGAGCTCTTCAGCTGTTTGCGCACTTACGGCGCGCTCGCCTCATAGTCAGCAGTCCTTATTCTCCACGACAGCATGACGATCAGCGGGACGACGCGCCTCGCCGGCATCATGGGATGGCCTGTGGCCCATTCCCGATCGCCGGTGCTCCACGGCTTCTGGCTCCACGAGACCGGCGTTGATGGCGCTTATCTCCCGCTGCCGGTGCGGCCGGAGCATATCGAGCAGGCGCTTCGTGCGCTGCCGATCCTGGGCTTTCGCGGATGCAATCTGACGATTCCGCACAAGCAGGCGGCGCTCTCTGTGGTCGACCGCGTCGAGCCGCTGGCGCGGCGGATTGGCGCGGTAAACACTATCGCGGTTGGGCTGGACGGCACGCTCGAAGGCCACAACACGGATGCCTTTGGTTTTCGGGAGAGCCTGCGCGACGCGGTACCGGACTGGAAGGCCACCGCAGGCCCTGTCGCGATCCTCGGCGCCGGGGGCGCGGCCCGGGCTGTTGTCGCCGCTCTCGCCGATGCCGGCGCCACCGAGATTCGCATTGTCAATCGGACGCTGGCACGCGCGGAGGCGATTGCAGGTGACCTTGCGACACCAAACACGAGGATTACGACCCACTCATGGAAGGAGGTCGGCGCAGCCTTGCGACACGCCGGGCTTCTCGTCAACGCAACGAGTCTCGGCATGGCGGGAGAGCCGGCGCTGACGCTCGATCTTGCGCCATTGCCGCCATCAACGCCGGTGGTCGACATTGTCTACGTACCACTCGAAACGGACCTGCTTGCTGCCGCACGGCGGCGTGGCCACCCGGTCGTCGATGGCCTCGGCATGCTGCTCCATCAAGGCCGACCCGGATTCGAAGCTTGGTTCGGCACACCTGTGGGAGTTACCCATGAGCTGCGCGCCGCAATCCTCGCGACCTTGGCACCGGCGCGGTGATTGTTCTCGGCCTCACAGGCTCGATCGGCATGGGTAAGAGTACCGCAGCCATGACGCTGCAGCGGCTCCGGGTTCCTCTCTTCGATGCTGATCGCGCGGTTCACCGGCTTTTAGCGCCAGGGGGGGCCGCGGTAGAACTGGTTGCAGCGTCATTTCCAGGCGTTCGCGACGCGAAGGGCGGGATTGATCGCTCGCTTCTCGGGCAGCATGTTTTTGCTGATCCCGAGGCTCTCTTGCGAGTCGAACGGATCATTCACCCGATGGTCGAAGCGCTCGAAAAGCGATTTCTTGCTTTTGCCCGCGCGCGGAGAGAGCCGATTGTCGTGCTCGATATCCCACTTCTCTTCGAGAGTGGTAGTGAATGCCGATGCGATTATGTTCTCGTTGTTTCCGCACCGCTGCTGGTGCAGCGTCAACGGGTCTTGCGGCGCCGCGGCATGACGGACAAGCGCTTCGCAGCTATCCTGAGCAATCAGATACCGGATTCCGAGAAACGTCGTCGTGCCGACTTCGTCGTTTCGACCGGCTTGAGTCGCGGCCTGAGCTTGCGCCGGTTGCATGCAATCGTCAGACTCCTGCGCGGCCGGAGGTTGCCGGGCAATCGTCAGAGCCGGCGCGCGTACCGAGAGCGGCGGCGGAGGGCTAATGCGTGAGATCGTCCTCGATACCGAAACAACTGGTCTCGATCCGGGCGACGGACATCGGATCGTCGAGATCGCTTGCATCGAACTGGTCCACCATGTCCCCACTGGGCGGAGTTTTCACCGATACGTCAATCCTGAGCGCGACATGCCCGAGGATGCTCTCGCCGTTCACGGCCTGACTGCTGAATTCCTCGCTCGCCAGCCGCCATTTGCCGCAGTCTTGGATGAGCTTCTCGGGTTCATCGGCGCGGACCCCTTGGTGATCCATAACGCCGAGTTTGACTTGGCCTTTCTGAACGCCGAATTAGCGCGTCTGCAACGGGAACCGATCACGTCGGGTTATGTCGACACACTGGCGATGGCGCGCCGCCGCTTCCCCGGATCGCCATCGAGCCTAGACGCATTGTGCCGCCGCTTTGCCATTGACCTCTCAGGCCGTGTCGAGCATGGGGCGGAGATTGATTGCGGTCTCTTGGCAGCCGTCTACCTTGAGTTGCTCGGCGGGCGTCAGCCTGGGCTCGATTTTGCGCTTCCGGCGACTCTCGCACTCGACGTCGCACGGGTCGCACGTGTGCCGCGGCCGCATGTGCCCTCGGCAGAGGAGCTCGTCGCCCACCTGGCGATGCTGAAAACGATCAGCGAGCCCCTCTGGCTGGCAGGGGTATGAGCTTCAGACGAGAGCGGTGTTGGCCGAGCCGAGGGCCTGCGAATCTGCCTGCTGGCGGCGTAGCAATTCGCCGAAATCGATTGGATTGATCATCAAAGGTGGAAATCCCCCGTCGCGCGTCGCATTGGCGATGACGGCGCGTGCGAAGGGGAAGACGATGCGCGGTGTCTCAACCAAGACCAGCGCCGGTACCAGTTCGGCCGGCGCGTTCTTGACCGTGACAACGGATCCGTAGGCGAGTTCGACCAGGAATACCGGCTCGCCTTGCGCCCGTGCAGTTGCATTGATCGTCAACACCACCTCAAAGACTTCCGGACCCATGTTGCGCGCCTTCACATCGACGTTTATTTCGACGTCGGGTTGGGCGGTCTGTTGGATCAGGGTCTGCGGTGCTCGCGGGTTTTCAAACGACAGATCCTTGATGTATTGGGCGTTTAGGATCAGCTGCTGCGGCTCAGAAGGGCTCGTCGTTGGTGCGCCGTCTACACCGTTGCCTGTCATATCTTCCGCCATAAGGGTCTCCTGTCACCGGGATTCACCCGTACCGGAAAAAATAGCGGTTCCGCTCTGCGGTCGGGCCGGGTGGGGTCGATCCGCAGCGCCGCACCGTTTGGTACCTTGAGCCCGGTAACGGCCCTGATGAAGCCCCAATGTGTGATCACTGCGATCCTGGACCAAGCCTCCCGAGCGATGCGGCTGCAGAAGAGTTCGGAGCGCCTGGACAAAGCCCCCACGGTCTCCTCGCGTGCGGGCCACCAGGGATCCGGCAGGTGATCGAATGCGATATCTAGCCAACGCGCCTGAAGCATGGCCAATGGCGTGCCGATGTCGCAGGTGAAGGCGAAGCGTTCAGCGATCAATGGCTCGACGGAGATCGGCAGCCCAAGATCGGTGGCGATAATCTCGGCAGTTTCAAGAGCGCGCGTGTAGGGGCTGACGATCAGCCGGCTGGGATTCATCGCCGCCAGAGCTTGCGCGACCGCTGCTGCTTGGCTCCGGCCGACCGCGGTCAGCTGTGGATCACGGATACCCGGATCGCGCCCGGTCTCCGAATAGACGCGGTTGAATTCGGTTTGCCCGTGACGGATTAGGATCATCCCGGTCCTCGGTCGCATTCGGCCCGCGTGGGCCGTGCTTGTCGTAGCGCTGCGGGCGCCCTATTTGACCTGGAGTCAATGTGAGGGCCGGGTCGCGGTGCTCCCAGGACAGCAATGGGGCACGGAAGGTAATGGGCGAGTTTCAATATTTCGACATCATCTTGTTCGCGATGGTCGCCGGGTTCCTGGTGCTGCGGCTGCGCAGTGTTCTCGGTCGGCGGACAGGAAA
>Ga0306924_10000477_pt1 | contig 33393 bp, 32 predicted proteins | sample sta12Can44000111_FD_203756 | JGI IMG/M metagenome (GOLD analysis project Ga0306924, IMG submission 203756) | Lab enrichment of tropical soil microbial communities from Luquillo Experimental Forest, Puerto Rico - statanox.12C.anox.44.000.111 (v2)... | ecosystem: Environmental > Terrestrial >... | reverse complement strand
GCCTGCACATTGACCGCGGTGCCCCAGCTCTCCGGGATGTGGTGCAGGCGCCGATAAGTGATGGCGCGCTGGTTCATCCAGGAGCCGAACACGGCGCCGATCGCTCCCCACAATTGCTGCTGCGGGTCCTGCGGGAATGGCTCGCCCTGCTCCTCTTCGAGCCGCTCCTGGAAGCGCGCGACGAGCTCGACCCAATCGTCGGCCGAAAGATCGGTGTCGAGCGTGTAGCCGTTCTTGTCCTTGTGGTCGTCGAGGATTTCCTCGAAGTGATGGTGGCCGAGCCCAAGCACCACGTCGGAATACATGGTGATGAAGCGCCGGTATGAATCATAGGCGAAGCGCCGATCGTTGGATTTCTTCGCCAACGCCTCGACCGTGGCGTCGTTGAGGCCGAGATTGAGCACCGTGTCCATCATGCCGGGCATCGACGCGCGCGCCCCCGAGCGCACCGAGACCAGCAAGGGATTGTCGCTGTCGCCGAAGGTCTTGCCGGTGATGCGGCCGACCTCGGCGAGCGCGGCGGCGACTTGTTGCTCGAGGTCCTTCGGATAGGTCTTGCCGTTCTCGTAATAGTGGCCGCAGACCGTTGTGGTGATGGTGAACCCCGGCGGCACCGGCAAGCCGAGATTGGCCATCTCGGCAAGGCCGGCGCCCTTGCCGCCGAGGAGGTTGCGCATGTCGGCGCGACCCTCGGCTTTGCCGTTGCCGAAGCGGTAGACCCATTTGGCTTTGGCGGAAGGCGTCTTCGATCCGGCCGCCCGGCGCGCCGTGGCCTTGCGGCCAGACGCGGGGCGGGTCGATTTTTTGTTCGATCGAATACGGCGCGACGTCGATGTGACCATGGAACCACGAACTTGGATGCGCCCGGCCCCTAATGATCACCGCCGCGGGCACCGACGCAAGGGCGCAGATGGACGAGAGGGCGGCGGCGGGTCAGCGGATGAAATGATAGATGCCATTCAATCCAACGAGGCCGACGATGATGAGGTAGACGGCGACGACGTAGTTCAACAGTCGCGGCACGATCAAGATCAGAATGCCGGCGATGAGGGCAACCAGCGGCGTAACATGGGCAACAGTGATGGTCATGGGGATCTCCTTGGGTCGCAGTCCATGATAATGGCGTTGGAAGCGGCGAGCTTGCTATTTTTACCCGGCTTAGGCAGACATGACGCCGCCTTCGATGCGGGAGAAGTCGGCAACCGTGCGGGTCGCCTCGCGGATTTCATTGAGCAGCTTGAGCCGATTCTCCCGCAATTGCTGGTCCTCGACATTTACCGTCACCTTGTCGAAGAACGTATCGACGTGCGGACGAAGCTTCGCCATGGCGCGCATGGCGCCTCCGAAGTCCTCACGCGTGACCGCAGCAGAGGCTTCCGTCTTGGCGGCTTCGATCGCGCTCGCCAGCGCACGCTCCTCGCTCTGACGATAGAGCGAGGGCTCCGGCCTCCCGACATAGTCGCGCGCGTCGCGTTTCTCCTCGATGCGGATGATATTGGTCGCGCGTTTGTAGCCGGCGAGCAGATTCTTGCCGTCCTCGGTGTCGAGGAATTGTCCCAACGCCTCGACGCGGCGTACGATCAGGAGAAGATCGTCCTGCCTCTCCAAGGCAAACACCGCGTCGACCAAATCGTGACGCGCACCTTCTTCACGGAGCTGGAACTTGAGGCGGTCGGCGAAGAAAATCAGGAGATCAGCAACGGCCTTTGCAAGGCCTTGCGAAGAGGCCGAGACATCTACTTCATCGTGCGGTCGGCTCTTTACGATCTTCGCTCCGACATCCAAACCGACAAGCCTTTCGGAGAATTCCTTTACCAGATCCTCATATGAGATTTCGAGGTCCCATAACGGCTGTTGCTCTATCTGGCCTCGCGTTACAATCAGTTGAAATATAAGGAAAGCAAACAAGCGCACTCTTATTTCATTCGTTAGAATAATCCGGATTATTCCGAGAGCGGCACGTCTCAATGCGTAGGGGTCCTTGCTCCCAGTCGGTTTCTCATTGATTTCCCAAAATGCAACCAGCGTGTCGATCTTGTCCGCGAGCGCGACGGCGACCGAGACCGGATCGGTCGGCACGCGGTCATTGGGGCCGAGCGGCTTGTAGTGATCCTCGCATGCCGCCGCGACGCTTGCGTCCTCACCCTGCGCCAGCGCGTAATATTTCCCCATCAGCCCCTGCAGCTCGGGGAATTCGCCGACCACCTCGGTGAGCAAATCCGCTTTGGCGAGTCGCGCGGCTCGCCTGACCTGCCCGCGGTAAGTATCCTGCTCGCGTTGCAGATCGTCGGGCGAAAGCGTTTGCCCTGGGAAAAATTCGGGCTGACTCGACAGCGACAGCGCGATTTCGTCGGCGAGACGCTCGATGCGCGCGATGCGCTCGGCCTGCGTGCCGAGCTTCTCGTGGAAGACGATGTGCTCGAGTTTCGGCAGCCGGTCCTCCAGCCGCGTCTTGAGATCGGTGTCGTAAAAGAATTTGGCGTCGGCGAGCCGCGCGCGGATGACCCGCTCGTTGCCGGCGATGATCGCCTTGCCGCCGTCCGCCGCCTCGATATTGGCGACGAGGATGAACTTGTCGACGAGCTGCGACGTGCGCGGGTCGCGCAGCACGAAGCATTTCTGGTTGTTGCGGATGGTGGCGCGGACGATCTCGGGCGGCATGGCGAGGAACGCCTTGTCGAACGATCCCATCAGCACCACCGGCCACTCGACCAGGCCGGCGACCTCGGCCAAGAGGCCGGCGTCCTCGACGAGCTCAAAGCCCTGCGCGAAGGCGAGGTTCTTGGCGTCGGCGAGGATCATTTCCTTGCGCCGCTCGGGGTCGAGCACGACCTTGGCCTTTTCGAGCTTGGCGGCGTAGTCCTCGAATCGGCGCACCTTGAACGGCTGAGGCGCCATGAAGCGATGGCCGCGCGTCTCGTCGCCGGCCGCAATCCCGTCGACCGCGAACGCGACGATCTCGGGCTCCTCGGTCTCCGGGCCGAAGGTCGCGACGATGGAATGCAGCGGCCGCACCCAGCCGAGCGAGCCCGGTTGCGCCGACTGCTCGCCCCAGCGCATCGACTTCGGCCAGGGGAACGTCTTGACCACCGCGGGCACGATCTCGGCAATCACCTCGATCGCGGGCCGGCCCGGCTTCTCGATCACCGCCAGGTAGAAGTCGCCCTTCTTGTCGGGTTGCACCTTGGCCTCGGTGATCGATGTGAGCCCGGCGGCACGCAGAAATCCCTGGATGGCACCCTCGGGCGCGCCCACGCGCGGGCCCTTTTTCTCTTCCTTCACGTCCGGCTGCTTGACCGGCACCCCCTTGACCGCGAGCGCGAGCCGGCGCGGCGTGACGAAGGCTTTGGCGCCCTCGTAGAGGAGCCCGGCGCCGACCAGCGCCTCGGTGACGAGCTTGCGCAAATCCTCGGCCGCGCGCGCCTGCATGCGCGCCGGAATTTCCTCGGAGAACAGTTCGAGCAGAAAGTCGGGCACCGTGAGCAGGTAGCAGGCGCGCTCGGCGTTGTTAAGTCGAAAAGCGTGGGGCGCGCGCGGGCACCGGGCCCCCCAACGCGAACTCGCCGCGAGCGCGCGCTTGCGGGACCCTTCGGCGTGCCGCACACTTGCGATGGCGCCGATCTCGCTTGGGATTGAGGCAGGCGATGAAAACTTTCGACTGCAGCCCTGGTGCGCGCGCCGCCGTCCTGTGCGCAGTCGCGGCGTTGGCGGTCGCGGCTGCGGCCAGCGCCGATGAGACGGCCTATCTCATGTATCTCAAGGGGAGCGAAGGCCCACCCGCCGTGCCCATGCGCGTCCTCTGGGACGCGCGCGACGACGCCAACGGCCGCGTCACCATCGATCTCGGCGAGAAATACGAGCCGGCGCTGACCAAGCTCGGACTTCCCCGGGTGCTCGCATACGACGCCAAGCTCGACAAGTCGCAGTTCGCGGTGCGCGAAGGCGAGTTCGCGCGCTTCGTCAAGGTCGTCGCCACCTCCATCGTCCAGGGCTTCTTGACCGCGAGCCCGGTTCCCGGCGCGTGGGCCCAACCCGCCGAGGTCAAGGTTCACACCGCGGCACTCCTGATCACGCCGGCGCACGAGCGATTGGAGGTCACGGCGCGGCTCTACGTCACCTATCTGTGGCCGCAAAAGTCCGGGCCGCCGAAGGTCCAGGATCTGATCAAAGGCGACATCGTCTTCGTCGGCCAGCCGGAACCCGCGGGGCCTGGCGAGGCGGGGCAGCCGAGCAAGCCCTAAACGGCGGGGTTGGCACGCCTAGTCGGTGCGGCCACGAAATCGATCAAGCCGAATCGCCGCCGCGGCGGCGCCGCCCGCGTATTCGCGGAACCTCACAGCTTCTTATGGCTGCCGTCGCACATAGGCCGATTGCCGGTGCGCTTGCAGGCGCAGAACCAGGCCTGCTCCGCCTGCTGCGCCTTCCACTCGACCGGCGAAAACCCCGTGCCCTTGTGCGAGCCGTCGCAGAACGGCTGGCTCTTCGAGCGCCCGCAGGCGCACCACCAGTAGCTCTTGCCGGCCTCGACATCGACCGCGAGCGGAGCCCGTCCGCCGATTTCAGGCTGTCCACTCATCCCGGCGCTCCTCCCGCTTCGGTCGCAAGCCACGCCTCGCCGCAGGCCTTGGCGAGCTCGCGCACCCGTAGAATATAGCTCTGCCGCTCGGTCACCGAAATCACCCCGCGCGCATCGAGCAAATTGAACACATGGCTCGCCTTGATGCATTGGTCGTAGGCCGGCAGCGCCATCAGGTGGCGCTTGCTGTTGCCGACCGTCACCCAACCGGCCTCGATGTATTTGCGGCAGGCGGCCTCCGCCATCCTGAACTGCTCGAACAGCATCTCGGTTTCTGCAAATTCGAAGTTGTGCCGCGAATATTCCTGCTCGGCCTGCAGGAAGACGTCGCCGTAGGTGACCTTCTTCCCGCCCTCGCGGCCGTTGAAATTGAGATCGAAAACGCGGCCGACGCCCTGCACATACATGGCGAGCCGCTCGAGACCGTAGGTCAACTCGCCGGAGACCGGCGCGCATTCGAAGCCCGCGACCTGCTGAAAATACGTGAATTGAGACACCTCCATGCCGTCGCACCAGCACTCCCAGCCGAGCCCCCAGGCACCGAGGGTCGGGCTTTCCCAGTCGTCCTCGACGAAGCGGATATCGTGGAGCTTGGGATCGATGCCGATGGCGGAGAGCGACTTGAGGTAGAGGTCCTGGATGTCGTCGGGCGACGGCTTGAGGATGACCTGGAACTGATAGTAGTGCTGCAGGCGATTGGGGTTCTCGCCGTAGCGGCCGTCCTTCGGCCGGCGCGAGGGCTGCACATAGGCCGCGTTCCACGGCTTGGGTCCGAGCGCGCGCAACGTCGTCGCCGGATGAAACGTGCCGGCGCCGACCTCCATGTCATAGGGCTGCAGGATCACGCAGCCGTAGTCCGCCCAATAGCGCTGCAGCGCCAGGATCAGTCCCTGAAACGAGCGCGCGGGACGCAGATGGGCGGGGAGATCGTTGCTCATGCGGCTCGGAAAAGGCCAAAGAACCAACGCCCGCCGCGAGTCAGCCGACGCGCGCATGGATGGCGCCGAGGTCGGATTGAGCCGACATCGCGGGGCGCGCGCTAGACCTACCGGCGGCCATCCGAGGGGTCAAGAACATGGGCATGGCGCACGCGAGCGCGCGACGCGATGACGGTCGCACGATCCATCATTATGCTCGGCGCCATGATCGTCATCCGCCGCCCACTTGCCGCGTTGATCGTCGCCGCGCTGCTTTGGCCGGCGTTGCAAGGCGCACAGGCGCAGGATTATCCCAACCGGCCGATCCGGCTGGTGGTCGCTTTCACGGCCGGCGGCACCACCGATTTCGTCGCGCGGCTCTTGTCCGAACGGCTGCGCAGTTTGCTCGGACAGACCGTCATCGTCGACAACCGGCCAGGCGCCAGCGGCGCGATCGCGGCCGAATACGTGGCGAAGTCGGAGGCGGACGGCTACACGCTGTTCTTCACCACCGTGGGCGCCGTCGCGATCAATCCGGCGCTGCACAGCAACCTCCCCTACGACCCGGTCAAGGATTTCGCGCCCGTCGGCATGGCGGTGTTCAACTCGACCATGCTGGTCGTGAACGCCGCGATGAAGATCGATTCGGCGCGCGAGCTCGCCGCCTTGGCCAAAGAGCGGCCGGGCGCCATCACCATCGGCGTCACCGGGCTAGGCGCCATCTCGCATCTCGGGCTCGAACTCTTCCAGGCATCCGCGGGCGTGAAGTTCCAGGCGGTGCCCTATCGCGGAGCGTCGCAAGCGGTGACCGACCTCATCGGCGGGCGGCTCGACGGCCTGTTCGGCGACGTTCCCACCGTCATGGCGCAAGTCCAGGCCGGTAAGCTCAAGGCGCTGGCGGCGACGTCGCAGGAACGCTCCGCCATTTTCCCGGACGTGCCGACCTTCGTCGAGCAAGGCTTCCCCGATACCGTCGCCAACCAATGGGCCGGGACGCTGGCACCGGCGGGCACGGCGCCTGCCGTCATCGCCAAGCTGAGTGCGGCTTTCCATGCCGCGCTGACCGACGCGGATGTGCGCCGCAGGCTGGCGCAGGCCGGCGTGACGGCCTCTCCGAGCACGCCCGAGGACTTTGCCCATTATCTCAAGCAGGAGATCGCCCGCTGGGGCAAGCTCATCCGCGAGAAGGGGATCAAGGGCGAATAGCGCGGCCGTGTCAGGAACGTCACATCACGCGCCATTCGCCGGTGCGCGGATCGCGCCGCAGCGTCGGCAACGTGTCACGCACGGTTGGATCGGTTCCCGCCTTCACCCGATCGAGTTCCGCGTTGATGCGGCGGGCCTCTTTCACCACCCAACGCACGACGATACCAGTGCCGAGCGCGCCCAGCGCAAGCCTGACCAACGGCGAAATGACGATGGGACGCATGGATGCTCTCCTCTGCGAACGCCTTACAATCCGTAACGCGCCCATAACGCGCGGGCTTCGAGCGCCGAGATGATGTCCTCGGCGAAATCGGCAGGGCGCGGCAAACCGTCGAGATCCGTCGTACCTACGCCCGGCTGCAGGCGGCCGAACCAGCCGCGCACGGGGGCCACGAGCGGGGTGACGACATCGTCGCCAAAGCGCGCGCGCAGCGTCGCGCGCAGGTCACCGATGCCGTCGGCAAGGCCGAGCTCGATCGCCTTGCTGCCGGTCCAGTATTCACCGGAGAACAAGGTTTTTTCTGGACCCTTGAGCCGCGCGCCGCGGCTGCGTTTCACGAGGCCGATGAAGTCCTGGTGGATGTCCCGTTGCAGCGCCTTGAGCCGCTCCACGTCCTCCGGGTTCTCCGGCAGGAACGGGTCGAGCATAGCCTTGTGCTCGCCGGCAACATAGAGCCGGCGATCGACGCCGAGCTTCTCCATCAGCTTGGTAAAGCCGAACGAGGCGCCGACGACCCCGATGGAGCCGACGATCGAGGACGGATCGCAGAAGATTTCGTCACCGGCACAGGCGATCATGTAGCCGCCAGAGGCAGCGACATCCTCGGCAAAGGCGATCACGGGACGTGCGTTCTCGGCCGCGAGCTGGCGGATGCGCCGATAGATCAGGTGCGACTGCACCGCCGAACCGCCGGGCGAATTGATCACCAGCGCGACCGCCCGCGCGCGACGCATGTTGAAGGCGCGCTCGATCGGACGGGCCACGGTGGCGAGCGTAAGTCCGGGTTTTAACGGCGTCGAAAAGCCGATGATCCCCGCGAGCCGCACCACCGGCACGATTGGCACACCGCGCAGCCGCTTCGGCAATATCGGCTGCAGCGCTGCGCGCGCGCTCGCGTAGAGCTGCTGCAAGTGCTCGGGCATGTTTTGCTCGGCCATGACGTTGCGGTCTTGGTCTCACCTTAGCATAGGCGGCGCCGGGAACTTTATTCCGGCACCGCGCGACGGCACGTCTTAGGCTGCCTGCGCGTTGCGCTCAAGTTAACCCCAGTTAACTTGCATCCGCAGCCGGAAACGCGACATCGGCGCCCACGCGTTCAGATTTCACTCAGCGGCAGCGCGGCGCCGGCGCGCAGCACCGATTCGGCTTGCGCAGTCGGGCGTCCCGAACGGTCGTTGAGGACGAAGCCCGGCAGCAGCACGAGGGGCGCGCGGCTTGCCTTCGTCGCGCGCACCAGAACGCGGACCGCCGCTTCCTCCTCCCCCGAATGCACCGGCAGCACGGTCGCCGCGCCGAAGGCCGGGGCCAGCGCGGCCAAGACCTCGGCGAGACCGTCCGCCCGCCAAATCATCGTGAGCGTCCCGCGCGGACGCAGCAGCCGCGCCGCCGTCTTGATCCAGACGGCGAGCGCGCCAACGGGCCCGGCATGGGCGAGACGGCGCCGACGGTCGGGGGAGGCTCTTTGCCGCGCCGGATCGTTGAACGGCGGATTCATAAGGACGCGCGCGACCGACTCGGGTCCGAGTCCCGCGGCCGCGAAGGCCCGCGCCGGCGCGGCCACGTCGAGGACGGCCGCGTTCACCCGCGCGCCCAGTCCATTGAGTTGCGCGTTCTGCGCTGCAAGCCGCGCGAGCCCCGCATCGACCTCGACCAGCACGACGTCGATGCCCTCGACGCGAAGCGCGAGCGCCAACCCGGCCGCGCCCACCCCGGCCCCGAGATCGACCACGCGTTCGCCCGCGCGCGCCGGACAGGCCGCCGCCAGCAGCATTGCGTCGTGGCCGACCCGGTGTCCCCGTCTCGGTTGCTTGAGCCGCAGCCTGCCGCCGAGCGCGGCATCCTCGGTGACTTCAGCGGACATCGGGACGAAGCTCGTGGCCGAGCCCGGCGTCCTCGAGCAATTCGCGCGCATCATCGACGCAGCATTCGTTGACCAAGATGCGGCGCGGCAGGATGCCGATCGAGCCCTCGAGCACGCTCATGTTCTGGTCGAGCACGACGTGGGGGATGTAGGCGGCATCGAGCAAGGCGCCCACCGCCGAGACCAGCACGGCATCGTTGGTGCGCACGAGCTCGCGCCACCTGCCTTCGTCCTCGAGCTTGTCGTCGGCTCCAAACTCGCTCACCGCATCCCCCTCCTCAACCCTGTCGCCGCTCCCACTCCTCGCCGGGCGCCGCTTGCTCGAGATAGGCGATCAACTTGGCCTCTCGGCGGCCGCGCGTCACGGTGTCGAGCACGAGGCCCGCGACGATCGAAAGCGACGCCAACAGCATCAGGCCGGTGGAGAGAATTGCCGTAGGAATACGCGGCACGATGCCCTGCTCGAAATAGGTCACGAAGATCGGGATCGCCAGGCCGACGGAAACGAGCGCGAACGCAATGCCGAGCCCGGAGAAAAAAGCGAGCGGCCGCTCCGAGCGGTAAAGACCGACGATGGTGGATAGGATTTGCAAGCCATCGCGCCAGGTGCTGAGCTTCGACACCGACCCTTGCGGGCGCGCGTAGTAAGGCGTGGGGACCTCGGCCACCGGCAGTTCCAGCTCGAGCGCGTGCACGCAAAGCTCGGTCTCGATCTCAAAGCCTCTCGAGAGCACCGGAAACGACTTCACGAACCGTCGCGAGAACACGCGGTAGCCGGAGAGAATGTCGCTGAAGGTCCGGTGGAAGGCCAACGCGAAAAATTCCGCAAGCAGCCGGTTTCCAGTACGATGACCGCGGCGGTAGGCGGCCTCGTCTTGATCGACGCGCGCCCCGACCACCATGTCGAGACGCTCTTCGACGAGACGCGCGATCATGACGCGGGCGCTCGCCGCATCGTAGGTGGCGTCGCCATCGACCAGAACATAGAGGTCCGCGTCGACATCGGCGAACATTCGCCGCACGACGTTGCCCTTGCCCTGATGCCGCTCGCGCCGCACCAGCGCGCCGGCGGCGCGCGCGACCTCGCTGGTGCGGTCGGCGGAATTGTTGTCGTAGACGTAGATCGTGGCCTCGGGCAGCGCGGCGCGAAAATCGGCGACCACCTTGCCGATGGTCGCCTCCTCGTTGAAGCAAGGCACCAGGACCGCCACGCGTTGGCCGGTACGCGGCTGCCACTCCCCGGCACGTACCGGAACGGGCTTCATCAATTCCTCTTTTCGAAACCGCGTGCTCGCGAAGATGTGCGTTTTGGCGCACTTGCCGCGTCACCATAGCGTTTCTATGCTCTCACGTCCTTGCGTTCGGGACATCCTCCGGAGCACGTCTCTTGGCCGTCATCGTCCCATTTGAAAGCCGTTCGCCCGCCACCATCGATCGTCTGAGCGAGCTCGTGGCCGCCGACATGGAACGCGTCAATACGACCATATTGTCGCGCACCGGATCGCAAGTCGCGATGATTCCCGAGGTCGCCAATCACCTGATCTCGTCCGGCGGCAAGCGGCTGCGCCCGATGCTCACGCTAGCCATGGCGAGGCTCGCTGGTTATGCCGGCGCGGGCCACGTCAAGCTCGCGGCCGCCGTCGAATTCATGCACACGGCCACGTTGCTGCATGACGACGTGGTGGACGAAAGCGAGATGCGGCGCGGCAAGCTCGCCGCGCGCATGCTGTGGGGCAACGAGGCGAGCGTGCTGGTCGGCGATTTCCTACTCGGCCAGGCGTTCAAGATGATGGTCGAAGTCGCTTCCCTCAAGGCGCTCGAAATCCTGTCCTCGGCCGCCGCCGTCATCGCCGAAGGCGAGGTGATGCAGCTCGGCGCGGCCAAGAACACCGCTACCACCGAGGACGACTACCTCGCGGTCATTCGCGCCAAGACCGCAGAGCTCTTCGCCGCCGCCTGCGAGGTCGGACCGGCGCTCGCCTCGCGCCCCAAAGACGAGCAGAGCGCCTGCCGTTCATTCGGGATGAACCTCGGTATCGCCTTCCAGCTCGTGGATGACGCCCTCGATTACGGCGGCAAGGCGGCCAAGCTCGGCAAGAACACTGGGGACGATTTTCGCGAGGGCAAGATCACGCTGCCGGTGGTGCTGTCGTTCCGCCGCGGATCGGAGAGCGAACGGGCGTTCTGGCGACGCACGCTCGAGGAGGGCGACGCGACCGACGCCGACCTCGAGCATGCGATCGGCCTGATGATGAAGCACCGCGCGCTCGAAGACACCATCCAGCGCGCACGGCACTATGGTGCGATCGCCACGGACGCGCTCGCCTTGTTTCCGGCCTCGCCGATGAAGGAGGCGCTGGAAGAGACCGTCGAGTTCTGCATCTGCCGCTCGAACTAGCGCGCGGTCGCCCTCGCGCTAACCGCCGAGCACGGTCGCGCGCGTCCACCACGCCGGATAGCCGACCCGCAGCGTGCGGGCGGCCGCCGTGGTCGCGCGCGTCGAATCGAATAGCCCGAAACACGTCGCGCCCGATCCCGACATGCGGGCGAGCCGGCAGCCGGGCAGCTTGCGAAGCACGGCGAGCACGTCCGCGATCGCAGGCTCGAGCTCGATCGCGGGGCCCTCCAGGTCGTTGCGACCATTGGTAATCTCGGCCAGGAGCCCGGCCGGTTCCGGCGGCGTGGGGGCTTGCGCGATCGGCGCCGCGGGCGGGATGCTCAATGCCGCGAACACGTCCTTGGTCGCCACCGCAACGCCGGGATTGACGAGCAGCGCGAACAGCCGCGGCAGATCGAGCGGTGCGGAGAGAACGTCGCCGATGCCGCGCATCAGCCGCGCACGCGGATCAAGACACACCGGCACGTCGGCCCCGGTGTTGCGCGCCGCCTGCATGAGGCGGGGATCGTCGGGCGCCATGCGGTTCGCGCGCGCCAAAAGCCGCAACGCCGCCGCCGCATCCGCCGAGCCGCCGCCAAGTCCGGCCGAGACCGGCAAACGCTTCGACAGCGTGAAGCGGCCGAGTTTGAGGCCCTCGACCCGCTCGGCGAGCGCGCGGGCGGCCTTGAGCACGAGGTTGTCGGCGACATCGCCCGCGGCGGCCGAGGTCGGCCCGCCCACCGCGAGCGCCAAGGTGCCGCCGGGCGTGAAGGTCAGAGCATCGCCTACGCCGGCGAAAGCAACGAGGCTCTCGATGTCGTGATAGCCGTCGGCACGGCGGCCGAGCACGCGCAGCGTCAGATTGACCTTGGCGGGCGCTTTTTCGGCGCCCGCGGCCGCCGTCATCAGCCTCAGCCGCCGCCGGGCTTCTTGTGTTCGGCCTCCGCCGCCGAGGCGGTATCGTCGGGAAGCCCCGATTTCAGCTTGGCTTCGATCTTGACGAGATCCTCGGGCTCGGGCTTGAGGTCGCGCGCATGCGACCACTGGAAACGCGCCTCCAGCATGCGTCCGACCCGCCAATAGGCATCGCCGAGATGATCGTTGATGGTGGGATCCTCGGGCTTGAGTTCGACCGCGCGCTCGAGCTGCTTGACCGCCTCCTCCATGTTGCCGAGCCGGTAATAGGCCCAACCCAGGGAGTCGACGATGTAACCGTCGTCGGCGCGCTGCTCGACCGCGCGCTTGATCATGCGCATGCCTTCGTCGAGATTGATGCCCTGGTCGATCCACGAATAGCCGAGATAGTTGAGCACGTGCGGCTGGTCGGGAAATAGCTCGAGCGACTTCTTGAGATCGGCCTCCGCCTTCGCCCACTGCTTGGCGCGCTCGAAGCAGATGCCACGGAAATAAAAGATCACCCAGTTCGACTTCTCGGGCTTGCTGATGGTGTCGACACCCTTGGAATAGACGTCGGCACATTCCGCAAACTGCTTGCGTCCGCGCAGCACGTTGCCGAGCGCCATGATCGCCTCGAGGTCGCGCGGGTTGGCGGCGATCAGCTTTTCGAGGCTTGCTTTCGCCTCGTCCGTGCGATCGAGCGAATCCAGATTGAGCGCGAGTTGGATCTGCGCATTGCGGTGAAGCGGCGAATTCAGCGGCAGCCGCTCATAAGTCTGGTTGGCGAGTTCCGGCTTCTTCATCGCCTCGTAGAGGTCGCCGAGCGAAAGCAAAGCGAGCGGATGCGAGGGCGCGAGATAGAGCGAAAGCTGCAGGTAGATGAGGCCGAGATCCTCGCCGCCGCGCCGCCCAAGCGCGGCACCGAGCCCGTAGAGCACCTCGGCAGCACCCGTCTGCGGCGTGTCGACCATCATGGGGAGCTTCTTGCCGGCGTTGAGCTCGTTGGTCGCCTCGACGATCAGCGGATGGCGCGGCAGAGCTTCCTCGAACGCGGCGAAAACCTTCAACGCGTCGGCGTTGTTTCCTTGTCGCGAGAGAAAACTTCCATAGCTCTGCACCACGCGCAGCGCGGTCGGATCGAGCTTGTAGGAGCGCTCGAAGCGCTTGGCGGCCTCCTTCTTTTGGCCGGCGACGTCGAGGATCAACGCGGCATGCAGCTCCTTGAAGATGGCGTACCAATCCGCGCCGGCGAGCTTGTCGATGGAGTCGGTCGCCTGCTTCGCCTCGGTCGGGTTCGCCATCGTCCAGGCCGACAACAGCGTCGCTGCGAGGTCGGTGATCGGCCCGCGGATCGACTGGGCGAGCTCGCGGCGCGCGGCCGGATACTGCTTTTGCTTGATCGCGCGTACCCCAAGGACGAGCCGCGCGATGCGATCGTTCTTGTCGACCTGCAGCACGCGCTCGGCAAGCTTCACTCCCTCGTCCACCTCCCCATTGGCCAGCACCGCCAGGAAGGTGCGGCCGAGCAGCTCGTTGTTGCGGGGATCGCCGCGCAGCGCGGCGCGGTAGTAGGACGCCGCAGCCGCGGCATCGCGCTGACCACCCGCGTGCCGAGCGGCGAGATAGCTGCCCGAAGGCGAGGTCCGAGAAAAGCTATCGCGCGACTGCGCCTGGGCGCGAGTGGAGAGCATTCCCGGCCAGGTTATGGCGAGCGCAGCCAGTGCGGCCACAGCCGCACGCCGCAAGGGTGGCGAAGAGATCACGGCTTGTCGACTCCATCTGGCGGACGAACGCCCTCGGCGCGGCCGCGTTGAGCAGAATGGACTGTTTGGACCCGGCCCGCAATAACTGCCCCGATCGGGCATGTCCACCGTCTTTGAAAGCCTCGATAAGGGCAGCATCGTGACGCCAAAGCCCCGATCGGCTCGCACCGCGGGGCTGATCGGGGCACCGGCGCGAGGTTATGGGTAAGGATCCATTCACATATTCGGATAGTTCGGCCCGCCGCCGCCCTCGGGCGCAACCCAGGTAATATTCTGATTCGGGTCCTTGATATCGCAGGTTTTGCAGTGGACGCAGTTCTGCGCGTTGATCACGAAGCGGGGTGAGCCCCCCTCCTCCACCCATTCGTAGACGCCGGCCGGACAGTAGCGGGCGGAGGTGCCCGCATAGATGTCGTGCTCGGACGCCTTCTGCAGCTTGAGATCGGCGACTTTCAGGTGCACCGGCTGGTCCTCCTCGTGATTGGTATTGGAGAGAAACACCGAGGAGAGGCGGTCGAAGGTGACGCTACCGTCAGGCTTGGGATAGGCGATGGGCGCGCATTGCGCCGCCGGCTTGAGTGCCGCCCAATCGGGCTTGCCGTGGCCGAGTGTGCCGAACAGCGAGAAGCCCGCCGTGTTGGTCCACATATCGAACCCGCCGAGCGCGATGCCCAAAAACGTGCCGAAGCGCGACCACAGCGGCTTGGCGTTGCGCACCTTCCAGAGATCGGCGCCGATCGCCGAGGAGCGCCAAGCCGCCTCGTAGTCCGCGAGCTCGTCGTTCGCCCGGCCGGCCTTGAGCGCCGCGGCCACGTGCTCGGCCGCGAGCATTCCCGACAGCATCGCGTTGTGGCTGCCCTTGATGCGCGGCACGTTCATGAAGCCTGCCGCACAGCCTAGGAGCGCGCCGCCGGGAAAGGCGAGCTTCGGCACCGACTGCCATCCGCCCTCGGTCAGCGCGCGCGCGCCATAAGCGAGCCGCTTGCCGCCCTCGAATGTTGGGCGCACCAGCGGATGGGTCTTGAAGCGTTGGAATTCCTCATACGGCGAGAGATACGGATTTTCGTAGTTGAGATGCAGCACGAAGCCGACGGAAACGAGCCGGTCGTCGAAATGATAGAGAAAGGAGCCGCCGCCGGTGCGGTTGTCGAGCGGCCAGCCGAACGTGTGCTGCACCAGGCCGGGGCGATGTTTTTCCGGCGCGACCTGCCATAGCTCTTTCAGGCCGAGGCCGAATTTCTGCGGTTGGCGGCCTTCGCCCAGGCCGAAGCGTTGCAGGAGCATCTTGGTCAGGCTGCCGCGCGCGCCCTCGGCGAACAGCGTGTATTTCGCGCGCAGCTCCATGCCGCGGGTGAAGCCATCCTTGCGGTGGCCATCCTTGGCGAGACCCATGTCGCCGGTGGCGACGCCGGCCACGGCGCCGCTGCCATCGAACAGCACTTCGGCGGCGGCAAAGCCCGGATAGATTTCAACCCCCGCAGCTTCCGCCTTGGTCGCAAGCCAGCGACAGACGTTGCCGAGCGAGACCACGTAATTGCCGTGGTTGTTCATCAGCGGCGGCAGCATGACATTTGGCAGCCGCACGGCACGCGACGCCGATAACCAATAGAAGCGGTCGTCGCTCACTTGCGTCTTGACCGGGTTGTCCTCGCTGCGCCAGTTCGGGATCAGTCGGTCGAGGCCGATGGGATCGATCACGGCGCCCGAAAGAATGTGCGCGCCGACCTCCGAGCCCTTTTCGACCACGACCACCGTGGTGTCGGGCGAAAGCTGCTTGAGCCGGATCGCGGCGGCGAGCCCGGCCGGCCCGGCGCCGACGATCACCACGTCGAACTCCATCGCCTCGCGGGCGGGCAGTTCCTCTGCGCTCATCGGCTTCTCCAAAGCGCGCGCGCTCGCATATGAGCCCGCCACGACTGTAGCAATGAACCGCGAGGGGTCTACCCCTTTTACTCCGCCTGGACCGGAGGCATTGTTGCGCCATTGCGCCAAGCCCGAGAGAGCGATGACCAACACCGACCGCAAGGAGGCCGCCCGCGCGCTTCTCGACTTCTACCGGGAGGCGGGGGTCGATGTGCTGCTCGGGGAGACGCCGACCGACCGATTCGCGAGCGAGCAGGCAAGCGCCGCGCCCATCGCGCGCGCAGAGGTCGCCCGGCCAAAGGCCGAGGCGAGCACCGCCGCCCGCTCAGTTCCCGTCCGCGAGCGCGAACCGCCGGGCCGGACCACTGCCGCGGTCCCGGCGTCACCCGACGCCGCCGTGATGGCGGCGCGCGCGGCTGCGAAAGGCGCCGCCAGCCTCGAGGAGCTGCGCGCGCTGCTCGATCGCTTCGAAGGCTGCGCGTTGCGGACCACCGCGACCCAACTCGTCTTCGCCGACGGCAATCCACAAGCGCGCGTCATGTTCGTGGGCGAAGCGCCGGGACGCGATGAGGACATCGAGGGCCTGCCGTTCGTCGGCCGCTCGGGCAAGCTGCTCGACCGCATGATGGCGGCGATCGGGCTCGACCGCACCTCGGTCTATATCGCCAACATCGTGCCGTGGCGCCCGCCCGGCAATCGCACGCCCACGCCGCAGGAATCCGCGATCTGCCTGCCTTTCACGCTGCGCCAGATCGAGCTCGCCGACCCCGATGTATTGATCTGCCTCGGCAATCCTTCGACCCAGACGCTGCTCAACAGCAAGGACGGCATCCTCAAGACGCGCGGGCGCTGGTTCCCCTTTCACACCGGTACGCGCGAGATCCGCGCGATGGCGACGCTGCATCCCGCGTATCTGTTGCGCCAGCCGCTGCAAAAACGCCTTGCCTGGCGGGATTTTCTCGCGATCAAGAAGGCACTCGCGACTTAAGAGCAGTACTGCGCAATCAGCGACGGGGAGGCACAGCATGGCAAAGGCGATCGAGCACGTGCACTGGCCGGACGCGCCCGACCTGTGGATGCCCTACGCGCCCGCGATCAAGGTCAAGGGCGGCACGACCGTCTATCTCGCCGGCGTCACCGCGGCGCCGGTCTATCACCACCACCCGCATCGGCCCGAGGAGTTCGATGCGATGCCGCGCGATATGGAGGGCCAGGCCCGCGCCGCACTCGAAAACTTGAAGCGCGGCCTCGAAGCGGTGGGCGCGACCTTCGCCGACGTGGTCACCGCCGACCGCTTCGTCACCGACCTCTCGGACCAGGACGCGCTCAACCGGGTGTGGGGCGAATATTTCCGCGACGCCAAGCCCGCCACGACGACGGTGCAGGTGGTGCGGCTTGCCACCGATCCCCGCTGCCTCGTCGAAATCAACGCGGTGGCGGTGATCGACTGATCGCGCGCCGGCCGCGAACCAGGCTATCCCGGCAACGCGAACTTGATGGCGAAGATCACCGCCAGGATCACCACCGCCGGTTTGGCCTCGCCGAATTTGCCGGCGATCAGCTTGGCCAAGGCATAAGTGATGAAGCCGAGCCCGATACCGGTGGCGATCGAATAGGTGAGCGGCATGGTGACCGCGGCCACTACCGCCGGCGCATACTCGGTGATGTCCTCCCATTCGATCTCGGCAAGCCCGCGGGTCATCACGCAGGCGACATAAAGCAGCGCCGCCGCCGAGGCATAGGCGGGAATCATCCCGGCCAGCGGCGCGAAGAACAGCGCCAGCAGGAAGAACAGCGCGACGAAGACGGCGGTCAGGCCGGTGCGGCCGCCGGCCGACACGCCGGCCGCGCTCTCGATATAGCTCGTGGTCGTCGACGTGCCGATGAGCGCGCCGAACATGGCGGCGAAGCTGTCGGCGAGCAGCGCCTGCTTCATGCGCGGCAGGTTGCCGTCGGCATCGAGGAGACCCGCGCGGTGGGCGACGCCGATCAGCGTACCGGCATTGTCGAATACGTCGACCATCAGAAAACTGAACACGATGATGATGAAGGTCAGCTCCGCGACGCGGGAGAAATCGAGCTGCAGGAAGGTCGGCGCGAGCGAGGGCGGCGCCGACACGATGCCCGTGAACTCGGCAAGCCCGAGCGGCAGGCCGATCAGCGTCACCGCGAGGATGCCGATCAGCGTGGCGCCGATGACGTTGCGATAGTTGAGCGCGACGACCACGATGAAGCCGGCGAGACAGAGAATCGCCGGCCACTGCTTGAGATCGCCGAGTGTCACCAGCGTCGCCGGGTTGGCGACGACGATCCTGGCTTCCTCGAGGGCGATGATGCCGAGAAAGAGCCCGACGCCGGCGGAGATCGCCAATTTGAGATTCTTCGGAATCGAGTTGATGATGTATTCGCGGATCCTGAAGACGGAAATGAGGAAGAACAGCACGCCGGAGCAGAACACGCCGGCGAGCGCTTGCTGCCAGGTATATTTGTGGGCGAGCACGACGGTGAACGCGAAGAACGCATTGAGTCCCATGCCCGGCGCGAGCGCGATCGGATAATTGGCATAGAGCGCCATCACCAAGGTCGAGACCGCGGACGCGATGCAGGTCGCCACGAACACCGCGCCCTTGTCCATGCCCGCATTGCCGAGGATTTGCGGGTTGACGAACACGATGTAGACCATGGTGAGGAAGGTCGTGATGCCGGCGATGAACTCGGTGCGCACATCGCTGCCGCTCTCGGTCAGGCCGAAATAGCGATCGAGAAACGCTCGCTCGCTCGAAGGCTTGGTCGCGTCGGTCATGTAACCCCCCAGCCGATTGAACGCCCGGCGAGCCGGTCCGCAAACAAGGGCGTCGGCAAGATCCGGCCCGCAGCCGCGCAACCATAGCGGCAAAGCGGCCGCGAACCCACCCGCAACCCTCAGGGATCGGCGATTGGTCCACCGGCGATCGGCTGCGCGTCACGAATGTGCGCGATTAGCGTCCTCGCGGGCTATGCGCTGCTCGGCGCGACCTGGCTGGTGATGAAGACGGAAGGGCTCCGTCGCCGAACGCGCCCGCGCTCAAGCCAAGCCGCTGCTCGTCGCCGTCGAGCCGGCGCTGCGAGCGATCCGCGCGCCATAGGGTCTTCCTATTGGTTAAGGCCGCTCAGGCCTCTATTTCGCGTGACTGTAAGGGGGCTCACACATCCCTTGCGGTTTCCCTCCTAGAGTCCGGCTCAGCGACATCGATCTGGCGCCAGGAGGCAGACATGGCACGCAAACCAGATAGGCTCGCATTTGCCTTCGCGATGGTTCTTGCGATGGCGATCACCGTTTTGACGATCAAGACGTGGGCGGGCCCCCCGGCTCCCGACAGCGATTCGGCTGCACCGATTCCGCCGAGGGAAACGATCTACCGACCTCAGCACTGGAATTTGTACTGAAGGTTCGGCAAGCGGTTTCCGCGCAAAGAACGTCGGTGGATCGAACCGAGACCACCTGACGCCAACCAGGCTTACGGCTTCTGCTCGCCGGCGGCGGCTGAGGGCGCCGCCTGCCCCTGGGGCCGGATCACCGCCCAGCCGATGCGCGTGAGCGGCAGCTGACCCTGCACCGAGCGCTCGAATGCGCGTGGGACCTCGGGCACGAGATCCGGAAACCGCTCTTTGATCTCGGCCGGCGGCGTTCCGGCGGTATCGCTGGTCGGCCAAACGACGATTGCGCCCTTGCTCTTGATCGCATCGGGCGTCACCCAGGGCGAACGCTCGGGCGTGGCGTCGAGAAAAACGCTCGGGCGGCTCGGCGCGCCGAGCGCGATCAGCGCGGCGGTGCGCGGATCGCCGGTGACGATTTTTAGCGGCGCGCCGGTGCGGCGCTCGAAGCTCTCGGAGAAGAAACGCGCCATCGTCTGCGCTGGGTACGTCACCTTGAGATCGATGTTGAGCCACGGCAGCACCACGAGCGCCGCGATCGCCATGATCGGGGGAACGATCAGCAGGCCGAACCAGGCCGCGATGACGACGTGTTGGCGGCTGAACTCGATGCCGTCGCCGGCCGCGACCACCACGAGCAGGCCGGAGAGAATGACAAGCGGCGCGATGCCGCCGACCGGCGCCGACCATCCGATCAACACGGCCACCAGCGTGCCGGCGAAGGCCGGCGCCACCGCGAAAAAGTAGACGAACTGCCGGGCGAACGGATCGACCGGGCGGCGCACGATCACCGGCGCGGGATCGTGCCGCGGCCACGGCCATCCCGCCACCAGCGCCACCAACACGATGAGGCCGGCATGCGCCGCGAAGATCAACGCGATTTGCCGCAGCCAGGCGATGAGATTGCCGACCACGGCCTCGGGCGTGCGCAGGCGCAGCAGCATCGGGCGCAGCCCCTCTCCCCAATCCGCGAGCCACACGAGATGCGGGCCCATGACAACGCCGGCAACAACCGCCGTGATCAGCGGGTCATAAGAGTTGAGCGCGGCGCGCGCGCGCCGGTTTGCAAACGTGAACAGCACGAGCAATCCGACCAGGATGAGACCCACATAGGTCGTGAGCAAAAGCAGCCCGATCTCGATCGCCAGCGGCAGCCAATAGGCCCGCCGACGTTCGCCCACCGCGCGCCAGTAATGCAACAGGATGATCGCCCACAGCGGCATGGTGAGGATCACCTGGCCGAAGTCGGGCGTCGGCACCGTGAAAGCGGCAACGCCCACCATCAACAACACCGCGAGCGCCGCGTGCTGCGCGCCGACGATCGAGGTGGCGAGCGCGAACACCGCCCAATAGGTCACGACCACGCAAGCCTGCGACAGCAGGTAGACGCCGACCAGGCTGCGGCCGGCGAGGTTGAAGGCGAGCTCGGCGAGCCAGAAGGCGAGCGGAGGGCCGAGATAGGTGCCGAGCTGGAATTCGTGTCCAACCGCGAGCACGTTCGGCAAATCACCCGGCGGGCCGGCATAGAACAGCGACGGGACCAACAACCACAGCAGCGCCTGCGCCAGCGCCGCCAGCCAGACCGCCAGCGACGGGCGCGAACGCAAGAGTTCGACGAAGATGGAGACGTAAAGCATCAGGGCGACGTTACTCGACGCGACCGGCAGAGATAAGGCCCCGATGCTAGAGAGGCAACACGCCCGGCTCGATCGCGCCGGTCTCCATATCGTCGGTCACGACGTCGCCATAGGCCGCGGCGACCGGGGCGAAGGAGCGGCGGTGGTGGATGGTGGGCCCGAGCCGCGCGAGCGCCTCGAAATGCTCGGGCACGCTGTAGCCCTTGTGATGCTCGAAGCCGTAGCCGGGATAGAGCAGGCCCAATCGCGTCATGAGCCGGTCGCGCGTGACCTTGGCAACGATGGAGGCGGCGGCGATCGAGGCCATGATGGCGTCGCCGCTGATCACCGCCTTGCAGTCGCAGCCTGCATCGATGCGGTCGCGGCCGTCCACGAACACGAGTTGGGGCTTGACCGGCAGGCCCGCGACTGCGCGCGCGAGCGCCCACAGCGACGCCCGCAGGATGTTGTCGCGGTCGATGCGCCACGGCGGCGCGAAGGCAACCGCGACCTGGGCGCTGGCACAAATCTTGGCGTGCAGCTTTTCGCGCGTCTGCGGATCGAGCTTCTTGGAATCATCTAGGCCGCGCGGCACGCGCTTGGGGTCGAGCACGACCGCGGCAGCAACGACCGGGCCGGCGAGCGGGCCCCTGCCCGCTTCGTCGCAGCCGGCGATCGGCCAGACGCCGCGCTTGATCGCGGCGCGCTCGCGGCGAAAGGTCGGGCGGATGTCCTGTTCGCCGAGTGGCAGGCGCACGACGCTGACGGTTGCGGCGCGGGTGGATATGGCGCGAGCGGATGCCGAGCGACTCATGGCGCGATGGTGCGCGCCGCGGCGCCCAAGTCAACCGCCCAAGTCAACCGTCGCGGAGGCGCCCGCTGTGAAGGGCGGGGAAAGAAAACGGCTAGAACAAGCTCAACTGCTCGGCGGCGCGCCGCGGCGGACTGAAATGGTCGGTCGTCAGCCGCGTTCGCGTCTTGTTGAAGCCGCGCTTCTCGCAGGCGAGTTCGAAGCGGCGGCCAATCATCCAGGCGACCGGCCCACCGCCAGTCATGCGCTTGCCCCAGCTCGAGTCGTAGTCCTTGCCGCCGCGGGTCTCGCGGATGAGCTTGAACACGTGGCGGTAGCGGTCGGGAAAATTGGCCATCAGCCATTCGCGGAACAGGTCACGCACTTCGAGCGGAAGCCGCAACAGCACGTAGCCGGCCTCCCGCACGCCGACGGCGGCGGCGGCATCCAGGATGCGCTCGATCTCGGCATCGTTGAGCGCGGGGATCACCGGCGCCACCATCACCGAGGCTGGCACGCCCGCCGCGGTCAGTCGGCGCAGCGCCTCGAGCCGCCGCGCAGGCGTTGCGGCGCGCGGCTCCATCACGCGCGCGAGGTGGGCGTCGAGCGTCGTCACCGACAAGGCAACCTTGACCAGATTGCGTTGAGCCATGCGCGCGAGGATGTCGAGGTCGCGCAGCACGAGCGCCGATTTCGTCACGACGCCGACCGGATGGCCGTAGCGGTCGAGCACTTCGAGGATGCGCCGCATCACCTGATGCTCCCGCTCGATCGGCTGGTAGGGATCGGTGTTGGTGCCGATGGCGATGGTCCGCGGCACGTAGCCGGCGGCCGACAGCTCGCGTTCGAGCAGCTTTGGCGCGTCCGGCTTGGCGAACAGCTTGGTTTCGAAATCCAGCCCCGGCGACAAGCCGAGATAGGCGTGGGTTGGCCGCGCGAAGCAATAGATGCAGCCGTGCTCGCAGCCGCGATAGGGGTTGATCGAACGGTCGAAGGAAAGGTCGGGGGAATCGTTGCGGGTGATGATCTTTCGGGTGGAATCGATGGTCACCGTGGTCTTGAACGGCGGCAATTCCTCAAAACTCTGCCAGCCGTCATCGAAGGCGATGCGAGCGAGCGGCTCGTAGCGGCCGGTGGCGTTCGACTGCGCGCCCCGGCCGCGGCGGCGCTCACCTTCGACCGCCACCTCGCCGTCGGCCGGCGTGTCGAGATCGACGGCGGCGGCACGCGACCTTGCGTTCTCGGGCCGCGACGGCGGAGGACGGCGCGCAAAGCCGCCCGCCGGCCCTGGGGGGAGGGGCCAGGAGGAGGGCGTGCGCGCCGGCGGGCGTTTGACGGCTGCGTACAAGCGAGCCATGGGGCCAATCCTACTGCAAGGGGTCGAACAAAACAAGAACATAATCGCCAATCGCCCGCACGCAAGGGAGCCGTGAGGGGCGAGGATGGCATTGCGCAGGCGGCTGGGCGGCGCGAGCGGTCCATTCGAATTGGGATCGGGGACGCCACGGTTCCCTTTTCGGTCGGCGCGGCAAGGCGATACATAAAGGGCTGGTGTTGGGCGCGCTGTAAGGACATTGGCTCATGCTCAGCGTGGTGATTGCCACGCACGACAGCGAACGCGCGCTGTTGCCGACGCTGGCCGCGCTGGTTGCAGGCGCGGCCGCGGGCATCGTGCGCGAAGTGATCATCGCCGACGCGGACTCGCGCGATGCGACCGCCGCGATCGCGGACGGCGCCGGCTGTCGCGTGCTGGTGTCGGCGCAGCGGCGCGGGGCACGGCTGAAGGCCGCGGCTGCGTCCGCGCGCGCGCCCTGGCTCCTTTTCCTGCGCCCCGGTGTCGTCCTCGACGCCACTTGGGTCGATGAAACCAGGCGTTTCATCGAGGAGACCGAGTTGCGCGGATGCGCCGACTCCCATGCGGCCGTATTCCGCCCGTCCGCGTTCCGCCCCGCGCTGCTCGAGGCCTTGGCGCTGCTCGGGACCGCGCTCGGCGCCAAACCGGATGCAAGGCATGGCCTGATGATCGCCAAGTCGCGGTACGTGGCGCTGGGCGGCCACCGCGACGTCGACGAGCCCGAGCGCGACCTCCAGCGCCGGCTGCGCCGCCGCCACCTCGTGCTGCTGCGTGCCGGCGCGATTGCCACAGCCTCAGGCCAGATGCTTGACTAAGTCAACTAAATCGTTGACCATGTCACGTTGTAGCCTCGGCGTTCCCCCATGGCCACGACGTCCGCCAGCGATTTCGAGCAGCGCGTCGGCGCAGTCCGCCGCTTCAACCGCCTCTACACGCGGCGGATCGGCGTGCTGCAGGATGGCTACTTGCAAAGCCCCTACTCGCTCGCCGAAGCGCGCGTGCTCTACGAACTCGCGCAGCGCGAACGGCCGACGGCAACGGAGCTGGCCGCCGATCTGGGCCTCGATCACGGCTATCTCAGCCGCATCTTGCGCGGCTTCAACGAGCGCGGGTTCATCACCAAGGCGCCATTGCCGAACGACCGGAGGCAAAGCCTCTTGTCGCTGACGGTGAAAGGCCGGATGGCGTTCGCACCGCTTGACCAGCGTTCGCAGAACGAAATCGCCGCGATGATCGGCAAGCTATCCGTGGCGGACCAGGACCGCATCGTCGCCGCCATGCGCACGATCGAAAGCGTGCTGGGCGAAGCGCCGGCGCCGCAAATCCCCTATGTGCTGCGCCCTCCCCGCCCCGGCGACATGGGTTGGATCGTCGCCCGCCATGGCTCGCTTTACGGCGAGGAATATGGCTGGGACGAGCGGATCGAAGCGCTGACCGCGGAAATCGTCGCAGCCTTCGTGCGCAACCATGATCGCAAGCGCGAACGCTGCTGGATCGCCGAGCGCGAGGGCGAGAATGTCGGATCGGTCCTGCTGATGCGGGACAGCGAGGAGGTCGCGCGGCTGCGCCTGCTCCTGGTCGAGCCCAAGGCGCGCGGGCTCGGCATCGGCGCCCGACTGGTCGAGGAGGCTTTGCGCTTTGCGCGCGAGGTGCGCTACCGCAAGGTCACGCTCTGGACCCAAAGCGTGCTCACCGCCGCCCGCCGCATCTACGAGCGCATGGGCTTCAGGCTCATCCAGCAAGAGGCGCACGACACTTTCGGGAAAGAGCTCACCGGCGAGACGTGGGAGCTGGAGCTGCGCTAGCAGTAATGCCGGAGTCTACACGGTCGCACCCTTGGCTTTGGCGCGGCGCAAATGCTCGTCGAGGCGCGGCATGATCTCGACGAAGTTGCAAGGACGGTAGCGATAGTCGAGCTGGTGCAGGAGGATCTCGTCCCAGGCGTCGCGGCAGGCGCCGGGCGAGCCCGGCAGGCAGAAGATGTAGGTGCCGCCGGCAACGCCGGCGGTCGCGCGCGTCTGGATCGCCGAGGTGCCGATCTTGGCCTGGCTGACCAGCAAGAACATGGTGGCAAAGCCGTCCATGCGCTTCTCGAACAACGGCTCGACCGCCTCCGGCGTCACGTCGCGCCCGGTGAAGCCGGTGCCGCCGGTGGTGATGATGACGTCGATTGCGGGATCGGCGATCCACGCTTTGACCCTCGCGCGGATTTTTTCCACGTCATCGGTCACGATCGCGCGGCCGGCGATCGTGTGGCCGGCCTTTTCGGCGTGCTCGACCAATGTCGCGCCGGACCTGTCGTCGGCGAGGGCGCGCGTGTCGGAAATCGTCAGCACCGCGATCTTCAGCGGAATGAATTGCCTGCTGTTGTCGATTCCGGGCATGACGCGCCGTTAGACGCAATGGACCGGACGCCTAAAGCTGCGCGGCGCCAAAGGTGTTGCAGCTTGCGATCGCGCCCGAGCGGAAGCCGGTGTTGAACCAGCGCTGGCGCTGCTCGGAGCTGCCGTGGGTGAAGGAATCGGGAACCACGTAGCCCTGCGCTTTTCGCTGCAGCGTATCGTCACCGATCGCGGCCGCGGTGCGTAACGCCGCCTCCACGTCGCCCGGTTCGATGAATGCCGGTTTGCCTTCGCCCTTGAGCATTTCGTTCTCGCGGTTCGCCCACACGCCGGCGAGGCAATCGGCCTGCAGCTCGACCTGCACCTGGATGTGGTTCGCCGCCGCCTTGCTGTCGGCCGCGCGTTGCGCCTGTTGCGCCTTCGGCAGAATGCCCAGCAGATTCTGTACGTGATGGCCGACCTCGTGCGCGATCACATAGGCCTGCGAAAACTGGCACGTTCGGCTGCCGACGTCGCAGCCGCGAAAGCGCGTCGCGATCTGATCGAAGAACGAGGTGTCGAGGTAGACCTTCTGATCGGCCGGGCAGTAGAACGGTCCCATGGCGCTTTGCGCGGCTCCGCCGCAACTGGCGTGCGTCGCGCCGCGATAGAGAACCAGCACGGGTGCGCGGTAGATCTTGCCGTCCTGGGCGAAGATTTGCTTCCACTGCAATTCGGTGCTGCCGAGCACCTTGCTCACGAAGCGGCCCATATCGTCCTGCGGGGCGCCGGTGCGGCGCGCCGTGGGAGGCGTCTGCACCTGCGGCCGACTGGGACCGGTCAAGACCTCGGCGCCGCCGATGAGCAAGCTCGGGTCGATGCCGAGCGCCCAGCCGATGAGGCCGAGCGCCACGATCGCGCCGATGCTCAATCCGCCGCCGCCGATCGGAAGGCCGAAACCGCCCCCGCCACCACCGAAACCGCCCTCTTCGCGTCGATCCTCGACGTTGCCGCTTTCCGGCAGATCGTCCAAGCGCATGGCTTCGCCTCCTTGCCCGCGGCCGGTCACACGGCCGCCGCAGCAGTTGCTTTTCGGTTACCACCGCGCCGATCAACGCGCCTGTCCCAGTATAGTTGCTGGACAATTCTTTCCCAATAGCCGCGCGCGTCCTTAAGCCGATTTTTACCGGGGGCCCTCATAGTCCCTCGCCGTCGGTTGTAGGTCCCGCGTCACCGGCCGCGTCGCCTGAGTCAGAGTCCTGAGTCATGGTTGCATCGCGTCGCGGGGCGTCCACTCGGGCGCCCCGCGTCAGTTTCACGGCAGGCGAGAGCGGCCGAATTCTCATCGGCGACTGCGTTGCCGAGATGGCAAAGCTGCCGGCGGAATCCGTCGACCTCGTTTTTGCCGATCCACCCTATAACTTACAGCTGCAAGGCGACCTCAAGCGTCCCGACGATTCGCGCGTCGACGCGGTCGACGACGATTGGGACAAGTTTTCGAGTTTCTCCGCTTACGACGATTTCACCCGCGCCTGGCTCATCGCATGCCGGCGCGTGATGAAGCGCGAGGCGACGCTCTGGGTCATCGGCTCCTATCACAACATCTTCCGCGTCGGCGCGCTGCTGCAGGATTTGCGCTTCTGGATCCTCAATGACGTGGTGTGGCGCAAATCGAATCCGATGCCGAATTTTCGCGGGCGGCGCTTCACCAACGCGCACGAGACGCTGATCTGGGCGGCGCGCGAACCGGGCGGCAAGGGCTACACCTTCAATTACGAAGCGCTCAAGGCCGGCAACGACGACGTGCAGATGCGCTCGGACTGGACCATTGCCCTCTGCACCGGCGAGGAGCGGCTCAAGGGCGGCGACGGCAAGAAGCTGCATCCGACGCAAAAACCCGAGGCGCTGCTGGCGCGGGTCATTCTCGCCTCCTCGCGGCCCGACGACCTCGTGCTCGATCCATTCTGCGGCAGCGGCACGACCGGCGCGGTGGCCAAGCGACTCGGCCGGCGCTTCATCGGCATCGAGCGGGAGAGAGCCTATGCCGCGGCCGCGCAAGCGCGCATGGCGGCGGTCGCGCCGCTTCCCGCGCCGGCGCTCGCGTCGTTCATGACCGCACGCGAGGCACCGCGCGTGCCGTTCTCGGCGCTGATCGAGCGCGGCCTCGTCGCACCGGGCGCGCGCCTGTGCGACGTCAAGCGCAAGGTCGAAGCGCTGGTGCGCGCCGACGGCGCCGTCGCGCTGGGCGAGACGGTCGGCTCCATCCACCGCATCGGCGCGCTGGCGCAGGGGTTGGACGCTTGCAACGGCTGGGCGTTCTGGCACGTGGAGACGAGCACGGGCCTCGTCTCGATCGACGCGCTGCGCGCGCAGATCAGGGCGCAGATGCGAGCGTAGCCGCTGCGCGCCGATCATTAACTCTGAGATTTGCCGACGTCGGCATCAAGCGCGGAAACGCTCGATCAGCTCCGCTTCAGGGTCGGCGCCCAAACCCGGGGTGTCGGGCACCTCGACGCCCCCATCGACGACCGGCACGCTCGCGCCGTAGGGCATCAGCGCCAGCTCGCAAAAGAAGCGCTCGAGAGCGCTCTCGCGCTGCTTTGCGGCCAGCGCATGCAGCGTCGCCAAATAACCCGGGCCGAAATAGGGTGCGTGCGGCACGCAGGTGACGCCGTCCGCTTCCGCCTCGCTGCAGATGCGCCATAAAGCGCTGAGCCCACCGATCTTCACCGCGCTCGGCTGCACGTAATCGACGGCTCCGGCTGCGATCATCTTGCGGAAATCGAGCGCCCCGGTGGCGTTCTCGCCGGCCGCGGTGGGCACGCCGGTCGCACGCCGCAGCGCCGCGAGCGAGGAGAAATCCTCGGGCGGCCAGATCGGCTCCTCGACCCACAAGGGCTTCGATGGCGCCATCGCCATCACCGCCGCGGTTGCCGCATCCGGCAGCCAAGCGCAATTGGTATCCACCATGATTGGAACGTCGCGGCCCGCGACCTCGCGCGTCGCTGCCACCGTCTCCGCAGTGCGTTCATGCAGCTTGATCCGGCGGTAGCCGCGCTCGAGCGCACGCGCCACGTTGCGCCGCACGTGCTCGACCGAGCCGCCGTAACTCAACAAGGATGCATAGGCTTCGACGCGCCGTCGCCGGCGACCGGCGAGGAGCGCATGCACGGCCACGCCTTCGAGCTTGCCGCGCAGGTCCCATAAGGCGATGTCGAGCCCGCTGATGGCATGGATCACGGGCCCGGCGCGCCCGAGATTGTGCAGCGCGCGCTCGAGCCGCGACGTCAGCGCGACATCGGTTGCGTCTTGGCCGAGCGCGAGCGGCGACACCCAATGGTCGAGCGCCGCGACGGTTGCCTGCCAACCGCCACCGTAGGCTTCGCCCCAGCCGACGACATCGCGGTTGGTCGTGACGCGCACCAGCAGCGTATCGATCGTGGTGCGCGGGCGCCCTGCAAACAGCGGCGGCGGCGCCCAATGGTCCATGGGGATGCGAAGCGCAATCGCCTCGATCCGTTCGATGGTGACCGCAGCCATGTGTGCGTTCACTCAGCCCGCCTTGCGGTGGCTCATGCCGTGACCTCCCGCCCTGCTGCTCAGCGCACCGCAAAGGGCGAATTGTAGGGCCGCCCGAAAGGCACGCCTGCCGTCACGGTCTGCACTGGTTTGAGATAGGCGCGACCCGTGCGCGTATTGTTGCGGGTGTCGACGAAGGACACGTTGCCCTCGACCAATTCCATGATCGCCACGTCGCCGGGCGCCCCGACCTGGAGTGTTCCAAGCTTCGCCGCGCGGTTGATCACTTTGGCGGGGTTGCTGGTCGCCATGGCGACGACCTGCTCGAGCGTGAAGCCGAGTCCCATGAACTTGCTCATGACCCAGGGCAGGTACGGCATGCCGGGCGTGTTGCCGGAGAACACGTGGATATCGGAGGAGATGGTGTCGGGCGTGCAGCCCTGCGCGATCGCCGGCTCGGCGACCGTGTAGTCGAAACTGCCGCCGCCGTGGCCGACGTCGAAGACTACGCCGCGCTGCTTGGCCGCGAGCGCCGCCGGCAGAAGCTTCCCGTCCTGCACGATATTGGTGAAGGCGCCGCCGATATTGGGGGCGCCGGAATAGGCGTGGGTGAGGATATCACCCGGCCGCAGCGCGTCGAGAATTTGCGACATCAGCTCGCCCGTTTCCACGCCGCCGATGTGGCACATGACCTTGGCGCCGGTGCCTGCCCGCTCGCAGGCGGCGATCGCCCGCTTCAAGGGCTCGAGACCATTCTTGGCGATCACGTTCTCGGACATGCGCACTTTCACGCCGAGCACGATGTCGGCGTTCTCGCCCACCGCCTTGGCGGCGGTGTCGACCTGCGCGAAGTCGATATTGTAGAGCTCGGCCACTGGAAACGGCGCGAGGCCCATATTCGCGATGTGCACGAAGGCATAGAGACGCGTGCGCGTTTGCGCGACGACGTAGCGGCGGAACGCCGCGAAATTGTTGGCGCCTGCGTCTCCCGCCGAAACGCAAGTCGTCGTGCATTGATGAGCGACGAGCTCGTCCGCCGGAATACCGATCGCCGACCCATAGGGGAAGACGTGGCAATGCAGGTCGACCAGTCCCGGCGTTACCAGCTTGCCGGTGGCATCGAGTACGCGCAGCGCCCGGCTCGCCGGGATGTCGGCTTCGACCGCTTCGATCACGTCGTAACGGATGCCGATGTCGCGCCTGCCGCGCAGCGATTGGCTCGGATCGAGTACGTCTCCGCCTTTGACCACGAGATCGAACTTGTCGTCCGGCGCCATGGCGGCGCGCGCCGAGCCGCCCAGGGCGAGCGCGAGCGAACCGGCGGTGATGAGAAAATCGCGGCGTGACGCGTTGGGCATGGCTTTCCTCCTGTTGCGATGTTGGCCTCGCACTCGACCCTGATCATAGTCCCGATCAAGGACGCGCTTGTGCTGGGGACCCATATTCCAGAGTTCGTGGTTATGGATCCCCGCAACGGGGTCCCCGCGACGTGAGCGTCGCGGGGTGCCCCTCGCGGGGATGACCGGAATACTCACCCTCCCGGAGCGCCCTGGGTATTGACGTAGAGCGAATAGAGCGAGTGGCTCGCCGCCATGAACAGCCGGTTGCGCTTGACGCCGCCGAAGCAGAGATTGGCGGAACGCTCGGGCAAGGCGATGAAGCCGATGGGTTTGCCGGCCGAGTTGAAGATCTTCACCCCGTCCAGTTGCGCGCTGCCCATGCCCCAGCCGCACCACAGATTGCCGTCGACGTCGCAGCGAAAACCGTCGGGCGTGCCGTCCGGCTCGGCGGTGATGAAGGCGCGGCCGTTGGCGAGCTTGTCGTCGCTGACGTCGTAGACGCGGATCACGCGCGGCGTCACGCCGGCCTCGACGATGTAGAGCTTCTTCTCGTCGGGCGAGAAGGCGAGCCCGTTCGGCCGGTTGACGTCGCCGGCCGCAACCGTCGCGCGCCCCGATTTTGGATCGAACCGGTACACGTTGGTCGGCAGCTCGGGCGTCGCCACGTGACCCTCGTAATTGCCGAGGATGCCGAACGGCGGATCGGTGAACCAGATCGAATCGTCGGATTTGACCACGATGTCGTTCGGCGAATTGAGCGGCTTGCCGTCGAACTTGTCGATCAGCACGGTGATGCTGCCGTCGTACTCGGTGCGCGTCACGCGCCGGGTGTCGTGCTCGCAGGTGACGAGTCGGCCCTGCCGGTCGCGGGTATTGCCGTTGGCATTGTTCGACGGCTGGCGATAAACGCTCGTGCGTCCGCTCGTCTCGTCCCAGCGCATGATGCGATTGTTGGGAATGTCGCTCCAAAGCACGCAGCGCGCATCCCCGAAATAGACCGGCCCTTCCGACCAGCGCATACCGGTGGCGAGCCGCTCCACGCCCGCCAGCGCCAGGCGATATTTGGCGAAACTGGGATCGAGAATCTGGATCGCCGGGTCGGGATAGCGCTCGCTCGGCTCCCAGCCGCCGAGCGCGGTGCGCGTGAATGTTGTCGCCGCGGTCGCGCCGACGGCGGCGGTGAGATGGCGTCGCGTGAATTCCATGGCGGGGCCTCTCGGGGTTGGCTGCGATCTCTGCGGATCGTATGGGCGTCATCCTAGCGCATGCGCGAGCACTTTGCGCATGACATTGGGCAGCGCCTCGCCGCGAAGATCCGCATGGCGCACCCAGCGCGCGCCGCGCGGCGCGGCCGCGTGCGCGGGCACATCGGCGACGTAGACGACGAGCTCGAGCGGGAAATGCGTGAACGCGTGGGTGACGACGCCGCGCACGCGGCGCCACGTGGGCCGCACGCGCCCCAAACGCGGGCCGAGCTCCGCGCCGCCGTCGAAATCATGCGTCCACTGCGTGGTCGGAACCTCGGTCATGCCGCCGAGCAATCCCGTTGACGCGCGCGAGCGCACGAGCACGAAGCCATCGCTGCGAACGACCACGAACGCCGCCCCGCGGCGCAGCCGTCCTTCCTTCTTCGGCGCCTTGAGCGGAAACGTCTCGGGATCGCCGCGGCGGCGGGCGGCGCACGCGGCCATCCATGGACACAGCGCGCAGGCCGGCTTCTTCGGCGTGCAGATGGTCGCGCCGAGATCCATCAGCGCTTGCGCGAAATCGCCGGCGCGCTCGGGCGGGAGGAGCCGCGCGGTGAGCCGTCGAATCTCCGCCTTTGCCGCCGGTAGCTCGGCGGCGACGGCGTAGAGCCGCGCCACCACCCGCTCCACGTTGCCGTCGACCGCCGCGGCCGGCGCGTCGAATGCGATCGCTGCGATCGCCGCCGCCGTGTAGAGGCCGATGCCGGGCAGCGCGGCGAGCGCCGCTTGGCTCTGGGGAAAATGTCCGTCATGGCGCTCGACCACGGCCTTGGCGCAGGCGTGCAGATGCCGTGCGCGCGCGTAATAGCCGAGCCCGGCCCACAGCTTGAGCACGTCCTCGAGCGGCGCCGCCGCGAGCGCGCGCACGCTCGGCCAGCGCGCGGTAAAGCGCGCGAAATAGGGCACGACCGCCTTGATGGTGGTTTGCTGCAGCATGATCTCCGAGAGCCAGACGCGATAGGGGTCGGGCCGCTCGCCGGGGAGCGCGCGCCATGGAAGCTTGCGGCGATGGCGGTCGTACCAGGCCAAAAGATCGGCGCTGAGATCAGCGCCGCGCGGGCCCGCGCGCTGCGACGCGCGCTTTCGCCGCTTCATCCCACCTGCTAGCGTCATGGCCGATCGATGTGGCAGAGCCCTGCAGCATGAACAAGCCCGGCAAATCCGTCCCGCGTCCGCTGGCGGACCTTCTGCACAAGACGCTCACCGATGCGTTCGCCAAGCAGGGCTTCGCCTCGACCGAGCTCGTCACCCGCTGGGCCGACATCGTGGGCGCGGAAATCGCGGCCCATTCGGAGCCGGAAAAAATCCAGTGGTCGCGGCCGGCCGACGGCCACACGCCCGAGCCCGGCACACTGGTGCTGCGGGTCGAGGGACCGACGGCGATCGAAATCCAGCACCTCTCCGGCGTCGTCGTCGAGCGGGTGAACCGGTTCTTCGGCTGGCAGGCAGTCGGGGGACTGCGGCTGCGGCAAGCCCCGCTTCGCCGTCGCGAGCAAACGCCGCAGCGCCCCGTCGATCCCGAAGCGGCGGAGCGCATCGCGGCCGGTCTCTCCGAGATCACGGACGAAAATCTCCGCGCCGCGCTCGGCCGGTTGGGGGCGGCCATCAAGCAGTCGTGACCGGACGGCCTTGGCAGGGCGGCCTGCCATTGCCACATTCGCCGTTTGAAGATAGCGAGCTTGCTTGAAATCCACTTGGGCGACCCACTTAGGCGATTCACTTGGGCGGTCGACTGGGCGAAAGCCGGCCCCATTGCGCGGATATCACGGACCATGACCAAGGACACCGAAGCCAACCCGACCGTCACGCGCCGTCATGCGCTCCTCGGCGCCACGGCGGTTATCGCAATCCTCGCCGCAGGCGGCGCCGCCTATGACCTGTGGAGCCCGGCCGGGACCGCGGCCGCTCAGGGCGCCGCGGGCGGGGAGGTGGCGATGGCCGACCTGCTGGTGCCGGGTCCCCTCGGCGACCAGATCCAGGGGCAGGCCGACGCGCCGGTCACCATCGTCGAATACGCCTCGATGACCTGCCCGCACTGCAGCCATTTTCACGAGACCACCTACCCCGAGATGAAGAAGAAATACATCGACACCGGCAAGGTGCGCTTCATCT
>Ga0306924_10000473_pt1 | contig 33542 bp, 31 predicted proteins | sample sta12Can44000111_FD_203756 | JGI IMG/M metagenome (GOLD analysis project Ga0306924, IMG submission 203756) | Lab enrichment of tropical soil microbial communities from Luquillo Experimental Forest, Puerto Rico - statanox.12C.anox.44.000.111 (v2)... | ecosystem: Environmental > Terrestrial >... | reverse complement strand
GCTCCACGGCTGTCCTCCATCTCAGATGCCTGGGGCCGACTCAACGTCGTGACCCCGTTTCATCATCTATCGGGGGACAGCCACCTTCACCGCTCGTTCGGTGCAGGGCCCATTACGGCATCTAGTCGAAAGTCGTATGAGGCCAGGCACTGATTTCGCTTTTCGAACGCCTCACGCATTGCACGTCTCTGTGTCGCAGACGTGCGCAGCGCGTGGTTGGTGACGCGGATGGCCTAAATCGATAATGTCATGGACCAGAACTTTGGCGGGCAACGCGGACCTAGCGAATTGAGCAACGCCGCTGCACCTGAGATGAACGAGCCCGCGCCGAGCGATGCAACGCCGCGCGCGCCCCTGCAGGCGAAAAAACAACCAAAGGACGCCCGGCCCGCAACCGCCCGTACGCCGTCGATCATCGTCGGCCTCGTCGTCGCCGGCGTCGTCGGCCTGTCGATTTGGTTCCTCGTGCGGCCCCAACCGCTGCTGGTGCAAGGCGAGGTGGATGCGACGCGGTTCGACATCGCGGCGCGGGTCGACGGCAGGGTCGGCGAAATCCCCGTCGAACGCGGGCAGGACGTCGCGGCCGGCGCAGTGCTGGTCAAGATCGATAACCCCGAGACGATCGCAAAGAACGAGCAGGCACTGGCCGCCAAGATCGTCGCGGAAGCGCAGCTCGCCAACATCAATGCCGGCACGCGGGCGGAGGTCATCGCCGCGAAAAAGGCCGCGCTCGAGCGGGCGCAGGCGAGCGTGGTATTGGCGCAAAAGACCTATGACCGCGTCAGTCAATTGGCCGAACATGGCAACGCGCCGATTGCGCGCCTCGACCAGGCGACCGATTCCCTGCACGAAAGCGAACGCGCCGTGGATCAGGCCAAATCCGCCTACGAGCAGGCGGTCAACGGCTACACGAAAGAGGAACGCGAGATCGCCGCGGCGAACGTGCAGAAGGCGGTGGCCGACATCGCGGCCGTGCAATCGATCATCGAGCAGATGGTGGTTTACGCGCCGGTGCCGTCGCAGGTTTACAAGCGCAACGTGGAGCCCGGCGAATACGTTTCGCCCGGCGTGCCGCTGGTGACGCTCATCGATCTCAACGACCTGTGGGTCCACTTCGACCTGCGCGAGGACCTGGTCAAGACGTTGAAGGTCGGCGATCGCTTCGACGTGCGAATTCCGGCGCTCAGTGACCGCCGCATCACCGTCGCGGTCAGGCTGATCGCCACCAAGGGCGAATATGCGAGCTGGCGCGCCACCCGCGCTACCGGCGATTTCGATCTGCGGACATTTTCGATCCGCGCCTACCCGGTCGAGAAGGTGCCGGAGCTGCGGCCCGGCATGAGCGCATACGTGGACTGGCAGCAGCGTCAATGAGACCGCCGCCGAAGCCCGGATTCTGGCTCGTCGCCAGGCGCGAATGGCGATGGATCCTGCGTCACCACATAGCGCTCATATTGATCTTCGGTGTGCCGCTATTTGCCTTCGCAGTCCTGACCGGGGTGTTCAGTCATCCCGTCATCCGCGGGCTCGGGGTGGTCGTCGTTGACGCGGACCGATCGGACACCTCGCGCGCCTTCGTGGAACAGGTGGCCGCGTCTCCCAATCTCAGCATCGTTGAACGGGCCGGCGACCTCGCGTCTGCGGCGCGGGCAATCCGCGGCGGCGATGCCATTGCCGCCGTCTACGTTCCGGCCGATTTCGAGCGCGACCTGAAGGCCGGACGGCGTCCGCAAGTCGTCGCCTTCTACAACCAGCAATTTCTTACGGCTGCGGGCATCGCATCGTCGGGCCTGAGCGACAGCCTCGCGGCCGCCGTTGACAACGCGGCGTCCGCGGCGCGCGGAGCGCCGCAAGCGTCCTCGATCGGATCGCTCGTCGCCGAGACGATCGTGCTGGTCAATCCGGCGCGCAACTACGCACAGTTCCTGCTGCGCACGCTGTTGCCGATGGTCCTGCATGTGGTGATCGCGCTCGCCGCCGGCTACGCGGTGGGCTCCGAATTCAGCCAGCGCAGCATGCGCACTTGGCTCGCCTGCGCCGGCGGCAACCCGATCGTGGCGCTGGCGGGCAAGCTTGCGCCCCTGTTCGCCATCTTCTTCGGCATCATGCTGTCGATGCCGCTGATCCTGGAGGGACTGCTCGGGATTTCGTTCAAGGGCCACACGCCGATGATGGTCATCGCGGGAATGCTGCTGATCGTCGGCTACCTGGCCTTGGGAGCGCTGATGCAGCTTCTGGTGCGCGATCTCGCGACCGGTCTAGGTCTCACCGGCCTCATTGTCTCGCCCGCGTTCGGCTACGCCGGGGTCGGATTTCCAATTCTGGGCATGAACGCCTTTGCGCTGTTCTGGGGCGCGATTCAGCCGCTGCGCTGGTATATGGCCGTGCTGCTCGGGCAGGCGGCGCGCGGATTGCCGCTGTATGAGTCCGCGCGGCCCTTCGCCGCGCTGGCAGCGCTCGCCACGCTCTACACGCTGCTCGCGTTCCTGCGCCTGCGCGCGATCGCGGCAAGCACGCCGCGCACAGCGCCGGAAGCGGAGCCGGCAGCAGCTTCCGCCCCGCCGCGCGGCGTTGGCGGCGCCTTCATTGCCGAGTGCCGGCGCGTGCTCGCGATCCGCGGAGCGTTCATGCTGCTTGTGCTGGCGCCATGGGTTTACGGCTTGTATTACCCGCAGCCGTATCTCAACCAGATCCTGCGCAAGATCCCGATCGCCGTGGTCGATAACGATCTCAGCGAACTCAGCCGCAACATCGTGCAGACCCTGGACGCCAGCGGCGCTGTCAGGGTGGTCGCGCAAGCCCCGACGCTTGCCGAAGGGCGCGAGTCGCTCGACCGCGGCGATGCCTTCGCCGTGGTCGGCATCCCGCCCGACACGGAGCGCGACGTGCTCAAGGGCAACACAGCCCACATTCCCATCTATGCCGATGCCACCTATCTGTTCATCTTCCGATCGATGTCCAACGGCATCGCCGTCGCGATCAATACGCTATCTTCTGAACTTGCTGCCCACGGCGCGCGCACAGACGGCAGCCTCGCGAAGGCGGCGCTCGCGTCGGCGAGCCCGGCCGAGATCCTAGTGCAGCCGATCTTCAATCCGGTCGGCGGCTACGCGAGCTACATCGTGCCGGCCGCCTTTGTGCTGATCCTGCAGCAGATGCTGCTGATCGGCGCGTCGATGCTCACCGTCGTGGCGCTGGCGCAGACGACCGGCGGAGCGTTCGCGACCGTGCTCGGCCGCGGCATCGCACATCTGACGATCTATTTTCCCGCGCTGGCGCTCTACTTCATCGTGCTGCCGCGCTTCTACGGCTTTTCCACCCTCGGCCATCCGGTGCAACTGTTCGCGCTCGCGTCGTTGTTCACGCTCGCGACCAGTTTCATGGGACAAGCGGCGGGCGCCTGGTTCAAGCACCCGGAGACCCCGACGCTCATCTTTCTCGGCACGAGCCTTCCGCAGCTTTTCGTGACGGGCTTTTCCTGGCCGCGCGAAGCAATCCCAACGCCGGTGCCTGCCGCGGGTTACATATTCCCTTCGGATTTCGCGATCGACGGCATCGTCCGCATCGGCCAGCTGGGCGCAAGCCTTAGTGAGGTGGTGCACGACTGGCGCGGCCTGTGGTGCCTGACCATCGTCTATTTCGCGCTCGCGGTGATTTCCGCAGCGCTCATCAAGCGGAGGCGAGCGCATGGCTAGCCGCGCGGCCGTCGGCATCGCGCTTGGCCTCATCCTGGTCGCCGCGGGCGTCGCCGGATATGTTCTGTGGCGCCGCGCAGACGCCACACCGATCGTCGGTGTCGTGCGCACGACCGAGGTCCGCGTCGCGCCCGAGGTTGGCGGCCAGCTTGCATCCATCAAGGTCAACAAAGGCGACCGCGTGCGCGCCGGTGACGTCGTCGTCGAACTGTCTGCGGTGGAGCTGACCGCATCGGTGGCGCAGGCGCGCGCTGCGCTCGCCGCCGCGTCTGCCTCGCGCGACCATGTCTATGCCGGCGTCCGCGCGGAGGAAGTCGCCTCGCTCGCGTCCGAGATCGACAAGGCAAAATCTCGGCTCGCCTATGCACAAGCGCAGCTCGATCGTTTCACCTACCTCGCGCGCAGCGACACCGCCACGCAGCAGACGGTCGATCAAGCCACGAACGACGTCGCGAGCGCGAGCGCCGACGTCGCCGAGGCGCAGGCCAACCATGCCGCGGCCGAGGCCGGCCCGACCAAAGAGGAGCGCGCCATCGCCGACACGCAGGTGGAGGCCGCTACGGCCGACCTCGCCGTTCTCGAGCGCCGCCTGGAGAAAACCATTCTGCGCGCGCCTGCCGACGGCGTGGTCAGCGTCATCGTCGCCGAGGTTGGCGAGAACATCCGCGCCGGCCAGCCGGTGCTGGTCATCGCGGAAACGGGAAAGCAATGGCTGTCCTTCAACGTGCGGGAGGATTTCCTGCGCGGTATCAGGGTGGGAATGATGGTCGACGTGGGACGGATGGGGACGAGCGAAATGACCCCGGCGCTGGTCACAGAGCTCCTCCCGCTGGGGTCATTCGCAACTTGGCAAGCCGAGCGCGCGGTCGGTGATCACGACCTCAGTACGCTGCGCCTGCGCCTCGATCCCAAACGCGATGCGGCCGCGTTCGAGCCCGGCATGACGGTGTGGGTCAATCGCTGAGCGGGGCACGGCCACGCCTCGCGAGTCCCGTAAGCAACGGCGCGTTTCGTCGAACCGAGGCGGTCGTTGATGTCCTGGAAGTCGCTGGCCTTTTGATTGCCTCGGTGTAGAATTGAGTCTTGCAGAGATTAGCCGGTGCACACGATGTGGGGGCACGCCGATGACTGCCGCTAATCAACCTTCCGCCGACGACGCCTCGTCTGACGTATCCGATCAAGTCGATGAAGCCGCGCTCACGGAGGTCATGCGCGTCGTGCCTCTCGGTGCCGGTGTCGTGGCCGGGCTCGCCGTGGCCTTGCTGGTGATCGGCTATTTGGCGATCTATCTCCTCGTCTTCCTGCCGCGGGGTGGTATCGGCTAGCCCATGACCGAGCAACCGGTTGAAGGACACGAGCGACGCGTTCTCGGCACCGAATTGCTGTGGGCGTTCGGCGTCGGCGTGCTCATTGCCGCCGCGCTCGGCATGATCGTGTTCACTGCGCTCACCAGAGACATAAACCCGCCCAGCAACGTGGAGCTCATCGACCCCAAGACACTGCATCTGTCGGGCGAGTTCGCCGAGCAAAATCTCGGAACCACGGTCGGGGCGGACGGCGGCGTCACCGTGCGGGTCATCGCCACGCAATTCATGTTCGTTCCGCGTTGCATCGCGGTCCCGCGGGGACGACGCGTGACCCTGCGCTTCGCGGCGCCCGACGTCGTTCACGGTCTGCTCATTACCGGGACCAATGTGAATACCATGGTGGTGCCCGGCTTTGTCGCGCAGGTGTACACCGAATTCACCCAAGCCGCGGACCTGCTCATGCCTTGTCATGAGTATTGCGGTCTCGGCCACAGCGACATGTGGGCCACCGTTCAAGTGATGTCGGAAAGCGAATTCAAGCCGGATCGGGACGGGAGGGTATCCTGTGCGCAACGTTGAGCGGCTTTGCCTTGCGCATTTTTGGGTCGCGTTCGGAGCATTTCTGATCGCCGCCTTCCTTGGAACTTGGCAGATGTGGGTTCGCAGCCCATTGGGCGCCAACGTCGGCACGCCGGGACAGTATTTCATTTCAGTGACGGCGCATGGCGTCTCGATGGCCTACGTCATGACCATCTTCTTCATCATGGGCTTCGGCTATTTCGTCGCCGTGACTGCGCTCGACCGTCGTCTCCCGGGGAAAGCTTGGGCGTGGATCGGCTTCTGGATCGCCATCATCGGCGTGTTGATGGCGCTCGTTCCAATCCTCATGGGTCAGGCCTCGGTCCTTTATACGTTCTATCCTCCGCTCACCGGCAGCCCCTGGTTCTATATCGGACTCGTGCTGGTGGTGGCAGGCTCGTGGGTGTGGTGCGTTCTCATGCTCGTCGCGATGCGCGCGTGGAAGCGCGAAAATCCAGGCCGCCCTGTGCCGCTGGCCATGTTCGCGACGGTGGCAAACGCAGTGTTGTGGCTTTGGACCACTGTCGGCGTGGCGGCCGAACTGCTGTTTCAAGTCATCCCGGCGGCGTTGGGTTTCGTGCAGACCATCGATGCCGGCCTCGCGCGGACGCTGTTTTCGTGGACGCTGCACGCCATCGTCTATTTCTGGCTGCTCCCGGCTTACATCGCCTTTTACACGATGGCGCCGCGCGCGGCGGGCGGGCGCCTCTACAGCGACACGATAGGCCGCCTCACCTTCATTCTGTTTTTGCTCTACAGCCTGCCCGTGGGAATGCATCACCTGTTGATGGATCCCGAGCATGGCAATGGCTGGAAGTTCATCCAGGTCCTGCTCACCGGCTTTGTCACAGTACCGACGCTGCTGACGATCTTCAGCATCACGGCGTCGCTGGAGATCGCCGGGCGCTTGCGCGGCGGACGTGGGGTTTTCGGCTGGATCGCGGCACTGCCATGGGACCGGCCGATGGTGCTTGCGACCGGCCTTTCCTTCGTGATGCTCGGCTTCGGCGGGTTCGGCGGGCTCATCAACATGGGCTACGGCATGAACGCGATGGTGCACAACACCTCGTGGGTCACCGCGCACTTTCATCTGATCTTCGGCGGCTCCGTCGTCATCATGTATTTCGCGATCGCCTACGAGATTTGGCCGCGGCTAACCGGGCGCGCGCACGCGTCGACGGTGCCGCTGCGGCTGCAGCTGTGGCTCTGGTTCATCGGCATGATGGTGATGACGCTGCCCTGGCACTGGTTGGGCTTGCACGGGCAATGGCGGCGCGTCGCCAATTTCAACTATGCCGACCCGATCATTGCCGGCTGGGGGCCGCTGGTCATCGTCTCCTTCGCTGGCGGCCTGGTGCTGCTCGCCTCCGCGCTGCTGTTCGTGCGCAACCTCGCCGCCCTTCGCCGCAGCCCATTGCCTGTGCTGCAGCGGCCGCTGTACGCGCTGGCCGTGGATCCACCGCGGCGCGTTCCCGCCGCACTCAACGGCTTCGGGCTCTGGAACGTCTTGGTTCTTGTCCTGATGCTGCTGGCTTATGGGTACCCGATTGCGCAATTTGCGATCTCGCCGCCGCCCACGGCCATGGTGCATCGGATGTATTAGGAGCGCGCGATGACGCAATCCTCGGATTCCGACGCTCACACTCTCGACCGGCCATGGCGGACGTGGGCCAGCATCGCCGTTTTGGCTATCGCGCTCGGCGGCGTTCTTCTGGGCGTGCTGATCATTCCCGTGGTTCAGGGCAGGAGCGGCGGAATCGATGCCTATACCGCCATCTGCCGGGCACTCGGCATTTTGCCCGGATCGCCGGCGAGGCAGCAGGTTCCTGACCGCACCCCGCCCACGCCGGTTTCAAAGGTGGTCTGGACGCCGGACCTTCTGCAAATTCTCGCCGCGGCCAAACCGGAACGGGGCTTCGCCAAGGCCCAGGAGGTCTGCGTCGCTTGCCACGGCGAGCAGGGCGTGTCGCGCGCTCCTGAATTTCCAAATCTTGCCGGCCAATCGGGTGCGGCAATTTACAAGCAGCTCAATGACTACAGAACCGGCAGCCGAACGCATCCGCTGATGACGGACATCGCGAAGGCTCTCGATGAGGCCACGCTCGCCGATATTGCCGCGTATTACGCGGCTCAGCCGAAGCGCAACGCAGATCCGGCGACACTCGCGGAATCGCCTCCAGCCATCGTGCGCCTGGTCGAGCTGGGCGATCCCAGCCGCAATATCCCGCCCTGCGCGTCATGCCATAGGCCAGGCTCGGGTGGTCCGATCGAGACCCCCATTCTTTCCGAGCAAGGGAAGGAATACCTCGTCCTGCAACTCAAGACGTATGCCGCGGGTGATCGGCGCAACGATGTGTACGGGCGCATGCGGACAATCGCCGCAAAACTTACGCCGGCCGAGATCGACGGACTGGCGGTCTACTATCGCGCCGGTTTCAGATAGCCGAACTGGAAAAAATACGAAGGCTCGCAAGAGGTAAGTCATGATGAAGTCCGTCGGTGTTGCCGCAGCGTTGATATTCGCACTCGATGCGGTCTCGGCCGCGCGGGCGCAGGTCATGCTGGACGTTTCCAAGATTACATGTGACCAATTCGCCGGTTACAAAATCACGACTCCGCAAAACGTCGCGATCTGGTTAAGCGGCTATTATCATGGCAAGCGAGGCGACACGGTCGTCGATATGCAAAAGCTTCTCGCCGATACGAAGACCATGGAACGATATTGTCTTCAAAATCCTCAAGCACTGGTCATGAAGGCGGTTGAAACGGTGCTCGGCGTGGGCAAATAGGGATGAGCATCGCCGCGGCGCGCGTCATCCTGATCGACTTTGCCCGTCGGCCTCATTTTTTGCTCTCGGCTGGCCGGTTGTGCCGGCGTAAGCTGTTGTGTAGGCTGACCTAATCGGCCCTGGTGCAACTTGCGAGTAGAGTAAGACAATGGGTATCTTTCGAAGAAACGTGCCAATCCACTACATCCCGGTCCATCCAGACAACATCGCAAAGAAGGACTGGATCATTCTGCTCGAGGCTGGAACGATCGTCGGCCCATCAGCCGAGAAGCTTCGCGTTGCATTAGCCACCTTGGAAAAGAAAATCGTCACCAAGTACAATATCTTTCTTAAACCTGAGCACTTCCTCGTTCTGGACGGATACGACCCAAGGATTCATGCTTTGTATTATTGTCCCCAGCTTTACAGGTATGACAGCGATAAGAAGCTGGTGCCTTTGGACGGTGAAGAGATCGGAAAATTGGTCGCAAAAGCGGTCCAGAATGGGGTCGTGGAGAAGCAGCCGTGGTATCCGCCTTCGGAAATGTTGCCACGCGACCCTATCGTCGATGGAAAGATGGACATCGATTTTGACAGTATGGTCGTTGACGGCCAAACATCATTGTCGCCCACTGCTAGATAAATAGACGCCCCGATCGGAACGCGTTCGCGGGCACGAGCGGACCTCGTGCGGCCGGTATCACACCAGCTCCGGCCAGGGCACGACGGTCGACTTGACGGTCTTCATCGCCATCGCGTCCTTAACGGCGCGGGAAACGCCGTCTTCGTCGAAGGGGTAGAGCGTCTGCATGTCGAGCCAGGGATATTTGTCGCGGGCGCGGTCGAGCATGGCGACGCCAAGCGGCAAGTCGTTGGCGGTGAAGCCCCACGAGCCCAGCACGTTGAGGTCCTTGGCGCAGATGCGGTGCCAGGACGTGGCGATCGAGCCGGCATCGGTGAACTGGCCCATCTCCACATAGGTGCCGCCGTCGCGCAGCATCTCGATGCCCTCGGGACCGGCGCTCGGATGGCCGGAACAGTCCATCACGAGGTCGGCGCCGAAGCCGCCGACGATGTCGCGCACGCGCGCGATGCGCTGATCCGGATCCCTGACCTCCTCGATGTTCACCGTCGCCTCGGCGCCGAATTTTCGCGCGAGCTCGAGCCGCGGCGCTTCGGGCGCGCCGACGCAGATCACACGCGCGGCGCCCATTTCGCGCGCGGCGGCGATGGCGAGAATGCCGATCGGTCCCGAGCCCTGGATCACCACCGTGTCCCCCCAGGTGAATCCGCCGGCGCGGGCCGCGCGGTTGAACGCGCGGATGCAGGAGGTCAGCGGCTCCGATAGCGCGCCGAGCCGCAGCGGCATGTCGTCGGGCAGCTTGTAGACCTTGGTGCCCGGCAGCATGTCGAGGTCGACATAGACGTATTCCGTGAAGCCGCCCCACAAATGCGGCGGCTTGTCGAAGCCGAGATAACGCCCGTAATAAACCGGGGTCAGGCACTTGTTGGCGTGCTCGGGATAATGGACGCAGTAATAGCAATGCCCGCAGGGCATCAGCGGCGGGATCATCACCTTCGAGCCGACGCCGAGCGTCTTGCCCATGAAATCTTCGGTGAACTCTCCTCCCTTTTCGACGATGACGCCACCGAGCTCGTGGCCGAGGGTGAACGGCCACGGCAACGGCTTCGGCCAGTGGCCCTTGAGGATATGAAGGTCGGTGCCGCACACCCCGCAGGCGCCGACCTGGATCAGCGCGGCGTTCGCGGGGACTTGCGGCCATGGCACCGAACGGATGACCGGCTCGGCGCCCGGACCGGCGAAGGTGGCGACTCGGATGGTGCTGTTGCGCATGGGACTTGCTCAGAGTTCCCAAATCTTATCCGGCATCATTGCTTGAGACTACGCGCCCGTACTGGCCGGCCGTCAATCGTGACGGACGCACGTTCTCTTGCACCTGTGCCACCACGCCATGCTAGAGAATGTCCGTGCCGTTCTCGCTAAGGGTGAAGGTGAGCCATGGCGGGCCATCTCGATTTCTATTTCTTCTACGGCAGCATCCACTCCTATCTCTCGGTCATGCGCATCGGCGCGCTGGCTTCCGCGGCCGGCGTCGCGGTGCGCTGGCAGCCGTTCAATCTGCGCGAAATCTTGATCGAGCAGAACAATACCGCATTCACGAAGAACGACGTGAAGATGAATTATTTCTGGCACGACGTTGAGCGCCGCGCGCGCCGCCACAACATCCCGTTCGCCGGCTGGGCGCCGTATCCGGCCGACCCCGATCTCCTGGCGCTGCGGGTGGGCCTCATCGCGGCGCAAGAAAAATGGTGCGACGACTACTCGCGCGCGACGTTTCATGACTGGTTCATCGCCCGGCGCGCGCCGGGCGTCGATGATCATATCGAGCGCGTTCTTGCCTCGCTCGATCGAACACCGGCGCCGGTCATCGCCCGCGCGAAGAGCGCGGAGGGCGAACGTCTGTCGAAGGCGGCGACAGATGGCGCCTGCAAGCTCGGCATTTTCGGCGCGCCGACGTTCGCGATCGGAGCGGAAATCTTCTGGGGCGACGATCGACTGGAGGAGGCGCTCGCTTTCGCGGCCGCACGCTGAGCCTTCTCGAGGTGGGCGTGCGGTTCGCATGCCGAAGACGACGAGCGCGTCGCCGAATTTTCGGACCCAGCGCGCATGCCATAGGAGGGAATCATGCCGAACCCCAGCACCAGCCCGGAGACGGCCGCGATCGAAGCCGCGTACCGAGCGCAAGTGGAACTGTTGTTCAAGTCCTTGGTCACCAATTTGGGCGACCAGGTCGTTTCCCACCAGAGCGATCAGCAAAGTCTCGACAAGTTCAAGGCGGGGCTCAATATCGCGAAGCGGGCAAGGCAATTGGCGTTGAACGCCGTCGCCCCCGCGCTGGCTGCCACACCTGACGCGTCACGAAGACGGAGACGCAAGGACTAATCCAGGCATCGGCGCATCGGGGTCCCCGCTTTCGCGGGGACGAGCGGACAGGACTTCGCTGAGGCCAATGGGTTCGACCGCGGTCAAGTCCCCCCACCGCTCATTCCCGCGCATAACGCGTCGCTAAGGGCGTTCACGCCCGTCCAAAGCCCGCGAAGACGGGCGTTAACGCCCTTTAGGCCGGGCTATGGACGCGCGTAAACGCGCTTATGACGGGAATCCAGGCCGAGAGTCCATCGAGCAGGCCTGTTCGATCTCATCCACCAATGACGAAAACGCACCGGTTGCGAGCACGCCGCTGCAACGCGCGAGGATGCGCGCGGCTTTTTCCGCGCCGAGCACCGGTTGCGTGAAGCGCAGGAACTTTTTGCGCACGCTTTCGCGATCGAAGGGGCGCGCGGGATCCCCGGGGACGTGGGTCACGTCCCGCTCGTGCCGCGCGGAGCCCGCGGCAACGCGCACGCGCGCCGGCCAGCTCACCGGATAGTCGGCGAGCAGGCGCGCATCCGCCTCGACCTTGATCTTGGCCATCAGGCCGCGCACGGCCGACGGCAGGTCCGGCGGCGTCTGCTGCACGTCGAACGCCATCTCCGGCGCGAGCGCCGCCAGCGCCATGCGATATTGCACGCTGGTGAGATGCGAGGCGCGGTCGCCGGCGACGACGCCGTGATCGATCATCTTGAGGTGAGGCGGCAGCACGGACACGGCGATTTCGTCGATGGCCGCGGGCGCGATGCCGCTCGCGAGGATGTCCTTGAGCGCCTGCGTCGCCGCCATGGTCTGCCGGGCCGCGCACCACGGCTTGAATGAGACCTCGGTCAAGGCGACGCGCTCGCCGAGGCCGTCGGTGAGCGCGGCGACGTCGGGCGTGACGCCGAGAACGTCGGGAAGGACGCGACCTTCGAACAACTTGCGATCGGAGGTGAAGCCCTGCTGCGCCGCCAAGGCCGCGTTGAGCCCGTTGCGGGCGGCGTTGCCCACGGCGAACCAGCGCGCGGTCGTGGCCGCGTTGTGATGTCCCACGGCGGGCGCCGCCAGCGTGAGCGCCAGCGTCAGCGCGTGCGCGCTCGCTTCCGCGTCGAGCTTGAACAGCCGCGCGGCCACGGCGGCGATGCCGAAGGGCGCGGCGAAATAGGTCGGCCAGATGCCGCGATAGAGAATAGCCGGCCCGTCGACGGCGCGGCCGAGTCGGGTCATGGCCTCGACGCCGGCGAGGATCGCCGCGATCACGTCGTCCGCCGTAACCGCCGGCAGCGCGCCCGCCAAGGTGAGCGCGCCGGGAATGACGATGGCGCCGGGCGTCGTCATGGAGGGGAGGTGGATGTCGTCGATCTCGCTCAGCCGCGCGAGCGCGCAGCGGGTCGCGAGATCGAGCGTCCATGCGCCTTGTCCGCGCGCGCGCATCGCGGCGCGAAACTGCAGCAGGCTTGAGCCCTCGACGGTGCGCGTGCTCGCGATTAAGGCGCCGACGGTGTCGATGAGATGAAGCTCGACCAGCTCGCGCGTGGCGTCGCTCGTGCGCTCGCGCCCGCTTGCGGCGACATGGCTGCCGAGCCGTTCGAGCGCGGTCATGTCAAAGGCCAGCCGGCCTCATGCTGAGGAGCGCACGAAGTGCGCGTCTCGAAGCATGGCCGCATCCATCCTTCGAGACGGCTGCTTCGCAGCCTCCTCAGGATGAGGGCGGAGAACGTGGCGCCAATGTCGTGGGCCATCGCACTCAAATTCCGTCGGATCCGCCGGCGTCGCCGAGATCGGTGTCCGCGAACAACGCATCGAGCGGCAGCATCTTGCTGATCATGCCCTGCTCGAAGGTGTAACGCAGCACGGTCTCGAGGTTCTTGCGGTTGGCGGGAGTCAAACCATAGGCCCAGGGGTCGCGGCCCAACAGCTCCTCCTGCTCTTCCAGCATGGTCCGCACCCAGGCGAGCGGCACCACGCGGGGGTTGGCGATCCGCCGATAGGCGATCGCCTTCGCCTCCTCGAAGGCTTTCGTGAGGTTGGTCGGCACCCAGGGAAATTTGTCGACGATCTCCTGCTTGATGGTAGTGACGTGCATGATCGGAAAGATCCCGGTCTTGCGGAAATAGGCGAGCTCGAGGTCCTTGTAGTTGGGGAAGAGACGCACGATGCGCTGGTCGCCCGCGCGGAACAAGCGCGGCAGCTCGGGCGAGAGCATGGCGGGGATCTCGCCCTCTGCCAGCATGCGGTCGAGCTTTTTCCCCGGCGCGATCATCTCGATGCGCAGATCCTTGGGCGGCGTGAAGGCCACGTCCTCGCTGCGCTCGACCACCCACGTCACCTGCCGGTGCGGCAGGCCGTACTCCTCCTGCAGGATGCCGCGCATCCAGATGTTGGAGGCCGGTTGGAAATTCGTGCCGCCGACTTGTCTGCCGATCAGGTCCTTGGGCGCGAGGATGCCGGCCGCGGTGTTGACGAATAGAAAGCCGTGACGGAAGCGCCGGTGCAGGAACACGGGGATGGCGGTGAGCGGCGCGCCCTGGTCGCGCTCCATGAAATAGGCGCCGACATTGGCCTCGCAGACATCGAACTCGGCCCTGCGCGCCATGCGCCAGTGGCGCTCGCGCGGGCCCATGTCGGTGAGCATGACGAGATCGAGGCCGGCGGCCTCGACCGTGCCGTCCTTGAGGGCGCGCACGATCTCGTAGTCGCCGCACGCCACCGTGAGCTTGAGCTTTCCCGCCATCGACAATCCCCTTACACAAAATCCGGTAGATCAACTTGTGTACCTGTCGTCTCCGCGCATAGCGCGTCGAAGACGCGCGCGTAAACGCGCTTATGCTGGAGACCCATAACCACCGACTCTGGAATATGGGTCCCCGCAACGGGGTCCCCGCGACGCGAGCGTCGCGGGGTGCCCCCGCGCGGGGACGACCAACAAGTAACGCTGAGCCGATCGTCGGCAGTTCTCATCACTCGGTGTGCCAGCGGCCGAAATGCACCTCGGCCCGCCGCACGATCTCGTTGAGCGCGATCGCCATGGCGGCGAGCACCGAGATGAGGCCCAAGAGCCGGGTCGGGTCGAAGTTCTGCGTGAACAGGGTGGTGAAATAGCCGATGCCCGCGGTCGAGACATAAAGCTCGGCCAGCAGCACGCCGAGCAACACGCCGGTCATGGCGAGCCGCATGCCCGCGAAGAAGCTCGGGATCATGTGCGGAAACACGACGTAGCGCAGCGTTTGCCAGCGGCTCGCTCCCATGGCGCGCGCGCTCGTGAGCAAGATCGGCTTGATGTTCTGCACGCCGGCGACGATGGTCATGACGATGGGAAAAAAGCCATGGCTCACGCCGAAGGCGATCTTGGAGGCGGGGCCGATGCCGAAATAGAGGATGAACAGCGGCAGGATGGTGACTTGCGGCGTGCCGTAGAGCAAGAGGATGATCGGCATGAAGCTCCGGCGCGCGAACGGCTTGAGCCCGACGGCGAGCCCGATCGCAAGCCCGATCACGACCGAGAGCGCGAAGGCGACGGCGAGCTCCCAGAAGGTGATGCGCAAAGCTGCGGGCACGCCGCGGGTGTCGAACACCGCCGGCAGCGAGGCGAACACGCGCGACGGCGGGCTCAGGAATATCGGGTCGACCCACCAGCGCGCGGCGATCTCCCAGACGCTGAGCAGCAGCACGATAACGGCGATGCGTGCGACCCACGGTCGCCGCAGCGCCCGCCGCCATGGGCGCACGGCCGTCACGGGCGCTTTCCCCGCGCTTCGAGCACGGATACGAGCGCGTTGAGGATCGCGGCGATCGCCACGACGAAGGCGATATAGGCGAACATCGGCGCCATCTCCATGCCTTCGGCGAGATGAACGATGCGGTGGCCGAGCCCGGCGAGCGAGGCGATGGTCTCGCTGCCGATGATGGAGAGGAGCGCGACGGTAAATCCCATGCGCATCCCGGTCACGATGATCGGCAGCGCCGCGGGCAGCAGCACGTAGCGGAAGAGCTGGACGTCGGATGCGCCCATGGAGCGGGCCGCAACCACGAGCATTTTATCGACATAGCCAAAGCCGGCGATGGTGTTGAGCGCGATGGGAAAGAAGCCGATGGTCGCTCCCAGCGCGATCTTGGAGGCGGGTCCGAGCCCGAAGAACAGGACGTAGAGCGGAAGGAACAAAATGATCGGGACCGAGTAGATGCCGGCGAACAGCGGCTCGAGCACCCGCATGCGGTACTGCGACCGGCTGATGACATAGCCGACGACGACTCCGGAGCTTGCCGCGATCGCAAACGCGGCCGCGAGCTCAGTCAGCGTGACGCGCAGATCGCCGATGAATTCCCCGGTCTTGAGGATGTGCCAGAAATCGCGCGCCACTACGACCGGATTGGGGAGCAGCAGCGGGCTCACGCGCCAGCGGGTCGTGGCGAGATACCACAGCGCGATGAGCGCGATCAGGAACGTGGCCTGAACCGCGCGGCTGGCGAGACGCCCCTCGCGTTCGTTGCCGGGCGGCGTCATGGCGGCGGCTCCGCCGAGGTCTCGGCCACGGTCTTGCGGATCTCGTCATGCAGTAGCGCGTAGAGCTCGTTGCGGATGGCGGTGAACTTGGCCGAGGTCACGAAATCGGGCTTGCGCGGGTGCGGCTCGTCGACCTTGATAATCTTCTTGATGGTGCCGGGGCGGGCGGAAAACACCGCGACGCGGTCGGCGAGAAAGGTCGCTTCGCCCAGGCTGTGGGTCACGAACACGATGGTTTTGTCGGCGCGGGCGAGCAGCACCGAGAGATCCTCGCCGAGGATCATGCGGGTCTGCTCGTCGAGCGCGCCGAACGGCTCGTCCATGAGCAGGATGCCGGTTTCGAGGCTGAGCGCGCGGGCGAGCGCGGCGCGCTGGCGCATGCCGCCGGAGAGTTGCCCCGGATAGTGCTGCGCGAAGTCCTTGAGCCCGACGGCTTCGAGCGCGCGCTGCGCGCGCGCCTCGCGCTCGGCTCGCGGCACGCCCTGGAACACCATGCCGAGGTTGACGTTCTCGAACACGGTGTTCCAGGGGAACAGCGCGTTCTCCTGGAACACGAAGGCGATGTCGCGCGGCATCGGCCCGGCGACCCGCTTGCCCGCGACTTCCACCGCGCCGGCGGTGGGCGTCATCAGCCCGCCAATGACGTTGAGCAAGGTCGACTTGCCGCAGCCGCTCGGCCCGATCAGGCAGAGGAGCTCGCCGCGCGCGACGTCGAGCGAGGTGTCGCGCAGCGCCCGCACGTGCCGCGCGTCGCCCTCCTCGCCGAATTGATGCGAGATGCCCCTGATCCGGATCGCGACGTTGCTCGAAGTCATACGATCGACCCGGATCGTCATGCGCGGGCGCTATGCCCGGCAATGACGCTGGACAGACTCATCCCTTCACCCCCTGCTTTGCGTTTCCTCGCGCCGATCTTATTGCATTTCTCGCGCGTTCGGTTGCGGCATGGTCGACCGCGAGCCTATCCGTGAGCACCACCCCGTAATGCTCGCGCGCCGATCGCGCGGAGATGAATTCCTCTTGCACGTCCGCGCGCACCGCTATGGGGTCGCGCTCGAGCGGATCGCCCCAGCCGCCGCCGCCGCCGGTGCGCACGATCACCTCGGTGCGCACTGGCACCGCGTGGTGCGCCCCGCCCGCGACGCGAAATTCGCGCTCGCCCGGCTCGCGCACGAGATACATGCCGTATTCGCCCGGCTCGCCGCCCCACAGGCCCCACGGCGGGCATTGGTTTCTGCGCACGAGCTCGAAATTCCATTTCCCTTCGACCAGGTTGCGCACGCGCATATCGATGCCGAGGCCGCCGCGATATTTCCCCGCACCGCCGGAATCCGTGCGCAGCGCGCGGCCCTCGACCAGAACCGGGCATTTGAGCTCGATGCCTTCGATCGAACCGTTGCGCACGTCGCCCTGGCACACCGACACCGTGCCGGACTCGCCGTCTTCGAACGGCCGGCCGCCCCAGCCGCCCCCTTCGATGCTCTGCACGACGAAGCGCCGGTTGGTCTGCGGATGGATGCCGAAGAACACCACCGCGCCGCCGAGCAGACCGTGGTGACCCGCCGGCACCCGCTCCGGCATCGCCGGGGCGAGCGCGGCGACGATGGTATCGACCACCATGGGCACGATCATGCTCCAGGTCGACATCGGCGCGGGAAAGCGCGCCATCATGATGTTGCCTTCGGGAATGATCACCTCGAGCGCGCGAAACGAGCCCTCGTTGACCGGGTCGAGCGGGCCGGTCAGCGCCTTGTAGGCGACGCGCGCGCCGGCGAGCGTGCGCGAATTGATCGCGGCGCGGCGCTCCGGCGAGCAGCCCGACAGATCAATGGTCATCGCGCCCTTGTGGATGGTGACCTTGGCGCGGATGGGAACCGGCTCGCCGCGGGTGACGCCGTCCTCGTCGAGGGCGGCCGCGGCCTCGTAGACGCCATTGGCGAGCTGCGACACCACGTTGCGGCACTTCGCCTCGGTCTCCTCGAAGATGCGCGCGATCGCCTCGAGCATGGTCTCGCGGCCGTATTTGCCGAACAGCTCGTCCATGCGCCGCGCCGCGAGCCGGCAGGCCGCCATTTGCGACTTCATGTCGCCGAGCGAGGATTCCGGAAAACGGATGTTGTCCTTGAGCACGCGATAGAGCGTCTCGTTGAGCTTGCCCGCTTCGTAAATCTTGAGCTGGTTGAGCTGCAGTCCTTCCACCCACGGATCGGCGACGGTCGGCCCGGCACCGAAGCCGGTGCTCATGCCGCCGACGTCGATCCAATGCGCGCGCACCATGGCAAACATCAACAGCTCGCCGTCGTGAAAGTAGGGCGCGTAGATGACGATGTTGTTGAGGTGCTGGCCAGCGACCGCCTGATGGTTGGTGATGATGACGTCGCCTGGGGCAAAGCCTTGCCTGCCGTAGCGCTTCATGGCGTCGGTGATGATGACGCCGAGGTCGGCGACGAAATGCGATACGCCGCCGACGTTCTGGCAGATCAACTCGCCGGCGGTGTTGACCAGCGCGGTGCAGAAGTCGCGCACCTCGTAGATCATCATGTTGTAGGAGGTGCGCTGCAGATCGACCGCCATCTCATTGGCGACCGCGGGCAGCGCATTGCGGATGACTTCGAGCGTGACGGGATCGAGCGTGGCGGTCATCGGCGTCACTCGTCAAGTTCACCGTCATCCGCTCGTCCCCGCGAGGGGCACCCCGCGACGCGAGCGTCGCGGGGACCCCGTTGCGGGGACCCAGGGCCACGGCCCGCGGCCCCTGGATTCCCGCTTGCGCGGGAATGAGCTGAAGAGAAGCGCGTCCCCATCACGCGGCTCCCACCGTGATGATCAGCTCGCCCGAGGGCGCCACCGTCAAGGCGTCCTGCGCGAACAGCACCGTCGTCGTTCCGTGTTCCTGGATGAGCGCGGGGCCGGCGATCTTAATGCCGGCGCCGAGCGTCTCGCGCTGGTAGACCGGGCAGGGCGACGCCTTGCGCGCGTCGGCGAAATAGACGGCGCGCTCGCGCGCGGGCTTCGCGCCGCCGCTCGCGGCAAGGCGCGGGAAAACGGGCTTCGGACGTTTGCCGATCAGCGCGAGGCGGATATTGACCATCTCGACCGGCTCGTCGGGGGAATGATGGGCGTAGCGGTGCTCGTAGAGCGCATCGAACGCGGCTCTGATCCCGGCACGATCTCCCGCCACGATCGCCTCGACGCTCACCGGAACCTGCAGCGTGAATTCCTGGCCGACATAGCGCAAGTCGAGATGGATTTGACGCTGCGCGTGCGCGGCATGGCGCAGCGTCCGGGAGGCCTGCGCCACCATCTCGTCGTGGACCTTCAACAGGGTTGCGAAGTCGACGCTGGCAAGATCGGAATAGAAGGTGCGGATGAAATCGTGCCGCTCGTCCGCCAGCAGCATGCCAAGCGCGGAGAAGTGCGAGGGAAACAGCGGCACCACGACCTTGGGGATATGGAGCTCGCGCGCGATCGCGGCCACGTGCAGCGGGCCCGCCCCGCCCGATGCGACCAGCGCAAAGTCGCGCGGGTCGTAGCCCTTCGCCACCGAGACTTCGCGCACGGCGAGCGACATCTTGGCGATGGCGATTTCGACGATGGCCGCCGCCGCCGCGATCGCGTCCATCTTCAAGGGGGCGGCAATTTTCTCCTCGATGCCGCGCCGGGCGGCGTCGGCATCGAGCTTCATCTCGCCACCCAGAAAATTGTCCGGGTCGAGCCGCCCCAGCACCACATTGGCGTCGGTGATGGTGGGCTCCAAGCCGCCGCCGCGATAGCAGATCGGGCCGGGATCGGCGCCGGCGCTCTGCGGGCCGACCTTGAGCGCGCCGACGTCGTCGAGCCAGGCGATCGAGCCGCCGCCCGCGCCGACCTCGACCACGTCGATCATGGGCAGCATCACCGGATGGCCGCTGGCGTAGCCGCCGACATAGTAGCCCGGCGCCATGGTCGGCTCGCCATCGCGCACGAGGCTCGCTTTGGCCGTGGTGCCGCCCATGTCGAAGGAGATGACGTTGCGGCAGCCGAGCGCGCCGCCGACCTGCGCCGAGGCGATGATGCCGCCGACCGGCCCCGACTCCATCATGGCGGCCGGCCGCGCGGTTGCGATCTCCGGCGTCATCACGCCGCCGTTCGAGCGCATGATCGAGAGCGCGCCGCGAAATCCGATGTCGCTCAGACTCGCGTTGAGCTCTTTCACGTAGCCGCCGACCTTCGGTCCGATATAGGCGTTCACTACCGTGGTCGACATGCGTTCGAACTCGCGATATTCGCGCAGGATCTCGTGCGACAGCGAAACATAGGCGCGCGGCATGGCGGCGCGGATCATGTCGCCGGCGATGCGCTCGTGCTCGGGATTGACGTAGGAGTGAAGGAAGCAAACCGCGACCGCCTCGACTCCTTCAGCGGCGAGTGCGCGGCAGGCTTCGGCGATGCCGGCGCGATCGAGCGGCACGTGCACCTCGCCCGAGCTCAACAGCCGCTCGTCGACCTCGCGCGTGAGGTGGCGCGGCACCAGCGGCCGGTGGCGGTGGAAGAACAGGCTATAGGCCTCCGGCCGGTTGCCGCGGCCAATGATGTACACGTCGCGCGTGCCGCGCGTGACGACGAGGCCGGTCTTGGCGCCCTTTCGCTCGATGAGCGTGTTGATGGCAATGGTCGAGCCGTGGATTAGCTCGTCGATGGCGGCGGCGGCAAGGGCACTCTTGCGGATGCAGTCGATGACGCCTTGTCCGAGTTGCGCCGGGGTGGTGAGGCTTTTGGCCTCAACGAAGCGCCGGGCGGCGGCGTCGAAGCCGATGAGGTCGGTGAAGGTGCCTCCGATATCGATGGCGACGACGAGCACGCGTGGCGACTCCAGCGCATCGCATCCCAGGGTTTGCGCCGCGTCCGGGACACGCATCGGATTTCAACGTTGTGCGGGATTGCCGCATCGCGCCGGCCATGGGCAGGCGCTAGAAAATCAGCGATAGTTGAGGAAAAGGCAAGCACTTCGGGGAGACGGTCGTTGTCTCAGTTTGTTTCATAGTGTCTCAAGATACTCCCTGCCGCTCGTCCCCGCGAAAGCGGGGACCCAGATCTCGGCCCTGGATTCCCGCCATAAGCGCGTTCACGCGCGTCTTCAACGCGCTATGCGCGGGAATGAGCGGAGTTTTGCTGCGCGGCCGGTCTCGGTTAAAGTGAAACCCTACGAGGGAGACAGTGAATGCGGACGTGGCTTGCGGCTGCGGTGATGACTTGTTTGCTGCCGGCGGCGGCGGCCGCGCAAGAGGCGAATTACCCGACCAAACCGGTGACGATCATCGTGCCGGCGGCGCCCGGAGGGGTGACCGACGCGCTCGGCCGCACGCTGGCGCAGCGCTTCACCGAAGCCTGGGGCCAGCAGGTCATCGTCGAGAACAAGCCGGGCGCCAACAACCAGATCGCGGCGGAATACGTCACCAAGGCCGCGCCCGACGGCTACACGCTGTTCGTCGGGCCGGAAGTGACGTTCGTGGTCAATCCCAGCCTCTACGCCAAGCTGCCCTATGACCCGGTCAAGGGCTTCACGCCGATCTCGGGGCTCGTCACCATCAACCACGCGCTGATCGTCAATCCCGCGCTGCCGGTGCACAACGTCAAGGAGCTCATCGCGCTCGCCAAGGAGAAGCCGAACGAGCTCAACTACGGGACGTTCGGGATCGGATCGAGCGGCCATCTCAACATGGAGCTGTTCCAGGCGCTCTCGGGCGCGAAATTCCAGGCGGTTCATTATAAGGGCGCGACCCCGGCGCTGACCGACGTGATGGCCGGGCACATCCAGCTCATGTTCGTCAGCGTGGGCAGCGCCGTGCCGCAGTGGAAGGCGGACAAGGTCAAGCTCATCGCGGTCGGCGCCGCAAAGCGCATGGCGCTGCTGCCGGAAGTGCCCACGGTGGCGGAGAGCGGGCTGCCCGGCTACGAGGCGGTGTCGTGGTTCGGGCTGTTCGGCCCGCCCGGCATGCCGGCGGATGTCATCGCCAAGATCAACGCCGAGGTGCGCAAGACTTTCGCCGATCCCGAGGTCAAGAAGAGTTTCCTCGAGCGGCAGTATTTCGAATCGATCGCCGGCACGCCCGAGCAGCTCGCGAAATACATCAAGGCCGACGAGCCGAAGTGGCGCAAGGTCATCCACGACGCCAAGGTGAAGGGGGAGTGACTTCGCCCTCATCCTGAGGAACGAGCGGAGCGAGTGTCTCGAAGGATGAGGGCGGCCTCATGCTTCGAGACGCATCGCAGCTCGACCGGGATTGTCAAACGCTGCTGCATTAGGCCGCGCTGCGATGCTCCTCAGCATGAGGCCGAAAGAGGCCACTAGATTCCCAGCAGCTTGCGGGCATTGCCACCGGCGATGGCGGCGATGGTCGCGGCGTCGAAGTTATCGGCCGAGGCGACGTGGCCGATCGGATCGTAGTCGGCCATGTCGAAGGGATAGTCCGTTCCCATGAAGACGTGGTCGGCGCCGTAGAGGCGCACCAACTCGGCGAGCTGGTGCGGCGTGAACACGACCGTGTCGAAATAGATCTTCTTGAGATAGCTGGTCGGCGGGTGCGGCAGCTCGCCGTGCGCATCCGAGCGCGCGCCCCAGGCATGATCGATGCGGCCGCTGTAGGCGGGGAGATAGCCGCCGCCGTGCACGGCCAGGATCTTCAGCTTGGGGTGCCGCTCGAGCACGCCGTCGAAGATCAGGTAGTGCAGCGCGATGGTCGTGTCGAGCGGGTTGCCGATCACGTTGTTGAAGTAGAAGCGCGTAAGGCGTTTGGCGTCGGTGAAGCCGTTGGGATGGATGACGACGAGCGCGCCGAGCGCCTCGGCCTTTTGCCAGAACGGGGCGAAGTCCGGCTCTGACAGCTCCCGGCCCGCAACGTTGGTCAAGATCTCCGCGCCTTTCATGCCGAGCGACGTCATGCAGCGTTCGAGCTCTCTGGCCGCTTCCGCGCCATCGAGCAGCGGCACGGTGCCGAGCGCGATGAAGCGGTCGGCCTTGCGCGCCACGTATTCCGCCAGGCCGTCGTTCACCATGCGCGCGGCTTTGACCGCAATGTCGAGCGGCACCGTGTAGAAGCACTGGTTCGGCGGCGGCATCACGAGCTGCACGTCGATGCCCATGGCATCGAGATCGGCAAGGCGCTCGTCATAGCCGGTGATGCGCGGGCGAACGTCCTCCTCCTGCTTTCGGGCCAGCGCCTTGGTCTCGGCATTGGAAAAATGCGCAAGCGGAACCGTGGACATGTCGAGGTGCGGCTTGACGAAGGCGGTGGCCTGCGGGATCGCGACGTGCGAATGGATGTCGATGGTGGTGCTCTTCGGCCTGACCTCGCGTCCCGGTTTGCCGTGCTTGCGCGCCGCGGTCGCTGCGTACTTGTTCCATTGCTCGGTCATTGCTGTTCCATGGTTTTGCTGAAGTTGGCGATTGTCAAAACACACCCAGATGCTGCGACACAATGGCGTCGTCGAGCTTGATCTGATCGGCGGTGCCGCGAAACACCACGCGACCGGTGTTGATGATGACGACGTCATCGGCGAGGTCGAGGGTGAGCTTGATGTTCTGCTCGACCAGCACGATCGATTGTCCTTCGGCCTTGAGCTGCGCGATGGTGCGGCCGACCTCGGCCACCAGCTGCGGCGCGAGCCCTTCGGAAGGCTCGTCCATCAACAGCACGCGCGGATTGCCCATGAGCGCGCGGCCGATCGCGAGCATCTGCTGCTCGCCGCCGGACAGCGAGCCGGCGAGCTGGGCGTGGCGCTCGGAAAGGCGCGGAAAAAGTTGGAAGACGCGATCGATCGACCAGCTGGACCCGCCGTTCTTGCGCGGCTGCGCCGCCACCATCAGATTTTCGCGCACGGTCAGCGTGCGGAACATGCGCCGTCCCTGCGGCACCAGGCAGATGCCTTTGCGCGCGATCACGTCAGGCGCGAGACCGGCAATGTCCTCGCCGTAGAGGCTGATCGAGCCCCGCCGCGGCTTGAGGAAGCCCATGATCGTTGCCATGCAGGTGGTCTTGCCGGCGCCGTTGCGCCCGAGCAGGCCGAGCAGGCGGCCGCCCTTGAGCGCGAACGAGACGGCGTGCAGCACGTGGCTGTCGCCGTAGTAGGCGTCGATGCCGGAGATGTCGAGCGCCTCAGTCGCCAAGATACACCTCCCGGGTGCGCGGATCGGCGACCACCTCGGCGCGCGTGCCCTCGACGATGACCTCGCCGTAGTGCAGCACGGTGATGCGCTCGGCAAAAGCGAGCGCGGTGTCCATGTCGTGCTCGATCATCACGATGGTCACGTCGCGCGGGATGGCGTCGAGCAGCGCGCGCACGGTCTGCCGCTCGGCCTGGGAGAGGCCGGCGAGTGGCTCGTCGAGCAGCAAGAGCTTCGGCTTTTGCGCCAGCGCCATGGCGAGTTCGAGCCGGCGCCGTTCGCCATAGGAGGTCTCTACCACGATCCGCTCGGCGGCTTCGCCAAGCCCGACGCGCGCGAGCGATGCGTGCGCGTTGGCATAGAGGTCGCGGTTGGCGGTCAGGATCGCCCACGGGTTCCAGCGCCGCCGGTCGAGGCCGAGGAGCGAGAGCACCACGTTGTGAATGAGCCGCTCGCGCGGAAACAGCGTGAGAATCTGATAGGTGCGCGCAAGGCCGAGGTGCACGCGTTGCTGCGTGGGCATGCCCGTGAGCTCCTGCCCGAACAGCCGCACCGAACCGGCATCGGCGGTGAGGTCGCCGGTGATGAGGTTGAACAGCGTGGTCTTGCCCGCCCCGTTGGGGCCGATGATCAGCCGCCGCTCGCCCGGCATCACCGACAGCGACACGTCCTTGGTCGCCGGCAAGCCGCCGAAGCGCTTGCTCAGATGCGCGACTTCGAGCGCGGGCGTGGTCATTGCGCCGGCTCCGAGGCGGCGCCGCCCGCCGCTTTGCGCGCCTTGAAGCGGTTTTGCAATCGCCGCCACGCCTGCGTGCAACCCGGGACCAGACCATACGGCATGAACATGATCACCACCACGAAGATCACGCCGAGCAGCGTGTTCCAGCGCTCGACGTAGGTCGAGACCACGTTCTTCACGAGCGTGATGATCGCGGCGCCGACGATGGGGCCGGTGAGCGTGCTCGCGCCGCCGAGGATCGCCATCAGCAGGATTTCGGCGGATTGCTGCAGCGAGATCGCGTGCGGGCTCAGGAACAGGTTGTAGTAGACGTAGAGGACGCCGGCGACCGAGGCCCAGAAGCCGGCCATGACGAACGTGATCCATCGGATCAGCCAGACATTGTGCCCGAGCATGCGCATGCGGCGGGGCTGGTCGCGCGCGCCCATCAGGCTCGCGCCGAAGGGAGAGCACGAGAACCGCCAGATGCAGAACAGCGCGATGACGAAGACGATGAGCGTGAAATAATAGAAGCTGGGAGCATCGCGGATGTCGAAGCCGAACGGCATCGGGCGCGCCGGATGGCGGATGCCGTTGTCGCCGCCGGTCAAGTCGTTGGCGCGGTAGGCCACGCCCCACACGATCTGCCCGAGCGCGAGCGTGATCATGATGAAGCCGAGGCCGGGTGCGCGCAGCGACAGCACCCCGAAGAACGCCGCCGCCACGGTCGACAGCGCGATCGCGAAGATCGCCGCCGTGAGCTGGTCGTAGCCGGCGACGGTGGCGAGGATGCAGGCATAGCCGGCGATGCCGAGATAGCCCGCGTGACCGAGCGAGACCATGCCGCCGTAGCCGAGCATCATGTTGATCGAGAGCGCGAACAGCGCGTAGATGAGCACCTGGCTCGCCATGTTGATGTAGAACTCGTTGCCGATGATCCACGGCACGGCGACGAGGACGAGCGCGCAAACGGCGAGTGCGACGACGGTGCGACGCGTCATATCTGCACCCGCCCGAACAATCCCTGCGGCAGGAACACCAGCACCAGCACCATCGGCAGGAAGAGGACGAAGTAGGCGAGATCGGGCACCAGCGCGATACCGAAATTGTAGATGAAGCCTACGATGAAGCTGCCGACGAAGGCGCCGAGCAGGCTTCCGGCGCCGCCCAAGATCACCACGATCAGCGCCAGCGGCAGCATGTCGGTGTCGAGGCCGGGATAGGCGTTGAGAATCGGCCCGCCCAGCACGCCGCCGATGCCGGCGAGCGCGGCGCCGAGCAGGAATACAGTGGTGAACAGCCGCGACACGGGGATGCCGACGCCGCGCGCCATTTCCATGTCGTCAACGCCGGCGCGGATCATGGCGCCGAGCCGCGTGCGCTCCATCAAGAGGTAGAGCCCCAAGGCGGCAAAGAGCGCAATCGCCAGCACGACCAGCCGGTAGGTCGGAAACGCGAAGCCTCCGACGCGCAGCGGCGGGCGCAGCGCTTGCGGCGCTGGCAGCGGCATGGGATCGCCGGTCCAGACCAGCAGACAGATGTCGGCGATGATGAAGGCGACGCCGAGCGTGACCAGCACCTGGCCCTGCTCGTTGCCGGCGAGCCGGCGGAGCACGAACCGCTCCATCACGATGCCGAGCAAGCCGACGCCGAGCCCGCCGACGATCGCCGCCAGCCAGAAGTGCAGCTTGATCTGCAGCAGCGTGTAGCCGAAATAGGCGCCGAGCATGAAGAACGCGCCGTGCGCCAGATTCGGGATCCGCATCAGGCCGAAAATCAGCGAGAAGCCGGACGACAACAGGAACAGCAGGCCGCCGAAGGCCACGCTGTTCAGCGTCTGGATGATCCAGAACTGCCACTGCATCGATGGTCCGCGCAGGATGGGTCAAGTATGTGCGGCGAGCTGCGATGAGCTCCCTCTCCCATAGGGAGAGGGACGGGGTGAGGGGTTAAAGTCCGTCGATAGATCCGAGCCCCCTCACCCCGACCCTCTCCCCAGCGGGGGGAGGGAGCACACCGAGTCCGCGGTAAGATAGCTTAGCTGCGCAGGGATTCACGCCTACTGCTCAAGATTCTTCGCCGGCGGGTAGTCGCGCGAGTAGACCGGGTTCTTGAGGAACTCGTCCTGCTTATAGGTCCAGAACTGGCTGACGTCGGGATAGGTCTTGATCACCGCGTTCACGTATCGCCCGTCCTTCTTCTCGACCTTGCGGACGTAGATGTTGCCGACCACGTTACCGAACTCGTCGAACCGCACCGGGCCGCGCACGGTGCTCGGCACCTTCGCCTCCTTGAGCGCCTTTATGAATGTTTCCTTGTCCTCGGCCTTGCCGCCGATCGCCTTGAGCGCGTGGTCGAGCACCTCGCCGCAAAGATAGGTTTCGGCGGCATAGACGCCGGGATCGGTCTTGTAGTCGCGCCGGATCGATTCGACGAATTTCTTGTTGATCGGGAAGTCGAGCTCGGCCGAATACCAGTTGCCGGTGATGGCGCCGAGGGCGTCCTCGCCCATCTGCTGCAGCAGCGATTCGTCGACCGGTGTGAAGCCGCCGAGGATTTGCACCTTGTTGCCGTATTCCCGCAATTGCCGGATGAACTTGAAGCCGTTCGAGCCGGCGTGCCCGGTATAGACCGCGTCCAGATCGGGCTTGAGCTGCGAGATGTAGGTGCCGTAGTCGGGCGCATTGAGCGGCGTCCACAGCTTCTGCACGACCTTGCCGCCATTGTCCTCGAACACGCGCTGGAAACCGGCGACGTTTTCATGGCCGAAGGCGAAATCGTCGGCGATCACCGCGACCCGTTTGTATTTGAGCTCCTTGGCGGCGTACTCGCCGAGCGGATGACTCGGTTGCGCCGAGGTGCAGCTCGGCCGCACGAACCACGGATTGGGCTTGCGCTGGGTCATATCTTCCGCGCCGGCGACCGAGAGGATCGGCGTGCGCGAGGAGCGGATGTAGTCGTCGATTGCCAAGGCTTCGAACGCGGCGAGCGGGCCGATGAGGACCGCGACGTTGAGGCGTTCGACCAGTTCCTGCGTCTTGGTGCGGGCCTGCGCCGGATTGCCGGCGGTGTCGGCGGTGTGAAGCTCGACCGGCCGGCCCGCGAGCGTGTTGTTGCGCTCCTTGAAGAAGACCGTGAGGCCCTGCTCCATCTGCAGCCCGCCCGAGGCGAGCGGACCGGTCTTGATGGTGAGAAATCCAACGCGCAGCGGTGCCGCCTGCGCCGCGGCCGCAGGCACCTTGAGCACCTGCGTCGCCACGCCGGCGGCGAGCGCTCCCTTGATTACGGTGCGGCGATTGACGGTCATGGTGTTCCTCCCTCTGGCTGTTTCTTCAAACGACGGCGCCCCGCTTGCCGCGGGCGCGCATTTTGGACCACGCATCACGGCTCGATGTTCTTTCCGCCCGGCCAAGTCTCGCGATTATAGACCGGATGCTTGAGGAACTCGTCCGGATCGTAGGTCCAGAACTGGCTGACGTTGGGATAGGTCTTGATCACGGTGTTGACGAGCTTGCCGCCCTTCTTCTCCACCTTGCGGATGTAGATGTTGCCGACCACGTTGCCGTACTTGTCGAAGCTCACCGGGCCGCGGCAGGTTGGGATTTTGTCGGTCGCCCGCAGCGTCGCCTCCAACGCATTTTTGTCCTCGATCCTGCCGTCGACCTTCTTGAGCGCCGCTTCCAGCACCGCGCCGTTGGTGTAGGTCGCGGCGGCGTAAAAGCCGGGATCGACCTTGTAGTCGCGGTTCATGCCTTCGACGAATTTCTTGTTCTCGGGATTGTCGAGTTGCGCGGAGTACCAACAGGTCGAGATGATGCCGATGGCGTCGTCGCCCATCTGCTGCAGCAACGATTCGTCGATCGCGGTCATTCCGCCGAGGATTGGCGTCTTGCCGCCATACTCCTTGTACTGCTTGAAGAACTTGAAGCCGTTGGAGCCGGCAAAGCCGATGAAGACGACGTCGACGTCCTGCTTGAGCTGCGCGATATAGGTGCCGTAATCGGGCGAGACCAGCGGCGGCCACAGCTTCTGCACCACCTTGCCGCCAGCGTCCTCGAAGGCACGCTGGAAGCCGGCATTGAGCTCGTAACCGTAGGCGATGTCGTCGGCGATCATGGCGGCGCGCTTGTATTTGAGTTCCTTGGCGGCGTAGTCGCCCATGGGATAGCTGCACTGCGCCGAGGAGGAGGTCGCGCGCACGAACCAGGGATTGGCCTTGCGCTGGGTCATGTCCTCGGCGGCGGCGACCGAGAGCGTCGGGATCTGCTTGTCGCGGATGTAGTCGTCGATGGCGAGCGCCTCGGCGGTCGCCAGCGGGCCGATCAGGCAGGCGATGTTCTCGCGCTCGAGGAATTCCTGCATCTTGGTGCGCGCCATGGCCGGCGCGCCGGCGGAATCGCCGGTGAAGAGCTGCACCGGCCGGCCGGCGAGCATGTTGTTGCGCTCCTTGAGATAGAGCGTGAGGCCCTGCTCCATCTGGATGCCGCCGGAGGCAAGCGGGCCGGTTTTCACCGTGAGGAAGCCGATCTTCATCGGTCCGCTTTGGGCGCGCAGGATCGCGGGCGCAGCAACGAGCGCGCTCGCCCCAAGCATGCCCTTCAAAACGGTGCGGCGTTGGACAGTCATGGCTCCTCCCTTCGGCTTCGATTGATGGGGACGGGTTTTTCCCGTCGCTTGTTGTCCCATCAAGCTGCATACCATCCTTACATACCGGAACCAATCTTGTCCCGCCGGTCGCGCGCCGTCTGCGGCGCCCACGCGATTAATTTCTTGTAAGGATTACGCTGTCTTCGCGGGATCATCGGCAACGGCCGTTCGCCCCAACGCTCCGGGGTGAGCGGGATCAGATGCCCAGGTATCTCGATTTGATCTCGTCGTTGGCGCGAAGCTCTTCCGGGCGCGCGGAATAGACCACTCGGCCCTTGCTCATTACGTGCACGTAATCGACCAGTTGGAGCGCGAGTGCGGCATTTTGTTCGACCAGCAGAATCGAATGGCCTTGCTCCTTCAACTGAGCGATCGCCCGCCACAGCCCCTGGATGATGATGGGCGCGAGCCCTTCGGAAGGCTCGTCCATGATCAGGCAATCCGGGTTGGTCATGAGCCCGCGGCCGATGGCCAGCATCTGCTGCTCGCCGCCCGAGAGCGTCCTGGCGCGCTGGCTGCGTCTTTCGCGCAGGCGCGGGAACAGCGCGTAGACGCGCTCCATGTTCCAGCCGCGACGGTCGAGGCTGCGCTCCGCGACCGCGAGGTTTTCCTCGACGCTGAGCGTGGGAAAGACGCGCCGGCCCTGGGGCACCAGGCCCATGCCGCTGCGCACCGTCTCGAACGACGCGCTGCGGGTGATGTCCTCGCCCTTGAACAGCACCCGCCCGCGGCGCGGAGGATTGAAACCCACGATCGAGTTCACCAGCGTCGTCTTGCCCACGCCGTTGCGCCCGAGCAGCCCCAGGATCTGCCCTTGCTCGAGCCGCAAGGACAGCCCTTGCAGCACGTGGGCGTCGCCGTAATAGGTGTGGATGTCCTGAACTTCCAAAATCACCATGAATCAGGCGCTTCCCAAATAGACTTGCTGAACCTTCTCGCTGCGGCGGATCTCGTCAGTCGCTCCCGTCTCCAACACTTCGCCGAAATGGAGCACGGAAATGTGCTGCGCCACGTCGAACACCACGTCCATGTCGTGCTCGATGAGAAGAATGGCGAGGCTCGAATCGAGCCGCATGAGAAACTGCGCCATCTCGGCGGACTCGCCCGATGAAAGCCCCGCGGCGGGCTCATCCAACAGCAGAATCTTCGGATTGCTGGCGAGACCGAGCACGATTTCGAGTTGGCGCTGCTCGCCGTGCGAGAGGTTCCGAACCTCGACGTCCTTGCGATCTTGGAAGCCGACTTGCTGCAACAGATCGTGGGCCTTCGCGTAGTCGTCGCGGTAAGAAGACAGAAAGCGCCAGGTCACGAATTTCGTCTTGCACACGCCTTCCATCGCCAGCAACACGTTGTCGAGAACGGTCAGCTTCGGGAACAGACTGGTGACCTGAAAGGTGCGTGCCATTCCCAAGGCGGTGCGGCGATAGCTCGGCCAGCGCGTGACGTCCTGACCGAATAGCAGCACCTGTCCGGCGGTCGCGGATAGAAGGCCGGTCACGACGTTGAAGAGGGTGGTCTTGCCGGCCCCGTTCGGGCCGATGATGGCCTTACGGTCTCCGGCGGAGATTTTCAGATCGACGCCGCGCACGGCTTGCAGGCCGCCGAAACTCTTGCACAAGCCTTTAAGCTCGAGCACGGGCTGTTGAGCGCTCGTTCGGGCGTCCTGCGTCACGCTCGATCCTTTCGGAAAGAGACACGGCCGGGGCCCTCGGAAGCGGCCCCGGCGTCGAGGCTCATCACTCGCAGTATTTGCACGCCGGGAAGTCCCGGCTGTAGACCGGCTGCTTGAGGAACTCGTCCTTGTTGTACTGGCCGAACTGACTGACGTTCGGATAGGTCTTGATCACCGTGTTCCAGAGTTCCTCGTTGGGGTATCCGAACATCTTCTTGCGCTCGACCTTCTTGATGTAGATGTTCTGAATCGGGTTGCGGAACTCGTCAAAGCTGACCGCGCCGCGCGGTGTATCCACCTTGAGACTCGCCATGGCCTTCACGAATTCCTCGGGCCCCGGCCACTTTCCGCCGGTCTTCTTCATCACTTCGTGGATCATCAGGGCGGTCGTGTAGTTGGTCTCCGAGAAATAGGAGGGAACCTTGCCGTACTTCTCGCGGTACTTCTTCACGAACTCCGCATTCCTCGGGGTGTCGAGCGCGGCGCTGTACTGCAGCGGGGACACGTGGCCGATCACCTCGTCGCCCATGGACGGAAGCACGAACTCGTCGTAGCCGGTCCCGCCGCCGATCACGGGCTTCTTGTTGCCGGCGGCCGCCAACTGCTTGGGGAACTGGAGCGACATCGGCCCGACCATCAGCGTGAAGATCGCGTCCGCGTCCGACTTGAGCGTCGGAATGAATGGCCCGAAGTCGATGGTTCCCAGCGGCGGCCAGATTTTCTGGATGATCTTGCCGCCGCAATCCTCGAACGACTTCTGGAAGCCGCCGACGACCTCGTAGCCGAAGGCATAGTCGGCGGCGATCGCGGCGATCTTCTTGTAACCCTGCTCGCAGGCCCACTGCCCGAACGGATGGCTGGGCTGGGAGCTGGTCCAGCCGGTGCGCACGATATAAGGATACTTGGCACTCTCGCGCTGGGTGAGGTCATCGGCGGCCGGAACGGAGGGAAGGTAGACGACCTTCTCGCGCGTGCTGACCGGCGCGAGCGCGTATCCGGTCGAAGCCAAGACGCCGCCGATGAGCATGTGGGCCTTGTCCTGGCGAATGAGCTTCTCCGCCTTGAGGACGCCGGTCGGCGGCTTGGCCTGATCGTCCTCCAGGATGAACTTCACGGTGGCTCCGCCGAGGTCGCCCTTGACCTCGTTGGTGTACATTTCGAAGCCGTTGACCATGTCCTTGCCGACCTGGGCGAATGGACCGGTCATCGGCGCGATGAATCCGATGCGCAATTCCTCCGCCGCCAAGCCGGAGGTCAGCTCCAGGCTCATCCCCAAAGTAAGGCACGCGCCGATCAGCATCGGCCCCGCGCCGCTTGCCAACTTGCTCGTCAATTTGCTCGTCATGGTTCTCCACTCCGTTTTGCGTCGCTGCGATCTCGTCGTGGCCTCATGCGCCGTTCACTGCGGCGCGGACACCAAATTCTTCGCCAGTCGCGGCGCGGGGGCGAGCGCGCGGCGCTGGCGAATTCGCGCCGGAATGCTCATCAAGCCGCCCGGAAGATAAAGAATTGCCAGCACGTAGACTCCGCCCAGCACGTACTGCCACCACGGCACCAGCGTGCTGAGGTATTCGCGCAGAAAGAGGACGACGCCGGCACCGACGGCGCCTCCCACGAGCGTGCCCGGACCGCCCAGCACCACCATCAAAAGCGCGTCGACCGACGTCGTCAAAACCACGTCTTCGGGGCTGACGTGGCCGTTGGCATGCGCCCATAGAACTCCCGCGAGTCCGCCGAAGCCGCCGGCAATGATGAAGGCAATGTATTTGTGCAGCCAGGTATTGTATCCGAGAATTCGCATTCGCACCTCGCGCTCGCGAATGCCCTCCAGGCTACGCCCGAACGGCGATTTGACCAGCGTGTAGAGGACCGCCAGGCTCGCGACGAAGAAGGCGAACACCACGTAGAAATAGGTGACGTCATTGGACAGCTGGATGCCGAATTCCGGCCGGCCGGGCAGGTTGATGCCGTTGTCTCCGCCGGTGAGCGAATTCCACCGGTAGGCCAGCCCCCACACGCATTGCCCGAGCGCGAGCGTGATCATGAGGAAGTACACCCCGCTCGCGCGGATGGCGAACAGACCGAAAAACGCCGCGGTCGCCGCGCCGATCAATATGCCGAAGACGATCACCAGCCAGAAATCCCAGCCCAGCCCGACATGGTACTTGGTCGCCAGGATCGCCGTCAGATACGCGCCCACGCCGAGATAGGCCGCCTGCCCGAGCGAAGGCAGTCCGGTGAAGCCGAGCAGAATGTCGAGGCTCATGGCCAAGATGGCCAGAACCAGAGCGCGCGTGATGATAAGGATCACGAACGGGTCGGCGTAAGGGGCAACGAGCCCGAGCACCACCACCGCCCCGACGACCAGCGCGACCTTGTGACGGCTGGTCATGGTCACTCCCGCCCGAACAATCCGGTCGGCTTCACCGCCAGGATCAGCGCCATGGGCGCGTAAAGCGTGAAATAGGAAATCTCCGGGAACAGCGCCTTGCCGAAATTGTCCGCAAGCCCGACGAGCAGCGCGCCGATGGCCGCGCCGCCCAGGCTTCCCATCCCGCCGATGATCACCACCGC
>Ga0306924_10000468_pt1 | contig 33630 bp, 24 predicted proteins | sample sta12Can44000111_FD_203756 | JGI IMG/M metagenome (GOLD analysis project Ga0306924, IMG submission 203756) | Lab enrichment of tropical soil microbial communities from Luquillo Experimental Forest, Puerto Rico - statanox.12C.anox.44.000.111 (v2)... | ecosystem: Environmental > Terrestrial >... | reverse complement strand
CGAGGCGGAGGCGTCGACGAGCAAGACGACCGTGAGCTCCCGCTCCTCGACGAACCGCTTCACGTGGAGCTGGCCGGTGCGGGCCGTGACGTTCCAGTCGATGGCGCGCACCTCGTCGCCGGGCGCGTAGGCGCGCACGTCGCTGAAGGCCATGCCGCGCCCCTTGAACACGGAGTGATACTGGCCGGCGAGCCGGTCCTCGACCGCGCGGCGCGTGGCGAGCTCGATCCGGCGCACGCGGCGAAGGAGCTCCCGCGCGTCGGGTCGGCGCAGGGCGTCGGGGGCATGGCTCCGGTCCATCGGTCGCTCCGACTCGGTTCGCCCCGTGGGACGACAGAACGACGAGCGATCCTTCTGGACCTATACCACGCGGGGGACGTCGCCCGGTCCGAGCTCGGGTGGTCGGTGAACTCACAGCGCGGAGACGAGCTCCGGCGGGTTCACGGGCATGAGTATCCGGCCCGCGAAGCACTCGAAGCACGCGCAGGCGAGCTCGTCTTCGGTGCCGCTCGCCAGTCGAGGGCTCCCGGCGGAGCGGGTTCCAGCTCGAGCTCCGCGAACACGGGAAAATGATCCGAACCTCCAGAGTCCGCGATCGTCCCCGCCCGGCGCGCAACGAAATGACTGCTGAAAAAGATGTGGTCGATGCGCACCAGAGGCGGGAGGGGAACGACGCCGAAGAGCCGGACTTCGGACGTGGGATACGTGAGACCGAAGCCGAGCCCCGCCTCCCAGTGCGCGTTCTTCAGGTATTCCTGGATCAACTTGTACGGCTGGGATTGATCGGGCGCGTTGAAATCGCCTCCGAGGATGACTGGCCCCCTCTCCCGAAGGACCTTCTCCCTCAGGATCGACGCCTCCTGGCGGTACCTCTGCGTCCACGCGCCGCTCCGCAACAGGTGCACGTTGTAGATGGCGATGGGACCGGCGGGAGAACGGACGATGGCCTTCTGCACTTCGCCGTAATCCGGAAGACTCGCGTGGAACTCCACGGGGAAACGGCTGACCACCCCCTGCAGAATGCTCGGCTCGTACGCGTCGTACGAACCGGCTTCATTGTGGAGATCGCGGAGCTCGTCGACGAGCGAAGCGAACACCCCCGGTTCGATCTCTTGCAGCAATACGATGTCCGGGTTCTGGTCCATCACCACGCGTGCGATCCGCCTCGCGTCGCGGTTGTGGCTCCAGACGTTGTAGCTCATGACCTTGAGCCGCACGGCCGGAGCCCGGGAGATCGCCGGGCGGGGTCGGAACAGGGGCGCGTACGTGGCGAGGACGAGGACCGTCGAGAGGCCCAGGAGGACGGCGAGGCCCCAGCGCTGCGCCCAGGAAGCCGTGCCCACACCGGGAAGCAGCACGACGAGGAGCCACGGCATCACGTATCCGACGTAGCGCGTGACGAGGAGACCGTCGCCGAGCGGATATCGCAGGAGGATCACGGCCAGGACGGCCCATCCAAAGACCCACCAAGCAGCCCAGAAGAGAGAACGGATCACGAGCGTTCCAAGGCGCTGCGCCGGTCATGTCGTTCAGCGAGCCGCCCTTCCTGGGTTCGCGCGCGGGTCTCGAAAGTGAGCACGCTGCACGAGCCGCGGTTGGCTGGAACGTCTCCGCGCGTCAGCTAGAAAGCTGGCCCGGTGGCCCTCGGACGCGTAGTCCCCGTCGCGGTCCGCTAGGGGAGGCTCGCACGCGCGGAAATCTCCCGGCGTATCGCCACGGCGCCGCCGCCGGTCACGGGACCTCGACCCGCTCGAGCACCCGCGAGACGACCTTCTCGGGCGTGAGCTCCTCGGCCTCGGCCTCGTACGTGAGCGTGATCCGGTGCCGCAGGACGTCGTAGGCGATCGACTTCACGTCTTCCGGGGTGGCGTAGGCGCGCCGGCGCAGGAACGCGTGGGCGCGCGCGGCGAGCGCGAGGGCGAGGGTCGCGCGCGGCGACGCGCCGTACTCGATCCGCCCCTCGAGCTCGGCGAGGCCGTGCCCGCGCGGATCGCGCGTGGCGAACACGACGTCGACGACGTAGTCCTTGACGCGGTCGTCCATGTGGACGCGGTGCACCGTGGCGCGCGCCTCGGCGAGGTCGGCCGGGCCGACGACGCGCGCGGCCCGCGGGGGCGCCGGCACCGCCATCCGGTCCATGATCGCCCGCTCCTCCTCACGCGTCGGGTAGCCGACCTTCACCTTCAGCATGAAGCGGTCGACCTGCGCCTCGGGGAGCGGGTACGTCCCCTCCTGCTCGATCGGGTTCTGCGTCGCGAGCACCAGGAACGGGTCTGGGAGCGCGAAGGTCTCGTCGCCGAGCGTCACCTGCCGCTCCTGCATCGCCTCGAGGAGGGCCGACTGGACCTTGGCGGGCGCACGATTCACCTCGTCGGCGAGGACCAGGTTCGCGAACACCGGTCCCTTGCGGGGAGAGAACGTCTGCGTGCGCGGATCGTAGATCTGCGTCCCCACGACGTCCGCGGGCAAGAGGTCCGGCGTGAACTGGATCCGGCTGAAGGCGCAGTCGATCGCCTCGGCGATGGTGCGGACCGCGAGGGTCTTCGCGAGGCCGGGGACGCCCTCTAGCAGGACGTGGCCGCCGGTGAGGAGGCCGATGAGGACGCGCTCGACAACGTAGCGCTGGCCGACGACGACCTTCCCCGTCTCGCAGAGGAGCGCCTCGACGAAGCGCGAGCGCGCCTGGACCTCCTCGTGAAGCGCTTCGATGTCGGGTCGGAGCTCCGCACGCGGCATGCGCGCAGAGTAGTCGATGGCGGGGGGACGCAGAAGCTGCGACCCCCCACCACCCGCAAGCAACGCTGGGTCAGGAGTGCGTCGAGTACAGCGGGTAGTCACCGTACCGACCATATCGGCCGCGCGACGGGCGCAGATCGTTCAGGATGGCGCCGCGAATCGTGACGCCGTTCTGGGCGAGACGCTTGAGCGTGTACGCGATCTCGCGGATGGTCTGCTGGCCGGCGCGCACGACGAGCAAGTTCAGGCCGGCGTGGCGCGCGACCAGCGCCGAGTCGGTGACCGAGAGGATCGGCGGCGTGTCGACGATCACGACGTCGAACCGCTTCGAGAGCTCGGCGAGCACCTCCTGCGTCCGCCCGCTCGCGGCGAGCTCGGCGGGATCGGAGGGCAGGGCGCCCGTCGACAGGAACGAGAGGCGCGGCGCCTCGGTCGTCCGGACGGCCTCGTCGATCGTCGCCGCGCCTCTCAGGACCTCGGCGAGCCCCGGCGCGCGCTCGACGCCGAAGTGCCGCTGGAGCTGGCCGCGCCGGAGGTCCGCGTCGACGAGCACGACGCGGCGGCCCGCGGCGGCGAGCAGGTGCGCGAGGTTCACGCTGACGAAGGACTTGCCGACGCGCGGCGCCGGTCCGCTGATCGTGACGATGTTGTTCGCGGCGCCGGCGAGCGCGAATTGCACGCTCGTGCGCAGCGAGCGGAGATCCTCGACCGCACGGTCCGCGGGCACCGCGAGTGAGAGCGGCTCGACCCCGCGACGTCCCCAGCGCCGCTCGAGCCCGCGCTGAGCAGGGCTCCGGGGGATGGCGGCGAAGACGGGGAGGCCGGTGCCGGACTCGATCTCGTCGGGGTCGGCCACCCCCTTCTCGAGCCCCTTTCGCATCATCGCGCCGCCGATCCCCATGCCGATACCGAGGAGGAGGCCGAGGGCGATGGTCGCGTCGGGCTTCGGGCTCGACGGCTTGGTCGGAGCGAACGCGGGCTCGAGGATGCGCACGCTGCCGATCCACCCTGCGTTCACGATGCGGAGCTCCTGCGCACGGAGCTGCACGCTCAGGAAGAGCTCCGTCGCGGTACGCGAGGTGCGCGTCAGGCGCGCGGACTCGAGCTCGAGGTTGGGCAGCGACTTCATGCGCTGATCGATGGTCGCGCGCTGCGCCCTCAGGTTCCTGAGCCGCTCCTCGATGGCCAGCACGGACGGGTGCGTGTCCGAGTACCGCTGGTGCAGCTCGGCCGCCTCGACTTGCAGCTCGGAGATGCGCTTGTCCATGTCGCCCGCCTGCGTGACGAGCGACCCGCCTTCGAACGACAGGTTCACGGTTCCGTGCTCGCGGCGGAACGCGTTCATCGCGTCCTCTGCCTTCTCCATGCTGGCCTTGAGCGCGGGGAGCTGCATCTCCAGGAACCGGAGCGTCTTCGTCGCCTCGGCCGAGGTCCGCTCCACGTTCTGGCGCACGTACGCTTTCGCGATCCCGTTTAGGATCGCTGCGACGCGCGCAGGGTCCGGTCCGGTGAGCGACAGCTCCACGACGCCGGTCAGCTTGCCCTGCTCGGCGGTCTTCAGCGACACCTGGAGCGCGTCCACGACGTCGTTCACGCTCCGCTTGGAGACGACGAACCGGGTCCCCGGCCGGGCGACGAGATCCATCACGAGGATCTCGGACCGCGTCGCGCCGATTCCCTGCGCGGCCGGGGCGCCCACCGCGCCCTCGAGGATCACGCGGCCTTCGGGCGTCGCTACCTGGTACCGCCCCTTGTCGAGCGCCGTCAGCGTTAGGGACTTTCCGAGAAGGTCGGGTGGGACCTCGAGCCGGGCCACCGCGATCCGCTCGCCGCCCCATGCGTAGCTCTCGAGGCGGTTGCGCAACGGCGCATAGGTCGTCAGGTTCTCGACGGGCGGCGTCGCCAGGCCGGGTCCCTTGTGGCCCCGCGCCAACGCGGCGCCGACAATCGGGAACGTCTTCGGCCGCGCTTCGAGGTCGAGCTGCAGGTCCTCGACGACCGACTGGAGCAGCGGCCTAGACTTCATGATCCGCATCTCCGCTTCCGCGGGCGACTCGCGGTCGAAGAGCGGGGACACTTCGGTGAAGCCGGGGACGGTCTTCGTTCGCCCCTCGACCTGAACGAGCACGCTTTCGTCGTACGTCGGCGTCCCGAGCAAGAGGCGGAGCGCGGCGAGCCCGAGCGCCAGCGCGAGGCCGAGGAGCACGGTTCCGCGGTACTCGAGCAGGGTCCAGGCCAGCTGGGTCACGGAAGTTGCATCTGCGACCGAGGGTTGCTCCCTGGTCGTCACCTGCGCTCGCTTGGGCGGGCCGGCGCGCATCTCGGGCCCACGGAACGCGTTGGACATGTCATCTCCTGAGGCAGCCCCTTGTCGGCGGGGCATGCGCCGGATGGGCTATGAGCTCAACCGATGGAACCGAGGCCGCAAAGCTAGACACCGGATGGCTTCGCTCACCGTGTCACGCCCCATCCTTTCCGCAATCTCACGGGTTGGACGTCGATCCCGTCGGTGCGAACGCCCGTGGTGTTCCGCAGGTTCGACCGCACTTGGAGTCTCCCCGGTGATGCCGGCGGCATCCGCGCGCCGCTTCGACACGGACCGCGAGCACGGCGCCGCGTCAGAAGAGAGGTTGGTCGCCCGGTGTGCGGACGCCAGCCCCCTCGCCGAGGGCCCCCACTCCGGCAAGGAGCGAGTGTGCGCGCCTCGCCCGGATCACGGCGCCCACCGGAGGCGACCCGATACGGTTCGTCACTGCGGCGTGAGCGCGTCGACCCGGTACGAACCGTGAAGCTCATTCGAGGTCTTACATCGAAGGGCAGGATGCGCCTACGTTCGCCCGGTCTGAGGACCGTGGCGTGGGTTCGGTCGCACGCTCGCGTGGGAGCGTATCGGGGGACGGGCGATGCTCCGGCAGGTAGCCTCACTTGCAGTGAGGCAGCCGTGGGTCAAGAAGATCGCGGTGACGATGCCAGTCGTTCGCGACGCGGCCTGGCGCTTCGTGGCCGGTGAGGGCCTCGATGACGCCGTCGCCGCCGTGCGCGCGCTCCAGGCCCGCGGGATCCAGGCCACGGTCAATTACGTCGGGACCCACGTGCGCACCGAGCAGGAGGCGGTCGCCGCGGCCGAGGCGGCCATCGCGTCCATCCATCGCCTCTCCGGCGAGGGGCTCGGCGCGAACGTCTCGGTGAAGCCGACGCACCTCGGGCTCGACGTGTCTGAGGAGCTCTGCCGCGGCCTACTCGACCGGGTCGTCGCGGAGGCCCGGCGCTCGGGCGGGTTCGTGCGCATCGACATGGAGGAGGCCCCTTACGTCGAGCGGACGCTCCGGATGTTCGAGGACGCCCGCGATGCGCATGGACCCGACACGGTGGGGATCGTGCTCCAGTCCTATCTCCGCGACAGGACCGCCGACCTCGATCGCGTCCTCGCGGCGGGATCGCGGGTACGGCTCGTCAAGGGCGGGTACTGGGAGGCGGCGGACGTCGTCTACCGGAAGCGCGCCAACATCGACGCGGCGTTCCTGCGCGACGTCGAGCGGCTCGTGTCGCGCGGTCGGCACCCCGCGATCGCGACGCACGACGCCGACGCGATCGCGTTCACGCGCCGTGTCGCGGCCGCCGCCAGCGTCGCGCCGAGCGCGATTGAGTTCCAGATGCTGTACGGCGTGCGCGACGACCTCCAGGCGAACCTGGTGCGGGAGGGATACCCGGTCCGCGCCTACGTGCCATACGGGAGCCGCTGGTACGAGTACGTGCTGGGCTGCATCCGTCGCTTGCCCGGAGGGGTGCTGCGGCGAATCGCGGAGCGGGTTCACGTGCGCCGGTCGGCCGCGACGGCGACCGGAGGGAAAAGCGTTCCTCATGCGTGACTACGTGGTGACGACGGACGAGGCCGAGCGCTGGCGGGCCGTGCTGCCCGCGAACGCGCGAGCCGTGGGGAGCGTGGAATACGCGCGCGTGCTGGAGCGGCTCACGGGCGCCTCGGCGCGGCTCTTCGTCGTCGACTGGGGCGGCGCCACGACCGCCTATACATTTCTGCTCCGGCCGGTGCGGGGATTCCCGTTCGAGGCCGGGCTTCGGCACCGCTTCGACACGTTCACGGCGGAGTACAGCGGGCCTGTCTGGAGGGGCTCGCCCCAGCCACTGGACGGGGGCCCGCGGTTCGCCGACGTCTTCGCCGAGCATTGCCGGCAACAGGGCATCGTCGCCGAGTTCGCGCACCTTAGCCCGTGGACGTCACCCGACCTACTCGACCCCGGGTGCGTCGAGCCGAACCGCGATGTCGTCTACCTCGACCTGACCTGGGGTGAGGACGAGATCTGGACGCGGTCGCTCACCTCCGATACGCGCCGGCAGGTCAGGCAGGCCGAGCGCGCCGGCGTTCGCGTGCGCCACGCCGAGTCGCTGGACGACGTGCGCGAGTTCCATCGGCTGTACGAGCTCACGATGGAGCGACGGAACGCCCTCGATCGCTATCACTTCCCGATCGAACACTTCGTCGAGCTGTTCGAGACGATGCGCGATAACACCTTGTTCGCGCTCGCCGAGTACCAGGGCCACATCGTGGCCGGCGGGCTCTACTTCCACGACGACACCGAGGTCGTCTGGCACCTCTCCGCGGTGGACATGGCGTTCGCGGGCGTCCGGCCGGTGAACGCGTTCCACTACGAGACGATTCGCTGGGCGTTGCGCCAGGGGAAGCGCCGGCTGCTCTGCGGCGGCGCGTACCAGCCCGGCGACGGCATCTTCCGCTTCAAGGCGGGCTTCTCGCCGCTGCGCGCGCAGTTCCATACCTATCGCCGGGTCCACGATCCCGATGCGTACTCCGTCTTGACGCGCGCTTGGTCCGCGCACCACGGCGGGAAGAGCCCGAGCGCAGACTTCTTCCCGGCGTACCGCACCGCGCCACCCGAGGCGACGCCACCGTTCGGACCGGAGCGAGCAGGGGAGCCCGACGCCGCCGTCGCCGCGATCGAGCGGCTGCGCGGCGAGCGCGCGAAGACGTCGCTCGACGAACAGGGGGCAGAGAGCCGAGATCGCAGCGAGCCGGGTGCCGCGGTCGCATGACGTGGAAGCCTCTCGGACGCCGCGATCGGCCCAGGGGGGCCTGCCTCCACCTCGCGGTAGCGCCCGTCTAGCGCACCCCTCTCGGCGGTGACCGGGTGGACGAATACGCGATGGCTGTCGGCCAGTGGGTCACGCATGGTGCGAGGACGCCGCGTGCACGCGCGGTCGTCCATCCGGGCGTCTCGGCGGCGATCTCGGCTCAATGCGGTCGGACGTCCGCGTCGCCTGGCCTGAGTGGACCCTTCTCGTCGACCCCATCGTACGGGTGCTCAACCGAGATCCCGATGCCTAGATACAGCCGATGCTCACCGGGGCCATGCCAGCGCGCGCCGAGGCCAGGCCGGAAGCGATTCCGGAGGATGCGCGCCGTGCGGTCGTCGTCCACGTCACGACGGTACCGATGTCCCTCGGGCATCTCTCCGGGCAGGTCGGGTACGTCGAGCGTCGCGGGTTCGCGATTCACGTCATCACATCGCCAGGGCCGGAGCTCGACGTGTTCGCGGGACGGGAGGGCGTCGCCGTCCACGCGATCCCGATGGAACGGGCGATCACGCCAGGGAAGGACCTCCTCGCGCTTTGGCGGCTCTGGCGCACCTTCCGCCGGATCCGTCCGGACGTCGTGCACTCGCACACGCCGAAGGGCGGACTCCTCGGGATGGTGGCCGCCGCGCTCGCTCGCGTTCCCGTGCGCGTCTATCACATCCGCGGATTGCCGTTCACGACGGCCACCGGACTCCGGAGGCCCCTGCTGCGAGCCTCGGAACTCGTGTCGTGCCGACTCGCCGACCGCGTCCTGGCCGTGAGCCACTCGATGCGAGCGATCGCCATCCAGGAGGGCTTCTGCCCCCCCGACAAGGTGAAGGTCCTCCTCGGCGGGAGCGGCAACGGGGTCGATGCCGACATGCGATTCCGGCCACCCCGCGACGACGAGCGTCGGCTCGCGCGCGCGACTCATGGCATCCCCGGCGGCGCCCTGGTCATCGGATTCGTCGGTCGGCTGACGCGCGAGAAGGGCACCCGTGAGCTCGCGGAGGCGTGGCGAGATCTGCGCGAGCGATGGCCCCGGGCGCGCCTTCTCCTCGTCGGGCCCGTCGAAGCGCAGGACGCGGGCACGCGACGCGCGCTGTCGTCGCTCCGCTCGGATGCGCGCGTCCACTTCGCCGGGCGCGTCGAGGACACGGTACCGCTGTACGCGGCGATGGACGTGGTGGCGCTGCCCACGTACCGCGAGGGGTTTCCCAACGTCGCGATGGAGGCCGCCGCGATGGCGCTCCCGATCGTGGCGAGCCACGTGCCCGGCTGCCGCGACGCGATCGAGGACGGAGTGACCGGAACGCTCGTCCCGGCTCGAGACCCCTTGGCGCTCGCGCGCGGGCTCGAGCGATACCTGCTCGACGCGCGGTTGCGTGCGCGCCACGGCGAGTCCGGCCGTCGGCGCGTGCTCGCCGAGTTCCGGCGCGAGGCGATCTGGGAAGCCATCGCCGCGGAATACGATCGGCTCCTTGAGGAGCGCGCCACGTGAGTCCACTCCGAAGCTCGGTCACGCGCGCCGCGCGGACGACACGGCGCTAGGTACGGATATCCAATACTTCGTGCGGACCGTGTCAACTCCTGCATTCGGAGGGCGAGATCGCCGCCCCGTTCGTCGAGCGGGACAGGAGCTCCTCGTACTGCTCAGTGATGCCCTGCCAGATGGCCTCGCGCCGGAACTGCGAGACGACGCGGCGGCGGGCCCCTTCTCCATGATCGGCGCGGAGAACCGGGTCGGTGACGTAGCGATGCAGCGCACGGCAGAGGGCCTCGGCGTCGCGCGGCGGCACCAGGATCCCGGTGATGCCGTCCTGGACGGCGTCGACACAGCCCGGCACCGACGTCGCGACGATGGGCAGGGCCATCGCGGCGGTCTCGAGCGCAACGTTGGGGAACCCCTCTCGGTAGGTGGGGAGCGCCACAAGGTCCATCGCTGCATAGAGCGGCACGATGTCCTGGACGGGTCCGGTGAATTGCACGCGCGGATCCGCTCGCAGCTCGCGAACGGCGGCGCTCGACTCCGCGTCCTGCCCCTCGACCCAGCCGACGATGAGGAGCCGAGCCGTGGTCTCGTGTTCGCGCAGGCGTCGCCAGGCCGCCGTGAGCTCGCGGACCCCCTTTTCACGAGAGAGGCGGCCGACGAACCCGATGACGATCGCGTCGGAGGGGAGCAGCAAGCGGTCACGCGCGGCGGCACGTGCCTTCGGGGTCGGCGGCGTGAAGCGCGTGTCGGAGTCCACCCCGTTGCCGCTGCCGCCGAGAATGACCTTCAACTTATCGGCGGGACAGAGGCCCTCCTCGACGGCGATCGTCCGCATCGAATGGCTGACCGCGAGCACGCGATCCGCGAGCGAGCAAGACACGAACTCGCTCCACCGAAGCATCCGACGCCGCAGGCCGGTGGCGGTCACGAAGGGGAGCCCGCGGATGTGGTAGATGCGCACGGGTACCCGCGCGAGCGACGCCGCCATCATCCCGAGCAGCCCGCCCTTCGGCGTGTGCGAATGGACGACGTCCGGCCGGATGCGCCGCAGCGCCCTCCAGAGCCTGTAGAGCGCGACGAGGTCCCTCGCGGGCGTAATCGCCCGCGCCATCGGGATCGCGTCGACGGTTACGTGCTCGTGCGCCGCGAACGCGTCCAGCTCGGAGCCCGGCGAGCTGATGATGTGGATGGCGAAGCCGCGGCGCTGGACGTAGTCGATCTGGCCGGAAAAGTGAGTCTCGAGCGAGAGCGGGACGGTCGTGACGTGGACGACCGTCGCGAGGGTTACCCCCGCCGGGCACTCCGCATCTCGGCGGTCACCACGCCCCGACACGTCGCCGGTGAGCATCGCAGGAGGAATAGGCACCGCCGCCCCACGCGAGAACTCGCACGATGGGGATGCGAGGCGGAGATTCGGCGCGGCACGGTGCCGAATCTGGCGGGTACCAGTGGACGTTCTCTCATCCAAATCCGGGCGCAATGAGCCCACCGCTGAACCCGCCATCGCCGCGGCCACTCGAGCGACGGACAGAAACGCGGTGAAGCCCTCATTGCGCTCGCGAGTGGCGCAACCCGAGCTCAAGGTGACCCATGTCATCACCGGGCTCGGGCAGGGCGGAGCGGAGGCGATGCTTCTGAAGCTCATCTCCGCCACGCGGGGCACACGGCTCCGCCATGCCGTCGTGTCGCTCACCGACATGGGGGTGTTCGGACACGAGCTGGCCGCGGGTGGGATCGCCGTCACGCCTCTCGGAATGCGACCCGGCGTGCCGAGCGCGACGGCGTTGGTGCGTCTGGTCTCGCTATTGAGGAGCCACCGCCCGGACGTGGTGCATTCGTGGATGTATCACGCGAACCTGCTCGCGGGCCTCGCAGCAGCTGCCGCACGCGTACCGGTGATCTGGGGAATTCACCACAGCGACGTCGACCCGCGGAACACGAAGTGGCTGACTCGCCTGACGCGCGCGGCCTGTGCGCGCCTGTCGACCGTCGTTCCGGCACGGATCGTCTGTTGTGCGGAGAGCGCGCTCCATTCGCACGTCGGTCTCGGCTACTCCGAGTCCCGGATGCTCGTCATCGCGAATGGTTTCGACGCGACTCGGTTCCGTGCCGATCGTGGCGAGCGGGTAGAGATTCGGAACGAGCTGTCGATCCCCGATGGAGCTCCGGTGATCGGCTTGGTTGCGCGGTTTCACCCGGATAAGGACCATGCGACGTTCCTGAACGCGGCGCGCCTCGTCACGGAGGCTAGGCCCGAGGCGGTGTTCCTGCTGGTCGGCGATGGCATCGAGTGGCGGAACGCGGCCGTGTCGGGTGCGATCGACCAGCTCGGGCTGAGGCGGAGCGTTCGCCTCGTCGGCCGCAGGCAGGACGTTCCTGCGCTGCTCTCGGCGATGGACGTGCTGACGTCGTCTTCCCGGAGCGAGGGTTTCCCGCAGGTCATCGGAGAGGCGATGCTGTGCGGCGTCCCCTGTGCCGTGACCGACTGCGGTGACTCCAGGGAGATCGTCGGCTCGACCGGTCGGATCGTTCCGGTGAGGGACGCGCGAGCGTTGGCCGATGCGATCCTGGACCTCCTCGCGCTCGCTCCAGGGGAGCGAGCGGCGCTCGGAGCCGCTGCGAGGGAGCGAATCGCCACCAGATATGACATCGGCGTGGTCGCGGCTCGTTACGCCTCGCTGTACGGCGAGGTCGTGGCCTCGCGAGGAGCTCGACGGTGTTGAACAACTGCGTCTCGGCCACTTCGGGATCAGGTCGCACCGAGGCTTCCGGTGACGCGTGCTCACCCACAACGCGCTCGCTTCACGTCGCACTCGTCATATCTCACCTCGGCGACGGCGGAGCCGAGCGATTCGCGGCAGCGCTCGCCCGTCGATGGCACCACGGCGGCCGGGCCGTCAGCGTAGTGACGATCGCCTCGCGCGATGGCGACCTTCACCAGCTGACCAGAGGAGTGCGGCGCGTGGCGCTCGGGCTCTACGGACCCTCCCGGAGCCTGGCGCATGGAATGCTGCAGGCGAGTGGCCGAGTCATCGCGCTCCGGCGTGCCCTGACGCAGCTGCAGCCAAACGTCGTCTGCAGCTTTCTGGAACGCACGAACGTGCTCTCGCTGCTCGCGACGGCGGGCAGCCGGGTCCCCGTGCTCGTCTGCGAACGAAGCGATCCGCGGCAGGACGCCATAGGGCGGCCGTCTTGGGCGGCGCTGCGACGCCTGCTCTATCCTCGCGCAGCGGGCGTGATCGTGCAGACGGAGAGCGTGGCCGAGTGGGCGCGATCCTTTTGCTCCCGCGTGCACGTCATCCCGAACTTCGTCGAGCGCCCGCGCAAGCGGGCGAGTCCGGGCATCCCTCGCGGGCCGCGGAGGCTCATCGCGATGGGACGGCTCGCTCCAGAGAAGGGGTTCGACCTGCTGCTCGAGGCGTACGCGCGGATCGCTGGTTCGCACCCCGGCTGGTCGCTGACGATCCTGGGAGAAGGCCCGGAGCGGCGACGCCTCGAATCGATCGTGCGAGCCTTCGGGCTGGCGGGCCGAGTCTCGATGCCAGGCCGGATCGAGGATCCGCAGGGCCAGCTCGCTGACGCGCACGCGTTCGCGCTGCCGTCCCGATACGAGGGGTTCCCGAATGCGCTGCTGGAGGCGATGGCGTGTGGGCTACCCGTCGTGGCGTTCGACTGCCCGAGCGGACCGGCTGAGATCGTCACCCACGACCGAAGCGGGTTGCTGGTGCCCGCGGGCGACGTCTCGGGCTTCGCGACCGCCCTCTCGCGCGTGATGGGCAGCGCGGCGGACCGCGTCCGCCTGGGACGAAGCGCGCGCGAGGTCGTCGTCCGGTTTGCGCCCGACAGCGTGCTCGACCGGTGGTCGAGGGTGCTCTCCGAGGTGGTGCGCCAATGATGGCGGTCGAAGCCACATCCGTAGACCTGCGCGGAAGCGTGCCTCGGAGCGCTCTTGCCTTGGCGGCCGTGACCCTGTTCTTCACGAACATCGACAGCTACGCGTTCGCGGCCTACGGGACTCCGGCGCCTGTCCAGTGGGTCGCCGTCTTCGCACTCGCTGCGGTAGCCTTGTTCATCGGCAACGCGCAGCGCCCGATGCACCTGCTCCGCTCGCCCATCATGGCCTGGGTCCTCTTCTACTTCCTGCTCACGACCACATGGGCGCTGTGGAAGCCGGGGCTCCCGGCGGTAGACCAGGAAATCTTCGATCGCTACCGATCGATCATCACGCTCGTGACGTTCCTGTTGGTCTTCGACGACCCCCGGGCCTGGCGGGTCGCGGTTGCCGCGATCGCCGTCGGCGTGGTGGTCGCCTCGATCTTGAACGTGGCCGAGACCGCGTCGCTGATTACGTTCGCCGACACGCTCGGACAAGACCGGACCGACGGACGAGCCGCAGGCCTCTACATCAACCCGAACACGTCGGGGCAGGCCATCGCGTTGGGGCTCGTTATCGCGACCGAGCAGGTTCCGAAGAGGTGGCGCACGCCGCTGGTGCTGCTCGCGGCGTTCGGCGTCGCGGCGACCTTCTCGAGAGGAGCCTTGGTCTGCCTGTTGGTCGCCGTCCTCTGGCTGCTCTGGCGACGGGCGCTCGGCACGTGGTGGACCGTGCTCGCCTCGATCGTCGCGTTCCTGCTGTTCGTGTACGCGGTTACGTACGTGCAATCTCATGACCTCCTGAACGAGGACACCGCGTCTCGCCTTCAGTTCACCAAGGACGACAGCGGGCGCTTTGCGCTGGTGGCGCACGCGTGGGACATGTTCCTCAGCTCGCCGATACTCGGAAAGGGCATCGGCTCGACGATCGCGTGGGCCGAGCCGGTCAGGGCGCACAACATGGTCGCCACGCTGGCCGCGGAGCACGGCGTCCTCGGCCTCCTTGCCTTTCCGCTGCTGGCTGCTGCGCTCGCAAGGACCAGGCGCGCGAATCTCGGATTCGCGCTGGTGCTCATGGCGGCCGGATTCTTCAGCCACGCGTTGCTCGTCGATCGGTACGCCTTGCTCCTGACGGCGCTCGCCGGGGCCGGTCCCACCGGCGCTGGCGAGCGGCGGGGTGCCGCCTCCGGTCTCGGCACGGGATTCGAGGAAGCGTCCCCGGACTGATGTTCGCGAGGATTCCTCCGTGACCGACCGAATGCGTATTCTACAGCTCATCCCGACGCTGAGCGTGGGGGGCGCGGAGCGGATGGTCGCGAGGCTCGCGCTCCACCTTCGCCGGTGGGGGCACGAGGTCGTCGTCGTCTCGATGTACCCTCCGTCCGGCACGTGGATCGAGGCGGAGCTCCGCTCCGGGGGCGTCGCGCTGCGGTTTCTCGGGAAGCGCCCGGGACTGGACCTGCGCATGTGGTCGCGCATCGCGCACGAGGTCTCCTCGTTCCGGCCAGACGTTCTCCACACGCACCTGTACGTCCTGAAGTACGCTCTCCCTGCGCTCGCCGCCTCGAGGCGATGCCGTGTGGTCCACACGCTGCATAGCCTCGCAGACCGCGAGGTCGAGCGTCCGAGCCGCATGCTTCAGGCCATCGCGTTTCGGGCCGGGGTCCTGCCCGTCGCCATCGGTGAAGGCGTGGCCGCCAGCATGTGGAGAACGTATCGCCTGTCCGGTGTGCGGATCATCCCGAACGGAATACCGGTCTCGGACTACGCGCCGCCGCCCGACGCTCGATCGGAGCTCCGCGCAGCGCTCGGGCTCGGGGATTCATTCGTATTTGCGAGCATCGCGCAATTCGTTCCGGCAAAGAATCATGAAGCGCTCATCCGCTCGTTCGCATCCGCTCGTCTCCGCGCGTTGGGCGCCCACCTCCTGCTCGCCGGCGACGGAGAACGTCGGCCAATGCTGGAGCGGCAGGTGCGCGCCTCGGGGATCGAGGATCGCGTCCACTTCCTCGGCGTGCGCTCCGACGTCCCCCGGGTACTCGCGGCAGCCGATGCGTTCATCCTGACGTCGCATTTCGAAGGCAATCCGATGTCAGTGATGGAGGCCATGGCGGCCGGGAAGCCGGTCCTCGCGACGGCGGTCGGCTGCATTCCGGAGCTCGTCACCGGAGGGACGGGGCGGCTCGTACCTCCCGGCGAGGAGGCCGCGTTGGAGGCCGAGATGGTGGGACTCGCCGCGAACCCATCCGCTGCGCGTGCGATGGGAGCCGTTGCGGCGCGTCATGCCCGCGAGCGCTTCGACGACACGGTGTCGTCTCGCGCTTACGAGCGGCTCTACGTTGAGGTCGCGCCGTGGACGCGCCCGGCTGTGCCCGGTGCGGGTGGGGCAGCACCGGCCTGAGTGAGGATCATTCGGCTTAGGGCGCACTCTCGTAAAAGCGATCCGCCGCCCACCGGATGATCTCCCGAGGCCTGCGGACGTGGTTGGACCAGCCGTCGACGCACGCGATCCAGCTGCCGTCCTCGAGCCGGTGCGGGTCCACGTGGTGCATCCCGAGCTGGTTCCAGCCCTGACCGCTGCCCGCGAGGACCGGGTTGCCGCCGATCTCCGTCTCTTCGTATTCCGTCGTGGTGAGCCGCGTGATCTCGACGGCCGACACGCTCGCGCCGTACTGCGAGCGACAATCTTGCGCAAACCGGATCAGGCGATCCGAGACCGACACGACCCTCCCTGCGGGACGAGCGATGCGGAGGTCGGATCGCACGACGGGGCTCCTGGGGTGCTCGGTCCAGGGCCCCGCGAGCTCAGGGGCATGAAAGAGGCTCAACGTGCCGAGCTGCTCATCGGTTTCGGTCAGCATCCACCACCGGCCGGAGCGATGGAAGAGACAGTTGTCGAAGTGAACCGGCCCTCTCAGGAGGATCGTGTCGAGCACCCAGCGGTTGGGGAACGGCTTCGCCCGATAGAGTCGGACGGAGCCGGCCGCCGAGCTCTCTGGCACCATGTAGTACTCAGAGTTCCACTCGAACACGTACGGGTACGACAGGTGGAACGGCTCCGCGAGCACGATGCCCTCGTATTTCCACGTGCGAGCGTCGCGGCTCGTCGCGAGGGCGATCTCCCCCTTTCGGCAGCCGGGCCTCCAGTTCATGAGCTCGAAGAACATGAACCACGTGCCATCGACGGGAATCATGAACGGGTCGGCGACGAAGGTCGCAAGCAGGCCCGGCATGCTGTTGCGGGTGAGGATCGGATTGCCGACGCCGCCCGAAGCGCGAAGCTCCAGCGGCGACGATCCCGCATAGATGCCTATCGAGTAGACCCTGCCGAGAACGCGCTTCATCTGATACGCGGCCCATTGACGCATCTCTCCCTCCGGTGCATGGAACGCCCTGCCCCCGCCCGGGCCTAGGCGGGCGGGCGCGAGAGGGCAGGCTCGCGACAGGAAGGTAAGCCGGTGGACCGTTCCGTGAACCACGCCTCCTCTTCCCACTGGGGTTGCCGGAGCACCCCCGGGCGACGACGGAAGCGAGCCGGCGCTGACGCCAGGAGCGGGGAGCGGCACCCTCCTCGTTGGTGCTTCCCTTCACCCAAGCAGAGAACGAAATGTCTCGCCGAGCTCCCCGATGCCCTCCGAACGACGCGCCCGCCTCGCCGAATCCACCGCGAGAGCGGCCCAAACGAATGCGTCACCCGGCGAGAACATCGCGTCGGCGCAGGAGGCGCACGAGTCGCTTCCCGAGGCTCGGATCATCTCCATACTGAGCCAGTATGCCGTGATGCAGGTCGTCCTCGCAGCGACGGGCGTCGTGCGGAACAAGGTCGTTGCCTTTCGACTGGGACCGACAGCGTTCGGCGAGCTTGCGCAGATTGCGGCGATCATCTCGGTCGCGTCGACCCTCGCTACTTTCGGCATGGGCGTCAGCTTGAGCCGCAACGCGGCCAAATGCCGCACGTTCGAGGAACGCCAGGAGCAGCTCGCCAACGCGAACGGAATCGTCCTCGGCTTGTCTCTCGTCGTCGTGGTCGCGGTCTCGTCGCTGCTCGGTTCGGGGTACTTCTTTCGTCTCGGCGCGCTGACCGAAACCCCGGCCACGGTGCTCGCGTCCGTCCTCTTCCTCGCGGCGATCCCTCTCGATGCGCTGAAGAACAACTACCTGGCCCTGCTCCAGGGGACCCTCGACGTCAAGGGCGTGGCCATCGGGCGCAGCGTTGCGGTGCTCTTTGCCACGGCCGTCGCGGTGCCCGTCGTCTGGTTCTTCGGTTTCGTGGGCGCTGCCATCCAGTATCTTCTCCTGAGCGCCTTCATCGCCGTCTTGCTCGGTTGGCGATGCCGCAGCCTGGGATATTCGCCGCTCCTCGCGCGCCTCGACAGGCGGAGGGTTTCGCTCCTCGCTTCGTTCGGGCTGGCGTCCATGGCGAGCGCGTTCGCGCAAGGACTGAGCGACACGGCTGTCCGAGCCCGGCTCATCCACGTGGCGGGCGCGGCTGCCAACGGGCTGCTTCAGGCGCCCTTCGCCTTGGCGGTGACCCTGAAGGAGATCGTTCTCGCCAGCATCGGGAGCGTGGCGCTCGCGACCATCGCTGCAAAGACCGATCACCGCGAGATCTCGCGTGCACTGGATCAGCTGCTGAACGTCGTCATTCCGATCGGCGCTGCGGCGCTGGGCCTGCTCGGGCTGTTGGGTGTCCCCGCCCTGACGCTGCTCTATTCGAAGGCGTTCTCCGCTGGGGCGATGTTCTTCCCGTACGTCCTCGGAGCCGACCTCCTCCTCGTGCTCGTCTGGGTGATCGGCGCACCTCTGCTCGCGCGGGGGGATCGCGCCCTCTGGCTCGCGCTGGACCTGGTCCACGCAGCAGCGCGGTGGTCCCTCGCAACCCTGCTCATGCCATGGCTGGGCGCTCGCGGCGTGGTGGTGGGGTACCTGGTCGCGGTCGCGCTTCACGCAGCGTGGAACCTCGCCGTTTGCCGGCGCCACTATCGCCTCGACATACCGGCAAAGCATCTCCGGCGGTTGCTCTACGGAATGGTTCTCGTCGCGTTTCTTTCCTCGACCGGTGCGAGGCCAGGCGGCTCGGTGCCGGCCACGGTCGCCGCCGTCGTGGCCTGGATCGCGTACGTGGTGCATTACGCACGGCGCGAGGGATTCATGAGCGTGCTGCAGCGACGCCTGCAACGGAGCTAGGCCTTGGCGAACGCGCCTCTGGTGTCCGTCGTTCTCCCCGCTTACAACGCGGAGCGCTTCCTGTCGGAGGCGGTCCGGAGCGTGCGCCGGCAAACATTCCGGCACCTCGACATCATCGTGGTGAACGACGGATCGACGGATGGCACCGGGGCCGTTGCCGGCCAGCTCGCGGAGGAGGACTCGCGGGTCCGTGTGGTTCACACGAGGAACGCGGGCCTGAGCGCCGCCCGAAACGTCGGCATCGCCGAGGCCCGCGGCGAGTTCATCTGCTTCCTGGACGCGGACGACATCTTTCTTCACGACAAGATCGAGAGACAGCTCGCCTTTCTCGAGGCCTTGCCGTCCTGCGATCTCGTCTACTCGGACCACTACCTCGGCGACGAGCTGCTGAACCCCATCCTCCTGGAGTGCAAGCGTCCTCCCGCGCCGCTGTCGGAGCTGCTCTCGTACTGCAACTGGTTCGCGCCGATGGCAGCGCTCATGAAGACTCACCTCCTGAGGGGCGTGGGCGGGTTCGACGAAGAGTTGAAGTCGGCCGAAGATTGGGACATGTGGATTCGAGCCGCCCGTGTCGCGGTCCTCGCGTACCTGCCCGGGCCGGTCGGGATCTACCGAACGCATCCCGGACAGATGCACAGGAACCTGGCGCGCATGCGCGCCTATCAGGACAAGGTGATTCGGAAGCACTTCGCGCACGGTGGCAAGGAGTGGCACATCACTCAGGCGGCGAGGGCCTGGAGCAATGCGAAGCGAGCGTGGGCGGCATCGAACTACGTGACGTCGGCGGCGAGCCTCGCGACCGTCGTGTGGCACGCGCGCTCCAGGCGTACGCTCAGGAAGGTCGTTCAGCTGGCTTACTGAGGATGCGCGGCCCCATCGGTGCCGTCACGGAGGGTGAGCCCGGCTCCGCCCGCTGAGCACGCTCGATCCTGCATCCGGACGCGGTGGCAGAGGCACCGAGGGCGGGTCCTGGCGCAAACGGTGAACCGTGTACCGTCCGTCCGTGTAGACCGGGTCATACGAAGCTGCGACCAGGTCCAGGAAGCCACGTTCGAAACCGGCGAGCGCGAGCGTGCCGGACTCCCTCGGGTCGACGGATACGACCAGCGTCGGTGGGGCGTCCTTCCACCGCCGGACGAGATTATTGAAGAGCATGTCGCCAATCCGTGGCGAGTCCTGAAGGTTGACGCTCGTCGTCACCGGGAATGCATTTCGCAGCCCCGTTGCCTGATAGATCAAGGGGGCATACGCCCAGACGAACAGGGAATCGGACGGATGGCTGTTCTTCCGGAGATACTCGGCGATCCTGAGCTGGGGCACCGTGAAGTCGCGTGGCTGGCTGCGGTCGATGAAGGAGCGAATCAGATCATTCGACGAGAACACGACCAACGGCGTGGCCAGGCCGATGATGACGGTCAGGCGTGCCGGTGTGGTCGTGTTCTTCAGCAAATGCTGACAGGCGAGCGCGAATGCGACGACGCCGCTGGCGGTGCACCCGGTGAAGTAATGGCCGTAGAACCGTCCTCCGGCCAACGCTCCGGCGAGATCCGCCCCGGCCCACAGGCCGACGAGGACCAGCAGGTCCGGCGGCGCTTCGAGCGCGAGCGCCGTTCGGCTCGTCGCTGCAGCATCCGAACGACGGGCGGCGACGAGGGACGCGGCTAGACCCAGGAGCCCCATCGCCATCAGGGACGACATGGGCCAAACGACCTTTCCGAGGTCGCGCAGGATCATCAATGGGCCGCCGCGCGCGGACAGGTTGCTGTACCCGTACATGAACGGGTAAAGCAGGGAGACCCTCAAGAGCTCCGCTGCGGCACCATGTCTTGCGAAGTAGCTGGCCGCGAGGCCCCACGGCACCGCCAATCCGAGGCCGAGCAACACGCAATCTCGAACGCAGGTGCGGAGCCGCTGGCGTCGAGTGATCGCTTGCAGCGCGGAGAGAGCGAGGAATGCGAGCGCCGGGGCCAGGCCCGGTAGCTTGAAGAGCGTGCCGAGCCCGACGCACGCGCCGGCGAGGACGAACCAGAGCGGCTTTCGCTGGAGGTGACCTCTCACCCAGAAGTAGACCGAGGCGACACCGGGCCCGAGGAAGAACACCTCGGTGTAGCCCCCTCCGTCCGCGTAGAGCTCGAGCGCGTTGAGAAGCAGGAAGAATCCCAACGCGGCCGCTCTCCAGACGCGCTCCGTCCCCAGGAGTCGCAGGAGCGCGTCGATGAAGAGCGCGGCGGTCGCGAGGGCGAGCGCTTCGGCCACCGCGAGCCCAAGCGTGCTCGACGACGGTTGCGGCATGACCATCGCCATCAGGGCAAATATCCCGGGTGGCTTGTTGTCCCAGATGTCCCTGTACGGCACTGCGCCAGCTCGCCATCGCGCACCAAAGTACGCGAACAGGCGCAGATCGCTCCCGCCGGGAGTCCAGTAGGTCGGAGCCCGCGCCGCCAGGGAGAGCGACAAGATCGCAAGCCACAGCCGAGGCGACACGAAGGCGGCGATCTTGGTCCGCATTGGAAGGAGCCACTGACGTCGCGAATCGATGCCGCCCGAGCGCCCGGAGGAGCCCGCTCGCTTCGCGCCGCGTAGGTTCGATCGCGCCGGTTCGGCGCGCAACGCTTCCGCCGGGGACCTGCCACGGCGGTAAGCGGGGTGGCCTACGTCGGGATCGCGCGTCCTCGGATTCGCGCCAGCACGAGATCCGGACGCGCTTGCGGCGTTCCCGCGCCTCGAGGAGCCTCGGCTCCGCACGCGCTCGCGCCGTTGGATCGGTGCCTCACCGCGGCGTCACCTGCGAGATCGTGTAGCGGTACTTCCCGGAGGAGGCCGGCGGAATCTCATCGACCCACTCCACGCGGAGGACCGTCCCGTGGCCGAGAGCGGCCTTTGTGCGAGCAGAGATCTGCTCGATCTCCGGCTGCAGGGACCGGTGATCCTTCGTTCGAGATACGACGCGAAGTACGACCTCGTCATATCCGGTCTGGACGAACTGGAACTTGTCCACCCAGTCCCGAAAGTAGACGAGGTGCGTGAAGTATTCGCCGTCGACGAGCGTCCCGTCTCGTTGACGGAATGCGTCCACGTTGCGGCCGTACAGCCGAGTCAGGACCCGGCCGCCTCGGACCGGATCCGGAGCCAGCGCACCGCGATCCCCTATCCGATAGCGGATAAGCGGCATCGCCATGTTGCCGAGCGAAGTGACGAGGATCTCCCCGTCGACACCCGGTGGAACCCGACGGCCCTCTTCGTCGACGACCTCGAGCACGACGTTCCACGGCGGCACCCACTTCCCCTCGACGCCGGGTCGCTCGGCGGCGATGAGGCCTACCTCCCGCGAACCGTATCGATCGTAGACCGGACACTGGAAGACGCGCGCGATGCGTGCGCGCATGAAGTCGTGCAGCGTCCCGGCGGATGAGATGACGGCCCCGACGGGAGCAACGTCGAGGGCCTCCGACTCGAGGAAGCCGGCGAGCTCGTAGATGGCTTGCGCGTAGGCGATGATGATCCGCGGTCGGGTCCGGCGCAGGACCTTCGCGAACTCCCTCATCGCTGCCGGGGTCATCCGGAACGCGTTCAGGAACGTGGTGCGCGTGAGGGCATTCGCGGCCCTGACGCGCCAGCCCCTCGTCCCGCTCAGCACCTCCTGCTCGGAGCCCCACAATCTCACCTCGGGCTGCCCCACCTCCTGGCCTGCCCACCGGGAGAACGCGAGCGACAATCCGGCGCTTCGACACTCGAACTCCTCGTCCTGGATCAGCCGAACGGGCTCGCCGGTCGAACCGCCCGAGGTGTTGAAGTACCAACGACGCCCGGCGAGGTCCGTGGATGTCAATGCATCGAAGCGCTCGCGGAGCGTCCGCTTCGTGAGCACCGGCATCCTCTGCAGGACCGCGTCCGGGTCGAGCGCCGGATCCGGCAGGTCCCGAAGCGCGGAGGCGTAGTGGGGCACGCGCTCCCTGCAGTGTCCGAGGAGTCGCGCGAGCAGGAGGCGTGTCGTATCCGGGGACGGGCCGACCGAATCCTGCTTCAGGTACTCCCGATAGTGGCGAGGGATCGCGGAGCCGCGCAGTCCGATGTAGGCGAAATAGATGCGGCCACGGACGTTCATGTGCCGAATGGTGCGGCCTCACGACCGGAGAGGGTAGTGTGATGAGACCTCGATACCGAGGACATTCGGGTCCGGCCCCGACCTGTGGCGCATCGCGTCCGAGCAGCGCTCAGGGGCTCTCGCCGTCCTCCGGCCCATCGAGATACAGATCGAGATTCGTGAAGCCGCTCGGCGTGGGCGCGCTCGCGTCTCGGGGGTCGTTCTTGTCGAGCCCGCGGGCGTCTTCGTATGCGTCGGGCAGCCCGTCGTGATCGCTGTCGGCGCAGGGCGTGCCCGGTGCGAGCGTCGGGAACCCTCCGACGTCATCCTCGCTAGAGGGCTGCGAACGGGGACCGCCGCGATCGTAGTACGAGACGACGCGGGCGTCGGCGGCATCGCGATTCGGCACCCAGCGGCCGAGGCAATCGAGCCTGCGCGACGCTCCGACCGTCGGCCTGATGAGCCGCCACAGGTTGGAGCCATCACCGACGAGGGGCGTCACGGCGATCGGCGTGCCCGAGCTGTCTTGGGTGAGCCCGTGGGAGGTCCATGACGTGTGCGACGACAGGGCCGCACGCCGCTCGAGCGACGTGGCGGAGCCGGTCTCGACGGAGAACCCCTCTTTGGCTACGGCGCGAGCGACGAGGCTCCAGTTGCTCGTGCCCGTCGTCTCCCAGGAACCGCGGTTGTCGGCCAGATACACCGAGGGTGATCCGGTGGAGCAGGTGCGATTGTTGGCTGGCGCCGGTCCGAACAGGCCGAGCTCGTGTCGCGCCGGTGCGGTGCTCTCGGTCAACGGGCCGCGCGAATAGACATTGCCGATGAAGTCGACGTATGCGCCGCCGCCGATCTGCGCAGCCCAGCCATTCCAGTTGTACACGACGTTGTTGACGAAGCGTCCGGATCGGCTCTTGAAGAGCGGGTTCCTCCATCCGCCGGTGGGGAGATAGTTGTGGTGGGCGTCGATGTCGGTCGTCCCGTCGGCGTACCCCGGGGTGTCGCTCCCGCCGAAGAGCACGTTCGTGGAGTGGGGCGCGAGTGACTCACCGATGATGCTGTTCTGGATCGTGAAGTCACGGTAGGTCTCGCCCCGGGCTCCCCCGGAGCCGACCCACAGCGAGATGGCCTTGTCGGTGGCCCACAGGATCGAGACGTGGTCCAGGATGACGCTGTGGGAGCCTTCCCAGACTGCGAACCCCTGGCTCCAGGTGTGCCTAGGGCTCCGTCCGATCCAGACGCGGATGTATCGGATCGTGACGTCGTGCGTGCCGATGACGAACACGTCTTCGCCGTAGTCGTCGGCCCGTCCCCCGAGGTTCTTGCCGATGACGGCGACTCCACCACCGGGGGCGGTGTGCCCCGCGATCGTGAGGTACGGCTCGGTCACGCGCAGGCTCGAAGCGAGCGTGATGCTCCCCGAGACGCGGAAGACACAGGTGCGCGGTCCACTCCCCTCGACGCAGGCGCGCAGCGAGCCCGTCCCGGCGTCGTTCAGGTTGGTGATCTCGTAGACCTTGCCGCCGCGGCCTCCCCTGGACGCCGCGCCGCCGCCCTGGGCGCCCCGGAAGGCCGGCAGGTCCCGAGTGACTCGGTCGCCCGCGGCGAGGAGACCGGCGCGCAGCTCCGCCGTCGTCTCGGGCTGGCCTTCCGCACGAGCAGCGGCGGCGCGCTGCGCCGGACCGCCGCCGGCGAATGCCCGGTACGCGTCCAGCGCCAGCAGAGCGGCGACCAGAGCTCGCATCGTCCGGAACGCACATACCGTGCGTGTTAACGTGCGACAACGCCCCCGCGGGGAATCCAGTGCCCGAGTGGCTCACCCGGCTCGCAAGGGGGAGGGCCGCTGCGACGACCGAAGGTGCGCGACAAGACGCGAAAATGCGACGGCGTCCTCCCCGCGGGTGCGGAGAGGACGCCGGGTGGCCCGAATCCGCGCGCTTAGTGACCGTTCATGAAGTGCTCGAGGTTGGTGAAGCCATCCGACTGGACGACATTCGCGTCGGCAGGGTTGTTCTTGTCGAGCCCGTTGGCGTCCTCGTAAGCGTCGGGGATGCCATCTCCGTCGCTGTCCAGGCAGGCACAGGACGTGTTGTCGGACGCGCCAGCGGAGCACGCACCGGAAACCGCGGCGATGTTCGGGTAAGCGGGAGGAGTCGCCGGCGAGTAGTTGTATCCGGTTCCGTTGAGCGCATCCGTGAGGGCCTGCGTGTCCGCGCTGTCCCGAATGGCGCCCACCCACTGACCGAGGCAATTCACACGCTGTGACACCCCCACCGTGTTCGCGGTCGTGGGAGCGCCGGCCGAGCTCGGGATGAGGACCGACATGAGGCTGTCCGAGGGGTACTCCGTGATCGCGATACCGCTATTCGAGGACTGGGAGAACGTGGAACCGTCCCACGTCGACTGCTCGAGCAGCGGGGAGGTCCGCTGGTAGGCCGCGGTCGGGGGAGTCTGGTCGCAGGGGGCGTCGCCCTCTCCGGTCTCGTGGCAAACGATCGTGCTCCAGTTCGAGGCATCCGCCGACGTACCCGCGAGCGTGTGCCAGTCGCTCTTGTTCCCCGAGACGTAGAGCCAGGGGTGACACGGCGTGGCGCCGCCGCACGACGGCGTCGTCGCGTTGCCGTCGTACAGGCCGACCTCGCGAAGGCTGCCCGAGGTGCCCGGCCCGGGCTTCCAGTAGTTGTTGATCACGTCGACGTACGAGCCGCCGCCGACCTGGAGGCTGTTGGCGAACCAGTTGTAGACGATGTTGTTCACGAATCGGCCGGACTTCGACTTGAATAGCGGAAGGCGCTTGTAACTCGTCGTGAACAGATTGTGGTGCAGGTCGATGTCGGTCTGGTAGTCGGTATAGGAGGACGTGTCCGAGCCGGTAATGAACGTCGCGACGCCGCCGTCGCCTGCCGCGCACTGGACCGGATACCCGAGGATCGACCACTGGATGGTGACGTTGTTGGGTCCCGGGCCGGCCGACCAGATCGAGAACTGCTTGCCGCAGGCGGCCGTCGAGGAGACGTGATCCAGGATGAGGTTGTAGCTGTTCTGGTTGTTGTCTCCGATCCCGAAGGACCCGTTCCCTCCGCTCTCGGCCTCGCCGGCGACGGAGTTCTGGCGGAAGCGGATGTTGCGGACGACGACGTCGTGCGCGTTCACCCGGAACAGCGCCATGTTCGTCGGCCGGGAGCTCGAGGCGACGACCTGGACGCCGCCGCCCGGGGCCGTCTGGCCCGCGATGGTGAGGTAGGGGTTGTCGACCTGGAGCGTGGAGCTCACGACGATTGAGCCAGCCACGGCGAACACGCACGTACGCGGCCCGCTTGCCGTGACGCAGGCGCGCAGGGAGCCGGTGCCCGAATCATTCAGGTTCGTGACCCGGTACACGGTCCCGCCCCGGCCGCCCTTGGACAGCGCGCCCCCGCCCTGCGCTCCGAGGAACGCGGGAACGAAACCATTTCCCGGCGTAGGGGTCGGAGTCGAGGTCGCAGGCGTCGCAGGCGTCGCAGGCGTCGCTGGCGTCGGCGCCGGCGCGGCCGCCGTCACCGTGATCCAGCAGTAGTCCTTCTTGGTCGGGTCGGCGTTGCTCGTCGCCCAGACCTTGTACGTGCCGGCCGCAGCGGGCGCGGTATACGCGCCGCTCTTCGTGATGGTCCCGAGCGCCCCGGTATCCAGGGTCCAGGTGACGGACTGATCGATGGTGCCGCTGGCGGTGACGGTGGCGGTCAACTGCACGGAGCCGTTCACCGCAACGGAGGCGTCGTTGGCGTACACGCCCACGATGCTCCCCGTGGCCGCCGTCACCGTGCTCCCCTTGGCCGCGGTCACCGTGATCCAGCAGTAGTCCTTCTTGGTCGGGTCGGCGCTGCTCGTCGCCCAGGCCTTGTACGCGCCGGCCGCGGCGGGCGCGGTATACGTGCCGCTCTTCGTGATGGTCCCGAGCGCGCCGGTATCCAGGGTCCAGGTGACGGACTGATCGACGGTGCCGCTGGCGGTGACGGTGGCGGTCAACTGCACGGTTCCGTTTACCGTGACGGAGGCGTCGTTGGCGTACACGCTCGTGATGCTCCCCGTGGGCGCCGTCACCGTGATCCAGCAGTAGTCCTTCTTGGTCGGGTCGGCGTTGCTCGTCGCCCAGGCCTTGTACGTGCCGGTCGCGGCGGGCGCGGTATACACGCCGCTCTTCGTGATGGTCCCGAGCGCGCCGGCATCCAGGGTCCATGTGAGCGACTGATCGATGGTGCCGCTGACCGCGACGGTGGCGATCAACTGCACGGAACCGTTCGCCGCAACGGAGGCGTCGTTGGCGTACACGCTCACGATGCGGCCCCCCGACGTCGCCTTTGCTGAGGCGTCGGCTACCGGCGCGAGCGAATCGGTCTCGGATCCGCCGCACGCGAGGATCATCGCCAAGGCTGGAAAGATGGCTAGTCTGCGGCACGTCGTCGTCACGTGATGAGGCCTTTCGTTCAGGTGGCGCCCGTGGAGCGGCCCGGCCGTCGACGGCTCCGGCAGGGGTCGAGGCCGCGCTTTCAGGCGCGAGAGGCCGGCTCGGGATCCAGGCGAAGCACCAGCCGTCCTCTTTGGCCCCGAACGGAGAAAGTCTGTCCCTCATTCCCTGGACGTATTGCCTCGGAAGACGCACATGAGCGCCCGACGAACCACATGCTCGCCTGCTTTACTGACTGTCGTATTGGAGGCGCCAATCAGCTGGAAATCCGACGAGAATTGCGTCGTCGTCGGGCGCTGTAGGGAGGCGGAGGTGCGACGCCGATATCTCAGGCGAGCGCCCACCTTTGGCGCGAGTTTTCTCCCCCCGGCGCGTGCGCCCGCTCCCCTTCGTCGGACCCCTACTCGTCGCCGCGGAGCCGGTCGGGTGCGCTTCGTCGGATTCGGAGGAGGCCCGATGAAGCCGATCCCCGTGATTGGGCACTCGCATGCGGCGGCGCCGGGAAGCTCGACGCGGACCCCGCGAAGGCGACGGCCGCGGCAGTGCACGTTTGGCGGGGTGTCGGAGAGCGACAGGTGCAGAACCGTGCCCGCGGTGCCGGCGAGGGCCATCGAGGAGAAGGTTTCGACCAGCACGAGCTCGCAGCACGACGCGTACGACGCCGCGCCGATCGGCACCATGAGCGCGAACGCGGCGTTCATCGCGAGCGCGCGCGGCCGTGTGTAGTCCTCCGCGCGGAGGATGGCGGCGAGCGAGAACGCGTTCGAGATCTTGTGGACGCTAGGAACACGAGCAGGGCGAGCCCGGCCTTCGTCCTCGCGGTGGCGAGCATGAACCCGTCGCCGATCGTGTGGAGCGACATCCCGACGAAGGCAGCGAGTCCCATCGTTTGGACGCTGCAGCCGGTCGCCTCGGCGTGGACGTGCACGTGCCCGGGCGCGCCGTGCTCGTGGCCGTCGCCCACCGCCGCGCCCGCGGGCTGGGGTCCGGGCTCGGCGCAGACGTGGACGAGCGCGAGCTCGAGGAGGTAAACGAGCACGAACCCGGCGAGCACCAGCGGCACCGCCGACGCGCCGCTCGCCGCGACCGCCTCGGGCCCCATTGCGCGACCACGGGACGCGAAAATGAAACGGCGTCCTCCCCGCGAGCGGGAGAGGACGCCGGGTGGCCCGAATCCGCGCGCTTAGTGACCGTTCATGAAGTGCTCGAGGTTGGTGAAGCCATCCGACTGGAGCGCATTCGCGTCAGCGGGGTTGTTCTTGTCGAGCCCGTTGGCGTCCTCGTAAGCGTCGGGGATACCATCTCCATCGCTGTCGAGGCAGGCACAGGAGGTGTTGTCGGTCGCGCCAGCGGAACACGCAGCCGCCACCGAGGCGATGCTCGGGTAGGCCGGAGGAGACGCTGGCGAGTAGTTGTATCCAGTCCCGTTCAGCGCATCCGTGAGTGCCTGCATGTCCGCGCCGTCGCGGATGCCGCCCACCCACTCACCGAGGCAGTTCACGCGGCGGGAAACGCCCACCGTGTTCGCGGTCGTGGGAGCGCCGGCCGAGCTCGGGATGAGGACCGACATGAGGCTGTCCGAGGGGTACTCCGTGATCGCAATGGCGCTGTTCGAGGACTGGGAGAACGTGGAACCGTCCCACGTCGACTGCTCGAGCAGCGGGGAGGTCCGCTGGTAGGCCGCGGTCGGGGGAGTCTGGTCGCAGGGGGCGTCGCCCTCTCCGGTCTCGTGGCAAACGATCGTGCTCCAGTTCGAGGCATCCGCCGACGTACCCGCGAGCGTGTGCCAGTCGCTCTTGTTCCCCGAGACGTAGAGCCAGGGGTGACACGGCGTGGCGCCGCCGCACGACGGCGTCGTCGCGTTGCCGTCGTACAGGCCGACCTCGCGAAGGCTGCCCGAGGTGCCCGGCCCGGGCTTCCAGTAGTTGTTGATCACGTCGACGTACGAGCCGCCGCCGACCTGGAGGCTGTTGGCGAACCAGTTGTAGACGATGTTGTTCACGAATCGGCCGGACTTCGACTTGAATAGCGGAAGGCGCTTGTAACTCGTCGTGAACAGATTGTGGTGCAGGTCGATGTCGGTCTGGTAGTCGGTATAGGAGGACGTGTCCGAGCCGGTAATGAACGTCGCGACGCCGCCGTCGCCTGCCGCGCACTGGACCGGATACCCGAGGATCGACCACTGGATGGTGACGTTGTTGGGTCCCGGGCCGGCCGACCAGATCGAGAACTGCTTGCCGCAGGCGGCCGTCGAGGAGACGTGATCCAGGATGAGGTTGTAGCTGTTCTGGTTGTTGTCTCCGATCCCGAAGGACCCGTTCCCTCCGCTCTCGGCCTCGCCGGCGACGGAGTTCTGGCGGAAGCGGATGTTGCGGACGACGACGTCGTGCGCGTTCACCCGGAACAGCGCCATGTTCGTCGGCCGGGAGCTCGAGGCGACGACCTGGACGCCGCCGCCCGGGGCCGTCTGGCCCGCGATGGTGAGGTAGGGGTTGTCGACCTGGAGCGTGGAGCTCACGACGATTGAGCCAGCCACGGCGAACACGCACGTACGCGGCCCGCTTGCCGTGACGCAGGCGCGCAGGGAGCCGGTGCCCGAATCATTCAGGTTCGTGACCCGGTACACGGTCCCGCCCCGGCCGCCCTTGGACAGCGCGCCCCCGCCCTGCGCTCCGAGGAACGCGGGAACGAAACCATTTCCCGGCGTGGGGGTCGGAGTCGAGGTCGCAGGCGTCGCTGGCGTCGCTGGCGTCGGCGTGACGGTGACCGTGACCGGAGCCGACTTCGTGGGGTCAGCCACGCTCCTCGCAACGACGTGGAATGTCCCGACGATCAGCGGCGCGGTGTACAACCCGTTGGCGTCGACGGTCCCGCCGCCGGTCTCCGCGATGGACCACGTGACGGCGGTGTTAGTCGTCCCGGACACCGTCGCGGTGAGCGGGATCGTGTCTCCCTCGACGACGGACGCGGCCTGAGGCGATACGGCGACCACGACCGGCGGGGGAACCGGCGGGGGCACGGGCGCAGCCGGCGGGTCGGTCACCGTGATCGTGGACGTATCCGAATTCGTCGGATCCGCCACGCTCGTCGCGACGGCGTGGTAGACGCCAGCCGTCGCCGGCGCCGTGTACGTGCCGTCGGCAGCTATGCTGCCGCCATTCGGTGCCTCCGCGACGGACCACGTCACGGCCTTGTTGGACGTACCGCTCACGGACGCGACGAGCGCGATCGTCCGCCCGGCGGCGACCGCGGCGGTGCTCGGCGTGAGCGAGACGCGGACGCCCCGCCTGACGTTCACCTTCGACTCTTGCCTCGTCGTGCCGCTGAGCGAGGCCGTGACCGTGTAGATACCCTCGGTCGACGGGGCGATATAGCTGCCGTTCGCATCGATCGTTCCACCGTCAGTGTCGGCGACCGCCCATTCGACCTTCTGGTTCGGTGCCCCGCCCAGGTCGGCGGAGAAGTGCACGACGTCGCCTGGAGCGACGTCCACCTGTGCTGGCGTAACCTGGAGCAGTGAACCTGGCGCCTCGCCGGAACAAGCGGAAAGCGCGATCGATGCTCCAAACGCGAACACGGCCAACGGTCTGCGACACGTCGTCGTCGTCACGTGGTGAGGCCTTTCGTTCAGGTGGCGCCCGTGGAGCGCCGAGTTGCTGACCCCGGCCGTCGACGGCTCCAGCGGGGGTCGAGGCCGCGCTGTTCAGGCGCGGGAGGGCTGGTTCGAGATCCAGGCGAGGCGCCGGCCGCCCTCTCTGGCCCCGAACGGAAGACCTCTGTCCCTCATTCCCTGGACGTGTTGACTCGTAAGGCGCACATAGGCGCACGGGGGACCACATGCTTGCTCGCTTTACGGTGCGTTGATTGAACGCGTGAATCATCGCGAGATTGCACGAGGATTCGCCTACGTCGGCGCGGTGTATGCGAAGGCGGGAGCGTGACCGCCAACGTGGGCGACGGACACACGCGAAGTGTCCGAGAACCCGCCTCTCCCCCGATCGAGGCCTCGAGGCCTCGAGCGTTGGGGAGCATGGAGCCGACGGCCTATCGGCTTTTCACGAATGGGGAAATCGTCGGACTATCCGTGACGACGAACCCGAGGGGCCGAGCGGTACGTCTCCCGCGCGGGGAGCGGCCGTTCGCGGCGCTGCATCCTAGGTTGGCGGAACCTGAGGGAGGTGCCATGAAGCCGATTCACGGCATGGGGGTTCTGGCCGCGCTGTCACTCGCGGTCGTCGCGTGCACCACCTCGCCAGGTCGCGAGAAGGTCAACGCCGATGCGACAAAGGCGACGCTCTACTGCTCGATGACGTTCACCGGGGCCGCGACGGGCACGCACGACTGCCACGTCGAGCTCAGCCAGATCGACGGCGGGCAGTGGGAGCTCAGATTGAACGCCGTCGGAGAGGGCGCCCCGACCTTCAACGCCACGGTGAGGTGGCCGACTGCGCCGACGCTGTACAGCGAGTACTCGCTGCAGGCCCCGGGCACGATGACGTACGCGGCCGCGACGGCGCAACTCAGCTCCGATCCCACGGCGCTGTGGGAAGCGGGGGAGCCCATCACGACGGACAGCCTCTCCGCGATCATCACCTCGCTGCACGCGGACATCAGCGGCGGTCCGTGCGGATCGTTCAACGCGACGCTCGTGCCGAAGAGCGGATCCACCGCGAGCGGAGAGGTGAAGGTCGTCGCGGACTTCTGATCGCGAGCCCTGGGGAGGCGCGCGTTCGGCTCCTACCCGCCGTGCCCGTGCCCCCCGAGTAACCTCAGCGCCCCCATCATCGCCAGCCCGCCGATGACCGCGAGCGTGAGCCGCCAGCGCGCGACGCCTCGCCGGTGCACGTCCGGGAGGATGTCCGAGAGTGACAGGTGCAAGAACGTGCCGGCGCTGCCGGCGAGCGCCATCGACGCGAACGTCTCGACCCGGACGAGCTGCCGGAGCACGACGTACGACACGGCGCCGATCGGGACCATGAGCGCGAACGCGGCGTTCATCGCGAGCGCGCGCGGCCGCGAGTAGCCCTCGGCCCGGAGGATCGCCGACAGCGAGAACGCGTTCGGGATCTTGTGGGCGAGGATCGCGACGAACACGAGCAGGCCGAGCCGCGCGTCGGTGCTCGCCGCCGCGAGCGCGAACCCGTCGCCGATCGTGTGCAGCGACATCCCGACGAACGCGGCGAGCCCCATGGTGTGGACGCTGCAGCCGGTCGCGTCGCCGTGGACGTGGACGTGTCCGGGCGCGCCGTGGACGTGCGCGTCGGCGGTCGCGGCGCCCTCGGGGGAGGGCCCGGGCTCGGCGCAGACGTGGACGAGCACGAAGCGCTCGAGCAGGTAGACGAGCACGAACCCGGCCACCACCATCGGCACCGCCGACGCGCCGCTCGCCTCGACCGCCTCGGGCAGCATGTGGAAGAACGCGGCGCCGAGCATCACGCCCGCCGCGAACGAGAGGAGGACGTCCGAGCGGCGGGCGGTGCCGAAGAGCGGCAGCGCGCCGCCGACGAGGGCGCCCACGAGGATCGCCGCGGTGTAGAGCGAGAGCGTGCCGAGGGGGGTCATGTGATCTCGAGCCCGAGGGCGCGCATCCGCCGGACGAGCGTGCCGCGGTCGATCCCGAGCGCCGCCGCGGCCGTGGCGCGCACGCCCTTCGCCTGCGCGAGCGCGCCCTCGATGAGCGGCCGCTCCACCTCGCGCATCACCGCCGCGTACAGCCCGGCTGCGCGCTCGCCGCCGAGCCGCTCGAAGAACGCGTGGATCCGCCGCCGCACCTCGTCCTCGAGCGGGCGCGGCCGCGCGAGCCGGCCGTCGACGAGGGCGAACCGCTCGCGGGCGAGGAGCGCGTGCCCCTCCGCGACGGTCCCGACCCGCACGATCTCGAGCCCTGCCGCGGCGCAGGCGCGCTCGAGCTGGGGCGCGTCGGGGAGGAGCAGCGCCGCGGGCTTCATTCCGCGTCCTCCTCGCGCCGGAAGGCGGGGTCGAGGTCGAAGCTCGTCCCGCCGGGCGGGAAGTGCAGCTCGACGAGATCCCCCACGTCCGCCGCGGTCTTCAGCCGGTCCGCGTCGCGGCGGAAGTGGACGCCCCCCCTCCGGCCGCGGGTGTACCAGAGGAGATGCTTGCGGAGCTCGCGGATCGCCTGGCGCTCCGCGGCGTCGATGGGCTCCGCCGGCCGCTGACGCTGCCGATGCTCGATCTGAAGCCGGACGTGCCGGAGCACCGTCCCGACCCACTCTTCCCGGGTCGGCGGCGGCGGGCGCGGCTCGCCCCGCTCCGCGGCGCGAAGCTCGCGGAAGATCCAGGGATTCCCACAGGCCCCCCGTGCCACGAGGACGGCGTCGCAACCCGTCTCCGCCCGCATCCGGAGCGCGTCGTCCGCGCTCCAGACGTCGCCGGAGCCGAGCACCGCGATCGAGACCGCCTCCTTCACCGCGCGGATCAGGTCCCAGCGCGCCCGGCCGGAGTAGAGCTGGGCGCGGGTGCGGCCGTGGAGCGCGACCGCGGCCGCACCGCCCGCCTCGGCGGCGCGCGCCACGTCGACGCAGTTCAGCTCCGCTTCGTCCCAGCCAGCCCGGATCTTCACCGTGACCGGCACCGGGACCGCGCTCCGGATCGCGCGCACGGCGGCCTCGACCTGGCGCGGGTCACGGCCGAGCGCGGCGCCCGCCCCCGTGCCGCAGACCTTCTTCACCGGGCAGGCCATGTTCACGTCGATCATGCCCGCGCCCGCCG
>Ga0306924_10000466_pt1 | contig 33686 bp, 28 predicted proteins | sample sta12Can44000111_FD_203756 | JGI IMG/M metagenome (GOLD analysis project Ga0306924, IMG submission 203756) | Lab enrichment of tropical soil microbial communities from Luquillo Experimental Forest, Puerto Rico - statanox.12C.anox.44.000.111 (v2)... | ecosystem: Environmental > Terrestrial >... | reverse complement strand
ATCGGGGGGACGCACGTCCCACGAGACAGCACCCATTCAAGTGGGCGCCACGGGGCCCGCAAGTCCTGCGGTTCAAAGGGCGCACTGACCTGGGGGCAGGATCAGTGCCGGATGCCGACGAGCGGCATACGTCGGGCAGCCTCATGGCTGTCCGTTCCCCTTTGGAAGTAGGACCACATGTTCAGCAAACATCAAGAGCAAGCGCGCAAGCGCTACGGCGGCAAGTTTATTGTCGTCCACTGCCCGCCTGACATGCGAGAGGCGGTTAATCAGGCTGCGGTGGCGCGATGATATCGCGAAAAGCAGCGAGGCCCGCACCGGCGATGACCGGACGTGAGCCTCAGGTAATTGACCTACTTGGCGGCAAGATCAAGCCCGCGCGTAACATAGAGCCAAAACAAGAGCACGTCATCGCCGAGCTTGTCGGCGATGACTGTTGCCGATGCCAAGAGATTGATGCCGCCGTCACGGCGAATGCGCCGGTGCTTGCCATGTGTCGGCAACTCCTCGCGGCCGGGGTCGATCCCGACACGCCGCTGCGCGTCTATCGCCGCGGTGTACTTGCCCTGAAGGTGCGCTCCATCCGGGAGGGTGCGCGGCTAACTGTCAAAACCGCCGGAAATGGCACTCCAATCTTCACCGTGGATGACGGCTACAAAGGTGCTGCAGCCCCGCCCGCGCGTTCCAAGCCGGATTTCGATCCGCGGGAAGGGGAGCGGCCATGAGCACGCAGCTACGACGCCAAGTCTTTAGGAGTTCCAGGCGACCCGAACGCGCGAGGGCGACCAATCAACAGCCGCACTATGGGATGCCAAGTGACCATCACCTTGTTTACCGTGGATGACGTAGCCCAGCGCCTTCACAAAAGCAGGCGTTGGCTACAGAATTTTTTGCGCGGCCGACCGATTGGCAGGCTCGCTGGCCGCACCCGCCTATTCACTGATTCTGATGTAGCCCTGCTGGTTCAGGAGTTGCCATGCCCCTCAAGCTTCGGCCGCCGCGCGCGGGTAAAACGCCATGCTTCTACATCAGGGGCACCTATCTCGGCGTCTACGTTGAAGAGAGCACTGGCACTGGCCGGCGAGAAATCGCGGAACAGCTCCTCCGCAAGAAACGAGTCGAGATCGAATGTGGTGCAGTTGCCAGACCGGGCGAACCGACGTTCGCGGAAGCTGCAATCAACTACATGACGGCGGGGGGTGAACGAAGATTTATGACGCCACTGATCCACTATTTCGGCGCGATGGCGCTATCGACCATTGACCAATCCGCAATCGACCGTGCTGCGGCTCTGATCTATCCCGATGGCGATGCCGCGACACGCAATCGGCAAATCTACACGCCGGTGTCAGCCGTGCTCAAGCGCGCTGGGATCGAGCAAAAGATCAAGCGCCCGATCGGCTGGCGTGGGCGTCCTCGAACTCACTGGCTAACGCCCAAGCAAGCATTCGCTATCTTCAAGGCGACGTGCAAAATTAAGGCTCCGCGCGATACAAGGACAGAATTCAGAATCCTTTTGCGGCTGCTCTGCTATACCGGAATGCGCCTCGGCGACGCGCTCGGGATCATGTGCCGTAACGTCAATCTGGGGAGTCAGGCCGCATTACTACCCGTGACGAAGAACGGCAGGCCGCGACTGGTCTATCTTCCGCGGGTCGTGATCGAGGAGCTGCGCCGATTGCCCCGTGGCCTTGATAGAGAGGGCCGCCTCTTCCGTTTCCACAACGGTGGGCGATTGCGCGACCTACTCAAGATGACGCTTTCGGCGGCAGGCGTAAGCCTGCCAGAACGCGTTGCCTTCCACATTTTCTGCCATACGTGGGCGACGTGGATGCGCCAGCATGGCGGTCTCGATACCTACGATCTTGTGAGGACCGACCGTTGGTCCGATCCAGTATCGGCTAATCGTTACGCTCATGTGGTCTTGAGTGAGCAAAGCCGGAAAGCAGAGCTACTGCCTATCGAAAGACGGCGACGGGCGTGAAGCCGGGGACTATCCGGGGTCTGGGAAAATTCGCTATGATTTTCAGCGCGGAGCAAGACCTTCACACGGGAGAGGTCGTAGGTTCAATCCCTACAGCGCCCACCAGCCTTTGCTGCTTCGCAGCTGCGGCCGGTAAGCCAGTCTGTGCACTTTTCGTGCGAAGCGGCGAAGGCTGCCCGTCGAAGCCCGCAGAGCGAAGAGGGGCAGGCATCGTGAAATAACGATGCGGCCCAACCTCAGGCCAAATCCACCGCGAACCGTTTGAGATCGGCGAGCGAGCAGTAGCTCAGCGCCCCCTCGTGGGTGGCGCGCAAGACCACGCGCGGCGCTTGGCCGGCCTCCAGCGCTTCTTGCCAACGCGGCGCGCATAGGCACCAACGATCGCCCGGCTTGAGGCCGGGAAAGCCGAATTCGGGCATGGGCGTCGACAGGTCGTTGCCGCGAGATTTGGAAAAGGCGAGAAAGGCGGCGGTCATGACCGCACACACCGTGTGGCTGCCGACGTCCTCCGCACCGGTGTCACAACAGCCGTCGCGGAAGAATCCCGTCATGGGGCTCATCGAGCAGACTTCGAGCCGATCGCCGAGCACGTTGCGCGGCGCGCCCGGTCGACCTCCTCCATTCCCTCTGTCGTCCCTCAGCATTGCGGTCTCCGCCTCCGCCGTCGCCAACCGGCGGCTCGTGTGCGAACGCTAGCATGTCCGAACGCATGCGCGATGGGGCGAGTCCATTCAAACAAGACAGATCGCTCGCCCTCGCCGCGCAATTGTAGCGACTTTTCGGCAACACTCCGCCGGAAATTCGCGCGCAACGTGCCTGACCGATCGACAGTCGCCGTGCAACTTGTAAAGTCTCAAGCTCACGGATTCGAGCTTCACAATTCTGCGCTCGATGATGCGGGGGTTGGTCATGTCTGCACGCTTCCTTGCTGGCGGCGCGTGCGCCGTCGCCTTGCTTGCGTCCGTCTGCGTCACGCCGGCCGCGGCCCATCCTTACGACCAATATATTCGCGGCCGCTCGTTTTTCGGCGCTTTATTCGGTCCCTCGATCGCCCGCGCGGTGGTGAGCTATCCCACCAATCAGAAGCCGGGCACAATCGTGGTCAGCACGGCGCAACGCCGGCTCTACCTCGTGCTCGGCAACGGGCAGGCGCTGAGCTATGCCATCGCTGTCGGCATGGCGGGCTACGCCTGGAGCGGCGTCTCCCAGATCACCGACAAGCGCGAGTGGCCGGATTGGACGCCGCCCGATCAGATGCTGCGGCGCCGGCCCGATCTGCCGCACCATATGGCCGGCGGCCCCGACAATCCAATGGGCGCACGTGGGATCTATCTCGGCGCCAGCCTCTATCGCATTCACGGCTCGAACGAGCCGGACAAGATCGGACAGGCGGTGTCGTCGGGCTGCATCCGGTTGACCAACGAGGACGTGATCGATCTCTACAATCGCGTGCGGATTGGCGCGACGGTGATCGTGCAGTAGCCGGCGGACCGCAAAGCACGACGGCACAAATTGTCATTCCGCGGCGCGGGCGAAGCCCGCGAGCCCGGAATCCATATCCCGGGCTGTGGTGATGGATCCCGGCTCTCACCGCTGCGCGGTTCGGCCGGAATGACGAGCCGCTGAAGCGTTGATATCGCCTTCTTCACGGCGCTCAGCGCGTGAGGCCCTTGCCGCGCAGGTCATCGAGGTAGTCCTGCCAGTAAGCGTCCCGGTTTCGGCCGAGCTCGAGAAAATAATCCCAGCTATAGATGCCAGTCGAATGCATGTCATCGAAGACGAGCCGCGCCGCGTAATTGCCGATCGGATGCACCTCGAGGATGGCGACCTCCTTCTTGCCCGCGACCGTCTTGCGCTCGTCCGGCGAATGACCCTTAACCTCCGCGCTCGGGCTCTTGACGCGCAAATATTCGGCGGCCAGGTCGAAGGTCTCGCCATTATCGAAGGCGATGGTCAGCGTCTTGCGGTCCTTGTGCAGGCGCAGCTCGGTCGGCCAAGGCTTCGACGCTGCGTCGCTCATGTCAACCTCCTGCGGGGGAGAGTGATCGACGAAAGTAGACCACGCCGATGTCAGCGGGTAGCGGCTGCAGGCACCTCCGCCGAACGCCCCTGCGGCGGAGCGGACGCTTTCCCATGATGTGATCTTCTGCTTACATGACCCCCAAAATAACCGAACGGGGCGGCCATGGGAGGCTGATTGGTCGCACTCGCCGAGGGGCGACAGTCAGATACGAATGCGATCCGGCGGGATGCACGCTTTCACTGCAATGTGTTGACTTGACCAGGCAGGGTCGAGTGCAGGGTCGAGCGCGCCTGCGCGAAATGTCGCGAGCGTGCGCGCGTTGAGGAGGCCGACGAGATGGACATGATCGGGGGCGAACTCGGCTTCATGGCCGCCTCCGCGGGCAAGGCGTTCCTGACGCTTATGGAGCCCCACCGCCTCATGTTCCTGGGGCTCGGCTGCATCATGGGCCTCGTGCTGGGCATCATCCCGGGGATCGGCGGGTTGACCGGAACGGCGATGCTGCTGCCGTTCACCTTCAACATGGACCCCTATTCGGCCTTTGCGATGCTGCTCGGCCTCGGCGCGACGACCGCCACCGGCGATCCTATTCCTGCGGTGCTATTCGGCGTGCCCGGAGGTGCCGCCTCCGCCGCGACCGTGCTCGACGGTTTTCCGATGGCAAAGAAGGGCGAGGCGGGGCGTGCGCTCAGCGCCGCCTACATGTCCTCGCTCATGGGCGGCGTGTTCGGGGCGCTGCTGATGGCCATCAGCATTCCAATCCTGCGCCCGGTCATGCTGTTCATCGGATCGCCGGAGCTTCTCGCCTTTTCCGTGCTCGGCATTTCCATGGTTGCGGTCTTGTCCGGCAATGCGCCGCTGCGCGGCATTACCGCCGGCTGCCTCGGCGTGATGATCGCCATGATTGGCACCGACCCGCAGACCGGCACGCTACGTTGGACCTTCGACAGCCTTTATCTCTGGGACGGGTTGCCGCTCACGCCGCTGCTGCTCGGCGTGTTCGCACTGCCGGAGCTGTGCGACCTGTTGATTGCGCGTGTTGCGATTGCGGCCGACACCGGAACAGCCAACATCTACAAAGGCCAGTGGCAGGGGGTGAAGGACTGCTTCAAGCACTGGTGGCTGATCATGCGCTGCTCGTGGATCGGTGGCGGCATCGGCTCCATTCCCGGCATCAGCGCCTCCGTCGTCGACTGGCTCGCCTACGGGCATGCGCTCAAGACCGAAAAGGGCGCGAGCGCGACCTTCGGCAAGGGCGACGTGCGCGGTGTGATCGCGTCGGAGAGCTCCAACAATGCCAAGGAGGGCGGCGCGCTCGTTCCCACCGTCGCCTTCGGCGTGCCCGGCAGCGCCACCATGGCGATCCTGCTCGGCGCATTCTTGATCCACGGTCTGGTGCCCGGTCCCGACATGCTGACCAAGAATCTCAGCATCACCTACGCGATGGTATGGTCGGTGGCGCTGGCGAACATCTTGGGCGCGGGGCTGTGCTACGCGTTCAGTCCGCAATTCGCCAAGCTCGCGACGCTGCGCTATTCGCTCATCCTGCCGGCGGTGCTCGGTATCATTTACATCGGCGCGTTCGAGGCCAGCCGGCAATGGGGCGATCTCTTCACCTTGCTGTTTTTTGGTCTGGTCGGCTGGACCATGAAGCAGTTCAAGTGGCCGCGCCCGCCGCTCATCCTCGGCGTCGTCCTGGGCGACACCATCGAGCGATACCTGTTCATATCGATCGAGCGCTACGGATTGAGCTGGATGCTGCGACCGATCGTGGTGCTGCTGTTCGCGCTCGCCATTCTCGGGCTGGTGCGGCCGTTCCTGCAGGATATCCGCAGCCAGGGCGGCGTGAGCAAGATGTTGACGAGCTTCCAGCGCCCAACCTTTCATCCCTCGCAGCTGTTCACGATGTTCATGATCGTGCTCATCGGCTCGGCCGTCGTCGTGGCCCTGCAGTGGGATTTCAGCGCCAAGATCGTGCCGCTGGTCGTTGGCACCGTCGCCTTGTGCGCGGCGACGCTCAGCCTGTTCAACGAGATGTGCCGCAAGCCGGCAGCCGCGGAGGCGGAAGGGCTCGTCGAGCATGCCCAGCACGAGGTGGGAGAAAAGATCCACATGGATCTCACTTCCGACACCGGCCACTTGCCAGTGCGCGAAATCGTCATGCGCGCGGCGCTGTTCTTCGGTTACCTCATCGGCTTCATGGCGGTGATGGCGGTCATCGGCCTCATTCCCACGGTGGGCCTGTTCGTCGTCTTCTTCATGCGGTACGAGGCGAAAGAGCGCTGGACGCTCGTCATTCCCTATGCGGTGGTGCTCGTGCTCTTCATCTGGCTTGCATTCGATTATTTCATGGCCATTCCCTGGCCGCCCACGCTGATGGGCCAGTGGTTTCCGGTGCTGAAGGAAATTCCCTCGGTGTAGCGAGATCCAGCACGGCGCCGGCCTTTGACCCCACGGCGGCGAGGTCCTAAGAAAAGCGCATGCAGGCGCGGGAGCGGGATGGAGCGGGCACGGCGGCGCCAAGCCTCGAGCAGAGCTTGTTCCGCTCGGCCGTTACCACGCTTCAGGCCAAGTCGCTCGCCATCGTGGGTGCTTCCGAGCGCGCCCGCTGGCCGAGCGAGATCTTCAGGAATCTGCGCGAGTTCGGCTATTCCGGCCGCATCGCGCTCGTCAATCCGCGCCAGAAAGAAGTCTTCGGCCAGCGCTGCTTTCCCTCGCTGCGCGATCTGCCCGAGCCCGTAGACCACGCGTTGGTGATCGTGCCGGCGGCTTTTGTCCCCGACGTGCTGACCGCGGCGGAAGAACGCGGCGTCGGATCCGCCACCGTCTACGCTTCGATGATCGGCGACGGCGACGACCCGGAGTCGAAGGCGCGCGGGGCGTGGCTTGCGGACTTCACCGCAGGGAGCCGCCTGCGCGTGGCCGGGCCGAACTGCATGGGGGCCTACTCCTATCGCGAGCGGTTGTTCGGCTATCCCAACACCGACTTGTGCCGCCTTGCGCCGGGGCCGGTCGCCTGCATCTTCCAGTCCGGCGGATTGATCCAGTTCTGGATGAAGGCGGCCGCCGAACGGGGCCTGCGCTTCTCCTATTGCATCACGTCGGGCAACGAGCCCGATCTCGGTCTCGCCGACTACCTCAATTTAATCATCGACGATCCGAACACGCGCCAAGTGGTTCTGTTCATCGAAGGCATCCGCCGGCCGCAGGCGTTCATGCATGCGGCCGGCCGCGCGCTTGCCATGGGCAAGCCGATTCTCGCCATCAAAACCGGCGCCACCGCGCAGTCGCGCGCCGCCTCGCACTCCCATACCGGGGCCATCGCCGGCGACTACGCCGCCTATCTCGCCATGTGCGAGCGCTACGGCATCGTCAATTTCCGCTCGCTCGACGATCTTGCCGAAGCCGCGCTCGCCTTCGACGGCGGCCGGCTGCCGAAGGGACCCCGCATCGGCTTCGTCACCAACTCCGGAGCGACGGTCGACCTGCTTTACGATTATGCCGAGGCCGAGAGCGCGGCGGTGCCCGACTTCACGGAGGAGACGAAGGCGGCGCTGCTGCCGCTGATGCAGGAAGGCATCAGGCCGAGAAATCCTCTCGACGTCGGCATTCCCTCGACGCTGGAAGTCGCCGCCAAACTCTGCGAGACCGCGGCACGCGATCCCAATATCGACATGGTGGCGTGGACCTCGCCCATGCCGCGCACGGGCGAGCCGTGGGGCGATCCCGCGGCGCTGCGGCAGGTGCTGGACAAAACGGATAAGCCGATCGTCGCTTTCGGTCGCGTGATCCAGCAGTTGAGCGAGGAACAGCTCGCGGGCCATCAGGCCACCGGATTCCCGTTCCTGCAAGGCATCCAACCGACGATCCGCGCGCTTAGCGGCCTGTGGTTTCATGCCGCGCGCCGCGGCCGCCTGCCGCCGATGCCACCGCCTCCGCCGGCGAGCGATCTTTCGCCGGCAACTTTGGACGCGACGCTCACCGGTTACGGCATCGCGCTGCCCAAAAGCCAGCCCGTCGCGACCGCCGCCGAGGCCGCAACCGCGGCCGAGCGCATCGGTTTTCCGGTGGCGCTGAAAATTCGCTCGGGCGATATCTTGCACAAGACCGAGGTCGGCGGCGTGGCGCTCGACCTGGATAACCGCGCTGCGGTCGAAGCCGCGGCCGCCGCGCTCACCGCCTCGAGCCGCGCCGCGCATCCTTCGGCCCGCATCGACGGATTCCTCGTGCAGGAGATGATTTCCGGCATCGAGGCGATCGTCGGCGCGCGCAGCGATGCGCTCTATGGACCGCTGCTCCTCATCGGCGCTGGCGGCGTGCTGGTCGAGCTCGCCGAAGACGCAGCCCTGCGGCTGCTTCCCGTTACCGCCAAGGAGGTGGGCGCAATGATCGACGGCCTGAAGCTGGCGCGGCGTCTTTCCGGCTTTCGCGGCGGCGCTGCCGCCGACCGCGCCGCGCTCGAAGCGGCTGCGCTCGCACTCGGCCGGTTCTTTCTCGACCACCGCGCAAGAATCAAAGAGATCGAGATCAACCCGCTGATGGTACGGACGGGCTCTGCGGGCATAGGCGCGATCGCGGTCGACGTGCGTGTGCTGTGGCAGGACGGCGCGGAGGACGCATAAGTCGATGGATTTCGAATTGCCGGAAGAGCTGCGACTCCTCAAAGCGACGCTGCGGCGCTTCGTCGACAACGAGTTGATCCCGATCGAGCGGCAAACCACCGACGGCGAACGGATGAAGCCCGACTATCTCAAACGCTTCGAAGCACGCGCGCGGGAGCTCGGCATCTGGCAGCTCGACGTGCCCACCGAATTCGGCGGCGGCGGCATGTCGGTCCTCGCCCGCGCCGTCGTATGGGAAGAGCTCTCGCGGACCATCGCCATTCCGGCGCGCGGCGAGGGTATTACCGGTCCCGCTCCCCGCGGCATTCTCTACTCGCTTAAGGGAGAGATGAAGGAGAAGTATCTGCTGCCGCTGTTGCGTGGCGAGAAGAAAGCCTGCTTCGCGCAGACCGAGCCAGATGCGGGATCCGATCCCGGCAGCATGCGCACGACCGCCGTGCGCGACGGCGGCCACTACGTGATCAACGGCGTCAAGCGGTTCATCACCGGGGCCGAGGATGCCGACTTTATGCAGCTCATGGTCGCCACCGACCGGGGCAAGGGCTCGCGAGGCGGCATTTCCTGCTTCATCGTTGATATGGACGCGCCGGGCGTGAAGCTCGGTGCCTGCTACGAGACCATGATGGGCGACAAGCCCTGGGAAATCGTGCTCGAAAACGTGCGCGTGCCGGCGAGCCACCGCGTCGGCGCGGAAGGTGAAGGCATGCGGTTCGGCCAACAGTGGCTCAATATCGGCCGCCTCAAGCACGGGGCGCACGCGCTCGGCGTGGCCGAGCGCTGCCTGGAAATGGCGAGCTCATACGCCAAGCAGCGGTCGACCTTCGGCCACCCGCTCGCCGATCGTCAGGCGGTGCAGTGGATGCTCGCCGACATGTTCATCGAATTGCAGGCCGCGCGACTGCTCGTCTACAAGACAGCGACACGGCTCGATCAAGGCGAGGAAGCGCGCGAAGAGTCCTACGTCGCGAAATATTACGCCGACGAAATGGCGTTCAAATCCGCCGATGCGTGCATGCAGATCCACGGCGGGATCGCGCTCACCACCGATCTGCCGATCGAGAAGATCTGGCGCCAGCAGCGCAGCTTCCGCATCACCGAAGGCGCTAGCGAGGTGATGAAGATGGTCATCGCCCGCCACGTGCTCAAGACCTACGGGTGAGGATCATCATGATCAAAGTGCGACGCATCGGACACGCCACCTTCGAGACGCCCGACCTCGACAAGCAGATCGAACATTTCACGCAGGTGACCGGTCTCGTCGTCGCCGCGCGGGAGAAGGACCGGGCTCTGCTCGCGACCAAGCTGGGCCAGCTCGTGGTGCAGCTCAAGAAGGGTGACGAGCCGCGTTGCACGAAGCTCGCCTTTGAGGTCGCGCCCGGCTCCGATTTCAAGGAGCTTGCCCGCTCGCTATCGGAGGACGGGATCAAGAGCGACGTTCACAGCGACGACCTTCCCGGCACGCCCAAGCTGCTCGCCTTCGAGGACAACAAGGGAACGACCATCGAAGTGTTCACGGAGTGGAATTATCTCACGCCCAACCAGCAGGTAGTGGGCGTCGGGCCGATCAAACTCGGCCACTGCGCATTTGTCGTTCCGGACGTGCAGCAGACCTGCGATTTCTATGAACGCGTTCTCGGTTTCAAGGTATCGGACTGGAATGGCGACTTCTTCGTGTTCATGCGCTGTAATCCGGATCACCACACCGTCAATTTCCTGCGCGGCAAACGGACCAGGATGCACCATATCGCCTTCGAGGTGCGCGACTTCTCCGCCGTCGAGCACGGTTGCGACGTGCTCTCGCACCATCACATCCCGATCATCTGGGGGCCGCTGCGCCACGGGCCTGGCCACAATGTCTCAATCTATCACCGCAACCCCGACCAGCACGTGATCGAGTTTTTCGCCGAGCTCGATCAGTTGTTGGACGAAGAGCTTGGTTATTTCGATCCGCGGCCCTGGCACGCGGATCGTCCGCAGCGGCCGAAGGTCTGGAGCCGCGACAACCGCGCACTCGCCGGCTGGGGTCCGCCGCCCACGCCGGATTATCACCTGAACCGCGATGAGTGAGTGAGGCGCACGATGGTGCCGCAAGCTCGGGCCGCGCGTTACCGGCTCGGCGTCGATGTCGGCGGCACCCACACCGATCTGGTTCTGCTCGATACGACCAGCGGCGAGCTTTCGGTCGAGAAGGTCGCGAGCACGCCGAAAAATCCCGCCCTGGGCGTGCTCGCAGGGATCGCCAGGTTCATCGCCAAGGGCGTCCCGCCGTTCGAGATCGGCTTTTTCGCGCACGGCACCACCATCACCACGAATGCGCTCCTGGAGATGCGCGGCGCCAAGGTCGGACTGCTGATCACCAAGGGCTATCGCGCGGTGCAGGAGGTGCAGAACCAGGCGCGCGACGGCAACCTGTTCGATTATTTCTATTCGAAACCGGCTCCCATCGCGCCGCAAAGTCTCACCAAGGAAATCCCCGAACGCTGCGACTACGCGGGGCAAGTGCTGCGTCCGCTTGATCGCGATGCGATTCGCCGCGCCGCACGTGAGCTCAAGGATGCCGGCGTCGACTCGATCGCCGTCTGTTATCTCTTCTCCTTCATGAATCCGCGGCACGAGCAGGAAACACGCACGCTGATCCACGAGGAATTTCCCGAGGTCCACGTGTCGCTTTCGAGCGAGGTCCTGCCGCGCATTCGCGAATGGCCGCGCCTCTCCACCACCCTGCTCAACGCCTATCTCGAGCCGGTGATCGTGCGCTACATCGGCGATCTCGGCGCGGGATTGGACGACGCGGGGCTACGCACGCAGCAGCGCTTCCTGATGCAGTCGAACGGGGGCGTCATGCCGTTCTCGGCCGCCATCGCGGGCGCCCGCACGGTGCATACGCTGTTCTCCGGCCCCGCGGCGGGCGCGCAAGCGAGCGCCTATCTCGCGCGCGCGGACGCCCAGCGCGGCCTGGTCACGCTCGACATGGGCGGCACCAGCGCCGACATCGCCTTCATCGAAGGCGGCGCTCCGCTCGAAGTCACCGAAGCCGTCATCGCACGCCGGCAGGTCGACGTGCCCGCCCTCGATATGACCACGATCTCTGCTGGAGGCGGCTCGATTGCGTGGATCGACGGCGGCGGCTTCCTCAATGTCGGCCCGCAAAGCGCCGGCGCCGATCCCGGTCCAGCCTGCTATGGACACGGCGGGCAGCGTCCAACCGTCACCGATGCCGACCTCGTATGCGGCTATCTCAATCCCGACTATTTCCTCGGCGGTGCGCAAAGGCTCGATCTCGCGGCGGCGCGCGCAGCGCTGGAGACGCACATCGGCGCTCCATTGAGGATGGACGCGATCGCGGCCGCGACCGGCATCCAGCGCATCGTCGACATGCGCATGGCCGACGAGGTGCGCGTGTTCGCGGCCAAGCGCGGCGTCAATCTGTCGGACTTCACGCTGTTGCCCTTCGGCGGTGCCGGCGCGGTGCATGCCGCGGCGATCGCCGAGGAGCTCGGCATGCGGCGTATTCTGGTGCCGCCGCGTCCCGGCGCGTTCTCGGCGCTCGGCCTCCTGTGTACCGACGTGGTGCACGATTACATCCGCTCCGAGCTGCGCACGCTCGCCGAGATCACCGCCGAGCACGCCGAAACTATCTTCCGGCAATTGGAAGAGACGGCACGCGCGGAACTCACCGCCGAAGGCATGAACGCCGGCGACGCGCGCTTCGCCCGCGAGCTTGACCTGCGCTACACCGGCCAAGGCTACGAACTGCGCACGCCGCTCGAGGGACTATTCCGCGAGCGGCTGACCGGCGCCTCGCTGCAGGCGGCGCGGGAAAGGTTTGATGAGCGCCACGCCCAGATCCACGGCCATGCCGCCAAGGAGCGCCCGCTCGAAGTGGTAAGCTATCGGCTGCGCGTGCGCGTTGCGGTGCCCAAGTATGAGCCGCGCGAGGAAGCCGCGCCGCTTTCGCCCCGCAACGCTGCCGCAGTCAAAGGAAAACGCACGATCTCGCTCAACGGCGCAGCGATCGAGGCGACGCTCTACGAGCGCGACCGCCTCGATATCGGCGCGACAGTCGCAGGGCCGGCGATTGTCGAGCAATTCGACGCGACCACGCTGATTCCGCCGAGCTGGAGCGGGCGCGTCGATGGTTACGGCAATCTGGTGGTGACGAGGACGTAACATGGATCCCGTCACCATCCAGATCCTACGCAACAAGGTCGCGAGCCTGATCGATGAAATGCATTACCATTTCTATCGCTCCGGCTACTCGACGATCATTCGCGAATCGCGCGACTTCAGCTGCGTCATCCTCGACCGCGACGGGCGCCTCATCGTCGCGCCGCCCATGTTCTTCCACGCGCCGGTCTATCGCCATCTCGTCGGGCATATCCTCAAGGCCTATGGCGGCGGCGAACGCGCGATCAACGACGGCGACGTTTTCGTGTCCAATCACCCTTATCAGGGCGGCCTCCCCCACGTTTCCGACATGGCGTTCGTCGCGCCCGTCTTCGCCGGCGGCGAGATCGTCGCGTTTTCGGGCTCGATCGCGCACAAGGCGGACGTGGGCGGCGCCGTCGCGGGCTCGACCTCGGCCGATGCCACTGAGATGTTTCAGGAAGGGCTTTTGGTGCCGCCGATCAAGATCGTGGATGCCGGCGTCGCGCAGGCCGACGTGGAACGCATCATCCTCGCCAACAGCCGTCAGCCGGCGCTCATGCGCGGCGACATTCAGGCGCAGATCGCCGTGACGCAAATGGGCGCAGCGCGCGTCAAAGCGCTGTGCCAACGTTTCGGCGCCGACACGGTGAGCGATTCCTTCGCCGCCATCCTCAAAGGCGCCGCCGACGAACTGCGCGCGGCGATCGCTAAGTTGCCGCAAGGACTGTCGTCGGCCGAGGGATTGCTCGACAGCGACGGCGTCGTCATCGACAAGCCGGTGAAGCTCGCCGTCACCGTTACCATCAAGGATGGGATTGCGAGCTTCGACTTCTCCGCCAGCGATCCGCAGGCGCGCGGCCCGGTCAATCTGCGGCCATCGATGGTCGAGGCGTGCGTGTTCTATTCGCTGATCGGCTGCCTGGGGCCGAACCTGCATTTCAACGACGGCATGCGCGAGGTGGTGCGGCTCACCTTCGCGCCGCGCACGGTCACCAACGCGGAGACGCCCGCGCCTGTCTCCAACTACCAGATGGTCAACCTCAAGCTGGTCGATGTGATTCTCGAAGCGCTCGCGCGATTTTATCCCGCGCGTGCGATCGCCAATGCCGGCTCGTCGAGCGCATTGACCATTGCCTGGGCCAAGGGCCGTCCCGGACAGTCCACCATGCAATACGAAATCATGGGTTCGGCCTATGGCGGCAGCGCCGGCCACGACGGCGCCTCCGGCACGGCGACGCATCTGAGCAACCTGCACATCACCCCGATCGAAATTCTGGAGTCCGAGTTTCCCTGCCGCATCACCCGCTTCGAGCTTGCCCCGGATACGGGCGGCGCCGGCCAATGGCGCGGCGGCTTGAGCCTGCTACGGGAATACGAATTGCTGGACAATGCGACGGTGATCCGCCGCTACGACAAGAGCCGCTTCCCGCCCGCCGGCATGGCGGGCGGCAAGGCCGGATGCGGGGCGCGCTTCGTGATCAAGCTCGGCACCGCGCAGGAGTACGTGACACCCGCCTCAGGCCGTTACGAGATGCAAGCGGGCGAGCGCTTTTTGCTGCAAAGCGCGGGCGGCGGCGGCTATGGCGATCCCCACCGGCGCGAGCGCGTCGCGGTTGCCCGCGATGTGGCCGAGGGATATGTCTCGGTCGACGGCGCTAAGAAAGACCATGGCACATAGATGACATTCTCGAGCTGGCGCGGCGTCGTGGGCATGATCAATCCGACCATGCGGCCGGGCGTGACCGAGGAGGTCATCCGCCTGCTGCCTGAAGGCATCGGGCTCATTCCGTTGTTCCTGAACATTCGCCGCGGCACGGAAGACGAATTCGCGGCAATGATGCCGGCCTATGAGGAGTGCATTGCGAAGCTGGCTGCGTGTGGCTGCGATCTCATTCATCCCCACGGCGCGCCGCCGTTCATGGTGCAGGGCCGCAAGCGCGAAGCCGAGATCGTCGCCGCCTGGGAGAAGAAATACAAAACGCCGATCATGAGCGTCGCGCAGAACCACGTGAACGCACTCAAGACGCTCAAGGCCAAGACTATCCTCGGCGCCACCTATTTCCCGCCCAAGCTCAACGCCATCTTTGCCAAGTATTTCCGCGACGCGGGCTTTACCGTGCGCGGCATGGCAGGGATCGACGTGCCGTTCGACAAGGTTCAGGAGCTGTCGAGCCGCCAGATCTACGCCCACATCAAGCGCAATTTCCTCGAGGCCAAAGGCGCCGACGCGATCTACATGCTCGGCTCCGGCTGGCGCACGCTGGACATCATCGCCACCCTCGAGCAGGACCTGCAGGTGCCGGTCGTGCACCCCGTGACCGCGCGCGTATGGGAAATTCAGAAGCGGCTGCACGTGCGCGAGCCGCGGCCCGGCTTCGGCCATCTGCTCGCGGCGCTGCCCTGATCCGCATGGCGGTCCTTCTTCTCATCTGCGGTCTGTGCTGCGAGCTGGCGGTGGCGCGGCCCGCCGCGGCGCAATCCGTCGAGTCCTTCTACAAAGGCCGCACCGTGACGATGCTGGTCGGCACGTCGCCGGGAGGCATCAACGACATCTCGGCGCGGCTCGTGGCGCGACATCTTTCTCGGTTCGTCCCCGGCAACCCGACCATCGTCGTGCAGAACAACCCCGGCGGCGGCGGGCTCGTCACCGCCAACCGTCTCTACGTCAATTCTGACAAAGACGGCTCGGTTCTCGCCAAGCTCGAGCGCGCCGTGCCGCAACTCGCCATCCAGGGCAATGCCAACGCGCAGTTCGATCCGGCAAAATTCACCTGGCTCGGCAGTCTCTCGTCCTACGCCGACGACGCGTATCTGATGCTGGTCAACGCTAATCATCCCGCCAAGACCGCGGCCGATCTCAAAGCGCCCGGCATGGGGGTTGTGCTCGGCGCGGACAATGCCGCTTCGAGCAACCTGATCTTCGCCGTGATCGCCAAAGAGGTGCTCGGCCTGAACGTAACCGTCGTGCGCGGCTACACCGGCGCGGCGCCGCTGTTTCTCGCCATGCAGCGCGGGGAACTCGACGGCCAGATGGTGGGACTGAGCTCGGTGCGCACGGGCCAGCGCGACCTCTGGAGGAAAGGCGCATTTCGGCCGCTGATGGCATTCGGGCGCGATCACCGGCACCCGGATTTTCCCGATATGCCGATCGCCCGCGAGCTCACCGCGGATCCGGGTGCGCGCGCGCTCATCGAATTTGCCGAGCTGCCATTCTTCATGGCGCTGCCCTTCGCCGCGCCGCCCGACCTTCCGCCCGAGCGCGCCGCGGCGCTGCAGAGCGCCTTTACGGCAATGTGCCGGGACAAGGCGTTCATCGCGGAAGCGCAGCACCTCGGCATCGAGCTAAGCCCGATCGACGGCGCGGCGATCGTGGCATTGCTCGCGCACACCGCCGCGACCCCGCATGACGTGATCACGCGCTACAACGCAATCGGGGAAAGGAAGTAGTTAGAGCACACTCTAATTACGCGTGTCAGTCGAGGCACCGCAGACAAGTTTACGCAGTCTGCGCAAGCTTGACTGCGTGCCGGGCATGACGAAGGAGTGCTCACGCCTGCTCCAGCAGGCGGTCCTGCTTGCCGAAGTGATAGCGCGGGAGCACGTCGAGATCGGTACCGGTGACGCGGATCACCCAAGCCTTCTTCGGATGCGCGGTCGAATGGATCACGCCGGGGCCATAGGCCTTGGTCTGGCCCGGGCCGAGCCGATATTTGCTCTCCGCTTGGAGAACCGCGTGCTCCTCGCCCTCGGGATTGGTGCGGCGCCATTCCGTCATCTCGGTATATTCCCGTGCATTGCCGTAGATCGCCCACGATGCGCCATGGCTGTGCGGCTTGCCGGCCTTGTTGCCTTCCTGCACATGCGCGAGCACATAGAAATCGGTCTCGGGATCGTGGCGCAGGACGCGCCGGCCCGGCGGCATATCGTCGCTGAACGTCTCCGCCACGAAGGCGGGGTTGGACAGAAGCCGCCCGAGCCGCTCCGAGATTTGCCCAAGCGCAGCGGGCAACGGCGCGGATTTGAGGATCGCGCGGCTCTCCGTGCAGAATTCATCGAGCGTGTAGGCCATGGCTTTCTCCGTTCCGGTCCCCTTCCCTACACCAAGTCGCACTTTTGCGCATCCGCCGTGCGTGGATATCATGCACCGGCGCCGCGAGAATGGAGGTCGCGAATGTCCCGCTTTGCCGGTTTGGCCGCCGCCGTGGCCGCGGCAAGCATCGCGCTTTGCTCGGCGCCAAGCCCGGCCCAGGAGTCTTATCCCGCGCGAACGGTGAAGATCGTCGTCCCGGCGCAGCCGGGCTCGACCACCGACACGCTCGCGCGCATCGTGGCGGATCAGCTGACGCAAAAATGGGGCAAGGCGGCGATCGTGGAGAACATCCCCGGCGGCGCCATGAACATCGGCGCGCTCAGCGTCGCACGCGCGGCGCCGGACGGCTACACCTTGCTGATCGCACCGCCCTCCCCGCTCTCGTTCAATCATCTTCTCTATCGCGACCCCGGCTACGAGCCGGGCAAGTTCGTTCCGATCACCATGTTGGCGAAAATTCCCAACGTGCTCGTGGTCCGCAAGGACCTTCCGGCAAGCACGTTGCGGGAGCTCATCGATTACGCCAAAGCCAATCCCGGCAAGCTTTCCTACGCCTCGCAGGGCGTCGGCTCGACCGCGCATCTGTCGGCGGCGCAGCTGGAAGTGCGGGCCGGGATAAAAATGGTGCACGTGCCCTATCGCGGCGCGCAACCCGCGCTTACCGACGTCGTCGCCGGTCACGTCGACATGTTCTTCGACACGTTGGCAACCTCGGTGCCGCTCTATCGCGACGGCAAGGTCAAGCTGCTGGGCGTCGCCGATCTCAAACCCGCTTCCGTGGTGCCGGAAATTCCCACGATTTCCGAAGCCGCCCTGCCGGGTTTCAAATCGATCACCTGGTTCGGCCTGGTCGCGCCGCCGGCCACGCCCGCCGCTTTAGCCGAAAAGATCAATCGCGATGTGGTCGAAATTCTCAACGGCAACGAGGGGGTCGAGATGCTGCGCAGGATCTCGCTCGAGCCCGGCGCGACCGCGCCCGCCGAGACCACCCGCTTCTTTGCCGAGGAAACCGCCTTGTGGAGCAAGGTGATCAAAGAGGCGGGGATCGAGCCGCAGTAACCGCGCGTGTCCTGACTCACGCGGAGGAGCCGCCCTTCACGTCAGCAAGCCCACCTCGCGGTAGGCGGCGAGCGCGCCGGGATGCAGCGCCACGCCGCCGAATTCGAGCGCCGCAGGGCCTTGTGACCGCAACGGCTCGAACAGCTCCTGCAGCCCCGCGAACAGCGGGTTGGCCCGGCCGATTTCGTCGCAGCTCATTGCGATCGCCTCGACCGCCTCCTGCACGATCGCATCAGGCACGCGGCGATGGGTGACCAGCACGTTGAGGACCGCGATCTGCGGCAGGTCGGCATCGAGGCCGCGGATCGCGCCTGCGCGCATCACGGTGCGGCGATAGTAGGGCACCGCCCGTAGCACGGCTTCGAACTCGTCGCGCCGGTACGGCAGCACGCGCAGCGAAAGGCGTTGCGCGAGCGCGGTCATGACCGCGTTGGGAATGGGACATTGAAACTGAGCGTCGACGTCCTCCATGGCCAGAGCGTCCGCGCCAGCGGCGAAGTCGAGATAGACCGGGGTGAAATCGGAAAAGCTCATGCCCAGCGCGCCGAACAGGCCGTGCGCGTGTTGCACCATCCCGCTCGTGCGCAGCCCGACCGCGACCCGCCGCCCGCGGAGATCGGAGAACGACCGGATCGGCGACTCCTTCCGCACGATGAAGAACAGCGGGCCCGCATTCATCGGCGCGGCCATGGCGAGGTCGATCGGGCGCTCGAACGGAGCCTCGCCGTTCTTGGCGCGCCCGATCCAATTCGAGGCCATGAAGCCGAACTCGATCGCGCCGCTATGCAGCCGATTGGCGTTTTCCACGCTGGCAGAGTTCGAGGCCAAGACCTCGACCGGCGCCAATGCTGCCCGCCGTTCGAAAACGCTCTTGAGTGCGCGGCCCTGGCTGTAGAAGGTGCCGTCGCGCTCGGAGGTACCGATGCGAATTGTCATGGGATGACCCAAGCGGCTCGCCATTGCCGATGCCGATACTCGTTGGCGAAGTCATGGTCGCCGTGTCAAGCCCAGCGGCCGTTGCAGACCAGAGTCGACGTTGAGCGCTTCCCTTGCCCCTTGCTCGGTCGTAGGCTTGCAAGAAAGCGTCGATGGCGGGAGGACGCTCGATGCAACGGGTGGCAATCGGATTTGGCGTCTGCGCCTTGCCGCTCTTGTTTGCGCTGTGGCCGCTCAGCGTTTTAGCGCAGCAGGCACCGGCCAATCCAATCCTCAATGACCAGCAGCTTCTGGGCATGCGGCTGTTCAATCAGTCGTGCCGCGTCTGTCACACCAAGCCGCAGCTGACGAGCCCGCTCTACGGTCCCGAACTGTCGCAGAATTCATTGAGCGGACAGGAAGCAGTGATGCGGGAGGTCATCAGCAACGGCACGCCCCGCATGCCCGGATTCAAGTACCATTTCGAACCCGCCGAGATCGAAGCCATCGCCGCGTATCTGAAAACCATACCCGCTCCTGCGAGCCCGACACGCTGAGCGGAGAACGGGAGACGACGTCATGAACAGCGCACACCGCATCCTCCTCGCCGCGCTGATCACCATCACCGGCGCGGTGCTGACCCTCGCGCCGCCGGCAAGTGCCGCGGACACCATCCTCAGCGGAACGATAACGTCGGCCGCGGGCGAAAAGCTCGGCGGCATCACCGTCTCGGCAAAGCCGGCGGGCGGAACCGTGACCACCAGCGTCTTCACCGATGCGAGCGGCGAATATTATTTTCCGCCGCTGCCGGCCGGAAAGTACCGGGTGTGGGCAAAGGCGGTGAGCTTCCAGACCGCCAAGGCCGAGATCGATTTGCCCGCATCCGCCAAGCGCGACTTCGTCCTCAACCCGATGAAGGATTTCGTCCGCCAATTGCCGGGCAATGCCATGCTCGCGGCGCTCCCGGAAGAAACCGAGCAGGACAAGCGCATGAAGCGGCTGGTGCGTAACAATTGCACCGGCTGCCATACCGCCAGCTACGCGCTGCAACACCGTTTCGACGAGGCCGGCTGGAACGCCATCATTGAGCTGATGAAGAATGCCAATGTGTACGGCACGTTCATGGGCAACGAGCGCAAGCCGTCCGGCATCCTCGATTTCCACCAGAAGGAGTTGGCGGCGTATCTCGCGCGCGCACGCGGACCCGGAGAAAGCGCGATGAAGTTCACGCTTGATCCGCGGCCGTCGGGCGAAGCGGCATGGGTCGTGTTCAAGGAGTACGACGTTCCGCTCGATCCGGACGCGCGCCTCCCGAGCAACTTCGTGCAGAACGACGGCAGCGATTGGTCGCTGGGCACTCCCTCCGTGCTCATCCCGGGTTGGGGCGTGCATGACGCCTGGCTCGATCTTGACGGCCAACTCTGGTTTACCTGCAACATTGCCAACCGGCGCACCACCATCGGCAGAATTGATACGAATACCGGCGAGGTGAAGCTGTTCAAGGTGCCGGCCGTGAACGGCCTGGCGGCACAGACCCACGGCATGACGCGGGACCCAAGCGGTATCATCTGGTTCAACGTCAACAACGGCCGCGGCGGTTTGGGCCGCCTCGATCCCAAGACCGAGCGCGTCGACGTCTATCTGCCGCCGCAGGGAATGTCGCCGACCGGCGGCGCGACCACCGTCGACTACGACGGCAAAGGCAGGATTTGGTCGTCGGCGCCGGATGGCGCCTTACGTTTCGATCCGGCGACCGAGACCTTCACCGAGTTCAAATCTCTCACCTACAAGACGGCGAACGGCACCGGCGTGACCTATGGCGCGGCGGGCGATCGTGACGGCAACGGATGGTGGGCGGAGATGACCCTCGACATCATCGGCAAGGGCGACGGCGCAACGGACAAATCGCAAGAGGTCAAACTCGCTCCCGTGCAGGAGGAGATGGATCGCGCCAGCCCTGACGCACGCAAGTTCCTCGAGACCTACAATCAGCCCGACTTCAACAATCCGTTCCCGTGGGCGCAGGGCCCGCGGCGGATGGGCACCGACAAGAATGCGGACGTTCTCTGGGTGGGAAATTCCTGGGGCGCCAATCTTGCCCGTATCGACACGCGCACCCACGCGACGACCTATGTGCCGCTGCCCGGCGGGCAGCAGCCGTATCACGTGGCGGTCGACAGCAAACACAACGCCTGGACCAATCTCTGGGGTGCCGACCGTGCGTTGCGTTACGATCCCGCGACTTCGGTGTGGACGGCGTTCGATCTGCCGACGCGGGGCGCGGAGCCGCGCTACATTTCGCTCCTGGAACGCGACGGTGCGCCGCTGCAAGTGGTTCTGCCGTATTTCCGCGCGCGGAAGGTCGCGGTCATGACGCTGCGCAGCGAAGCGGACGTGGAGGCGTTGAAGGCGCAGGCATCCCGCCGGTAATCGGGGCTAATGCGCCTGGCGGCGCGGCAGGCGCGCTGCGCCCGCGATAATCTCACCTGCGCGCTTTCCGAATCGGCTGAAGTCGATCGGCGCGACTCCGCCGCTTTGCTCGAAAAGCACGGATATTATGCGTCGTCGGGGGTCTGATTTGGACCACCGTTCGCGCCGATGCCTTTCCCTTTCTTTGCGCCTGCCGGTCACGGGAACACCGAAATGTTCCCCCGTGCGTCCCATATACAACAAAGTTTAGTTCGCGCCGGTTCCCACTGATGCGGATGCTAATTCACATCTCACGTTCGTAAATGACTTTTTACGCGCGGGGCGAACTCGCCAATTCTTTGTCTCCGCTCACGCGCGCGCAAAGTATGGCATCACCTCGCGGGCGAACAGCCGCATCGATGCCTCGGCCTCGGCACGGCCGATCATGCCGAAATTCACTTGCAGCGAGGCGCACTCGAAGCCGCCGATGCTGCGGTGATAGCTGTCGATGGAGCGCCGAATCTCCTCCGGAGTTCCAATCCAAGCGAAGCCTTTTTCGACTTGCGACTCGAACGTCTCGCGCGCGAGGCCTTCGATCATCTTCTGGTAGTTGGGGTAGTCGCGCGAGGACACGCCGGACAGCCAGCCGGAGGCCGCATCCACGATCGATTTGAGGTACTGATTGAGCGGCTCGCGCGCGATGGCGGCGGCCTGCGCCGTCGTCTCCGCGCAATACATGTGGAACGCGAGCATGACCTTGCCGCGGCCGGGATGCCCCGCCGCCGTCCAGGCATCGCGATAGGATTGCAGCAGGTTCGCCATCGCCGCCCCGCCGAGCGGGATACCCATGAGGTAGTGGCCGAGCGTGCCCGCGGTCTCGAAGCTTTCTTTCGTCGACAACGCCGCGATCCAGAACGGTGGCCGCGGTTTCTGCGTCGGTCGCGGCATCGAGGTTACGTTTTCGAAGCTGTGGAAGCGGCCCCGCGCCGTGACGTTCTCCTCCTCGAGCAAGCGGCGCACCTGCTCGAGTCCCTCGTCGAAGCGGGCGCGGCTCTCGTCCATGGAGATGCCGAAGCGGGCAAATTCGTGCGGCAGGAACGCGCGGGCAAATCCGACCTCGAGGCGGCCGCCGGAAATCGCGTCCACCATCCCGATCTGCCCCGCGAGCTTGAGCGGGTTGTTGAACACCGGCAGCACCGCGCCGGTGATCAGCCGCATCGAGCGCGTCAACGCCGCGGCGGCGCTGAGAAAGATGAGCGGGTCGGGGCTGTAGCCGCCGTAGGACAGAAAATAATGCTCGACCGTGCGCACATTGGTGAAGCCCAGCCGCTCGGCGAGTTGCGTGAGCTCGAGCGCCTCGCGCCAATACTGCTCGGCGGGCTTCTGGTCAGGACCGACGGCGGGGAAGAATTGAATGCCGAATTCCATCGGTTACCCTAGCTCGGTCCGTTGCACGACGAAGGCCGGTGCCACATCGTCCCCTCCCCGCTTGCGGCCGAACTCGGGTCTACCCGAGTTCGGTCACTCTATTGAACGGCCGAAGTCGGAAACATCCGACTTCGGCTGGAGGGCCAGGGAGGGGGCCGGCAATATGATAGAGCATTTCTGCCGACCCCCTCCCCCGCTTGCGGGGGAGGGAGCAAACCGAGCTTGTCGCTCGCGCCCGTCCAAATCCCCGAGGTCCACTCTGATTGCTCAGAGCTCCACCCCGATGCGGCGATCGAGCGAATAGGGTCCCCCGCCCCGCAGCGCGATGGCGAAGCAGACGAGGCCCCCAAAGCAGCGTGTATTCGTAACCGCGGTTGAGCCAGGAAAATCCGGCCTTCCAATAGAGAAGCGTGATGACGAGCATCTCCACTGCGGCTGCGGCGGCGAAGAAGCGTGTGAACAAGCCGACGATCAGCGCGATGCCGCCGACGAACTCGATCATCAGCGCCGACCAGATCCACGGCAGCGCCGGATCGAATCCCTGCTCGACGAAGGCACGCACATAGGCCGAGGGCCCGCGAGTCACCTTGCCCCAGCCGTGCACCACAAGATTCCAGCCCACCGCAATGCGCACGATCGGCCAGGCGAGCGGAACGGCGACGTCGTAGAACGATTGCAGCCCGGGAAACAGCAGCCGGGATTCGTGCTTGGTTTCGGAATCGATGCGCGTCACGTGTTCTCCTCCCTAATGGGGTTGTTAGCTCTACGCCTCACACCGGGCTCAGAGAATAGTCTTCACGAAAATCGGTCCGGTGTCCCGAACGCAGCGCAGCACGAAGTGGTGCGCTGCTGACCCGGGACCTCACAGATTGTAGCCGTCCGCCTTTCCCTCATCGCAGCTTTGCGGCGCGATGGATGGCAGCGCGAATGCGCACATAGGTGGCGCAGCGACACGCCAACAGTTGGCGCGAGCTTTGTCTCTCGTGCGGGGCTGGCGTGGCGCGAAAGCCACAGGCGGCGGCAATCCGCCCCGAGACGTGCCCTCGTGAATTGATCGCAAGCTATTCCGCCCATAGCGTTAGCCGCAGGGCCATCCGTCCCCGCGGGGGCGTCGGGAGTGCGGCGGGACGCCCGGGGGTTGTGGGGAATGCGTTCAGATCGGTGCCGTTCAGAAGCAACGCGCGCCGCGGCACAGGCCGTGCGCGGCGCTGCGATTCATCTCATCGCGAGGCCGACTTCGCTGCTGTCTGCGCACGCGGGACTGCGCGCGGTGCTGCTCGCAAGCGTCTGGCTCGGCGCGTTCGCCGTGTTGACGCCTGAGACCGCGCGCGCAGTCGACGGCACTTGGCAGGGCGGTGTGGCACCTCTGGGTAACGAATGGACCCAAGGCACGAACTGGAACTCGACTCCCCCTAACACAGTGCCCGACAACACGGCGACGTTCGCAAACAGCGCTGTCACGACGGTTGAGGATTCCATCAGCGCTCCTGTCAGCATCAACACAATCCAATTCCTGTCCTCGGCACCAGCCTATCTGCTCCGCACCCTCGTCAATGCAGACTTCTCGATCAACGGCACAGGTATCCAATAACTCCTCGTCGGCGCAGAGCTTCGACAACTTCGGCAGCCTCACATTCAACAACGCGAGCACGGTCAGCAACGTCACCATCAATAACGGCGGTATCCTGTCCTTCAACAACACGAGCACGGCCGGCAACGCCGCCCTAACGAACAATGGCGTTAGTTTCTTCAACGGCACGAGCACGGCCGGCAACGCCGCCATAACTAACAACGGCTCCATTACATTCGCCGAAACCAGCTCGGCCGGGAACGCGGCCATCATCAACAGCGGCGTCGGCCCCACTCTCGTTTCGTTTACGGACACCAGCACCGCGGGCAGCGCGACCATCACCACCAACAACGGTGCGTTCACGCAATTCGCCGCCAACAGCACCGGCGGCAACGCCCGCTTCATTACCGATACCTTCGAGTACCGTCGATTTCTCCGGCACCTCGGGACCGAGCGGCAACACTCAGATCACGGCCGGCTCGATCGAGGGCGCCGGCACATATTTCTTGGGCTCCAACCAGCTCACCGTCGGCAGCAACAATCTTTCCACCACCGTCAGCGGAGAGATCCAGGACGGCGGCAGTTTCGGTGGCAGCGGCGCGTCGCTGGTCAAGGTCGGAACCGGGACGCTGACGTTGTCCGGCAACAACAGCTATACCGGCGCCACCACCATCAGCGCCGGCACGCTCGTGGCCGCGTCGAGCACGGCGCTGCCGGGCCAAACCGCCCTCGCGGTCAATCTGGGCGCGACGCTGACGATCGCGGATGGAGTCGGAACGCAGATCGGCTCGCTCGCTGACGGGAGTTCCGGTGGCGGCACGGTCATCATCGGGCCCACCAACCCCACCACCCTGTTGACCATCGCAGCCGGCAGCACGACGACATTCTCCGGCTCATTCTCGGGCGAGGGCTCGATCGAGCTGGACAACGGGTTGCTGATCCTGACCGGCGCCAGCAACGGCGGCAATATCGGCTCGATCGGCGGCACCCTTTCGCTGTGCAATTGCGACAACGGCGGGGTCACGATCAGCGGAGGATCATTCACCGTCGGCGGCTCCGTCGAGGTCGAGTCCGGCACCCTTGCTGTCACCAACGGCGGCTCGCTGCACACCACCGACATCGGCATCGCCGGCAACATGATCGTGACCGGCGCAAGATCGACCGTAACGGCGAGCGGCGTCACCGTAGTCGGCTTCTTCGGGCCGGGCGCGATCACGATCGCCAATGGCGGCGTTTTCAACAGCCAAGGCGGCGCCGAGATCGATACTTTCGTCCCGGAACTCGGCATCCCGTCGGTGCTGGTGACCGGAGCCGGCTCCACCTGGAACGTCGGCGGCCCCGCCCTTTTCGTCGGCAACGGGACCAGCGGTGGGCCCGGCATGCTCACGGTCGCCAACGGCGGCAGCGTGAACTCCTCGGCGCCAATCACCATTGGCGATGTGACTGGCATTTCGAGCGTGACGGTGACCGGCGCCGGCTCGGTGCTGAACGCCCTCAACTCGTTGTCGATCGGCGGCACCGGCTGCGGCTGTGGTCCGCTGCTTGGAACGCTCACCATCGCCGACGGCGGCGTGGTCAATTCGCCCGGCTCGACGACGATCACTACCGGCAGCACGCTCAACCTCGGCACCGGCGGGCTCGCCGGCGCGATCGTCACGCCGGCGATCGCGAACAATGGTCAGATCGTCGCGAATTTCACCGACACGCTCACGCTCGCCGCCGCCATCTCCGGCCCCGGCACGCTGAGCAAGGCGGGTTCGGGAGCGTTGGTCCTCACCGGCAACAGCACTTATACCGGCGGCACCACGATCAGCGGCGGCACTTTGGTGGTGAACGGTTCGATCGCCAATTCGGCCGTGACAGTGAACGTGGGCGGTAGGCTCGCTGGCACCGGCACCGTGGGTGCGACCACGATCGTGAGCGGCGGCACGCTCGCGCCCGGCAACTCGCCCGGCACCCTGACGGTGCAAGGCAATCTCGCCTTTCAGTCGGGTGCGCTCTATCTCGTGCAGATCAACTCGTCGACCGCATCGAGCACCAATGTGACCGGCAGCGCGAACCTCGCCGGTACGGTGCAAGCGCTCTTGTCGGGATCGGTCTCCCGCGCGTACACGATTCTACACGCGGCGGGTGGATTCGGGGGCACCACGTTCGCTGAAGTTAGCGGCAATCTGCCTGGGTTCAGCAAAAGTCTCAGCTACACTTCAACCGATGTGGTTCTGAACCTCGCTGCCGCACTCGGCACGGGCATCGCGCTCAATCAGAACCAGCAAAACGTTGCCAATGCGATCAACAATTTCTTCAACAACGGCGGGGCGCTGCCAGCAAACTTCCTTCCGATCTTCAATCTCACCGGCGGCAACCTCGCCAACGCGCTGACGCTGCTCTCGGGCGAAGCCGCGACCGGCGGCCAGCAGGCGGCGTTTCAACTCACCAATCAGTTCCTCGGCATCATGCTCGATCCGTTCGTCGACGGCAGGAGCGGATCCGCGGGGACCGGTGGTGCCGCGCTCGGCTTTGCGCCCGAGCGCGAGGAGCTGCCCGACGACATCGCGCTCGCCTACAGCAAGATACTCAAGGCGCCGCCGAAGCCGGCGACGTTCGACCAGCGCTGGAGCGTGTGGGGCGCGGGCTATGGCGGCTCAAACCGCACCAGCGGTGATCCTCCGATCGTCGGCAGCCACGATCTTGCCGCGCGCACCGCGGGCGGTGCCGCCGGGCTCGATTATCGCCTGGCGCCCGGCACGGTGGTGGCTTTGCGCTCGCCGGCGGCGGCACCAATTGGTCGCTGGCGCAGGGGATCGGCGGCGGCAAGAGCGATGCGCTCCAAGCCGGCGTCTACGGCACGACGCGATGGGGCTCGGCCTATGTCGCGGCTGCGCTCGCCTTCACCAATCACTGGATGTCGACCGACCGCTTCGCTTTCGCCGGCGACCATCTCACCGCGAGCTTCAACGCCCAGAGCTTCGGCGGACGGGTGGAGGGCGGCTATCGCTTTATGACCTACTATGGGGGGCTCACGCCTTACGCGGCGATCCAGTCCCAGACGTTCCACACGCCGGGCTATACCGAGACCGACCTCAACGGCGGCGGATTTGCGCTCGGCTTCAACTCCCGCAACGCCACCGACACCCGCAGCGAGCTGGGCGGACGCTTCGATCGGCTGCTGCTGCTCAATCCAGAGGCCGCACTCACGCTGCGCGCGCGCGTCGCCTGGGCGCACGATTGGATCAGCGACCCGAGCCTTGCCGCGGTGTTCCAGACGCTTCCCGGCGCAAGCTTCATCGTCAACGGCGCGACGCCGGCGAAAAATTCCGCCCTCACCTCCGCCGGCGCCGAGCTTCGCCTCGCCAACGGCGTCACGCTCATCGGCAAGTTCGACGGCGAATTTGCCTCGCACTCCTCTACGTATGCGGGCACCGGCACAGTGCGCTACACGTGGTGACGTGAAGGTCCGCGCCGCATTTCCCCTCGCCCCCGCCTTAAGCGCCTTCACGCGCGTCTTTGACGCCCTATGGCGGGAAGAAGCTTCACGGCCCGCCGGCACGAGCTCACAGTCAAGTGCGCAAGCGCATGATGGCCCGCGGTTGCGCCGGCTGATATGCTCACCGTCGCAATCGATGGGCCGTCGCGATGTGCTTGATGTCCGTGCAGCGTCTCGGGTTGATCGCGGCGGCAGTCTCTTTGTCGGCGACACTGGTCTACGCGGCGCTCCCCGAACGCTCCGAGGTTCCGGAGCAGACCTTCGTGACCGGTCAGCTCTTGGTCGCGTCGCCCACCATGGGCGATCCGCGCTTTGTGCAGACGGTGATCCTGATGGTGCGGCACGACCGCAACGGCGCGCTCGGCATCGTGATCAATCGGCCGCTGGGGGATCGGCCCCTGGCGAAGCTTCTAGAGGCGCTCGGCGACAAGGAGGCGGGGGTCACTGGAACGGTGCGCATCTTCGCCGGCGGCCCGGTGCAACCGGACGTTGGCTTCGTGCTCCACAGCGCCGACTATCATCGCGCCGACACCGTCGATATCGACGGGCACGTCGCCATGACCTCGAGCCACGAGATCCTGCGCGATATCGGCAATCACCGCGGGCCCAATAAGAGCCTCATCGCGTTCGGCTACGCCGGCTGGGCGCCGGGCCAGCTCGAGGGCGAACTCGCCCACGGGTTCTGGTTCACGACGCCGCAAGACGCCAAGCTCGTCTTCGACGACGACCGCGACGCGGTGTGGGACCATGCGATGAAGCGCCGGACGCAGGACCTCTGATCCGGCCAAGGCGCGTCGGTCGTGCGCCGCCGCTCGCTGCAATGGGCTTTCAGCAGCGTTGCTTGCACACAAGCTGCTGCGTCGTGCAGTTGAGATTGCAAGTACCGGTCGTCGCCGTCGATCCGGGAACGACTGTCAGGGTCGAGGCGGTGGCCGGGACGCAGGAATTCAGGCAGGTCATCGCCACGGTGTCGCAATTGATCTGGCACGTGGTCGTTGTTGTATTGATGCTTGGCGCCGTGAGCGGTACCGGATTGGTCACCTGACCGGACTGAGCGAAAACCTCGGTTGCAAACAACGTGCAGCTCAGGAGCACGAGGGCCGCCTGCACAATCCGTGGCATGAGACTTCTCCTTGTGTTGCCGGCTGCGGACCGCCGCCGTCTATGGTGGCACAGATCGGACCTAGGCACCACAAGCGGCCGGCGCCATTGCTTCACGTCGGAGGCTTCGCCTCCAAGCAGCTCTGCAGTCGACAATAGCGCCACCGCAAGACCGTATTCAGGTAGTGGCGGCGAGAACGCGATCGACCTCGGCGAGAAGTTTCGCCTTCTCCGGCTGCGGCATCAGCGAGGCAGCGATGGCGTTGCGAGCGATCGCCGCGACCTCGTCGCGTCCGAGCCCCAACGCCTCTGCGGAGGCGCGATAATTCTCCTGCACATAGCCGCCGAAATAGGCGGGATCGTCGGAATTGATCGTGACCATCAGCCCTTTGTCCAGCATTCGCAGCAACGGATGCTGCGCAAGGTCCGCGACCACCCGCAGCCGGACGTTGGACAGCGGACAGACCGTGAGCGGGATGCGCTCGCGCGCGAGCCGATCGACCAACGGCTCGTCCTCCATCGAGCGCACGCCGTGGTCGATGCGCGCGACGCCGAGCTCATCGAGCGCTTCCCATACGTAGCTCGGCGGGCCTTCCTCGCCGGCATGGGCGGTGAGAAAAAAGCCCGCCTCGCGCGCGCGGGCGAAGACATGCTTGAACTTGCTCGGCGGATTGCCTTTCTCCGACGAATCGAGCCCGACGCCGACGATCCGGTCCTTGAAGGGGAGCGCCGCATCGAGCGTGCGCTCGGCGTCCGCCTCGTCGAGGTGGCGCAGAAAGCACATGATCAGGCTCGCCTCGACGCGGAGTTTCTGCCGCGCATCGGCGATGGCGCGGCCAAGACCCTCGATCACGGTGGCGAAGGCGATGCCGCGCGATGTGTGGCCCTGCGGGTCGAAGAACATCTCGACGTGGCGGACGTTGTCGGTGTGGGCGCGAGCGAGATAAGCGGAGGCGAGATCGTAGAAATCCTGCTCCGTGATCAACACGGACATGCCTTGATAATAGATGTCGAGAAAATCCTGCAGGTTGCGGAAACGATACGCCTGGCGCACCGCTTCCATCGACGCATAGGGCAGGCAAATGCCGTTGCGGCGCGCCAGCGCGAACATCAGCTCCGGCTCGAGGCTGCCTTCGACGTGAATGTGCAGCTCGCATTTGGGTAACTGGGTAATGAGGGTATTCGTGTCGTTCATTGCATCGGGTCTTCACGCGCGTGAGCGGAGCCGCTTTCTTGTAGCCATTTCATTGAAAGCATTGCCCACGAAGGCGGTGCGGGCAGAGAGCTTAAGGCACGCGCATGGCGCTCCCTAGGGAACTGCGTATTTGAAGTCAAATCAGCGTTTTGGATGCACAAACAGCCCCATCGGCGCTCATTGAGGCTAAAGGGCTTTTCGCTAGGCGTACAAACAAATCTCGGTCACCGCCGTCCGAGGCAGCAGCGAGCATTTCCGGTTGCGCTGAGAGGGGGATCGAAATCGAGTTGAGGTTTGGGTCGCGGCAGCAGAGTAAGGAGTGCCTATCAATGACATCGGTCCGAAAAAAAACTTCCAGCGAAATTTTTCGCACGCCGCGTTGGCTGCGAGGCCCGCCAAGGTCTCTGCGGTCCATAATAAATCCCGAGGAGCTTTCGATGTACTGCCGTATGCGTAAAGCGATCATTCAGGAACTCCGTCCTAAGAGCCCCATAGAGTGGATCTTGGTCAATGAACTCGTGAACGCGCAATTTTCCGCGATGCGGTACGAGACTTGGCAGGCGGCGGTGATGCAATTTTCCGCCGGGGAAGGCTTGAGGCGGGCAGTCAAAAATCGGTTGCGCAGCGGCAACAAGGGTAGCGAAGCGGATCTCGATTGGAGGGCACAAGAACTGGCGGGTAGCATGCGTCCGTATGTCAACGATCACGCCATTGAAGCTGAGATGTACTTGTCTCGGCGAAGCGAGATGGACGGCATTTATAAAAGACAACTGAGTGCTCAACGTCGCCGGGATTCATCGTTGCGCCAATTGGAGCAGAGGCGAAGCCGTCAGCAAAAGGAGGCCGCACAAATCGGGAGAGCTCTCATTGACGAGCGGAACCGCGACGAATTTGCGGCTCCTGAAATGGCGACCGTCGCAAGAAAAAATGGCGCGCGTGACGCTCCTGAACTGAAGACCGCGGGATCAGAACCATTGCGGAAATATCACAATGGCCACGGATAGACAGATTGCTGCTAACCGGCGCAATGGCTCACTAGGCCGCGGGCCGAAAACTTCCGCCGGCAAAGCGCGCTCGAGCCGCAACGCGTTGAAGCACGGGCTCGCAATTCCGGTAAACCGAGATAAAACCCTACGCAGGCAAATTGCGGTGCTGGCCCGAATATTGGCGCAATCGGAAGCCGGGAATGTATTTGGGCAAGCGCGGGCCGCGGCCGAAGCGGAGCTCGAGCTCGTTCGCGCTCGAGCCGTAATCGAGGCGGTTCTTACGCGCGCAGGGAATACTGCCGAGTGGAATGGTGGACCGGGACAAGGCACTGCGCTGATTAACGTCCTCCCCAAGTTGCAGAGGCTCGAACGCTACGAGCGTCGGGCATTCTCCAAACGAAGGCGAGCGCTACGGGATCTCTGAACCGGCACGAATTGCGAGAAAAAGATATGGGGGACTGCTTGAAGTTGAATTTGGGTTCGTTCTGCCATTTTCGCACGCCCGGAGCCCCGACCTGAGCCTAGTCCCACTGGTTATGTAGGTCAGACCGGAAACGATTGGGCGGCCGACTGCCGCGTCACCGACAAGGAGTCGGCTCGCTATGTCTCGTGTCTGCGCTACGCTCGCGGTGTTGCTGACGGGTTCATCCTCGCGCAGATGTTCGATGAAAATGTTGCTAAAAATCGCTCAATAGCGCCAACCTCAATCATCTGTATCCCATTGCTGACGACTTCCAGTGAACTCGTTGAGATCGCACTAAGCTACTGGAACACGGCAAACTCTGAAACTCGTAACTTGAGGGCGTCACAGTTCCTCACTGAGGCTTGGCTCAAAAAGTGGCAATGTCCGAAAGAGAGGACATCAAAACAATAAATATGACCAAGATCGAAATGAAAAGTCCCCGCCGGGGGGTCACCACCACGCGACGGGCCAGATTAGATGCGCATCACCGTATGGCCGTCGCGGGCCTCGAACGCAGCTGCAATCTCATTTCCGATCTCGATGAGCCGCACGCACCATCTTTGCGCTATATCTTAAGCTTGGCTCGGTGCGCGCGCTGGCCGAGGACCTTGATCGCCGGGGGATCCGCAGCAAGCCGCGGCGGCTATCGAATGGCCGCACGATCGGCGGGGCCGCTTTGGCGTGGGCGCGCTCGCCCATCTGCTTAAGAACCGCTTCTATATCGGCGAGGTGGTTTACCGTGGCGAGGTTCACCGCGGTGAGCATGAGCCCATTCTCGAGCCCGCGCTGTTTGAAGCGGTGCAGGGCGAGCTCGCCGCCCAGGCGGTTGCGCGGCGCAGCCGGCTGCGGGGTTCGCCCGCGCTCCTGACCGGCCGCCTTTTTGATGCTGGCGGCAACCGCATGAGCCCAACCCATACCAACAAGGGCGGCGCCCGCTATCGCTATTACGTCTCCCAGGCCGTGCTGCAGACAAAGTCCCCGCCGGCCGGATCGGTCGGCCGCGTTCCCGCCGCCGAAATCGAGAGGCTCGTCGTTGTGGCGCTGCGCAACCACCTCAGCGCGCGCGGCGCCGGGGAGCCGTTGCCCGACGATGATCGTGTCCTCCTTGAACGCCATCTCGAGCGGGTAACATTGACCCCGAACCATCTCGAGCTTCGGCTGTGCCAGAGCGTCGAGGCTGCGCAAGCCCATGACCCTGCCAACAACTCGGCAGGGCATCCGATCGCGAGCGTCACCACGATCACCGTCCCCTGGACCAGCCGTGTGCCAGGCGCCGTCAAAGGCATCGTCCATGTGCCCGCGCACAACACGCCGATGACGCCGTCGCGTCGCGACACTCTGCTGACGACGATCGCCAAGGCTCGCAACTGGATCGACGAGTTGGCCCATGGCCGCCTTGGCAGCTTCGCCATGCTTGCCAGGCGCGAAGGTAAGCTCGAGCGGCACATCCGGTTGCTGGCAGCGCTCGCCTTCGTCTCGCCCCGGATCGTGTCGGCCTTGCTCGCGGGCTGCGCGCCCGACGATCTCACCCTCACCAAGTTAGTCCGCGCGCTGCCCCGGTCCTGGGCAGATCAGGAGCGGCGCTTTGGGCTGCATCGCGATTGACGTGCTCACGCCGGCAGCAGCGCCGAGATTTGCGACTTCTCCCTTGAACGAGCCCAAGAACGACAAAGAGTAAGCCGCGGCAGACGGCTGGTGCGCCAGCAAGTCCTGCCCACCAACGAAGGTAATCGGATAGAGTCCAAGCAATGTCTGGAATTGATGTCACTCAAGCGGGCCGTGGGCCTGCAATGGTCGGAACAGGTATGCCGAAGCTTCGAGGCCGGACAGGCAATGAGGCCACAGTGTCTCCGGAGCATCTTTTCCATCTGCGAGGTGAAAGGTCGCGGGGGCGCGCATGTCGGGAACGACGCGACGCTTGTCGTCGAACGGATCGTCGCCGCTCGGCGTTTACCAATCCTTTCGCACGGTGCGCGCGCTCCTTGAGAAAGCGAAAATAGCCCAGCGGACGCTACTGATGCTTCAAAGATTGCGGTATGAGCATGCCGCCCGGGGGGCCAGTAGGCCAATGAGTGCGCAACCCGTTGTCGCGGCCGTGAGTTGTACGGACGTAAACCCGCTGGGGCGGCCAGCATGTCCCCTTATTCGATCGACGATCCCAAGCACTGGCTCGAGCGCGCTAAGGAAGCTCGCGCTCTTGCGGAGCAG
>Ga0306924_10000464_pt1 | contig 33708 bp, 31 predicted proteins | sample sta12Can44000111_FD_203756 | JGI IMG/M metagenome (GOLD analysis project Ga0306924, IMG submission 203756) | Lab enrichment of tropical soil microbial communities from Luquillo Experimental Forest, Puerto Rico - statanox.12C.anox.44.000.111 (v2)... | ecosystem: Environmental > Terrestrial >... | reverse complement strand
TTTTGGAAAACGACCTTTCCTGGCGAACTCGCGATATTCTCGCCAAATCTAAACGCCGATAAATCGCTCATCGTGAGACTTAGACGACCGGCACCGCGCTCAAGATCCTCGACAAAATTCCTGAGACCATTGAGAAGGTTCGTGCCATGGGTCTCGATCGTTGCGTTAAGCACGGACGGATTCGTCAGCACGAAATTGGTCGGTGAAAACGCATTCACAAGCTGGCGGGTATAGAATTGTGCCTTGTGATGGGTGTGCCGGTCGACGTCTTTCACACCGCAAACCGATGACTCTACGCAGCGCGACGCCAGCAGATAGTGCTGTTTCACATAGTCGAAGTACCAATTTTCGGTCCAGGCCTCGTTTTTGAAGCGTTTGTCCTGCTTGGCCGGAGCGATGACCGGCTCCGCTGGAATATTGAAAAGTGCGCGCATGCTTGTTCGCTGCCAGAGCAACGCCAGATCCGCACAAAATGCGAATTGCTCCTTGATAATAGGAGCCGGATTCATAGCCGCCTTTTGCAGGAACTCCTGAAAAGTCGCGGTGACCGTCTTGAGGTCGATGACCTGATAACCGTCGTCCCTGCCGATCTTTTCGCCGTAAACATGAAGAAGATTGGCGCTTCGATTGGTGATGTCTGTCAGGGTCTCGACCGCGCCCGCGCTTGCCTTCTTTTCCGCCGTTGCACGCTCAGGTTTTTGTGCGGTCTCTTTCTCGCGAGGCTTTGTCTGGGCCGTCGGCTTCTCTGGCTTGTTCATGTGGATGCTCGTGCTTTCTCGTCAGCTTGCCACTTTGTCTTCCAGTTCGTGCAAATGCGCGCTGGCCTCTTCCGCATTTTCGTAGATATGGGGTGCGAGCTCACGGCGGCCCAAGGCGTCGCCAAGCTTGGTACGCAGGAAACCGTTGGTCGAATACCGAGTGGCGCCAGAATAGAACCGGTCTGCAAGATCCCGGACCATTGCCGTGTACTCGTCAATGATGTCGGGATAGATGCTGAAATTGTCGTAGTTGACGATCACATGGACTTTTCGCCTGGCGGACGAAAGCATCGATTCGACAATGCGCCGTATTCGTTCGACATCCTGAGGGCTGCGAACGACGTGCCCTTCGAAGTTGACGAAAAACTGATTCTTTTCAGGATGATATGTAAAGCGCTGTTCGAGCGGCATGCGCAGTAAATCATCGCGCAGTCCCATCGACTCAGGCAGAAATATGCGCCTGTCCATGATCGCAGGATTGCGGGTGATGATCGGTTTGAACTCCATCTTCGCCAGAATATCGCGTTCGACATCGATGCCGGGGGCAATCTCGACGAGCGCAAGACCCTCTGCTGTGAGCTCGAACACGCAACGCTCGGTAATATAGAGGACAGGTTGCCCACGCTTGGCTGCGTAGCTTCCTGAAAACGTCCTGTGCTCGACCTCACGAACGAATTTCTTGAGTTTGCCGTCGGTCACGATACGCAGGTGACCATCCTCGATCGCCAACTGCAGGCGGCCCGCCATGAAAGTGCCGACGAATACTACCTTCTTGGCGTTCTGGCTTATGTTGATGAAACCTCCGGCACCGGCGAGACGGGGGCCAAATTTGCTTACGTTCAGATTCCCCTGCTTGTCGGCTTGAGCGAGACCGAGGAAGGCTGCGTCGAGACCGCCACCATCGTAGAAGTCGAACTGATAGGGTTGGTCGATGACAGTTTGCGCATTGATTGCAGCACCAAAGTTGAGCCCGCCTGCCGGCACGCCTCCTATGACGCCCGGTTCGGCCGTCAAGGTCATCAGGTCGGCGATCTTTTCCTCGTTGGCAACGGTCGCAACACCTTCCGGCATCCCAATGCCCAAGTTGACGACGCTGTTGGCGTTGAGTTCCAGCGCGGCACGACGCGCGATAATTTTTCGTTCGTTCAATTCCAAGGGCGGGATCGAGCCCGTGCGCACCCGGATCTCGCCGCTGAACGCGGGGTCATATTGAGTTGCAAATGTCTGCCAATGGTTCTCGGGCTGGGCGACGACGACACAGTCAACGAGTATGCCGGGTATTTTGACCTGCCTTGGATTGAGCGACCCGCGTTCGGCAACACGCTCCACCTGCACGATCACGAGCCCCCCGGAATTTTGCACCGCCATGGCGATGGCCAGCACTTCCAATGTGAGTGCTTCCTTCTCCATGGTGATATTGCCGTCGGGGTCGGCAGTTGTGCCGCGGATGATGCCGATATTAATCGGAAACGCACGGTAATACAGGAACTCTTCGCCATCGATCTCGATCAGCCGGACGAGATCGTCCCTGGTGCAATCGTTTATCTTCCCGCCGCCGTGGCGCGGGTCCACAAATGTTCCAAGTCCGACGCGTGTTAGATGACCAGGCCGTTTCGCTGCGATGTCGCGAAACAGATGCGAAACTACGCCCTGCGGAAAGTTATAGGCCTCTATCCGGTTCTCGATAGCGAGACGCTGCAGTTTTGGCACCAGGCCCCAATGCCCGCCGATCACCCGCCGCACCAGCCCTTCATGTCCGAGGTGATTGAGGCCGCGCTCTTTCCCATCGCCTTGGCCCGCTGCGTAAATAAGCGTGAGGTTACGCGGCTTATCGATTGCGGGGACATTCTTCGACAAAAATTGCGTTTCGAGCGCGGCGGCAATTTCCTCCGCAAAACCGATGCCGACAAAACCTCCTGTTGCGATCGTATCGCCGTCGCGAATGAGGCGTACCGCCTCTTCCGCGGTGACAAGCTTTCCGGTGTCCGGTGCTCGGATTTGCGTAAGTTTCGATTGGACGGTGGCAATGGTTGACATGGTTTATTTTCCGAATCCCCCCGCTCCTTGTGCCATTTCCGTCAGTAGATGCCGGTCAGGAAAAAGAACCCAATCACAAAGAACACCGCGGCGGTCTTGATCAGAGTGATGACGAAGATATCCTTATACGAATCCCGATGAGTAAGGCCGGTGACCGCGAGCAATGTGATCACCGCGCCGTTGTGCGGCAAGGTGTCCATGCCTCCGCTCGCCATCGACGCAACACGATGCAGGACCTCGAGCGGGATCTTTGCCGCCTCGGCCGCCGCGATGAAGGTGTCGGACATGGCGGCAAGCGCAATGCTCATCCCGCCGGACGCCGACCCGGTGATGCCGGCAAGCACGGTCACACTGATCGCTTCGTTAATCAGAGGATTGGGGATCGCGCGCAGCGCCTCGGCGATGGCCGCGAAACCAGGCAGTAGCGCTATCACCCCGCCGAAGCCATACTCGGATGCGGTATTCAACGACGCCAGCAGCGCGCCTGCGACCGCCGCTTTGCTTCCGTCGGCGAATTTCGCCAGCACTGGCCGCCAGGCAAAAGCGAACACAGTCAGTATTCCGAGCAGCAGCGCGCCTTCCACCGCCCAGATCGCAGCGACGCCGGAGATCTGAGTGACGATCGGCTTGGCCGTGCCGAGGGTGATTTCGTGCCTGGTCCCATAGGCGCGCGGCACCGCAAACGTCAGCACGAAGTTTGCAACGCCAACCATGACCAGGGGCGAAAGAGCGATCCATGGGTTGGGTAATTTCTCCGTTTCGAACGGCTCAGGCTCGTTGCGAAGTTCGGTCCCGTAACCTTCGCCTTTTGCTTTGGCAGCACGGATCCGGCTCTCGATGTAGGTAAGGCCGAGTACAAGAATAAAAAGAGCGCCGATCAATCCGAGCCACGGCGCGGCCCAGGTTGTCGTCTTAAAAAACGTCGTGGGAATAATGTTCTGGATCTGCGGCGACCCGGGCAGCGAATCCATGGTGAAGGTGAATGCGCCGAGGGCAATCGTGGCGGGCATAAGCCGCTTGGGAATTCCGCTTTGCCGGAACATTTCGGCGGCGAATGGATAGACTGCGAACACCACCACGAACAATGACACGCCGCCATAGGTCAGAATGGCGCAGACCACGACGATCGACAAAACTGCCCGCTCCCGGCCCAGCACTCCGATCACCGCAGCGACGATCGATTTGGAAAATCCGGAAAGCTCGATGACTTTGCCGAAAACGGCTCCGAGCATAAACACTGGGAAATAGTTCTTTAGGAAGCCGACAGTCTTCTCCATAAAGACGCTGGAGAACATCGGTGCGACAAGCGCTGGATCCGTCAGCAACACCGCGCCAAGCGCAGCGACAGGTGCAAACAGGATCACGCTGTAGCCCCGATAGGCCACGAGCATGAGAAACGCCAGAGCGCCCAGGACAATCAGAAGGCTCATGACGATCGCTCCTGTTGTCGCCCGACGGCCGCGACGCGGCTCCCGGGAATTTCAGACCGTCGAAGTGAAGACCGTCAGCCGCTCTCGTTCGAGTTCTTCAATGATCTTTGCGTTGTGAACGACTGCTTCGCTCAGCAAATCTCGGATTGAAACTACAGCTACCGTCTTGCCGTTATCGACGACCGGCAGGTGGCGAATGCTATGCTGATGCATAAGTCGCAGACAATCGGCAAAGGTGTGTCCAATATCGACCGTCACGACATTGCGAACCATAATGTCTGAAACCGGCGTCGATTCCGGAGATTTCTTGGCGAGAACTACGCGACGCGCGCAATCTCGCTCTGATATGACACCAGTCAGAGCTTCTTTCTCCATCACGACGAGGAAGCCGACGTTTTTGTCGGCCATAAGCTGTAGTGCCATCAGAACGCTGTCGTTGGGGCCGACGGAGAACAAGGCCTTGGGCTTTGAGCTGAGAATTTTGCGCAACGAGCGGTACGCTAGAATTTCCTCAGGTCGCCTGATGGGGTTGTCCATTGTTGATCCCACCCTCGCGCGGCTTGACCGCGAGGGCCGCACTAGCAAACGAGTACGGCCCGTCGCGGAGCGTCCAGCATTATAAAAACGTCGGGATTCGGTCGTTTGACGTAAATCAACGGCAAAACGACCAACCAACCAAGCAGGCAGTCAAGCCGGCATTTCAGGAATTTTGGCCGGCAGGGCGAGTTCAGCTTCAGTGGCGGACACGACCTGCTCAACGGTAACCCCAGGCGCTGTTTCCATGAGAGTTGCCCGGCCATCAGGAAAAGCGATAACGGCCAACTCGGTCACTAGCAGGTTGATCGGTCTCGCTGAGGTGAGCGGTAACCCACATTTTTTCACGATTTTTGGTTTGCCTTTGGCGGTGTGCTGCATCGCAATAATGACACGTTTCGCCCCGGTTACGAGGTCCATCGCTCCGCCCATGCCCGGGACCATCTTGCCAGGAATCATCCAGTTCGCGAGTTGTCCTTTTGCATCGACCTGGAGCGCACCAAGAACGGTGACGTCGACGTGACCGCCGCGGATCAAGCCAAACGACATGGCGCTATCGAACGTGCATGCCCCAGGCAACGCCGTCACGGGCTTTCCGCCGGCGTCGGTAAGCAATGGATGCTCCATTCCTTCTTCCGGAATGGCTCCAGTACCGATCAACCCGTTTTCCGACTGGAAGAACACCTTCACGTTGCTCGAAACATAGTTAGCTACCAAGGTTGGTATCCCAATGCCCAGGTTCACGAGCATCCCATTACGCAACTCACGGGCAACACGTCTGGCGATGATTGACGGAGCATCCATTCTCATCACCCGTTCGCGACGAGATAGTCGACAAGTGGCGCCGGCGTGACGACGTGGTCTGGCGCAATGAGACCCACGGGGACGATGTGTTCGGCTGTGACGATCGTGGTCTCGCCGGCCATAGCAATGACCGGATTGAAATTGCGCGCAGTCAACACGTAGGAAAGATTGCCGAGATAGTCGGCGAGAAATGCACTGACTAGGGCAAAGTCGGCACGCAACGCCGTCTCAACCAGGTAGCTCTTTCCGTTCACGTTGATTTTCTGCTTGCCTTCTTCGACGATCGTGCCGACCCCGGTCGGCGTCAATATTCCGCCGAGCCCAAAACCGCCGGCGCGAATGCGTTCGATAAGCGTGCCCTGCGGGACTAGGTCGACAGCCATTTTCCCGCCGAGCATCTGCTTCTGTGTTTCGGGATTGAGTCCGATGTGACTCGTGACCGCTCGGCTCACCAGCCCTTTGTCGACGAGCTTTCCAATGCCTCGACCAGGAACCGCCGTGTCGTTCGCAATGACGGTGAGATTTTTCTTTCCCTGGCGCACTAGCTCGTCAATCACGCGTTCCGGAGTACCAACGGCCATGAAGCCGCCAATCATAAGGCTTGCCCCATCCGGAATCATGGCGACCGCATTTTCCAGAGATACCGTTTTCATGGCGACAACGATCGCGTTTTTGAACTCTTCGATTCAGCTACAAGCATCCTGTGGGAATAGGGATAGTTCTCATTGATGAAGATCAAACGACCGCGATCGGACTCTCGGCGATCGAACACGCTGCGGCGCCCGATCGGAGCATAGAAAACCGGCTTCTGTTCCTAGAACGAAGCGCTCTCACCCAGTTTTGATCGAAGCGTCTTACGTGCTCGCGCTCGGCCAACCGTTGCCCAGTGACTTCGCGATCTTTTGGGTCAGTTGCTGGTACTCTTCGACCAATTGTTTTCCATCCTCGGCGGCCATCTGCATTCGCTGCGATACACCTTTCGTGTAGGCGTCAAATGCTTCGGGAATGGATTTCGTCCCGCTCATTTTGTTGGCCAGATCCGACCAGAGTGACATTTCGGATTGGACGCGGGCAAGCCAGGCACGACTTGCCTGATCGCATGATTCAAGAAGCGTCTTTTGCAGTGCCATTGCCGCTTCACTCTGTTCCTGTCCCCAATTCATAAATGGAGGCGGAACTGCTTTTTGCGCCTGTGATCCCATCGTTTCCTTGGGTGCCATAACACAATACCTCTCAGCGTTTGGACAATTGTCGCTACGGTCAACCGCTTGTCATTGATCTGCGTCAACCGCAGAATTTCTGACCGCGCATTCGTCAGAGGCATCAAGCGCTTTCGCGCTCGTCGATCCATGAAACGAACAATTCCCAGATGACGGCAAGCACGATCGGCCCGAGGAAGAGTCCGGTGATCCCATAAGCAAGAGTGCCGCCGATCACGCCGATCAGAATGACGAGGATCGGCGTTTTCAATCCCCGTCCCATCACAATCGGCCTGAGCAAGTTATCCAGCAAATTGACCGGCACCATGTACGCAGTGAACAACAGCGCAGGCCCAGTATTCATGAACGTCCACGCCCAGATGATGACCGGGATCAAAATGATCGATGGACCAATCTGAATAATTCCGAATACCAGAACGCCAAATGTGATCAGGCTCGCCTGCGGAATTCCCGCAACCATCAGGCCAATGCCTGCCAGCAGCGCCTGCAGCACGGAAATTCCGATAACGCCACGCGATACCGCGCGAATGGTTGCACCTGCCTGTTCGACAAACTCCTCGCCGCGCGACGGATTGAGTCTCAGCGCAAATTTCTTGATCGCTTCGGCGATCTTCGGTGCGGGCGAAAAGAGAAATCCGGCAATTACGATCGCGGCGAGGAACATGATGATGCCGAGGCCGGTATCTGCCCCGATACGCAGCAAGCTGCTGCCCAGCGGCTTCAATTGGGGGATGATCTGGCCCAGAGCGGCGCTGAGATTTGTTGAAGCCAGTTCCCAGAACTGATAGATCGGCTCACCGATCAACGGCCAGTCCTGCACCGAAGCCGACGGCGGGGGTATCGTCAAATTTGCAAGGTCGAGTCGTTCGGAAATCAGACGCAGGCTATCGACTAATCCCAACGCGAGCCAGGTCGCTGGCCCGACGATGACCAGCAAGCTCAGAAGCGTAATCAGTGCCGCGGCGATCCGACGGCGCCCGCCGAGCATGCGCGAGGTCCATTCAAAAATGGGGTAGAGCGCGACGGTGAGTACGGCGCTCCAGATCGCGATCGACAAAAAGGGTTGGACAAGAATCAGAGTCCAGTAGAGCAGCAACGCAAGCGCCGCGAGCCGGATCGCCACTTCGATGAACGAAGTTGCGGCCAGCTCGGGCCTGGCTTTTTCTTTCTTGTCGCGGGCCACTGCTCCAACCCCCCGGCCGGTTTGGCCTTGTCTCGAGTTATAGTAGCACGCAATTCTCCCCGTAACGGAGCATCGAAAAGCGGCCGATCAGTGCATTTGTTCATAAGTTTCAATCTGGAAGCGATCACAATTTAAGTACGAATCAGACGGGACCGCGGAAACTCCGTATCCGCACTGCGACCAACGAGTGCGCGAAATAGCGGTGTGAAGATCAGCGAAAAATTATCCGAGCTGGGTCAGGTCAGACCGTTACTGCCCAACTTTCAGCGCAGCGGCTCAGTGTCGGTAACCGCCTGCCAGCTCTTGTCGGGATTGAACGACGTCATGCGTTCTGCGAGCTGTACCGTGTTCGGTCCAAGATCTTTCTGAAACACAGTGCCGGCATGATTGACAATAAACGTCATCACGCCGGAATTTCTGTATTCCGCCGGATAGGCAACGAGTGCAAATCCGCCGATCATCTTGCCGTTCACAACATAATCGGCCTCGCCACCAGGCGCGGCAGGTCCTTGCCTCGTGAGGATCTTGAAATAGTAGCCGTGGAAGGGAGTTCGCCCGCCGCCAACGCGATATCCTTGTTTCGTCGCCTCCGCGATGAGTTCGCCAAGCGGACTTGGGTCTTCGCCTTGTGACGTCGGCCAGTAGAGCCCGTCTTTCTTTTCCGGCTGACTGATGATGCGCTGGGCATAGGTGTTTATGCCCGCGCCCGTGCGATCCTTCTCAGCGTATTCGTCCTGTGCGTCGACATAGGCGAGTGCCGACTGTATCGCGTCCAGTTCGTTTTCGCCGATGCGACGGAATAGAATTTCTTCGCGGCCCGCGGCCGTGTCGAACCGCCACTGTCCGTCCTTGCGAATGATCGGAATCGGAAGCGGGAAGTCGTCTGGTCCGATGACCATGATGGCCTTGCTGTCGCCTTCCATGGCAATCGTGTGCTTTGCGTCATAGGCGGTAACAAATTTTGCTCTCGTCGCTGCATCCGCGACCTCGTCGCCTGATGACACGATGTCGTCTCCGTCAGGACCTAGGACGGTCGTGATCGCTTTCATGTCGCCGGATTTGGCTGCACCGACGAGCGCCGTAGCCGCTTCCTCAGGCGTCTTGAACGCCTGCTGGGCCGTTGCCACGGATGTGCTGGCACAAAGCAGCGCAACGACCGCCATCGAAACAAGAGTATTGCTCATCACTGCATCCTCGCGGTCGTCGGCACCCGGGCACCCGACGCAATCCAGTGCTCGTAGGTCTGGAATTTGACGCCGAGCCTGTCGTAGAGGACGCGCAGGGTGCCGTCGCGATCACGCACCACCGCCTTCGGCCTGACAGTTTGCACCTCCTGCGCCATCACGCCGACGTAGGGGCGGTCGCTACCGTTGTAGCTGAAGCGATAGTAGCCGAGCCCGTTGGGAAGATGGCCGAGCAGAACGATATCGTGCTTGAGCGTGATATCGGATCGTCGACCACCACCTCCGCGCCCCCCGCCGCCGCGACGACCACCGCCGCCGCCACGGAAGCCACCGCCACCGCGGAAACCGCCGCCGCCGCGTATGCCTCCGCCACGGAAGCCACCACCTCCGATGCTGGCACGACCACGCGCCGATGACCGATTGGCAACTCTGCCGGACCTGACGTTGCCCAGTGCATTACCGCCCCGCCCGCCTGAGGGCCGCTGCGCAGCCCGCTTCCCGCCTGACGGCCGCTTGGCGCTGGGTTTTCCCTTTGAAGGTTGTTGTCCCGCGCTGGGCCTGCCGCCCGCCGGTCGCTGGCCCGAGCTCGGCCTTTGGCCAGCGCCCGGCCTTTGGCCCGCGCCGGGCCGCTCGCCGCCTGGCCTGAGAACCTGATTGCCGCCCCGGCCGCGAAAATCCATCCGATCCGAGACTCCGGCACGATTGCCGGCGAATTTCTGGCGCACGTTATTGTTGTTGTATCGCACACCTTGCCGGTGCTCGGGTCGGTGCTGCCAATTCCTGCCATTCAACGGATTAACGCGCGGCCGATTGATGTTGATATTGCCGTTATTCCAATTCACTCCGCCGCCCCAATAATTTCCGCTCGATGCCCAGTTTCCGAGAGCCCAGCCGGCGCCAAACGCAAGTCCGGTCGCGATAAGTCCGGCGCCGATATATCCTGGATAACCCCAGTAATACGGCGGATACTCTGGATAAGGCCAGGCGCCGTATACGACCGCGGGGTCGTAGTACGGCACGTAAAGCCTTTCCGGGTCGGTCGGCTCGATCGTGATGACCTGCCGACCCTGCTCTTGCCGCTTGGTCACCGTCTGTTGCTTGGTCGAGGTCAGCTTGTTGTTGGCATCGGCTTTCGTGCGCAGGCGCTGAATGGCATCCATGACATCTGCTTGTTGCGCGAGCACCGCATCGCCCAGCTTCTGCGTCCAACTAAGCTTCTCGCTCATCATTGTCAGAACATCCGGCGTGGCCACCAAGGACTTCACGCTCTCGTCCCAGCTCTCTTTGTCCACTGCGGCCTTGAGCTCGTTTCCCTTGAGCTTCTTGTGCTCTTTCAGCCAACGGTCGGCCTGTATGACCTCAAGCGGATAAGTCGATGCCATCAAAACCAAGGAGAGCAGCGTATCAGGATACAATGCGATCGGCGCAACGAGAGCGTCGAGCTCTCCGGGCTTAAGTAACTGATCTGTCGAGGTGCTGGCAGCCGGCGCTGGAGTTGAAGTCTGCGCGGGCGCGGTGACGGGCGCAATAACCATAAGGGCAAAAACAAACGCAACTATGCGGTGCGGCGCCATTCACATCCCCCGAGGGTATCAACCCTTTAGCCTTTCACACTGAAATTCTTGCCCGTTTGATCTGAATCAAAATTTCGACCCGTTTGGTCCCCTGGTTGCCCTTCGACTTGCCATTCGCGCGCCCGACGCGCCAGAGTCCGAGCGCCGTCACACGTCGAGAACCGCATGCCTTCAACTCCAAAGAGAGACGTCCGAACGGGGGCGCTCGCATCAAGTGACGCTATGGACGTGCTGCTCGGTTTCGGCACCTTGATGATGCGGGCCGGCAATACCGCAACGCGAACGCGCGAGTGGTTCGAGGTGATAGGGAGCAAGATGGGCTTCGACGCGATATCGATAAGCCTGTCTCTCGACAGCATCACGGCCAGTGTTCGCCGCTCGGACGAGCGCATCACGGCGATGCGCGAGATCGGAGCCCCCGGAATCAACGTCTGGCGCATTGCCGAGTTGGAACAGCTTGCAAAAACCACAGGATCCACACCGAGTGAAATCGCGGTAAGGCTCGACGATATCAAATTAGCCAAACCCCTCTATTCGAGCGTCCAGATCTCCGCCGCCGTGGGCGTAGCAAGTGGCGCCTTCGCATTTCTCAACGGCGCTGCGGCACCCGAAATGATTTCAGCGGTAATCGGCGGAGGGATCGGCCAGTTGTTCCGGGCCTGGCTGTCCCGCCACCATGTCAATCAATACGGTGCTGCCGCTTTGTCCGCCATTGCCGCTTCGGGGATCTACGTTCTGGCGGCGGCGCTGGCACAACGCGCAGGCTTTGAGCTCCTGCACTACCCGTCCGGCTTCATTGCGTCGGTTCTTTTTTTGATTCCTGGCTTCCCTCTGATAGCGGCACTGTTCGATCTGCTGCAGCACCAGACCGTCGCCGCGGTCAGCCGCTTCGCCTATGGCGTGATGATTCTGTTGGCGGTCGCCCTGGGACTCAGCATTGTCATCGAGGTGGGGAACGTCGATATCGCCCGCCAACCACCGCTTGACCTCACGTATCCACTCATGCTGCTGCTGCGTGCGATAGCATGCTTCGTTGCTGCTTGCGCGTTCGCAATGGTGTTCAACACTCCCCTGCGCGCGGTTCTTATGGCGGGCCTTCTGGCACTCGTAGCCAATGGCCTGCGTTTGGCTTTGAACGATATGGGCATGATGCTTGCGCCCGCGGCTTTTTTTGCTGCCTTGCTCATTGGGCTCGTCGCTCTTGGCGTAGATGAGCGTTTCAACGTCCCGCGCCTGGCGATGACGGTGGCGCCAATCATCATCATGATTCCGGGTGTGTATGTGTTCGAGATGATCGTATTGCTTAACCGAGGACAAATGCAGCAAGCGCTCCAGGCATCTGCTGTGTGCGGATTCGCTATTGGCGGCCTGGCGATGGGTTTGACGACCGCGCGTTTTTTCATCCGCAGATGACTTACGCGGTCCCCTTTCGCAGATAAACGAACCAGTACACGGCGGCAATGATGACTGACCCGCCGATGACATTGCCAATCGTTACGGGAACGACCAACGGCCCGTGAACGAACTAGCCCGCACTCGCTCCAGCACCGACAAGCAGACCAACAATCTGCACCGCAATGACTTTGACGATGGTCATTGAGGGGAAAATCATCGCGTATCCGATGTCCGGTCTCTCAGTGGGCGCCATCCGCGTTGAATAGACGAGAATGGCTTGATTCCCGGTCGCGCCGGATGCGACGCCAACCAGGTCATCATAGGGGATCTTCAGCAGGTAGTACCCGACGAACAGAACTATCACCACGGTCGTCAGCAGAACCGCAATCCCGATAAAGAACATGGTGAAGCCGGATTCCGCGATGGTGCGCACGAATGGCTGGCCTGCGTTGACACCGACCGTGGCTAGAAACATCGCCAGACCGAAGTTACGAAGGACGATATTTGCGGGCAAAGGCATCGTCCAAAGCATGGGCCCGGTGCGCCGCAGCTTGCCGAGAATGAGAGCGACGATCAGCGGTCCGCCGCCGATGCCAAGCGTGACAGTACCAAGGCCCGGAATCGGGATCGGAATCAATCCGAGTAGCGCGCCGAGCACCATGCCGACGCCGAGCGAGACATAACTGAATTCCGAGGCGGCCTTAATCGTATCTCCGAAATATTTGCGGATCTCTTCTTTCCGGTCAGGCGGCATCAGCACGCCGACGCGATCGCCGAACTCGAGCATCAGATCCGGCGTCGGCACGAGGTCGGCGTCATATCGCCTCACGTGCAGCAAATGAGAGGGGAAGCCCGCGGGCATCGAAAGACGCGACAGGGGCACGCCGACCACATTGGCTTTGCCGACAAAGACGCGGATGTAGTCAAGGTCGGCGCGATCCTTGGCCAATCGGCCAGGTTCCAGTTTTCCAAGCCGCGCAGCGGCTTGCGCGATTGCCGCTTCCTCCTCGGCGACAACAAGCAGCGCGTCCCCGGACGACAAGGCGATGTCGCCCGACGGAACGACGTTTTGCCCGCCCTTGCGAACCATCGTTACTTGCACGCCGCTCGGCAGCCCCTTTTCGATTTCTTCGAGCGTCTGCCCGGAGACTTTTTCTCCGATGGAAATCTCGCCCATATGGAAACGCTGCGTTTTTGGGGGGAATTTCGGCTTCACCAATTGCGTCATGAAATAGATACACAAGATCGGGCCGATAACCCCGAAGGGGTACGCGATCGAATATCCGACCGACGGATCCTTGTTGTTCATCACCTCAAGTGCGGCTTGAAGGGTGGCGGTGCTCGTCATCGATCCGGCATAAATGCCCATCGTATGACCAACCTTGATTCCAAACAGGTGACCAAGCCCAAGCGCGACAAGAAGACCCGCGACGCACGCGACAAGTGCCAGCAGATTGTACGTTCGGCCGACGCCCTTCATTCCCTCAAAGAACTGTCGTCCATAAAGGATGCCGATGCCGTAAAGGAACATGATGAGGCCCGTCAGACCGATCGGCCCTACGATTTGAGCCTTCGGAGCGAAGGCGCCGAGCGCGAGCCCAACGAAGAGCACGGCTCCCACGCCGAGCGAAAAGCCTCCGATACTGATCTGGCCGACCAGGTAGCCAAGACCGATCGCAAGGAAGGCGGTGAGGATGGGTTGGGTCCCGATGATCTCGCGAGCCAGATCGATCATGACAAATTCTCCCGGAACAAAGGCTTACGGGTACCGAGGCTAGCGGGCACGGCAGCCTGCCGCGCGAAACTGCTCGATAACTCGGTTCACCAGCTCAGGCGTCGGTGGCGGCGTATTGGCGTGCTTGTATTCGAGATTCATCGCCTTCCACTTGAACTCGCCCATCTTGTGGAATGGCTGAACCTCGACCCATTCGACGTTCTTCATCGGCGCAACGAATTTGGCGATGCCTTCGACATTGGCAGGGTCGTCCGTGAGCCCCGGCACGAGCGTGAAGCGCACCCACACCGGCTTGTTCAATTTTGCAAGGCGTTCGGCAAAGCGCAGGGTTGGCGCCAGGTCCCGACCGGTAACCGTCTTGTATGTGTCTGGGTTCGAACTCTTGATATCGAGCAGAACCAAATCGAGAGCCCGAAGATAGGACTCGTCGACGCGATCGCCGAGAAAACCGGAGGTTTCGATCGCCGTGTGCAGACCCATTTCCTTGGCGCCGGCGAGGATGCGCTTAGTGAAGGCAAGCTGCACCAAGACTTCGCCGCCCGAGATTGTCAGCCCGCCATCAAGTGCGCGCAGGGCCGAAGCAAACTGTGCGAGGCGATCAATGACCTGCTGAGCGGAGACGTAGGTTCCGTCCTTCAGATGCCAAGTGTCAGGGTTGTGACAGTAGGTGCAGCGAAGCAGGCAGCCCGATACGAACAGTACCGCGCGCAGGCCTGGCCCGTCGTAGCGGGATGAGGTCTCGTAGGAATGGACGTAGCCGAACGCGCCTTGACGGTCGTCTTTCAGTTCGCTTTCGTCGGGCGCATCTGGAGAGATCCCGACGCGCAGATCGTATCGGCTGCCGGCCTCCAGTGTCCCGAGCGTGGACATTGCAAATACCTCAAATCTGGCCGTGGAAGGTTCGGCTGATCACATCCCTCTGCTGTTCAGGAGTCAGTCGGACAAAGTTAACCGCATAACCGGACACACGAATGGTGAGCTGCGGGTACTTGTCCGGGTTCTTCATCGCGTCTTCGAGCGTCTCTTTGTCGATGACGTTCAGGTTCATATGGAATCCGCCGTGATCGAAGTAGACGTCGAAAGCTTTCGCGGCCGAGTCGATGAGTTCGCGATCGGAAAGGTGCGCCTTCTGCGGCGCGACGGAAACGGTGTAACTGATACCGTCCTGAGAATCCTTGTAAGGAAGCTTCGCGACAGACAGGCATGACGCGAGCCAGCCATGGTTATCGCGGCCGTGCATCGGATTGGCACCCGGCCCGAAAGGCTCACCCTTGCGGCGTCCGTCCGGCGTATTGCCGGTCGCCTTACCGTAGACCACGTTCGAGGTGATCGTCAGCACGCTTTGGGTGTGGGTTGCATTCCGATAAGTTGGATGCTTGCGGATTTTCTCCATGAAGCTGGTGACGAGCCCGGATGCTATCTTGTCGACCCGGTCATCGTTGTTGCCGAACTGCGGAATGTTGGAATTGCCTTCGTTTTTGTAGTCGACGGCCAAACCTTTATCGTCGCGAATTGCACGGATTTTTCCGTACTTGATGGCGCCAAGACTGTCGGCGACCACCGAAAGACCAGCAATTCCGAAAGCCATCGTCCGCAGGATGTCGCGGTCGTGTAGTGCCAGCTCGAGCCGCTCGTAAAAATACTTGTCATGCATGTAATGGATGCAGTTCATTGCGTGCACATACGTGCGCGCCAGCCATTCCATGGTCGTGTCGAATTTCTCCATCACCTCGTTATAGTCGAGGAACTCGCTTGTCACCGGAGGCGTCGGTGGAGCAATTTGATCGCCCGAGATCTCGTCGCGGCCGCCATTGATGGCGTAAAGGAGTGCCTTGGCGAGATTGACGCGTGCACCGAAGAACTGCATCTGCTTGCCGAGCTTCATCGCCGACACGCAGCAAGCGATGCCGTAATCGTCCCCCCAGAACGGGCGCATCAGGTCATCGTTTTCGTATTGCAGCGAGGAGGTATCGCGGCTGACCTTCACGCAAAAACGCTTGAACGGGTCGGGGAAGTGTTTCGACCAGAGCACAGTGATATTCGGCTCCGGCGCCGGGCCCAGATTGTAAAGCGTATGCAGCATGCGATAGCTGCTCTTGGTCACGAGTGTGCGACCGTCGAGATCCATTCCACCCACGCATTCGGTCGCCCAGTAGGGGTCGCCGCTGAACAGCGCATCGTACTCAGGCGTTCGGAGGAAACGCACGATGCGAAGCTTTTGCACGAGTTGGTCCCACAACTCCTGGGCGCCGGGTTCATCCAACTTGCCTTCGCGGACGTCGCGTTCGATGTAGATATCGAGGAAAGAGGAGATACGCCCAATCGACATCGCCGCGCCGTTGGCCTCCTTGATGGCGCCGAGATAGGCGAAGTAAGTCCACTGGAAAGCCTCACGCGCGTTGGTTGCCGGACGGGAAATGTCAAAACCGTAGAGTTTTCCCATCGCCGCAAGGTCTTTGAGTGCACGAATTTGTTCCGCCAACTCTTCGCGGAGACGGATCACCTCGTCGGTGGGCCACATATCGTCGATCTGGGCGCGCTCGACTTCCTTCACCTCGATCAGTCGATCGACGCCATAGAGTGCAACGCGGCGGTAGTCGCCGATGATGCGGCCGCGTCCGTACGCGTCCGGGAGACCGGTGATAATCCCCGATTTCCTGCAGCGCATGATTTCCGGCGTGTAGGCATCGAACACGCCGTCGTTGTGCGATTTTCGGTATTTGGTGAACGCCTCGTGGACCTGTGGGTCGGCTTCGAAGCCCGCGGCCTTCAGACCCGCCTCGACCATTCGAAGACCGCCGTAGGGGAAAATGGCACGCTTGAACGGCTGGTCGGTCTGCAGGCCAACGACAACTTCGTTATCGCGATCGATGTAGCCGGGCTTGTGCGCCAGCATTGTAGAGGGGGTCTTTGCGTCAACCGCGAGCACGCCCTTTTTCCGTTCTTCCTGGAAATAAGGCTGTAGCTTGGCCCACACCGCTTTCGTTTTGGCGGACGCGGGGGCCAGAAATTTCTCGTCGCCGGCATAGGGGATCACGTTACGAACGATAAAATCACGAACGTTGATTGAAGTCTTCCAGTCGCCAGGTTTGAAGCCGCGCCACGGATCCTGACCAGCTTTGGACTCGGGTTCTTTGGCAAGGGCGGCGCTGCTTTTCATGGTGATTTCTCCCTATTTGGCGTTCACCGTCGGCGCGGTGGCCTTTTCTTCACGATGGGCGAGCAGTGTCCGAATGCATTGATTTAGATCAACTTTAGCTGGTTGACCTCGTGCCAGCGGTATCGATCGCTGCATTGAAACCTAAGACGTTTACCAGCCGAGCTCCGCGGCGCTGGGCACTCGTTTGATATGAATCAAACGCAATCGTCACATGGCGGCGCTAATATTCGACTGAGAAATCGGAGCGCGAATTTACCATCGGACTCGCGGCGGCGAAGCCATCGCTCAAACGGGAAGGACCACGTTGATGGCAAAATCTTCAACGGCGACGCAACAGGACTCGTTACAGACGCATGCGAAATATGAGCGTCTGATCGCTAGAGCGAAGGGCGTCGAAGCGCCAAAGACACTTGTAGTGCACCCATGCGATGAGACTTCGCAGCGCGGCGCCCTCGAGGCCGCCGCAGCAGGGCTTATCGTTCCCATCCTGGTCGGACCAGCGGCAAAGATTTCGACCGTCGCCCGCACGTACAAACTGGATCTGGACGGGATCGAAATTGTCGATGCCGCCCACAGCGACGCAGCGGCAGAAAAAGCCGTCGAACTCGTTCAGGCGGGAATGGGTGAGATCCTGATGAAGGGCAGTCTGCACACCGACGAATTGATGCGCGCGGTGACCAACTCGAAAACCGGGCTGCGCACTGCGCGTCGTATCAGCCACGTCTTCATCCTTGACGTGCCGACATATCCCGACACGCTGTTCATCACGGATGCCGCAATTAACATCTTCCCTGATCTAGACGCCAAACGCGACATCGTTCAGAACGCGATTGATCTCTGGACGCAAACCGGCCTTGGCACTACGCCGCGGGTCGCAATTCTTTCCGCGGTCGAAACTGTCACCTCAAAAATCCCGTCGACCATCGAGGCGGCGGCCTTGTGCAAAATGGCGGATCGCGGCCAAATCACTGGCGGCATACTCGATGGCCCGCTCGCTTTCGACAACGCCATCGACCCCGAAGCAGTGAAGATCAAAGGCATCAAGTCCGAGGTGGCGGGCCGCGCCCAGATCCTTGTGGTTCCCGACCTGGAAGCAGGCAATATGCTGGCGAAAAATCTGATTTTCCTCGCTCATGCAGATGCCGCCGGGATCGTCCTTGGCGCGCGGGTGCCGGTTATCCTGACATCGCGCGCCGACTCCGTGCGAGCCCGAATGGCATCCTGTGCGGTCGCTGTGCTGTACGCCGATGCCCGACGCCGCAAGGCAGCTGTTAGCGCAGTGTGAACGCCATGGATGCGATCCTCGTCGTCAACGCCGGATCGTCGAGCCTCAAATTTCAGGTCTTCGCGACCGGTGGCTCGGTCGGCGACCTTGAGTGCCTCGTCAAAGGTCAGGTCGACGGAGTCGGCAGCCGTCCACGCCTGCGCGCCGAAACACCACTTAAAAAGTCTCTGATCGACCAGACCTACGGTGCCGATAAGATTCCGGATCTGCCGGCCGCCATCCAGGTCGCCGGTGACTGGTTGCGCAGCACGCAGGAAGTCAATCTTCTCGCTGTCGGCCATCGGGTCGTTCACGGCGGCCCCGAATTTGACCGACCCGTACGCATAACTCCGGATGTTGCCGCACAACTGGCGCGTTACATCTCGCTGGCGCCGTTGCATCAACCGAACAACCTTGCCCCGATACGGGCACTTCTCGAACGTCGTCCGGAACTGCCGCAGGTCGCCTGTTTCGACACCGCATTTCATCGCAGCCACAGCGCGCTCGCCGACTATTACGCATTGCCTGAGCGCTTCTACAAAGAAGGCGTGCGGCGATATGGCTTCCACGGACTTTCCTATGAATATATTGCCCAGCGTCTGCCGCACGTCGCGCCGAGCATTGCGAAGGGGCGGGTGGTCGTCGCGCATCTCGGCAGCGGCGCTTCCATGTGCGCACTTGCAAACGGTCGAAGCGTCGATAGCACGCTCGGATTTACCGCACTGGACGGATTGCCGATGGGAACGCGGCCGGGGCAACTTGATCCCGGTGTCGTCCTGTACCTTATCGCGGAAAAGGGAATGAGCCCAGCAGCGGTTCAGGATCTCTTCTACAAGGAATCCGGACTGAAGGGTCTCTCTGGCATCAGCAACGATGTGCGCGAACTTCAGGACAGTAAGGATCCGAAAGCCGTATTTGCGCTCGACTATTTCGCCTATCGCGCCGGCCTTTATGTCGGAATGTTGGCAGCTGCCCTCGGGGGTCTCGATGCCTTCGTTTTCACGGCCGGGATCGGCGAAAACTCGCCGACAATGCGCGCACGTATCGCCGAGCGGCTCGCCTGGCTCGGGGTAGGTCTCGACGCAACTGCGAATAACAAGGGATCGACGCTGGTCTCGAAGAAAGACAGCCGCATTCCGGTCTACGTCATCCCGACAAATGAAGAGCTGATGATCGCGCGGCACACGTTGGAGCTGCTGTCGGCCCAGCGCGCGCCAAAGCTCGGGACCGTTACAGGATAGACTCGGCCGGAACCATCGCCATACAGTGGGCCGGGGCTGCTCATGTACTGGAAGCAATCGTATTACTTCAGGGACTATCTTAAATCGTCGCTGTGGGTCATTCCGCTCATTGCGATTCCCTTCGCACTTGTGGCAACGCGCTTGTTGCACCGCGCGGACATCTGGCTCGGTTGGCGCTTTCTTGACTTCGGCAAGACCGGCGCCGAGGCGATGCTCAACACCATCATCACAGCGACACTGAGCTTTGTCGTCTTTACGTTTGGATCGCTTCTTGTCGCCCTTCAGGTTGCCAGCGGACAACTCACTCCCCGCATCATCGCCACCGTATTGGTTCGGAATAACGTCGTCCGGTACACGACCGGCCTTTTCATTTTTACCCTTCTGTTCGGAATAAGCGCGCTGAACAGGATGCAGGACCAGGTTTTTCAGCTTGTCGTCTTTGTCGCCGCCTGTCTCGCAATCATGTGTTTTGCTGCATTTCTTTTTTTGATCGATTACGCCGCGCGGTTACTGCGCCCGATCAGTATCGTGGCGCTTGTCGGGAAAGCCGGGCTCGCCGTCATTGAAAGCGTGTATCCGAATCCAGCCCCAGAGTCCAAACGACCCGAAAGCCAGCGCTTCAAACTCGGAAAGCCGGCCAGAACCATCGAGCACCAAGGCACGTCCGAAATAATACTTGCCGCCAATGTGACCGAGCTTGTGGCCGAGGCCGAGCAGTCGGGAGGAGTTATCGAATTCGTCCCGCAAGTTGGTGATTTCATCGCGACCGATGAGCCGCTCTTCAACCTGTATGGAGGGGCAGCCGCGCTCGATGACGGAGAGCTCAAGTCAACCATCGCATTCGGGCCCGAGCGAACACTGGAACAAGACCCGACCTTCGCATTCCGCATCATCATTGATATCGCACTCAAGGCTCTGTCACCTGCCATCAACGATCCGACAACAGCCGTGATTGCGATCGACCAGCTGCATCGGCTCTTGCGCAAAGCCGGAAACAAGAATTTGCGCACCGACGAAATCCCCGGTAACAGCGGCGAACTGGCGGTGATTTTCCGCACCCCCAATTGGCAGGACTTCGTGCATCTCGCATTCACCGAAATACGCCAATGCGGTGCGCAAAACATGCAAGTCGCAAGACGGTTGCGGGCGATGATCGAAAATCTAATTCAAACATTACCCAAGTATCGGCACCCGGCCCTGCTGCAGGAGTTGCAATTGCTGGATCGCGAGATTGAAAAATATTTTCCCTATCCCGAGGACCTGGCCCTTGCCCGCGTGGGAGACGCGCAGGGATTGGGTGGTGCCTCTGGTGTCGAGAAACCGCAGTAAAGAAATCAGGCCTTCGTTTTGGAAATGCGGGATCGCCGGCGAAATTCGTCGATCAGCAGGCAAATGCTGATCAGGAACACCCAGAATGGAAAGGCCACGAACACCCATGAAAGATAGGAACTGCCGAACAAGAGAAGCAGCGCCAGCACGAAGCCGAGATAGGCGACCCACCGCGGCGCGATACCGGTGTAGGTGATGACGGTCGATGTCGAGACCATGAATACGGCGGCCATCTTGATCAGATAAACGTTCACGAGATTGTAGGTGAGCGTGCGGGCCAGATGAAAAGTTGGCGTGCTGCCTGAAGCCTCTGAATCGGCGGCGAAAGTGAGAATGATCGCGCCCACGACAGCCGCCACAATGAAAAGCATGGCCAGAAACAGGAGGCTGCTTCCCAAAAACACCGTGGCAAAGAAACGGTCTTCAAGCGCGCCTAGACGATCGCGCAGTGCGCCGACAAACCAAAGGAACGCGACGCCGGCGAACGGAAGCAGGTTCAACGCGAAGCCGACCAGCCTCGAACTTGTTTTGAGCCACTCGCCAGGCTCACCGGGATCACTCGGAACGGAAATGCGCAGCATCGCGAAAGCGGCGACAAACAATACAGAAAAGACTATTCCCGCGATCGCGGCGGCCCGCGGCGTTTTAAGTTTTGCCTTAACAAGTTTGTCCATGGACATCGCCGTCGCTTGATTAATCCGGATCAGTCAAGCTCGAGCGTGACATGCACGGTGCCTGACTTGCTCTTCGTGCTCATTTTCAATCCGCTTTTCTCGAATGTTTTCAGCATCGGGATATTCTCAGGCAATACTTCGGCCGTGAATTCCTTCAACCCCGCGTCGCGCGCAAGTATGGCCAGATGCCGCAGCAGCGCCGCACCGATGCCCTGCTTCTGGTAATCATCGATCACAACGAAAGCGACCTCGGCCGCGCCAGGCTGCTGGACAACATAGCGCCCGCCGGCAACGATTGCAGCGTGGCCGCGCTCCTCGACGACTCCTACCAGAGCGACATGCTTCGCGAAATCGACATTCACGAAAAAGGCGACCTCCTTGTCGGAAAAACTTCGCTTTGCGCCGAAGAAACGACGGTAGAGCGATTGCGCACTGGTGCGATCGACGGCTGCGCGAAGGTCGGTCTGGTCTTGCGGTTTAAGCGCGCGAATCTCCAGCCGTCGTCCGTCACGCGTGGCTTCAATTGCCGAATATCTGCCTGCTTCCAGCATCAAAGCCTCTTTCACCCGTGCCCGTCATTCGCCCGAGCCTACTTCGGGCCGCATGCGGGCCGTTGACGTAAATCAATGTGCAGTTGTTGGCCAAAGGCAAGAGTTTGCCGCAAGTCGCGAAGCAATGTCGCCGAGCAAATTGTCGATTGCGCTTTTGACTCCTGTTCTTGCTGCATCTCTCGGATTTGCCGACAGTGCATCCGTCGCGAAAAACTGACCTATGACCAGGCCTGGGCGGTCTGCAAGGCCAAGATGGACAAGGCGCGGTCCCCGGAACGGGTCTCCTCCAGGCGAACGAACGCTACATCCGCGGCGCAAACTGCATGAAACGATACGGTTATAGAATCTAGTTTGCCGGCAGCTTTGCTCGTTGGCAGCCGCAATTGACGCGGTTTAATTTGTTTTTGATTTCAGCCTCTCACGCAGCGCTTGGAACATCACGTATAGCGGCGGAACCACGAAGATTGAAGCGCACCGATTCCGTGACCGGACGCTTCTCCGCGGTGATCACGCTGACGGTTGGAATCGTCGGCTGCTGGGCACGCGCAGCGACCGAAGCCGAAAGAGCGATGATGGCGAAAGCCGCCGCGGTCATACGCAATACCGGCATGATGACCTGACCGCCAATACCGATGATGTCGCGCATCCGGCGACGCGATAAATTACCGTTGGCCCCAGCTCAATGAAATGCCGATATCACCCGGTTTTCCCTCGGGCCAGTCGGCGATTTGATACTTGATGCGGTATCCTTTTGGTTGCAAAAATTTCTTCCAAAACTCAAACAGTTCCTTGGGCAATCCTGTGAGCGTCTGCTCCCAACCCGATTCCTGCTGATTGATGGCGCGCCCGTGGTCGGTAAAAAGCGTATTCGGAAAGCGACCGATTTCCACTTCGGTAAGGCCGTTGTTCACGGCCCGGTTGATGATGGCGGCGGCACGTTTGAGCCGTTCGTCATCGGCTACACCGGAAGGGCCTTTCAGCTTGTCGAGCAAGGCCTTTTTTTCGGCATCCAGCGCCGCCTGCTTGCGCATCTGCTCGGAAGCCTTTTCGGCTTCAACCAAGGCCATTTTCTTGTTGCAGTCGGAGGCACTTGGCAGCAGTTCATCGACATTCGACATGACCGTATCTCCAAAAATAGCCTACGACGTGGCGACTAGGCCAACTCCCTTATATAAAAGGGCAATCGGCGGATTTTGACCTAAGTCAAGGAGCCCTTACAGTTATTCCCTCTGAATGTATCAGTGGCGTCACGTTTGTGCACCGGGTGGATCAATGGGCAAGAATTCCAAGAACGCGAAGTCCAAGGATGATAGTCCCGCGCGGATGAAGCGCAAAGACTACGAGGAGGAACTACGTAAACTTCAGGTGAAACTTTGTCACTTGCAGGAGTGGGTCAAACAAAAAGGCCTGCGCGTCATTATCGCGTTCGAAGGGCGCGATGCCGCTGGCAAAGGCGGTACGATCAGAGCGATTACGGAGCGGGTCAGCCCGCGCGCATTTCGGATCGTCGCCCTTCCGGCCCCGACGGAGCGGCAGAAGAGCCAAATGTTCATGCAGCGCTACATCGAGCAGTTTCCTGCGGCGGGTGAAGTCGTGATCTTTGACCGTAGCTGGTACAATCGTGCTGGCGTCGAGCATGTCATGGGCTTTGTCAGCGAGGAAGGCTACGAACGCTTTCTGAAACTCGCGCCGATCGTGGAAAAATACATTGTCGACGCTGGTATCATTCTCATCAAGTTTTGGCTGGAGGTGGGCAAGGACGAGCAGGAACGGCGATTCCACGCTCGCATCAACGACCCAATGCGCCAATGGAAACTGAGTCCGATGGATATCGAATCATACACTCATTGGGACGACTATTCGAAGGCGCGCGACATGATGCTCGAAGCAACCGACAGCAAGGTCGCCCCTTGGTATATCATCCGCTCCGACGACAAGCGGCGCGCTCGGCTCAATTGCATTTCGCATATTCTTTCGACCATTCCGCACAAAAAAGTTAAGGGTGAAAAGGTCAAGTTGCCCAAGCGACCCAAGAAAGACAAATATGACGACCAACGGGCGTTAAAGGGGCGACATTTCGTACGTGAGGTCTACTAGTCAGGCCTTTTGCGCCGGCCAAAGAAATAACTTCTTTCCCGGTAACGTTTTGGGGCCTAACGTCGAAAAATGTCTCCCAGGGGCTGAGACCGACAGGAGTTGCGGTAATGGCTGACTCACTTCACCCGGCGGCGACGCACCATTTACCGTCGTTCATCACCGCCCCCGGCGAGACGGACGTGCTCATGGTCGTCATGGCCGTAATCCTACTGCTCTCCGTTCTGATGTTCGGCATTTTGTTTCTGCATTTGCACACCCTCCCCGAGCGGATGGCGCACAAGGGTAAGAAAATTCAGTTCGAGATCGTGGCCGTCCTCGGCCTTATCGCGCTCTTCACGCACATGCACATATTCTGGGTCGCGGGCCTACTGCTTGCGCTGATCGACTTCCCGGATTTTGGCAATGCACTCAGCCGCATTGCAGGTTCGGCGGAGAAAATCGCCGGCCTAAAACCGGGCGAAGGAGCCGAGCTGGCCGACGCCAACGAGAGCGGGCAGCCCCCAGGGACGGGCGTGACGCCTATCCCATCGGCGACCAAGCCGGGCGATGACGCGGCGATGCCCAAGCCCGTCCCGGCCCGGCGGAAGGAGCTCGGTCATGCTTGAGCTTATGTTCTGCTCGCTGCTGACGATTCTTCCTGACTATCTCTATCGTCGCTACGTTCAGGGAAAGCGACTCGGCAAAGAAATTAACTTCTACTCTGTCTGGTACGAGCTCAGGTGGGGTATCACCGGCTGTGTGATCCTTACGGTTTTACTGATTACCGTGATTTTTTATAACCACCCGTCCACGAGCAACGTCACGTTGTTCTTCCGAACGGTCCCGATCCTTCCAGAAACGAACGGACGCGTCGCGGAGATCTTCGTCGGCAATAGCGGGCCGATCGCCAAAGGTGCGCCGATCTTCAGGCTGGACAGCTCGAAGCAGGAGGCTGCCGTCGAAACTGCGCGTCGTAAGATCGCGGAGATCGATGCCCAAATGGCGCTCGCTCGGGTGGACGTCGCAAAGGCCGAAGGTCAGCTTAAGGAGGCCCAGAGCAATCACCAGCAAACCATGGACGAACTGGAGGCCAAACAAGAACTCTACAGGCGTAATCCGGGTAACGTTCCCTTCCGCGAAATCGAGCGGCTCCAGGAACGCGCCAAGGGCCAATTGGGCTCGATTGATGCCGCCAACGCCTCGAAACAAAGCATCGAGGAGCGCATCGCAACCCTGCTCCCGGCCGAAAAAGACAGCGCCGAAGCGACGTTGAACCAAGCCCAGGTTGATCTAGACAAGACCGTTGTCCGCGCGGGCGTGAACGGGCGCGTGGAGCAGTTCGTGCTGCGCGTCGGAGATATCGTGAATCCTTTGATGCGTCCCGCCGGGGTGTTGATCCCGGAGGGCGCTGGCCAGCGAAGCTTGCAGGCTGGCTTCGGCCAGATCGAAGCGCAGATCATGAAGGAAGGAATGATCGCCGAGGTGACCTGCGTTTCAAAGCCATTCACCGTCATTCCGATGGTTGTCACCAACGTCCAGGATTACATCGCCGCGGGCCAGTTCCGGGGCGGAGAACAGTTGGTCGAGGCTCAGCAGGTGACACGACCGGGCACGCTCCTGGTCTTTCTCGAGCCTCTCTTCAAAGGCGGCCTTGATGGCATAACACCGGGCAGCAGCTGCATCGCCAATGCATATTCCAACAATCATGACATCATCGTCGCGAAGGACACAGGCACCTTCCGCGCCATGATGCTTCATGCAGTTGACGCCCTCGGCCTCGTGCACGCCTTGATTCTCCGCCTGCAGGCATTGGTGCTTCCGTTCCAGACGCTAGTGTTCGGCGGACATTGATATTAGGCAAGGCCACGCGGCAACAAGAAGTGTAGTTCATCGGCCTCATCCACCACGGAGGTGGCTATGAACAAACAGACAATCCGTTGCGCGATTTCCAGGGTTTAGAGCGGGATTTCAATTCGCTAGATGCACAATACGAAGCCGCGCATAAGGGATGTCCGCTATGGGCCAATAGCGGAGCGTCATAACGACCGCGTGGATCTAGGATCTTGTTCATCGGTGCCAGCTTCGCCAAGACCAGCACGAGAAGCACGACGCAAAAGCAGCTTCAGTCGACACGAACTAACTGCTCTTCCCGCTCGCGGGGATTGAGATAAGTGAAGGGTAGCCCGACAAGCAAAGCTCCGCCAACTACGTTTCCAAGGGTGCTATAAAGCAGGTTGTGCAGTGCTTGGCCCACAGTCAGGGTACCGCCCCCAAGCATCGCCATCGAGAAGGTCCCCATGTTGGCGATTGAGTGTTCGAATCCGAGATATACGAAGATGAACACGACGGAGATCAGGACCAGTATTTTGGCAACTTCTTCCTTGCAGCGCAGCGCTACCCGTACAGCCAGACAGACAATCCAGTTGGCCAGAATCCCTTTGAAGAAAATTATGCTCCCTGCCTGCTCCGCCTTGTGCAAGGCGCCGTCGAATAGTGCATGATCAGGAGGCAGCTGGCTGAGAGAACCAGCGCCAACAAGCAGCACCGCAACGAGGATAGCGCCAGCGAGGTTTCCGAAATAACAGGAGATCCAGAGCAGCACTGTCTGGGTCCAACTTGTCTGTCCTTCACGGGACGATACAGTCAGGTACATATTGTTGCTGGTAAACAGCTCAGTGTTTGTGAAGACGATAATCATCAGACCTACGCCAAAGAATCCCGATGCGATTACCGCACCCATGGAAATGTCGTGTAGGTTTTGCTTCAGTACCCAGAACGTAAACACGACAATCGTCAAGCCCATACCTGCACCGACTGCACGGAGCATGTAGCGCAACGGATCCTCTTGCAGTAGGCTAACTTTGCCGAAACCCGCATCTGCGGCCTTCACTACATAGTCACGGTCAGTCATTGTTGCCTCCTCTACATTCATTGAGGTGCATTCTCGTTTCCTCACCCTGGCTTCTGCGGCTACAATCGGTCAATCGTTTTTCTATAAATACGGATTTCAAACTTTACTGCTGTTCCCCCAATCAATCTGTTGCGGATCCAAGCGGTGAGATACGCTGCGTGCTGCCCCGCTGATCGGGACCCTGATGTCCTCGTTGAATCAAAAGCAGATATTGCAGCGAGCGACTCGTGCCGAGGCCATTAGGCGGCTGGTCGAGCTAGGGAAGAAGCATAAATCGACTTCCGAGCGGGACAGTCGATTGTCGGTCGTAGATCCGTCCCGACTCCGGACAACCTTCCCGCGGGGGTGCGGCTACTTTGCATGGAGTTGTTTTTGAGTTTTTTTCGCCGAGCCACGGATCAAATCACCAGGGCACAATGTTTTGCCGATCAATTTTCGCCGCCGGTGCATCCTGACATACGGCAGCAAGAGGCTGACTAGCGGACAAAGGACAAGTTGGACCGTAGTCCAACTGGCTTATTTCCGATAAAACACAGAAAGTTCAGATCTCCAAAAAATGCGAGGTTCCTGTCGTGATCAATCTCTTCGCGCGCACACTTGTCCTTCTCCCCTTTCTGGAGATTCAAGCTGCCTTTGCGCAGGTAACAGTCGATGTATCGAAGATTACGTGCGAGCAGTTCATTGTTATGCCGAAAGCGGATTCGGTCGCCATCTGGCTGAGCGGGTACTATCACGGCGACAAACATGTCTCGACGTTCGACGTGAACAAATTCGAAGAGGATGCAAGAAATTTCAGAGCGGCGTGCCGGTTGCCTGACAACTTCAAAAAACCGATCATGCAGCTTATCGAAAGCACGCTAGTGAAATAGATACGATCTCGCGCCAATGAAAAAGCCCCGGAGCTATCCGGGGCTTTTTGTTTGGTGTGGAGGGCGTGCTCACTGCACGTCGACGATTTCGACCCAGTTCGCACCATTACCGACCGGATAACGGGACGGCTCGCTCAGCTTTCCGTTGCCCTGATCGATCTTGTAGACCGATATACGGTCTGATTTTTCACCCGAAGCAACCAAATACTGTCCAGTGGGATCGATCCTAATGCCACGAGGCTGCGCCTCCGTCGCGAAGTTGGTCACGTAGGTGAGTTTGCCCGTCCCCGGCGCAACCGTGAACAACGCGATCTTGTTGGTGGTGCGCTCAGTCGTATAGAGGGATTTGCCGTTGGGCGTGATCTGGATGTCGGCCGCCCAGACTTTCGGTTTCTCGTCTTTCGGTGCCGCAGCGGCAGATGCAGGCGTTGCTCCGACAAGCGCCTGGGGCGCTCCCCATGCGAGACCGGCCTCGGGAGGCACGGAACTGATGCTGTCGACGACGGTCAATGTACCTTTGCCCGCATCAATCGCGTACTGCGTGACATGTCCTGACAATTCGTTGAGCACGTACAAGTTCTTGTTGTCCGGTGAGAAAGCCAGATGGCGTGGGCCGTGCCCGGCTTCCGGGCTAACTGATGGCGGAGTGTTGGCCGTAAGTTTGCCGGTCTTGCTGTCGAAGGTGAATTGCAGCACCTGGTTGGCGCCGAGCGTGGCGGCATAGACGAATTTGTTGCTGCGATCAGGCAGGATCGAATGCGCATTGCGGCCGGTGGGTGTGACCTGAATCGCTTCTGTCTCGACCAATCCATTTTCACCAATTGGGCTCACCGCAATTTTGTCGCCACCATACGAGGCGGTGAAAAGAAACCGGCCAGTCTGGTCGGTCGACACATAAGGCATGCTGTCGGGTAATGGCGCCGATGCTTTTTGCGAGAGAGCACCGGTCGCAGGATCGATCGCAAAAGTCAGCACGCGGACCGGCTGTGAGCGTACGACGGCATAGAGATGCTTTTTGTTCGGGCTTATTGCCATCGGCATAACCAGTTTGCCGGCCTCGGCTTTGCCGACCGATGTCAACGAACCTGAGCTCATGTCCATGACGTAGGTGTCGATATTGCCGTCCTGAGCATTCGAAACGTAGACGAACGTCTTGGCCTCAGACATGGATGTAACTCCAACTGCACACAAGAGCGCGAGCACGTAGCTCGTCGCTCCACTCCCTCGTGTTTTCATTTTCTCTCCCTGAGCTGTCGGGGCTAGCCGCATTCAAATGGTTCTTAAAAAGGCAAGAACGTCGTCCGCACCCCTTGCGGACATGTTACTGGAAAAGATCACAGGCGAGACCGTACTCTTTGGCTAGCCGTTTTGTGCGGTGCCGCGGCCCGGAGGGACCGGAAACTCACCCGTTGGGCCCGCGGGAAACGCCTTTCTTCGTGCCGCCTTTTTTGCCTCCGGCCTCAGGAAAAACCCACATCGCCACCACGAAAAAGAAAGCCGTGATCATGATGTAGGTTGAAAATTCAGGACGAATTGGCGAGCCGCGCCAATAGGCGAGTATGGCTGCGACTATCAGAAACAGGATCGAGAGGGCCGCTTTGACATCGTTTGGCATGGCTACCTCGCCGCAAAATCCGCGGCGGCCGGGGCCGCGGAAGCTCGCTTAATATGAGCCCACCGGCGCCACCGCGGCTTCGTCGGGACGGCGCGGCTGGCCGCGCAGGTTCTTCTTCAGAAACCGCGTATCATAACCGTTAAGCAGCGTGCCGATCAGCCCCCGGTCGAGATCGGACGTGCCGAACAGCCAGTCGGCAATCGGAAACGTTAGGTTCATGTTCGTCTCCATCATCAGCCGGGCATTGTGGTGCGCGGTGTGATGGCGGCGTAGTGTGTTGACGAACGGACAATTGCGCACGAACCAGTTCTCGTCGACGTGACAGCAGAAGTGCATGAATTCGTAGATGAGATACATGCCGGTGGTTACACTCATGAACAACCAGCCGACATTCGGCGAAAACACGAGCCCGAGAATGACGGCCATCGGGAGCGACATGAGAATGAATACGACCAGCGCATAGGGCGGGAACACCGTCACGCGCCAATCCTTGTGATCGCGGAAACGCATCTCCTCGTCGGTGAAGAATTGATGATGATTGAGCGTGTGCCGCTCATAGACCGAGCGCAGGCCCTTGATGTTGACCGGACGGTGCATGACGAATTTGTGCACGGCCCATTCGAACAGGTTAGTGAAAAGAAAGGTGAGCGGAACGGTCAGCCACTCAAGCCAGGTAACGTTGTGGATGTGCTCGACGTAGACGTAGAATGCTGCCGCGCCCATCGCGTAGATGAGGACGATGTGGAAATAGCCGTCGTACCACCCGATGATTCGGGAGCGGTACTCTTCGCGAAAATCGATCTGCCGCTGACTGATCATCCCGCTTCTCCTTGACTGGCGCGTTCGGCCATCTGATATATCACACATCTATCACAGCTGGCCGCCACGTTCAATCAGACAGCCGCCGATTGCCCGGTTCCCTCGATCACCACGCCGGGTTCCGGCGCGCCTCGGTCGGCTTGCCGGCAAAGATTATCTCACCGCGTTCAATGACATAGAGGCGGTCGGTGAAATCCGGCACGTGGTGGATATTCGATTCAGCAATGAATACCGCGTGGCCGAAGGCACGGATATTGCCGAGCCCCTCCACGATCGACGGCACGATCGCCGGCGACAGCCCTTCGGTCGGCTCGTCGAGCAGCAGAAGTTTTGGTCCGAGCGCGAGTGCACGCGCGATCGACACCATCTTGCGCTCACCGCCCGACAGCGCCTGCCCGCCACGTTCGCGGTAACGCTCCAGCCGCGGGAAGACCTTGTAAGCTGCGGCGATGCGCTCTTCGGCCGGCCGCGGGTTGGAACCAGTCCAAGTCGGCATGGCGATGTTCTCAGCCACCGTCAGTTCGCCAAACACTTCGCTTTCTTCCGGCGCATAGCCGACACCAAGCCGCGCGATCTGGAAAGGTTGCAGGCCAACAATGGTCTGTCCTTCAAACTCGATGGTACCGGAGACCGGTTTGTGGAAGCCCATAATGCTCCGCAGCGTCGTCGTCTTGCCCGCACCGTTACGGCCAACGAAGCACACAAGCTCGCCCTGCCCTACCGAGAACGAGACGTCCCGCAGGACACGGCTGCCCTGGATATCCACCACGAGATCGCGAACCGAAAGCATCAATGCCCCTTTCGCCGCCCGATCACGGTTTCAATCAGATGCGGATCGGCAAAGAACCGGTCCGGAGGCAAATCAGCCAGCACCTGTCCCTCCGAGAGCGCAATAATGCGGCGCGAATAGGCCGCCACCAGGTCCATGTCGTGCTCGACCAGCACGATCGCCTTGACGCCGGCGCGTTTCGCAGCCGCCATCAAGGTCTTCATGATGCCGTGCTTGTCGGATGTCGACACACCCGACGTCGGTTCATCGAGCAGAATGACTTGCGGATCGAGCGCAAAGGCGGAGGCGACGTCCAGCAGTTTCTTCTCCCCCTGCGATAGCGCTGCGGCAACAGTATCAAGCCGAGGCCCGAGCCCGAAGATATCGGCGACCTCGGCCACACGTACATCGATCCCTGCATCAGCCGAAAGACGAGACAAGAACCGCCAGCGCTTTTTCTGTCGCGAGACGACAGCCGCCGCGATGGTCTCGCGCACGGTCAGCTGAGGGAAAATCTGGATCAGCTGAAATGCACGCGCGAGGCCGTGGTCGGCGAGGGCGACCGGTCCGACGCCTGCGATATTCTTGCCCATGAAGAGAACTTCGCCCGCAGTGGGCTCCAACAGTCCGGTAAGCAAATTCACGAGCGTCGTCTTACCGGCGCCATTCGGACCAACCACCGACACGAGTTCGTCCTCGTGCACGGCCAGGGTGACCTGATCGAGCGCACGAAACACGCCATAGGATTTGCTGACGTTGCGGGTTTCCAGCAGCACGGTCATGCAGGCCTCCCCCCAACGAAACGCTTGAGTTGCGCGGCGAGACCCGCAATGCCCTGAGGAAAGACGATGACGATGAGCGCCAGGATCGCTCCGAGAACGAAACGCCAGTATTGCGTGAGCGATTGCAATTGATCCTGCAGCAGGATGTAGCTGAGCGCGCCGACGATAGGACCAAAAAAATTCGCAAAGCCACCCAGCACCGCCATGAAAACGAGCTGGCCGGACTGTGTCCAGTAGACGAGATCGGGATCGGCGAGACCGACGCGAAAACCAAGAATGGCGCCACCTACGGCGCCGAAGGCGGCCGATATGACGAACGCGGCAAGACGAAACCGATGCACGTGCACGCCGAGATATTCAGCCTTGCGCGCGTTGTCGCGAATGGTTCGAAGGTGCAATCCGAACGGTGAATGCACGACCCGCCACATCAGGAAACCGCCGATGATCAGCAGGGCAAGGCAGTAGTAGTAGAAGGGCCCCGCCAGAAACTCGATCTTGTTGTACTTGGCGAATTCCAACCCAAGAATTTTCATCCGCGCGACGCGCATACCGCTGTCGCCGCCGGTGACGTAGTAGAACTTGAATAGGAACGAGTGGAATAGCATGCCGAAGGCGAGCGTGAGCATCCCGAAAAAAATCCCGACATAGCGCACGCAGAGTAACCCAATCGGCAGCGCAATCGCGGCCGATGCCAGAATGACCGCAACCAGCACGAGTTCGAACGACTTGAATCCGAGTCCGGTCATCACGGCCGCGCCGTAGGCGCCAATGCCGAGAAACATTGCGTGGCCGAAGGACAGCAGGCCGGTGTAGCCAAACAACAGATTGAATCCGAGCAGCGCGATGGCATAGCCGAAGAACGGGATCATCAGGCCGACGTAGTAAGCCGGTACGATGAAGGGCAGCAGCGCGAACGCCACCGCCCCCACCAGCGCAACCGCAAGCGGACCCCTCATGCCAACGCCCTCCCGAACAGGCCTGCCGGGCGGAAGATCAGAACGCCGATCACGATAACGTAAATCGCGATGACCTCGAATTCTGGAAAGAAGACGATCGAAAGGGCGCGTATCAGTCCCACGATTGCCGCGCCGATGAGCGCTCCGCGCATAGAACCGAGACCGCCGATCACAACGACGGCGAAAGCTTCGACGACAAACTCAATCGCCATATCGAGCGAGGCCGCAGACGTCGGTACAACAAGAGCGCCGGCCGTGGTGCCGAGCACGGCGCCAAGCGTGAAAACGGCCGAATAAATTCGGCGCACATCAACGCCAAGCGCTTCCGCCATGCTGCGGTTCTCGGCGGTAGCCCGCAGAATGCGGCCGTAGTTCGTGCGTTGCAGGAACGCACCGAGCCCCGCCGCGGTGGCGATCGCCGCCAGGATTACCAGCAGATTGTAGACCGGCATGGTGAAGTCGCCGGCACTGATGGTGCCATAGATGAGATAGGCACTGTCGAGCGAGCGCGGGTTGGCCCCCCAGATGAACTTGAAGACGTCCTGAAACATCAGGACGAGCGCAAACGTCAGCAGCAATTGAAAGCTTTCGTCGCGGGAATAGACCGTACGGACCAAGCGCTCGATCGGAGGGCCGATGAAGCCGAGCAACACCCCCGACAGGATCAGCCCTGGCAGGATCAGCCACGGCGACACGCCATACTGCGACGCATAACCGATGAATGTGATGCCGAAATACGCGCCGAGCGCGTAAAAGGAGCCGCAGGCGAGATTGACGATTTTCTGCACGCCGAAGACGAGCTGCAAGCCCGCCGCGACGAGAAACAAGACGGCGGCGT
>Ga0306924_10000463_pt1 | contig 33748 bp, 43 predicted proteins | sample sta12Can44000111_FD_203756 | JGI IMG/M metagenome (GOLD analysis project Ga0306924, IMG submission 203756) | Lab enrichment of tropical soil microbial communities from Luquillo Experimental Forest, Puerto Rico - statanox.12C.anox.44.000.111 (v2)... | ecosystem: Environmental > Terrestrial >... | reverse complement strand
TTTGCCGCTGGCTGGACCGTCGTCGGCTGGATTGCCGCCCTGGTGTGGTCGGTGACAGCAATACCTCAGCCAGCAGCGATCACGCGGATCGGCAGCACTGCACTTAGGACAGCTCAGCTTATAGCGGCGTGACTCGCCGCGCATCGGCCGCATCCGAGAAGCCAGTTGAATCTCCGCCCCTTTCCATTGGATTCCCTAGCATGAAACGGAAAACTGCAAATATCGACATCCGGGTCGAGCCGCAGCTGGTCGAGAAAATCGACGCCTGGCGCGCCCGGCAGCGAGTGGCGCCAAGCCGGTCCGCAGCGATCGTCTATATGCTGGAGGAATTCCTCGAGCACGATCGGCTGGGATTAAACGCCATCGGCTGGCAACAGCTTCTCAGCAGGGCCTAACGCCCGACTGTTGGCCGACGATCTGATCCCGGTCTGCCTCGGCGGCGCTGCCTCGCCGCTCAACCCACTCGCCGCAGCCTCTCGCCGGAGAGTGGGGTGCCAGGAAGAACGACATGCTCGAGCGGCAGCTTCTGCACCGAGATCTGTCTCTCCCGCGGCGACGGCCAGCTCGCCCGCTACCAGGCCGCCGCCATCAACCGCTTCCTGCGAGAAACCAATGCCAATCCCAAACCCTTCGTCTGGACCGCCGACCCCGATGCCATCATCCAAAAGATCCGCCGCGGGAAGCAAGTGTTAGAGTCGCTCCACTAACGCCGAGCAGGAGAGGGCACCGATGCGGGTATTCGCGACATTGCCGCAGGAGGATCTGCGCCAGGTTGGCGCTGCGGCCACGGCGGTCGAGGCGGACGGCTACGACGGCGTCGTGGCGATGGAGAACAAGCACGATCCGTTTCTGGCGCTGGCGGTGGCCGGGGCGCAAACCGAGCGGATCGAATTGCACACCGGTGTGGCGATCGCCTTTGCCCGCACGCCGATGGCGGTCGCCAATGTCGGTTGGGACCTCGCCGGATCGACCGGCGGCAGGTTCGTGATCGGCCTCGGCTCACAGGTTAGAGCGCATAACGAGCGGCGCTTCTCGGTGCCGTGGACGCCGCCGGCGCCGCGCATGCGCGAATATGTGCAGGTGCTGCGCGCGATCTGGCGGTGCTGGAAGACCGGCGACAAGCCCGCCTTCGAAGGCAAGCACTACCGCTTCACGTTGATGACACCCAATTTTGCGCCGGAGCCGATCGACACGCCGCCGCCGGCGGTCATGATCGCCGCGGTCGGTCCGGCCATGCTGAAAGTCGCGGCCGAGGAATGCGACGGCGTCAAATTGCATGGCTTTTGCACGCATAAATATCTGGCCCAAGAGATCATGCCGCGCATCGAAGCGGGTCTCGCGAAGGCCGGGCGCAAACGGGCGCAGTACGAGATTTCAGGCGGCGGATTTCTGGCGACCGGACCGGATGATGAGGCGGTTGCGCACCGCTTCGAGTGGGTGCGCCAGCGTGTCGCGTTCTACGGCTCGACACCGGCCTATTACCCGGTGCTCGCGATCCACAGCCTTGAAGATCTCGGCCACAAGCTCAACGCGCTGACCCGGCAGGGACGGTGGAGCGAGATGGCGCAGGAGGTGCCGGATGACGTCGCCCATCTCTTTGCGGCGGTGGGCCGACACGACCAGATCGCCGCGGCAATCGACCGGCGCTTTGGCGGCTTCGTCGACGCCCTCACGCTGCGCGACGACGGGGTCGGCGAAGTGCCGCCCGACCTCGTCCAGGATATCCGTCGCCTGCCGCATGCCTTCCGAGGTTTTCGGCAGCCGGATTGAGAAACGGCGGCGTCAGCTCAACATTGGGATCGATCCGTGACCCGGCGGACCGATTCGCTGGTCACGCTGCGAGTAGACCGTGACCCCTACCGGACGATTGCCGAAGAGCGCGCCGAAGTAATTCACGATCCGCGGCAGCGCCTCGCTCGGGAAATAGACAACGACTGGCGGGCGACTGAACCAATTCACTGCGTCCTTTTCAGCACTCTTTGAGCGGTTGTGAGACGAATCGGACGCTTGCCGTCCCTTGGTCAACATCTAATAGGTTGGCGCTTGCCACCTCGCGCGTCTGCCGCGTCGCCGGTTGCGCTAGGCCCCTGGCGCCGAGGCCGGGAGGGGGAGCGCGCGAGCTGGCTTCCTTTAGCTGATGAGCCTAGAGCCGCCATGTGGAACCCGAGAAGCTTCAGACCCACCACCGAGGATGACGAGCCGGCCAGGCGTGATGCGGTAGCATCCAGCGGAGCGGAGCGACGTGAGCACGCCGTCGTCGGGCTCGCCCGCAATGCGCTGCGGGAGACCATCGCGCAGTTTGGCAGCCCGGAAACCCAGCTTGCCATGATGACCGTCACCGTCACCGGCCTGTTCGCCGACCTGATGGGAGGCTTGTCTGCGGCCCCCACACTCGCCGCGCTGATCAACGAACGGCTCGAGCGCAGCGGCTGGCGCCTCGTCCCGATCTCCCGAAATCGGGAATTGTGATAGACTGAACCGTATGCGCGGGCCTTCCCCCGGCCCGCGGTGCACCTTGGCCCGGCGGCAATTCCCCCTGCCGCCGGCCTTCTTGCAGTGCGGCGCGCAATGCGTGGCACAGAGACGGGGGAGCAATGTGGCAATGCTAGGCTTGAGCGAGGCTGCGCGGCTCGTCGGACGCGACGTCTCGACCCTGCACCGAGCGATGAAATCGGGACGGCTGGCCTACACGATGGGTGCAGACGGCAAGCGCCGGCTTGACCCGGCCGAGCTCGAGCGGGTGTTCGAGATCAAGAGTGTCATCCCTGGCGGCAACGGCCTCGGTGACGACGAGGGCAATGCGGCGCCGGTGCGGGCGGCAATGCGGCGCAGTGAGTTGCAATCCTCAAACGCGGCCGAAAAAGAGGAAATCATCATTGCGCTGCGGGACAGCATTGCGCGTCAGGACGCAACCATTGCGGATTTGCGAGCCCGCCTCGACGCGGCGGCCGAGGGGCGGCGGGCGGAGCGGCAGCAGGAAGCTGACGAGCGCCGCCGGTTGCTGGCGATCCTGACCGATCAGTCGCGCCGGCCGTGGTGGCGAAGGTGGTTCAGGTGAGCGTGTTATGAGCCGGCCGGGCGTCACGCTTCTCCGTGATGACGGGTCTCCCTGGGTGGAGTGGCGCCTTACAATCATCAGCCAGGGTGTCGTGCTGTTCACGACGAACACACGCTCGCGCCAGGAGGCCGAGGCTCTGGCCGCCGATGCCTGGCGGCTGCGTCCCGATGTCAAGATCTTCATCCGTCCGCCGGACGGTGTCGCTTACGGTGCTGATCCCCGTCAGCTGGAACTCGATCTGGACTCGTTGCTTATTCCGTCTCGACCTTCTTGATGAATTCGAGCCTTGACGAGTCGCGGTGGCAGCTGATGCGCTGCTGACCGATCAGCGCCCGTGCATCCAGGGAAGCCCGCAGGCGGGCTCTCTTTCGAGCAATACGGGCGTTTTTGCTTTGAGAACCGGCTGTGCCGAGGCTTACCGTCGGAACCGCAACCAGCTTGACACACTGGTTGCCACCGACAACTCCGCCCCGGTGCATTCCCTGCCGCCGAGGCATCTTTTATCCGGGCCGAGCTAAACCTTCCGTAAGTCTATTTCTGCCATCTTCGCCGGCGCGAGGCCCCCGCGTGCTGCCGATGGCAGGAGGGTCGTAGAGGCATTCCGGCCTTCCGGGTGGTCTCGCACCAACTACGTTGGCGCGACCTCGCAAGTTTTTGGCCCAGATTAGCAAGCGGGCGCGACCGGCAGCGAGTACCTCAGGCCACCCGGCTACGGGATAGTCAGCGGGGCGAGGAACGGCGTCCCGTCTGGACCAAGGCGCGATCGATGGCCCCGTCGCCGGGTAAGGACATAAGCACCTGTAATCGCGCCGTCCGCTTCCCGGCCTGGGCAAGCCGCCGAACTGCCCGTCTCCAGCTTCAGATATTGCCGATCCGCGTCTCGAGGTCGCGGCCCCACAGTGCCCAATCCTCACGCGTGGGCTTGGTGTCGAGCTTGGCGCAGAGTGCGGCTCGCGCGGCGGCCGTTAGTAACGCTCCTCTCGCACGATCGTGCTCTCGTTGGAGAGCAACTGCCGGCGGTCTAGCCGACACGGGAGGGGCCTGTGAGGTCTCCTCTGACATAACTTGCGCGCCGTTGAGGCGCGCTCCTTCTATCTGTTTATCTCGGTTCTGGGATCGAGACGGATTTTCGGACTTAGCAGGTTTTCTGCCGCGCATCGCATCGAGCGGGTCGAGGAAGCGATAGGCATTCGAGGTCCGGACGACCTCCAGGACGGTCACCCAATGACCGAAGAGGTCGCGTTCCTGCCGCCGCACACGGGCGATGCGGTTGACCCAGGTCAAGAGACCGGCGGCCTCGAGCTCCTTCAAGGCGAGCGCCACGGAAGACCGCGCACACTTCGCCGCCGCGGCAATCCGCTCGTAGCTGGGGAAGCACCGGCCGCCGCCGTCGGCGCTGTGAAACCGCCACAGCAGCGCCCGGAGGACGCGCAGTGTGGCCCAGGTCAGCGGTCCCTGGTGCTGCCGGGGCACCCGATTCGCGTTGTTGTAGGCACCGGCCGCGGCCCAGAGGCGGGCCTTGGCGTTGCCGTCGAGGTGGTGCGACGGCGCCGTCCCGAATATTTTCTCGCGCCGTCTCCGCAGATGGCGCGGCAAAACAAGCTGCATACGGGCTCCATTGCCCGCGCATTGGACGCACCTCGCCGGTCAGCGGAAATTACCCGCTTGACTGCCGGTCGAATTTTCGGGAAAGCTCGTGACTGCCAATCGAACGAGTTTCCCGGTCAGACCGGATGCAAGGCCCGCCCCACGGCGGGCTTTGTTATGTCTGGGGGGCGTGAGCCTCCAGGTAGGTTGACCGACAACCGCAGAGCCTGCGCCTGGCCGCGGCTACGTCAACATCTCGGCGCCAGGCCTTTAAAGACCGCTAAATAACCGGACGCACGATCCGCACCCGCCGCCAGCATTACGCGAATCGGCGGCACCGTCACCCTTTCGTCGATGCCGGGCTTGGCGTTCTCACCGACGTCGCCGGCCTTGCTGCGGCGCACGGTTCGGGTCGCGCTCCAGCTTTTCCCCGAGCGCATGGATGGCGCGGCGCTGTTCCTGTTGGGTACCGGCCAGGAGTCGGCGAAGGCGGATCAGCAGGACGCCGATCCACACCAGAAGGGCGATCACGGCGAGGCGAAGTACGAGGGTCAGCCAATGCCGAATCTCCGGTATTTCTAGGAATATCGGCATCTACTTCACACGCAGCGCGGCCGGGCCGGCGGGGGAGGCTTCGGCCCGAGACTCGCCGAACTTGGCGGGGATCTCGCGCAGCACCCGCACCCGCGGCGATAGCGGGTAGCGATCGCCCTCGATCGCGTCGGTCAGCAGGTTCAGGTGTGCCCGGGCTTCGTCGTCCGAGAGGTCGAGGTGCATCGGCTCAATCTCGCTCTCGGGCTAGAGCCATTTGAAGCCGTGGGCGATCAGGTAGAACAGTGCGCCATAGCCGGCGAAGATGACGCCGAGCAGCCACAGGAAACTACTCCACAGGTGCCCGTCCAGCGTCGCCAGACGCTGGTTCATACCGTTGCGCAATTCGCCGATCTCGCCACTCAAGCGGCGGTCGAGCGCGTCGAAGCGCTGGTTGATCTCGCTGCGAAGTCCGCGCACGTCGTCGCGAATCTCGACGAGTGTGGAGCGGGTCGCCGCCGCGATCTCCTCAAGCACGGCGACCCGGGGATCGGCGGTCTGAGCCATCACGCCGACCCCGCCCCGCTAATCCGAATGTCCTGCGAGGTGACCCGAAAGCCGCGCTTTGTCATCTCCTCGCGCAGCTGGCGGGCGCAGTCCGGACACCACCAGCCATCGCGGCGGCGTTCAGACGATGGGACTTGGACGAAGACCCAACCCGCGCGCCCGGGCGCGCCGCTGACGGCATAGCAGGTGTTGGGCTTGGGCTTGCCCGAATGACAGATCGTCGGCTGGTCGAAACCCGCCGCCGCACCGGTCAGAAACTTGGTTAAGATGGGTTCAGCCATCGTCGTGCTCTTGTCACGATGAGTGGTCAGAGGCTCGCCGCCGTCCAACCGGCCGCGGGCCTCGCCCCTCTTATATAGAAGGGAACCACCCGAGCGCCCCAGCGCCGCGCGGCTCCGGTGAGGCGGCTCGCCCGATTTCCAAAAACTGCCTGCGGTTTGCGAGCGGGGGGGCTCAAAATTTCGGGTGCCGGCGTCGAGACCCGGAATTTCCCCAAGGAGCGAGCCCGAGGATACCCGTCTTCGCCAGTCGAGCGACTTGCCGGAAAAGGGCTCTCTTGCGACCAGTATCGGGCGTCTACTTAGCCGCAGCGGTGTCGGCGCCAGCCTTGGCGACTTGGCCGTCCTGATTGGATGCCCCGCCAGAAACTCCAATGGCTCCGACGATCTTGCCGTCGACCGTGATCGGCACGCCGCCTTCCAGTGGGCTCGCGCCGCGAAGGGCGAGGATGCGCATGTTGAGACCGCCCTGGGCCACCAGGTCTTCGAACACCTTGCTTGGCCGGCGAAAATCGAGCGCGGTATGGGCCTTGTCTTCGGCTACTTGAATCGAGCCGTACTGTGTGTTGTCGAGCCTGTGCAGCATCACTGTATGGCCGGTGCTGTCGAGGATGACGATGGCCATCGGCCAGTTGTTCTTGACCGCCTCCGCCTCGGCCGCCGCCATCACCTTCTTGGCCGCATCGAGACCGATAGGCGCACCGTAGGGCGTCGTCGGGGGCGGCGGAGGTGCGGCGGGTTGCTGAGCGCTGACCGGGATGGCAAAGCTCGCGAAGATGGTCACGACGGCGAGTGTTTTGAGCGTATTCATGAAATTTCCTCCCTGGGCTTGAAGAAGGTTTCGCAGTCCGCTCGCTCAGCTCTGCATCGCCTGGGTCACGGTACCTGTCGCGGTGCGGATGCCGTCGACGGACGTATTGCGCGCCGGCTGACCCGGCGTTTTGCGAGGATCGTACCAGCCGCCGGGTCATCGTGGCCTTCGTTTTTCCAAAAATCAGCCGCGGTTTCCGAGAGGGGGGCGAAATTTTCCGCCCACCCCTCGCGCCAGGCCGGTTTTCCCCGAACGAGGCAGGCGACGCTCGCGCCGTTCCCTCCGCGGTTGGCGGCCTTTAAACAGACGAGCTTTGCAACTACTTCACTCGAGCATCACCTTGACGCTCTGCGCCAGGTAGGGCTGCCCCTCGCGCGCACCCTGGACGGTGACAAAGCCTTTCTGCGCCAGCCGGGCGGCGATCTCCCGCAGGCTCAGCCCCTTCTTGCGCAGCCGGCGGGCGAGCCTCTGGGCGCCCTCGGGAGCAGGCTTGCGGCCCTCGCGGTAATTCTTGTCAGTCGCCCGCTTGCGGTCGCGTGCCCCCTTTAGCTTGGCGACCAGCGAAGCTTTCTCGAACTGCGCCACGGCACCGAGGATCTGACGGATCATGACCGCTGTCGGCGTGTCGCTGGTGAAGGCATCCGGATCATCAGCGGCGATCAGCGTGATCCCGAGATCGCGCAGACAGGCGAAGCCCGTCTCCTGCACGATCAGATCGCGGGCGAAGCGCGAGGCGGTCTCGACGATGATCACCCGCACGCCGTTGCCGGCGATCGCCGCCAGCATCTCGGCAAATGCCGGGCGACAATGGAGTGCGTAAACCGCGAGGAATTCAGCCGTGTTTCGGCACCTTTCGCCGCGCCAATGCACGACGGCTCCAGGCGCCCGCACCCGCCCCCAAAAAGAACGGCTTCTTGAACAGGCTGACCAGGGTCAGGCCTAACCGCGTGCGCGCTCTCCCTGCCGGTCACAATCCGTGTCCGAAGCCGTTGACGTCCATTCACACCAACCGCTATATTCTGTGGGCTCTCGCCCGATCATCCACCACGGATTGCTGGGTGGTTCGCGGAGCCCGCCGACCGGCGTTACAGGGACCCGTTGGTACACGATACGGCCCGCCAACCCCGCGAAAGAGGGAACCCGTTGGCACACGATACGGCCCGGCTGCCTCTCGAAACCAGGGCACTTCGGTCGCGCTAGACGTCAAGCGCCGGCACGCGAACCGAAATCCGCGGCAATCCATCCCTTCATTGGCGAGACATGCCGCATGCGCTCTTTATTTATGACCCCCGCGACATGGGCCGCGCGTCTGATCGCCCGGAGACAGATGCCATGCCTCAGGTCGTCCTGCCCGAAGCCGGCCACGAGTTCCGTCTTACCCCAAGCGTGAAGCCAGCTCTGCTCAGCGTCACCGATGCCGCCGCCTATTTGGGCATCGCACCATCGACGCTCTACAAGAACTATTTCGCACGGCTCGAGGTCGTGCGGCTCGGCAAGCGCTCGCTGATCACGATGGCATCGCTCGACCGGCTGGTCGACGAGTCCCGCAGCCAACAGCCCACCGTCGAGCCCGCGTCCCTGCGTCATGGACGACGCGCTCGCTCCGAGTCCCCAGCCGCGGCCGAGCCGTGATGGCCCGCCGCCATGCCAAAGGATTTCGCCGGCGGTTTACCACCGCCTGAAAACGCGAGACGCGGCCCCGCTACGAACCGCGTCCCGCACTCAGATTACAGCAACACCACCAACGTCGGCACCGCCACCCTAAGCGCTACGGCTGGCGACCGGCAAGACACCTCGGCAAAAACGGCGGCCGTCCTCGCTTTCCCGCATGACGAGCGGCAAGCGCTGACGGAACGCGCCGTCGCCCTTCTGCTGGCGCTGGGCGAGGCGCTCGCCGAGGTGGCCAGTCTGTGTGGCTCTGGCAATGGCGGCGCGCAAATCGGCCCTGTTTGCTGCGGTGCTGGCCTCGAAATATCCGCGCACCTGCGGCCAATCCGGCCAGCACGTAGACCGACGGCCTGGCGCCCGGTCGGTGACCTCGCGGCTCGCGTCGTCGCGCATCTCGAACGTGACAAGGACAGGGCGTGACCGTGTCGATCCACCGGCCACGACATGCTGGCGGCGCCCTTGGCCAGCTTTGCTTTTGTGTAAGGCGTCAGCGGCGGTGCGGTTGGCGGCACTCGGGCCGGCGTTGGAGCGGACAGGCGCAGCAGCGGCGTGGTTGGGTAATCGCTTGTCGCGGTATCGACCATGGCGCGGCCACCGGTGTGCCTTGGTGCAGCATCCGGTTCCGCCTTCTGTTTGGTAATCGCTCGCCGGGCTCTCGGCAAGAGGGTCTGGCGTGAGCACAGCGTTGGTGGCCGCGGCGCTGGGCCAGGCGCGGCGCGAAGGACGCAGCTGGAGATGCGCATGTCCATTGCATGGCGGCACCTCGTTGTCGCTGGCCGATGGGCGCTCGGGGCAACTGCTGATCCATTGCTTCCACGGCTGTCCGTCGAAGGATATCTGGCGGGAGTTGCGCGATCGCGGCCTGCTCGGCGGTTCGTGCGCACGCGCGCGCGGGAATGGCTGGGAACCGGCGGCTGACGCCTGGGAGGCCGAAGTCGAGCGCATCGCCCGGCAAATCACCCGGGCGCGGTCGCTGTACCGGTCCGCACTACCGGCGGCTGGGACGATAGCCCAAGTCTATTTCGCGAGCCGCGGTATCACGATCCCGGTGCCGGCGGTGTTGCGTTATCTGCGGCACTGCCCGCACCGCAACGGCCGCTACCACCCAGCGCTGCTGGCACCGATCGTCGACGCCGATGGCGCGCTGATCGGGATCCACAAGACTTTTTTGCGGTCGGACGGGAGCGGCAAGGCCGATCTGCCGAAAGAGCAGCAGCGCGAGACGGTAGGGCTGAGAAAGGGCGGTGCCGTCAGACTGGCACGCTGGGATCCGGATCTCCCGCTGCTCATCGCCGAGGGGCTCGAGAGCGCGCTCGCTGCAATGCAGCTGTTCGATTTACCCGCCTGGTCGGCACTCTGCGCCGACGGCATCGAGGCGCTCGAGCTGCCCGGCGAGGTGCGCAGGGTCATGATCGCCGCAGACAACGACGCCAGCTCCTGCGGCTATCACGCAGCCCTCACTGCCTACCAGCGCTGGCGGGCCGAGGGCCGGAGCGGCGAAATACTCATACCGCCGAATATTGGGGACGACTTCAACAATGTGTTGTTGCAGGAGGGGGAGTAGTGGCCAATGCACGTGGCGGCGATCCCGGATCCTTCGCGGTCGATCCGAAGAAGATCGCCGAGAACATTGCTCTCAAGCAGGAAAACGAACGCCTTAAAACTCCGGTGTGGTCGAGTGTTGGTGTTAGGTTGTGATCAGCCATTGGTCGAGGCCCCTCGGCTAGTGGTGAGAGACGCCGTCTCGGGGCTCAGCCGGGGCGGCGTCTCGCTGTTGCTATTGCGCCTCTTGCGAGACATCGTATATATGCCCGTTGTATCCTTCGGGTGCAAGCAAAATGGCGCAAACGCAGACAATTTCCGGCGACGAATTGCGCGCCCGCATCAAGCGCCTGGGGCTGACCTATGCGCAGGCCGCCGACCGGCTCGGGCTGACCCTCGACGGGCTCAACAAGCAGATGCGCGGGACGCGCCGGGTGAGCCGGCAGAGTGCCATCATCCTCGACCTGATCGAGGAGCTGCGGCGGCTGGCAAGCGCCCGGCGGCAAGGCGAGCTGCCGTTTGGCGAGCGTGAACGGCGGCCCGAGCAACGGCTGGCGCAATACCTCTACCCGACCGTGCCGCGCCGGAAATGATGAAACGCCGCGACTTCGTACTCCTGCTGGCCGGAGCGATGACGGCGGCGCGCAGCCTCGGCGCTCAGCAGAAAGCGATGACGGTAATCGGTTGGCTCTCTCCTTTGTCGCCTCCCGCAAACCTGGACGACCTGGTGCACGGTCAGGTCCACCAGGGAATGGGAGAACTGGGCTTTGTTGACGGCCAGAATGTGGCGTGGGAATACCGCTGGGCCGAAGGCCATTATGATCGGCTGCCGGCGTTGGCCGCCGACCTTGTCAGCCGTAAAGTCGACTTGATGATAACGGACGGCGGCACCCCTTCCGCACTCGCGGCCAAAAACGCAACCTCGACGATCCCGATTGTCTTCATGTTCGTCGGCGACCCGGTCGGGATCGGTCTCGTCGCCAGTCTCGCCCGACCGGGTGGCAACGTCACGGGCTTTACCAATATTGTCACCGAGCTGATGCCCAAGCTGGTCGAGCTGCTTACCGAGTTGGTTCCTCAGGCCAAGGTGGTCGCCCTATTGGTCAACCCGAACAATCCGAATACCGAGGGCGCCATCAAAAACACGCAGGAGGCGGCGCGCACGAAGGGGATCCAGCTTGCGGTCCTAAAGGCCGGGACCGAGAGCGAGATCGAGACGGCTTTCGGCTCGCTTGGCGAACTGCAAGCCGAAGGACTCGTCGTCGACCCCGACGGGTTCTTGAATAGCGGGAACCGGCCGGCACAAATCGCGCGGTACGCCGTTCCAGCGATCTACGCGTACCGTGAACCTGTCGCTGCCGGCGGCCTGATTAGCTATGGAACTGACAGCAACGCTATCCGTCGCCAGGCCGGCATTTACGTTGGGAGGATTTTGAAGGGGGAGAAGCCGGCGGATCTACCGGTGCAGCAGCCGACGACCTTCCAGCTGGCTGTCAACCTCAAGACTGCCAAATCGCTCGGCCTGACGATCCCGCCATCGATCCTCGCCCGCGCCGACGAGGTCATCGAGTGAACCGTCGTCAGCTGCTGGTGCGCCTCCATGCGTTTCTCGAACAGCAACGACGATGACGCAGTCGCGCCTGACTAACGGATTGCCCCTCTTCGCGTCGCTGCTGAGCGCCTGGCAGGCCGCGGCCTCGGCGCAGCCCCGGTGTCGGGTGAAGTGGCTGGGAGCGCTGGCGCGGTGACGACCGGAGTGCCCGATCGCTTCTACTTGCAGCACCTCGACCAAGTGGGCGCAGCCTGTGATAATTGTCGGTTGTTCAGAATTTTTGGTGGGGAAAATTCGGTGCCAAACGGTGGTGCTCGAAAAGGCGCGGGCCGGCCGATGGGTGCGCGGGACAAGAAGCCGCGCATCAACAGCCGCTGGCGTGGTTGGGCAGAAGAAGTGACGCAGCGATACGACGCGGACGAGTATTTGAATGAAGATAGTGCTACCAGCTACGAATTTTTACAGAAACTCTACCAAGATAAACGGGTTCCGTTAAAGTATAGAATGTATGCCGCCAGCAAAATGGTTGAGCACGAGCCGAAGCCTGTTCCTAAACAGGAAATCGCGGCACAAGCCGATGAATACGCCGAGAAGCTGATCGCCGAGGTCGGGCGGCTGCGGCAAGAGCATGTCCGCGAGCGCGACGAGGAATTGCACCGCTGGATCGACGAAAGCAAGCTGAATGAACAGCAGGCGTTGCTGGCGCGCAGCCAATGGGCGGAAGTCGAGGATATGCCGTGGCAGCCGCACAAAAGCGGACGCGGTGTTGACACGGCACTGCCGCTGCGTGTGCAACATGTTGTTATACAAGAGTATAACGGCGCTCAGCAGTCAGATAGTATATCTGTCGGGGCCAATAAGCCGCAACCGCGTCGGCAGCAAAATGGCCACGAACCAGCGCCAGCTGCAACCGTGAATGGCTCGCAGGTCGTATTGTTCACCGAGCCGCATCGGAATTTTTACCTCCCGCCGGCCTACGCGGCGAACCAGCACGGCGAATTGCTGGTCGATGAAGATCGGGTGGCGGACATCGAGGCGCTGATTCGCTCGGGGTGCCGGACGCGGCGGTAAACCCGGTATGGCGGATATCTCATCGTTGCGGGAGTATCCGGACTTTATGCGCTGGGCGAACGTCCGGAACGGGTCGCGAGCCGCCCTCCGAACCGGGTACCAAGCGTAAGAACCCTCGCAGTATGCCCATCAATATCGCGACAAAAAAAGCGAGCCGAGCAGGCCCGCTGCAACGGCGCCGATGTTAAAGGCAGTCAGCACCAGCGCGGTCGGTCCCGCCCGGCCGGCATCAGTAGGTGGATGGGCTTGCGCAGCCCATGGGATCGCTGCAGGCCCGACGATCGCATAGCCAAAGCCGAAGAGGACGCTGGCGCCGATCGCCACTGGCACGGTCAGCAGCGCAAACCCAGCAGCATGAGCGATGATCCCGAGAGCTGCGCGCGACTGCATCGACAGCCCGCGCTGTAACCGCCCCATCATCGCCCGGGTGCCAAACAGGACCACAGCCCACGGCACGAAGAACCATTTCGCACTCACCGGCAACAGCACGAGCGCGGCAAAGGCATCAGAACAGATTACAGGCATTGATGCTGTACGCGTCTCGCGCTGGCGTAAGCGGCCAGACAATCCGTCGGAAGGTTCCCCACGAAAAAGGGGGCGGCCATGGCCGCCCCCGAGCGACTGGACGCACCGCGCCGACTACATCGGGCAGATCTTCCAGATCACCCCGGTGCCGGGGATCTGGACCAGCGGACCATTGGCCGGTGGGCCCACAAAGTGTGTGTCGGCACCGAGGTCTCGCACAGCGCCATAATCGGGGACATAGGCGCATCCATCCGGACCGAACCGGACGTTGAGCGGGCGATTGAACGCGTTTAGGTTGTCTACGATGTACGCCTGATCGCCGGTGGTGTTGCGGGCGAAGTTTTGAATCCTCAAGGCGAGCGGTGAGCCCGGCACCTGGTTGAAGTTGATCAGCTTGACCTCATGGCCGATTTCAGGTGCGGGCGGCGTCGCATTCGGCGCGGAGAAGCCGAAATCCCCTTCGAGGCTGTACAGGACCGCACCCGGCTGAACCGGCCCAGTAACAAAAGCATCCGGCACAAAGTCGATGCCGGTGAACGAAGAGTCCGCTCCCTCGTTCGCAAGAGGCCCTGTGATCTGCTGCGGCGGAAACGCCAGCACATCGGCGATCGGAACATCTTTCGCCAGAACGTCCGGGATGCACGCCGGAAATGGGCTGTTCGGGGGAGACTGGCAGAGGTCATCGGCGGGGCCGCCGACCGGATTGTACAACGCCTGGCTCGTTGGAAGGCCGCCGTAGCGATCGGGCCAGCCGTGATAGTCCGGAGAGCCATCGGGGTTCTGGCGACCCAGGTGCAATTCATCAGGGGCGTTGTTCGAGGGTCGATTGCCGCGCTCGTCGGCACCGTCCATCCCGACGAGGATTCCCCCGGCCAAGGGATGATCGTCAGGCGGGAAGCGGATGGCGTATCCGTTCCGATATCCCCACGAGAAAGGTTCGATAGCAGTCGGATTATTCAACGGCGCGCGCAGAACGGCCCCGTCGCAGACCCCCTGGCGAACCTGGTTTGTGAACGAGTTGAAGAACGCCTTTATGGTTCCCCCCGGATTTGGCATGTTGAACGGGGAATAGCCACTCGTCAGCTGACCGCCGCCCGAGTCGAACAAGTTATTGCTCAGCGTGATATCCTGGCATGGGATATCCGACTGGTTCGCGCCGCCGCCGTTGTCGAGACCGACGACGCCGCTGTTGGTCGTCGACCCCTGCGACCAGTAGATCCACCCGCCCTTGAACGCCAGCTGCTCGGTCGGGTGGTCACCCGTCGGCAGATTGGTGATGAACGGGGTAACCACCCCGGTCATCGGGTTCACGGTGCTGATCCGCGAGCTGTTGTTGTTCCCGTTGTGGGTGTGGGTCGATTGGTTGGAATCGGTCGCGAACAGCAGCCCGCCAGAAGAGCCGTTGACGAAGGCGATGTCGACCGCCGGTCCTGAGGGCTGGAACCCGCCGCCGCTGGATGTCGGCTTGCCCAAGGGGCCGCGGATCAGCTTCCCGGTTTGATTGAATACCAGGATGTCGGGTGTGAACGGGTTCTTCGTATCGAACACACCGCCCGGCCACAACGTTTCGTCATTGCAAACGCTCGGCAGGCCATGCCCGGATTCGAGAACGAACACCTGGAAGCTGCTCGCGTTGCCTAAAAAGGCGATGCCGGTTGGCATATTCAGGCCCGAGGCGAATACCGACGCGGTGAACCCCGCAGGAACAACAATCGATGGCGGCAGGGTCGGATTGAAGAACGCGGTGTTGTCCATACACTGTGGCGAAGTCGAGGGGTTCGCGACGGTTGCCCCCTGGGCAACGGTCGGCAACCCCAACAGCGGCGCGAATGCGCACGCCGCCGTGATGCCGTGTAAGCGTCTGAGTCTCATGATTAGGATGTCCTCCATTTCCCCTTGCTCTGAAGCAAAGGGACGTTTGCCCTAATTCGTTGCTTTAAGATTTTCAACCGGTGGGCGGGTCGCGAATAGACCGGCGCGGACGCCGGCGAATAGGAAAACGCCAGGAGAGTCGCCGCATTCCCCCCCCAAAAGGGTTATCGGCCGAAGCCGCTTAAGCCGGTCTCCAACACTAGCTTGGTTGCCGCGAATTGTAACCTCGCGGCAACCAGTGAATTCCGGCCAAACCCGCGGGGCGGCTCCACGCCTTCGATTTCCGATAGGTCGAGCTCGCAGATTCTCCGCAACGCCGCCGCCGTGGCGCTCCCCTGAAGGCTCTCCGGCAGCGAATCGAGCCACGCCCGGTAGTCGTCCTGAAGCGCGATCAGCTCCCCACGGCATCCCGCCAGCGTGCGCCGGTCACCGGGCACAATTTCGCTATGACCCGGCGCTTGGACGTGCAGCTCAAGAACAGCTTGACACGGCCAGGTCGGCAGCCAAAGCCGCCAACCGAGCAGCATGGGCAGCGGGGCTTGCTGCTCTTGGCGCGATCGTTCATGCGGGCATTGCAGTGTTGCAGTACTACGTGCCGCATCGCTGACCCCCATTTTGAATCGCTGGAGGGTCGTCAGCGTAGATCGCCCTCCAATCGAATTTTTTACGCTCCCCGGCCGCCGCCCAAGGTGTACGAACCCCCGAGCCGGGGCAAATACAAGCGGCGGTGAAGGCCTATACCGGGCCGCCGGCAACCTTGGGCAGCACCGCTGCCGCTGCGGTGCGGTTGATCGTGTGGTGCAACGCGTGTCGACATCGGATCGAGCCCGACGTCGCCCCGATGGCCGAGAAATACGGTGTGGCAACGCCGGTCCGCGACTGGGTCAGCCGTCTGGTGTGCTCGCAATGCGGCGCCCGGAACATCAGCTTTGTCCTCACCGGGGCACGGCAGTAGGCCGCAATCGATTCGCCTAATGGCTGTGGCGAGTGCTCCTCGCGCGTTCAGTTATTTAGCGGTCTCTATGGGTGCTGCAGCGAAATATTGACGTAGGCGCGGCCAGGCGCACGCTCGCAGGCTGTCATCAACCTTCTGGAGCGTAACGCCACCCAGAAAAGCAGAAGCCCGCCGATGGGGCGGGCCTTGCAATCCGGTCTAGTAGGAGCCGGGGAATCTCGTCTGTCTGGCAGCGGCGAGGTTCCCCGAAATTCCGACCGGCAGTCAAGCGGAGAATTTCCGCTGACAGGAAAGGTCTGTGCCTGGCGCGGGCGATGGAGCCCGCATTGCAGCTTGTTTTGCCGCGCCATCTGCGGCCACGGCGCGAGAAAATTTTCGGCCCGGCACCCTCGCATCGCCTCGACGGCAACGCCAAAGCTCGTGTCTGGGCCGCTGCGGCGGCCTACAACAGCGCGAATCGCCAACCCCGCCAGCACCAGGGTCCGTTGACCTGGGCGACGCTACGCGTGCTCCGTGCGCTGCTGTGGCGCTTCCACGGCGCCGATGGTGGCGGCCGGTGCTTCCCGAGCTACGAGCGAATCGCCCGAGCCGCCAAGTGTCACCGCGACAGCGTGTGCGTCGCGATCGTCGCGTTGGAAGACGCCGGGATCCTGAGCTGGGTGCACCGGCTCACCAAGATCCGCCGGCGCGAGCAGGATCTATTCGGTGCGTGGGGCTCGGTCTGGCAGGTGATCCGATCCTCGAACGCTTACCAGTTCCTCGACCCGCTCGATCGCGAGCCTGGCCGCCGTGTTTGGTGTAAGTCGGAAAATCCGGCTCAACCCCAGAACCGAAAGAGAAACATAGACGGAGCGCGCCTGGACGGCGCGCAAGTCATGCAAGAGGAGACCCCACGGGCACCGCCTGTGTCAGCTGAACCGCCCGCAATTGCTCTCCGACAAGAGCACGCCGCTGCCGGAGGTACCCTCTTATCAGCTACCGAGCGGGCGGCACTGATCGCCAGGCTCGACAGTACCTCCACCAAGGCCGACTGGGTGGCCTACGACCGCGATCTCGAGGCCAGGCTCGTCTGAGACTCGGAGCGCCCGTCCATGATTTCGCATGCCGACACTAGAGCAGGCGCGTGAAGAGGCCCGCCTGCTTAGCGCGCGAGGGCTCACCGTTTACGTTTATCGGATGGGCGACGGCGGCTACTGGCTCGATCAGCTGCCGCCGCGGCTCGTCAAGCTCGAATTCATCGAGAAGGTCGAGACGGAATAAGCAACGGGTCCAGATCGAGTTCCAGCTGACGGGGATCGCTCCTTAGCGTTGCGGCACCGTCCGGCGGACGGATGAAGATCTTGACATCGGGACGTAGCCGCCGGGCCTCGGCGGCCAGAGCCTCGATCTCCCGGCGCGAGCGGGTGCTCGCCGTGAACAGCACGACACCGTGGCTCATGACCGTAAGCTGCCAACCCACTCAGGGGCGCCCGCGATCACTCGCCCGATACGCAACGGTAGCTGACCACCGCCGGTATCCCGGTGACGCTTGCTCCGCTGCTCATTTGGCGTAATGCGCCGAAGCGCTGTGGCCTTTGGACTTGTGTCGGGCCGACCTATGGGTCGAGGCGTGCCGGTCATCCGGCTCGACGTCCGGTGTTGTGGCACCGACATCTTCCTCGTCAAAGGATGCCGCGCGGTCGACCCGGGCGGGTTCGGGCAGCGTCTCGTTGGTAAAGTAAGAAGGTACGGCGGCCGAGGGGCTGAAATTCTTGCTGCCGTCCGTCGGCATCTCGACAGCAAATGCCGGGATCGCCGCCAGCGCAACACCCGCGGCGGCAAGCGCAATCTTCAGCCTAGTCTGCATGATTTCTCCCCCCACCTCCCGATGCCCCGCTCACCGGAACCACCGCCGCCACCACCCGGCTCCTCACGGCTATTTCCGGAAACCTGCGATGGCCCACCACACGGCCGCGCCGACGATCAGAGCCACAACCGGGGGGCCGAACGCCCATTCAAGATGCGGCCGAATATTGGACTCCCAGTCGCGGGCGACATCTCGGGCGAGCTGAAGCGGGCTATCAGACAATGTCCATGAGGGAGACCAGTAGCGAATCGCATCGATGCTCACGAAGCCGATCCAGGCGATCGAACACACCATCCAGAGCCGCAGCAATCCGCGTCGAAGGTTCATCGCCGCTCACTCGCCCCGCAGCGCCCACCGCAGGCGGCGCAGCAGGTGCCAGGTGCCGCGCTCATCGGCCTGGGTGCGCAATGCCGCAGCCTCGCTGCCCAAGATCATTGCGGCGGTGCGGGCATCGGCTAGGGTGGTCAGCAGCTCGTCGACCTTGCGCTCGGCGTGCTCGGCCCGCCGGCGCTCCGCTTCCTCCCGCTGATCCGCATTGGCCAGCTGCTCGCGCAGCGCCTCGACGGCGCTTTCAAGGGCACGGACAGCCCCCCTGTCATCCTCCCTGATATCATCCCTGACGTCCGGAGGGGCCGAGCCGGCTATCTCGCGGATGACCTCCCTGACGACACCCCTGATATCGGGCTCTGTCCGAGACGGATGTCCACCCTGATATCCGGGGTTCGCTACGCGGCGCTTTCCGCCGGTTTTGCGGGCCTCTGTCAGGGGGACAAGGACGCGGACAACGCCGTCATTTCCGGTTTGGCGCGGCCAATGCCGGCGCCGGACAAGACGCTCGGCTGACAGGGCGGATATCCCCCTGATAGCCGCGAGCTCGGCATAGGTCATACGGCGGGCGCCGTCGCCGACCGCCAGGCTGATGTCAGATGCCATAAGCCCCCTTCCCGGCCAACAGGAGCCGGTTCTCACCCCCAGTGGTCCCGGCGGCGGGGGAAACCGCCGGGTCGCCGTCAGGCACAACGCTTGCGGACTAGGGGAAAGCCCGCGCGCGGCCCGCGGCGGAATATCTATATCACGATTTGTGCGGTTGCCGCTCGGCCTTGCCGTGCCGGGGCCCAGGCCAATCGCCGATCAATGCTGGCAACAAGTCCGCAACCTGGTCGACTGCCGGGCCGGCATCCCCGACGAGCGCTGGGAGGATCAAGCGCGGCTGCTGGTCGACGTCGGCACCAAGATCGGCTGCAAGCTCGACAACCTCGCCCCGCAGCGCGACGGCTGAACCCGCGCGAGGCTGCTCTGAGCGCCGACGACTGCACGATCATCTCGGGACCGATGCCGCAGGGCAGCGACCGGGCATGGCGCTATCGCGAGGCCTATACCCTCCTGCCGGGGCAAAGCCTGTTCTACCGCTGGGAGCGCTTTGCCGTGGTCCGCGATCCCGGTCATGCCGCCCGGCAATTGTGCTACTGGCTGCGCCGGCATCACGGCTGGCAGGTCCGCTCGCGCTGTGTCGAGGGTGGGGTCTGGATCGAAAGATGGGCATAAGAGCTTGCCGACGGCTATCGCTTTGAGCGGCGATCATAGTCCTTTTGCCGCTTTCACCAATCCCGCCGCCGCTTCCAGGTGCTCGTTGATGCGCTGCGGCAGGCGTTCGCGGCTCTTCTTCCTGGCTCGGAAAGCCGCCGCCCGCAGCCGGTTCAAGGCCAGCCGCCTCACCTCATTGGTGCGCTTGGAACGCCCGCGATCCTCGGCGTTCTCAACGATCGTCCGCACCGTCCGCAGCGACAACCCAGTCACCCTCACGATGGCGCGCAGGCTGTGCTTTGCCTTATGCCGCTCGAGCACCTCGGCCGCTTGGGGGCCTGACGCCTGAAGCGGCCGGCCGCGCTCCCTGGGCGCCACGACGGCATTGTACTCGCCGACAAATTTATTCCATTGCCGGACGAGCCTCTGGTTATCGGTCAGTACGCCATAGAACCGCTCCCAAAGCTCCGATTGCTTCGGATCGAAGAGCCAGTCGCCGGCGTCATTCTGCTGCATTTCGAAAACCGCGATCCAGTCTTCGATCAGCTCGCTGCCCTCTTCGACCTCCTCGCGCATCCGGTCAACCAACTCCAAGGCCTCGTCCTTCTCCGTCGTCACCTCTTTGAGCTTTGCCCGGCATTGTTCGAGCTCGACCTCGAGCTCGGCGATCCGCTCGGCTGCTTCCATTGCCCGCTGTGTCCAAATGATCCGCCTTTCGTTACACGCAAGGTATTGGCAATGCAAGCGTATTCATGGCGGATCGATTTTCGTAACGCTGACGGACGGACGAGCAGCCGAGATATCGGCGAAAGTTGCCCATTTGCCCGATAAAACTGCCGAAATCACCCTTTCCAGGCCTGCCGATCTCAGAAAAACATCAATGATATCAACGGCTCCCGCTCGTGTGCCGTATTATAATACGGCCCTCCCCGCGTACGCGGGCGCAGCCTCGTCTATCTTCGTAGTACCTATCAAGATAGGAGTCGCTCCCGGCGAATCACCAGCGCTGCCACCAGCGCCGGGCCCGCAGCCGCTCGAGCTCGTGGCGCAGCGCCGCAGCCTCGTCGCGGGCGATTCTCTCGGCGCCGATCGCGTCGTTCAACAGCGCTGTCAAGGCGCTGATCGCCTGGGCGAAGGCTTGTGCAGCCTGCTCGTGCGCCTGTTCAGACCCGTTCGGTTGTGCATCGAACACAGGCGCACTGTGCATTGCACGGCCGCGAACAATGTGGTTCTCCGGGACCATTACGCGCACCGGCTCGCCTACTCTGTTCGCTGCACGCTTAGGCCATTTCTTGCGATGAGCGAACATCCGTGCGGCGTTCGGTGTGCACCCGAGTTCCCCGCCAAGCTCGCGATACGTGAGCCAACGACCTTCGTCCGATTCGGCCATGCACATTCCCCCGCACTGTGCATTGCACAGCGCTGCACCTGGGGGAACCCGGCTCGATTAGCTCATTTCGCAGGCGACTTGAAGCAGCGAGTCGGCGGTTAGCACGACGGCAGCAAAATGCCGCCTGTCCGGTAATGTTATGTTATACATAGATATTGTAGCGAGTATCTATTCGCTCCACAGCCTATTGTGCCGGCAACTGGCATTCCCGGAACAAAGCGAGTAAAAAAGAAGCCGGTGAGATTAGGGCTCTCACCGGCCGGGAACACTGAAGATGTCGGTAAATTGGAACCTGGAGCACCTCTACCTAACATCAACGTAGCCGGCCGACAAGCTCTCATCTCGCCGACCTCACCTCGGGGCGGCAAATGCGTTATCGAAACAATGAGTTAGGGCTAGAGGGCGAGTTCCGCATTCCAGGCCCGAGGAGGCCTATAGGACGCGAATCGGCGGCTCTTGCTGCCGGCGTCGGTGCCCGACCAGCGCCACGCGCTAGGATCCGCAACGTCCGGCCGTACCGCAACGCCGCGGGCACCATCAGGGCATTCCTTTCCGTCGAAGCGCCGTCCGGCATGATCGTCAACGGGCCGCGCTTGATGATCGGGCCACGCGGCAGGCTTTGGATGGCGCTGCCGGACATCAAGCGGCGCGATGAAAACGACAAGCCGGTGCTCACTGCCGATCCGGAAGCCCATCTACGACCCGGTCATCGAGTTTCGCCACCGTGTGACGCGCGACCGATTCGCCGAGATGTTTCTCGAAGTCTTGCGGCACTCCAACCCCGAGCTGTTCACGGAGCCCGCGCCATGACCGCCGTGCAATGAGCCGGCAGCGGCAAAGGAGCTCGTTCCGACCCTCGGCCGCCGCCAAAGCCGCCTGCGGCGAGCACGGCTTTGTGCCGCTCACCTTCGAACTCTTGAACTCTGATGTCTGGTGCAACCTGTCGATCCATGCCTTCCGCGTGCTCACGTTCCTGATGAGGGAGCATCTCACGCACGGCGGCAAGGAGAACGGCTTTCTCGCTGCTCCTTATGACCAGCTGATGCAATGCGGCATTAGCCGATACCTTGTCAGGCCCGCGCTCGACGAACTCGTTGCGTCCCGGCTCGTCGAAGTCACCCACCGCGGCCTCGGCTGGAAAGGCGGCAAGCCTGACCGCTCCATGTATCGCCTGACCTTCCTGCAATGGAAGCTCAATGGCGCTACGGGACCGCAGTGGATTCCGCCGACAAACGAATGGAAAGCATGCGGCGTCAGAAAACCGGCCCCGCAAATCAAACAACAATTGAACCGATACAAGACGATGAAACCCACCAAGCAGGAGCAAGAACGTAACCGCTATCTTATAGTCAATACTCCTACCTTCGGCACCGAAGATGCCGCCAAGCGCTGGGACGCTTACGAAGAGCTCATCTTGACAAAATATGGCGAAGCCGGCTGTGAACCTGAGCCCTCACGCGAAGAGCGACTCAATGTGGCGTGGCGGAATCGCGACCGGAAACACGCGTGATGGCCGCAAGCATCGGTTTGGCGCATTCGCTAAAAAATCGTTTTGCATAGTACCAGCGTATGGTACTCGACCAGTACCACATACTGGTACTCGATCCCCCACAGAATTCCTGAATTCCGATCAGCCACACACAGTACCAGCATATGGTACTGCTATCTAGATGTGCGGTCTTAATGGGGCTGGCCAAGAGCAGAAGCTTCGCTCGGTCCCTCGCGCGTGTGCGTGGCCGCTGCGGCGCTCACTGGTGCGTCATCTCCGTTCCAGGTGCTCGCGACGGTTTTCGGCGAGAGGTGCAGCAGGCGAGGCTCGCCGAGGGGCGGGCAGGGCGATAATCTGGCCCGCGCATTATCGGGCGCTATCGAGGCACTGAGTGGGTGGCAGTAACAGGTGAGAAAGAAGGCAAAGGCGTGCGGCATCGTACTTTATGGGATTGTGCTTGGTCTGGTTCTGGCGCTGCCGGGGTGCAACGCCACCAACTGGCCGGCTATAGGGTCGAAGGGGGAGCAAGAGGCCCTTTGTCAGCTGCCGGGCCACTGTGCACAAGGAGGGGGCTCCGGAAGCTCAGAATTGTGAGATGCCAGAGACGCCAGGGGCAATCCCACACAAGGGTGACCACTTTCGTGTCTCCATCGTAAAGATCGAATTGCCCCTGTGTGCCAGAAGCCGAATCCTCACGCCCGCAGGAACTAACAACATTGACTCCTTCGGATCCACTCTCAATCACTTGCCCATTAACCTGCTCAGGACTTAGTTCATTGTCTTTATCGTCGAATTGATAGAACTCCCCCAACTGAGGGATGCGTTCTTGATGGTGGCGTTAAAATTGTCGGCGAGTACGGTGTAACTGACCCATTGTGCATAAGCCATGCAGACCGTGTTGAAACGCGGCCTTGCGGTTGTCACCAGCGATATTAATCGGCACCGGAGGCTCTGATTGTGCGTTGGGAGCCGGGCAATCAGGTCTGGGAATGACCTCTGTCGCGAGGCGACGTAACCCAAACGTCGCGGATTTGGGCGACAGAACGGCTTCAAGCGTGCTTTTCAAGCCCGGAGCGCGGCAATCAAGTCTGGGAACGCCACGATCGCCATACCTGTTCACCCTTGATAGCCGTGTACCCCGCCGCAGCCGTCGCCTGGCGCGGCTCCGCTCGGTGGCCCTCGGCGTCATCGCCCCGGTTGATGTTTCGGGTCGTGTGGGTGCGAGTGAGAAAGGCCATTTCAGCGACCTCAGATTTGACGGAGTGCCGAAGATCCGGGCTTGTTCGAGCAAGGCCGGAATGCCAGAAGAGTGAACCCAGTCCCCTGCCCAACTGTGACCCAGCGTTCTTTGGTGATGTGGCCGCGGGCGAGCACGATTGCTTGGGTGCGCCGACGAGCGGCTGAGGCCGAAATATTCCGTCGACCTGCACCGCGGCGCTCACCGAAAAAAGAACGCGATCGGACCGGCACGTCTGCCATAATTGCTTCACCTCCCATAAAGGAGACGGGCATGCCCGCGGATACGGCCGACAAAGCAGAGCCATCGGGACCTTTAGCCATCGATTAACGCGCTTTGATCTTCATTGTGATCCATGCTCTTCTCTTCGTGGCAAGCTACCGGCGCCGAATATTGCAGCACTTGGGCATTGTGATCGATCCAGCACGGCATATTCCGATCGTTTCCCAAGCTTGGGATGCCGCCGAGGCTCAGACCGCCATCGACGAGGTTGTCGCCGACGCGCACGCACGGCTGGACCCGGCGCGCTTCTGGCCCGCGCATCCGCAAGACGACGGTGCCAGGGATGGCGATACGAGTCTTTACAACGGCGCGGCCGGCGTGATCTGGGCGCTGGACTATCTCGCCCGCACGGGCGCAGCGCGATGTGAAGCCAGCCTGGTTGCCCTGCGAGATCGATTGGTCGAGTCCGCGCGGCAGAAGCGTGCGGCGCTCGGTAGCTATGGCCTCCACAGCTCTCTGCACTTCGGAGATTTTCCGGCGCTGCTGGTTTCTATGCGGCTCCGGCCCGACCCGGCGACCGCCGATGCCATCCATGCGCGCACCAGCGACAATAACAGGCTGCCCATCCGCGAGTTGATGTGGGGCCTGCCAGGATCGATGCTGGCATGTGTCTTCATGGACGCGATAACGGGCGAGGCTCGTTGGCGCGCTCTTTTTTTGACGCAGGCCGCGCGTCTTCTCGACGAACTCGAGGATAGCGATCTCGGCCCTTTATGGACGCAGGACCTCTACGGCTCGCGCAAATGCTACCTTGGGGCGGTACACGGGTTCACCAGCAACATGATTCCGTTACTTCGCGGCTGGCGCTGGCTGGACGAAGGCCAGCGCGCCCGCGTCGCCGACGCCGTGCCGCGCACGCTTGCAGCCAATGCGGTCACGTCGGAGCTCGGCACGCAATGGCGGCCGATTGCCGGAACCCGTGAGCCGCCGCGCCTCTGCCAGCATTGCCACGGCGCGCCGGGCATAGTGACGACGTTCGCCGCCGCGCCATTCAGCACGCCCGATCTCGAGGAGCTGCTGCTCGCCGGCGGCGAGCTAACCTGGAACGCAGGGCCGCTCGCCAAGGGGTCGAACCTGTGCCACGGCACCGGGGGTAACGGCTATGCTTTCCTGAAACTTTACCGGCGCACGAGCGACATGCGCTGGTTGGAGCGTGCTCGCGCTTTCGCTATGACAGCGATCGCACAATTCCGACAGGCGCGCGCCAACTATGGCCGCGGCCGCTATTCGCTCTGGACCGGCGACCTGGGGCTCGCCGTATATCTCAGGGATTGCATCTCAGGCGCGCCTGCCTTTCCGACGGTGGATGTGTTCTGAGCTGTCACCGTCATTCATATCATGACACCAGCCGCCGCCGGTCTTGCCTGCAACCCGCCGTACCCGGCCGTAGCGCTGGCGTGCCGCCGTCGCTGAACTAGTCGCATTGCAAGCCGAATATGCCGCCTGGCTCGACCGTCTCCCTTAAGCCAGAGCGTCACTGGCGAGGCGGTGCAGGTAATCGTTGACTTCGACCTCGAGGAGCTGGGCGCAATCGAGCCGCCGCGCGGCTACGGACGGGACTGAATTGCAACCACTTGCCCACTAGCCTCACAATATTCGTGCAAGCCAGGCGCCGAAACCGGGCGACATCATCCCGGAACGCCCAGGCGACTTCGTCGGAAATCCGCAGCAGGTGGCGCACAGCTCGGAAAATCGGCAAAAGAGTGCCGAAAAAACACGGGCGGTCGCTACGCTTAATGGGATTGCTTCGCGACGTCGAGCCCAGCTACGATCCCGGCCGGCCCCTGCAATCGGCAACCAGCATGACTGCGCCACCGAGCGCTTGAGGCAGATGCTCAAGCAAGCTCGGTGACGCATTGTGGTATGCCCGCCCCATCAGAGAGCATGGCAGCGCTGCGCTCACACGCGCCTATTTCCCAGTCCGCTTCTGCTCTTCTTTTAACTGCTTCGCTACAGCGCCGGCATCCAGAACCAGTGCCGGAAGAGCATCCTGACTAATGTTTAGCGCAAGACGCTGCTGCTCTTCTTTTAACTCCTTCCCTACAGCGCCGGCATCGAGATGCAACAGGTTTCGGCGGATCCAACCGATCAGACCCTCAACTTTGCCTTTGTCGTTGCCCTTACCCGGCCGGCCAAACCGGTCGCCAAACACGTAATGGGATTGCAGCTCGCTGAACACGCGCGTCCGCACTCGCACCCCCGGCAGGTGACCGTCGAGCTCAACAAGGGCGAGGCGCGCAACGCCCTCGCCCGCGCTGTCTGCTTTCATCGCCTCGGTCGGCTGCGCGATCGTGCGACCAAAACACAACAATATCGTGCGAGCGGGCTCGCGACCGTCACCGCCGCTATCGTCCTCTGGAACACCGTGTATCTCGGCCGTGCTCTCGACGACCTCCGCCGCGGCGGGGAAATCATCCCGGACCCGCTGCTTGCTCACCTTGCCCCCGTCGGGTGGCAGCACATCAATCTCACCGGCGATTATCTATGGGACGCCGATACCCACCTCGCTCCGGATGGCTTCCGGCAGCTGCGCGCTCCCGCTGCGATCACGGCTCATGCCGCATAATGTTCTTGGTGTGTCCGCTTAACGTGAATCCAGCACCCCTTCTATGGCGTGACCCCGGTCTTGGCGTTGCGGGGGTGTCGCACCGCTAAAACCAGTCGTATTAATGCTCTTGCGTATCTTGTACTCGAACCATCCGTCTGCGCAAAACCGCCGCGGCTCGCCTATTGCGTCATGGGCGGCGGGTTGACGTCGACTGGCCGGCCGAATTCGACCCAGCGCACATTTTGAACACAGCCCGGGGCCACCGAGCAGTCGGTCGATCTGCTCGGATCAACTAGGTCGGCTTCATACGCTAAGGTTCCGAACAGACCGGAGGCGGTGCCCACGCGGCGCACTGACAAGAAATCACCTGATCGAGTGCAATGGTTTGTAACAGCCCCTCCGGACGCGTCATCACATCCAAAAAGTCCCGGCGTAGCGGGATTCTGGGTGAAGGTCACATTGCTTGATGTAGTATTGTAATACGTGAAGTCAAAAGGAAAGCCGACCGCGTGATTCATATAATAACTGCCACCGCCACCCCACATCAACGACATGGCTACTTCTCCCGAAGCGGAATTAACGGCCAGTGCGGGATAGGCGAAGGCATAAGCGGAATTCCACACAGAAAGCTCGCCAACATTGTGAAAGCCTGTATCAAACATTGCGATCCGGATATAAGGCTGCGGGAACGTGTTCTCACGGCCTACAGTCCACGCGAACCAGAGTTGGTCCGGCGGTGTCGGCTGGCCAGGCGGTACTATGCCAAGGAACGGGACTCTCGCGGCGCCGATGATGGCGTCGCCCTTCGGTCTCGGATCAAGCCAGTATTGTCCGTCGCGCGCCTTCGAGGTATAATCAGCTGGAATGGCGAGACAGAAATTAAAGAAGATCGGTACAAAACAGTTATAGCCAGTGATTTGAGAGAAATTCCAACTGTATTGATTTGAATTCTCGGGCCAATAGAAAATTTGTAATTCACTGTTTGTAAAATGTCCGGCCCAGTACATTGTGTCTGATGCGTTCTGCGTCAGATGGGACGACACTGCGAGGGATGACTTCGTAGGATCAGTGAACTCCCAGGTGACGGTGCTACCTCCGGGTAACTGCAGATCCGAATAGGATATACGAGCCACCACGAGACCCCCCTGAGTTACGTCGTCCACCGAAAGGTAGAGATGGCCGTCTGCTGTTGAGAGGTCTGGATAATCGAGCCAGTCGTTGCCCAGGCCCAGGAAATCCGAGCCCACGTCGAACCAGATCCAAGCAGTATAGAAATTTTTGACTATGTCGGCGGGCCTCGCCCAGGCCACGCGCAGGCTGTTGTGCCCTGTAACGTTTCCCGAAGCATCCTTGACCTGGTTCGTCTGGATCAACCACACCATTAGGTCAATACTAGGAATGTAATGCACGACTTGATCGCAGCAGTAGCCCCCGTCGGGGTTGTCGCCGAAGACGGTCGAGTAATTTGGATTTGGGGCGCTGCCGTCGGCAGAAAGCGTGGTGAATGTCTTACCGCCATCTGTCGAGTATTTAATATAAAGATTTCCAGTGGCGAGCACAAGGTTACTTGAGTTGCCGGATCCGACGGCACTGGGGTCCGGCGGGAAGCGGTTTATTATGCCGTTGGACTCGGTGTTCAAGACAAAACTCACGCCGGCATCGGCGCCTCCGGGGTTCTGCACCGGCGACTGAAACGGTGTCAACGGATATACAATATGCGGTGTCCCGAGCGGCGTCGGCGCGCGAAATTCGTTATTCTCGGTCTGCGGCGGAGCAGGTGAAAGAGTGGGATAGGGCCCTGCCGACTTGTGAGTAATTCCGCTGTTGCTGTTTGAAGTGGCAGAGCCAGGCGTGAACGACGGAACCTGGATCCGAGTATGGATTTCAAACTCCCGGCCATGGTCACCGTCGTCGCGTTCCTTAGCGCCGTGGTCCGGCCTATTTGCAATGCCGTAGCGGCCCTCGATGTCCAACTCGTAGGTGCGGGAGGCATGGAGGTTGGGTACGCGAAAACTAAGGTACAAAATCGCCGACTTATCCGGCGCGATTGCTCCGAGCGAGAACGGTAAGGGGTTCGGACGGTCGCGGTGACCATCTTCGAGCTCGATCTCCGACACGGTTACCGCGAATGCCGTAGTATCACCGGAATTCTGAACCGGCTGCGCTATCAGAAGTTCGGTACCTCCCTCGACTGCAACTCCAGGAAGTTCGGGCTCGAGTTTCACCATGGCGGATGAAGGCGAGACCCATCCAAGAAGGGGGGCGAGCGCAAGAGATGTCCCCAGAAAGAGCTGTGCTGTGCGCAGCGCGGGCTTCACCATCGTTTCCTCCTTTCCGGCCACGGACGGGACCTCCCGGTTTTTGCCCTCTGTTGAGCGTCGATCCGTACGACCCTTATGCGGCGAGGGTAAAACACAGCGCCATCAACCCTGAAAGTGCACCAGCGTACGACAATAGATTGATTTTCGGCATCATCGCTATTCTCCCTTCAAGCCACCCGTCGGCGAACGCATTAAGCCGGCATTCGCCAGATGAGCGCCCCGAGCCGCCGACCCTTAAGCAGCATCGATCAGGAATCGGTCGAGAAGTGTGAGGTAGTTCACACTTCAGGCTGGTGGTTCAAAAATTATTCAGCATCTCACCCGAACGGGTGATGACGCGGCTGTCGTGCCGATCGTGCCGAGCGTCGCGTCGACGAGCTGCAGGCCTTGCTCACCGAGGAGCGGCGCCAGCCCCAGACATCCGCCCCGCCGCCTGCGGCATCAAACCTGATCCCGTTTCCCAGTCCGGTTCCCGACGACCGCGCGACCCAGACCGTGCCGCGCGCAACATCAGCAGAGCGGCCACTGCAAAAGCCTACAGCGCTGCGTTTTCCAAGGAAAAAATTACTGCGTTTCTGACTGACCTACCGAACGAGCCGGGTTTCCGCGCCATCGACACAGTGAGGAACCTTGTCGGGCACCGGATTAGCGGCAGGCGCAGCGTTGCCACATCCGGCACAACGCACGCGGACGGCACCCGTACCGAGTGGCGCGAGGACACATGGTATCTTCCCGGCGCTGCCGGAAAGCTGGTGTTCGATGAAGAATTGCTCCAGCGCCATCTGGATGACATCACCTCTCTGCTCACAGCGCTCGCTTCGACGGCGCGTGAGTTCGCGCAAAGCCACCAACCAGTGCGGCCGACACCATGAGTACTGAAATCGCCCTTATTCCCTCCCCTGCCCCCGTTGTGCTACCCGCGCTGTTCGCGCCCACGCCCAAAGCGGCGCGGCGCGTGCTGGAATTCTTCACCGCCCAAATCAACAACGACCACACGCGCGCGGCCTACCTGAACGCCGCGCGGCGCTTTGCGGAGTGGTGCGAGGCCAAGGGCCTCCCCGAGCTCGCCGACGTGCAGCCGTTCCACGTCGCCGCGTTCGTGAAAGAGCTGCAGCGGCAATTCGCAGCCCCGACCGTCAAGCAGCACCTGGCGGCGCTGCGGATGCTGTTTGACTGGCTGGTGACCGGCCACGTCATCGACACCAACCCGGCCCACGCCGTGCGCGGCCCGCGCTATGTCGTGAGGAAGGGTAAGACGGCGGTGCTTGCTGCCGACGAGGCCCGCGCGCTGCTCGACAGCATCCCCGTCGCCTGCAACGTCCTCCTCGAGGACGGCACGGAAATCGCACAGCCCCTGCTCGTGGGCCTGCGCGATCGCGCCCTTATCGGCGTGATGGTCTTCACCTTCGCGCGCGTGAACGCCGTTACCCAGCTGAAGGTGAAGGACTACTACACGCAGGGGCGGCGCGGCTGGATACGGCTGCACGAAAAGGGCGGCAAGGAGCACGACGTCCCGTGCAACCATGCCCTTGAAACCTTGCTCGACGCCTACCTGGCCGCCGCTGGCATCAAGGATGACCCCGAAGGCCCGCTGTTCCGCACCGTGCCCAGCCGCGCGGCGCAGGAGTTCACCCGCAACCCGCTATGGCAGCAGGACGCCTACCGCATGATACAGCGGCGGGCGAAAGCGGCGGGCATCGGGACGCGCATCGGCAACCACTCGTTCCGCGCGACCGGCATCACCGCGTACCTGAAGAACGACGGGTTGCTCGAACACGCGCAGCAGATAGCGGCCCACGCCTCGCCGCGCACGACCAAGCTCTACGACCGCCGCGCCGACGACATCACCCCCGGCTCCGGGTTCTCCGTGCCATTCCAAGTACTTCCTTGGCACGTCAATCCGCAACCATCCCCAGCAACAACACGCTTTTTCGGGTCAAGGTCTAATACCGAGCTGAAAACCTCCCTGTTCGCGTTCTAGACGAGACCTGCCACAATCGTGACGCCGCGGCTCTTCCCCCGTGTCGCGGCTGGCACAATGTGCCAAGGCCCGCCGACGGTGGTTCCGGTGACTGGTTATATTGTGCCGATGATCTTCGAGCAGACCCGCCAACTCGACAAGATCACCTGCGCGGCAAGGTGTTCGAAGATTACCTGACGCGTCACGCAGCAAGAGATAACTCAAGAGGAGGTGTCTAATGGCAACGCAGACCTCGTGGCGTATGCATGGTGATGTCATGGAAGCATGTAGTTGTGCGACCACGTGTCCGTGCAATTTCGGCAGCGACCCGACCCCTCTACCCTGCGAGGTGGTCCTCGGCTGGCGGATCGAGGAAGGCCGTTACGGGAATACACGGCTGGATGGCTTGAACGTGGTGTTCTACGCGCGGATGCCCGGCAACATCTTTCAGGGGAACTGGACCGCTGGCGTTTATCTCGATCAACGAGCCAGCCGGGAGCAGGCCGAAGCGCTCGGGGACATCTTCTCTGGCAAAGCAGGCGGCTGGCCGGCCGTGCTTGTCCCTCTGATCGGGAACCTCTTGGCCGCCAAGCAGGTTCCGATCCAGTTCCAGACGGTCGACGGCGAACACCGTATTACGGTGCCGGGTTTGCTGGAAGTCGGCACGGAGCGTGTGCCCAACCCCCTGCCGGGGCAGCCGCCTCTCGACCCCAAGGTCAGCGATCTGGCGGTGCCGTTCTACACAGGTCCGGCCAGCGTCCGTCGTTCCAGAACGATGACGCTATCTGACCCGGGGATGAGCTTCCAACACGCGGGGCGCTCGTCGTTAGTCGGGCGGTTCGACTACAGTGGACCATAGCTGAAAGCTGTCATCCGCTCGCCGCCTCGAACTGGAAGCTGCCGGTGCTGGCCCCGGTCACGTTTGGCTGCAAACCGAGATAGCTGCGCCACCGCTGTGAAACCGAAGATCGCACTCAGCAGAGCGGGTATCCGGGAAGTGTCCGTTCAGCGACGCTAAACTCGACCAGAACATCGGACGGGGTGCGTTTGGGAGCATCGTGCACGACGCCGACATCATCAAGACCGCGCTCGACCTCGCGGCGCGGGCGATCAACCAGCGACCTCTAGGTCATGCACTACGTCATCATTTTTTTCTGGGCGTGACGTAACCCCCTTCCAGCCGCGCCAGGGCACCGACTCACCCCCCGGAACTTTCGGAGACGGCTATTTATGGACCGCTGGAGAGGTCCTGCATGAGCGCTTTCAGTGCTTCAACCCGCTGAGCAATAATCGGCGCTCTGCACACACCAAATCGAAGCACCACCCCCTCGCGATCAAAATCACCTGATAAAAAAAACAGGCAAGCGGCATCCTTGAATTTGACCCAGGCACGCTGCTCATCCAATAGTGTTTGAGCGGCGCGCTCAGATATCTTCTTCATTGTGGCATAGGTTTCCTTCCAAGCCTCGGTTAATGATTTTTCTTGCCGGTCGATTTCCTGTTTAGAGCATTCCTCCAACTGTACGTTCGTTGTCATTGAGTTTAGACATTCGGTGTATTCCTTCGACAGATCAGCGCCAAATGCCGCATAAATGCTCCCCGACAGCACTAATGCGGCCACGCTGCCGCGCATTGCCGTCCGTGCGAACAAGCCCGCAGCCTCCTGGGTGCCTAACGTCATCGCCGCCTTACCGGCTTCTCCGTCCCTGCCGTGGCCGCCGCGAAGGATCGCGCTCCTCCGGTGTCGGAGGCCGGGCTGGAGGCGGCGGCGCATAGCGGCGCAGCCGCGCAGCGAGTTCCGGCGGTAGCCCGCCTGCCTCGCCGCACCTGGCAAGGATCGCTGCAGCGCTCGCGTCTCCTCATCGGTCAGATCGAGGTGCATTGCCGACCGCGCAATGATAGCTGACCACCGCCGGCACTCCTTTGACGCGGAGATCCCGCGTATCAAACTTTTGGTACTCGCTAGCCAGCTTCCGGCACTCGGCCATCGTCGCATGCTCGCTCAACGACGCGCAGCCGTCCCCGGTGCGGGTCGCGTAGCACTGGATCAGCGTCGCCGCGAGTGCGAAGGGCTGGTCAGCATCCTTCGCTGGAATGATCCGCATGGCCACGGTGATCAGCGCGATGGCGAGGATGACGCCGACAAGCCGGATGAGCAGCACGACCAGGAAGACTTCGCGGTAGCTGCGTTTTTTCATCACCCCTTACCAGCGGCGAACAGAACGGCACTCACCGTCCGAACACCACCATCAGCACGACGCAGACCGCGATGACCGCCAGCCACAGCGTGTGATCGGTCATTTCGCGCTCCTGGCAAACCCGACGACGAAGATCGCTGCCAGCACGCCCAAGATGATCATCTGCGTCACAGGTGCGGCACCACGGCCAGCGCCGCGATACCGGCGGCATAGGCGGCGATCAGCGCGGTGAATGTGAAGGCGGTTACGACGGTCACCGGATGTGTCGCCCGCTCACGTCAACGATCCCGTTGGCATAGCACTGCATCGCAAAAGCGATGCTCTGCCGCCGTCCTTCGATTGGAAAATGGCAGGCAAACCACCACGAATTGATCACGGTAACGGCAATCCAAGTCAGCAGCGCCACCACGAGAATCGCGCCAACGGCTCTCACGCCGTCCCTCCCGCCTGGGGTTGGCGCAGATGCTGCAAGCGGCGCAGAAACTCGCCTGTCGCAATCCGCCCGGTCCAGTAATCGACTAGCGCATGGGTCGAGGTCCGATCTCGATTGGTGGTTAGAGGCGGGGTCTCGGGGGCAAATCCGAGGCGCCGCCTCGCTTTCATAGCATATTTCGGGCTGCGCTCTCCTGCACCCCTCACTCAAAGGGTGACGCCTTCAGTCACCGAGCGGCTGGCGCCACCGGGCTGATCCTTGGTAAGCCCAGCGCAACCGCTTCCTGGCCGGACCAGCTACGCTTGCAGACCGATGTCATCCTTGCGAGCCCCCGGCGCAACCAGCGGCAGAGCGAATTGCCGCTCGGATGCGGAAACCGAGCAGACTGTGTGAGAAGTGGGGCTGAGCGGATTCCCGCGTGGTGTCGGACACGGTAGAATTCGGCATGACGTACATCACTGGTCACGACCGCGCGCAGCTGCTGCTTTTGCCGGAGGCAGTGG